>Ga0209298_10001314_pt1 | contig 16214 bp, 17 predicted proteins | sample S_140806_EF_Meta_FD_187325 | JGI IMG/M metagenome (GOLD analysis project Ga0209298, IMG submission 187325) | Freshwater microbial communities from Lake Simoncouche, Canada to study carbon cycling - S_140806_EF_MetaG (SPAdes) (version 2) | ecosystem: Environmental > Aquatic > Freshwater > Lake ...
GGGTGGTCAGCGTCCTTCTTGCCGTACATGCCCGCCCAGGGGTACTTGCTCTGCGTCGCCCACCTCTCCTTGGTGCACTGGGTGGGCTCCCAGTCGGCCTCCCACGCTTGCACGCCGGTGGCTATGACCAGACTATCGGGTATGTACTCCAGGGGGAAGTTCGGGGTGACCCCCAGGCTATGGTGCCCGAAGATCTGCTCGAAGTCTATCCTGAAGAACCACGGCTTGAACTCGTCAAGCCGGGGGGTCCTCATGACGAGAACACCGGGGGCGACCATGAGAGAGTCTATCTCGTACATGGAATTGATCACCGCCTTTTGCAGGGGGAATGGCGGGGGCTCTAGCAGGCGCTCAATCGTGCCCTTGCGGTACGCGGTCTCCACCCAGTAGGCGGGGGCGTGCGTGGGGGTAAACTTGAGCGGGGGAGGGAGGAGCGTGTACTGCAGGCTGTGCCACAGGTTGTATATGGAGGGGTGTGGAAAGGCTGGGACTTTCATGGTTTGCCCAGTCCGCAACCTGTCTGTATATATACCCGATACCCGAAACCTACCCGAAACCTACCCGAAAATGCCCATGTGCTGCCCTGACTGCGACTGCAAGTGGTGCATGCTCGTGGAAATGGCGTGCCACCCACTATTCATTGAGGCAATTGACGGGCTACTCGACGAGTTCAAACCCCACTTTCTGACAGCCACTGAAAGACAAAGGCAGCGCCGACTTACCCGCCTCGAAGCCCAGGTTGCGCTCCACGTAGACGGTGATGCGGCTGTCGCTGAACCCGGGCTGGCGCCGGATGCTGTGGATGTGGTGGGCGGCGAGGTCGAACTGGCGGCCGGGGTCTGAAAATTGGATGCATTTTAGGTTCCAAATGCGCTGGGCGCGGGCAAGAAGGCGACAAATCTTACCTTTGCAGCCCGAGAGGATGTCGATGCCTTGCACCTACCCGCACCACGACTGGTTAATGTACGTACTCTACGGCGGGGACGCGCCGTTTCTGGGGCAGATCATACGCGGGGCGATGGCGGGCATAGCGCAGCAGCACGCCGCGACGAAAAACAAGGAGGGGGTGCAGGAGGCCCTGGCGCCCTACGCGCCCTGCCCCTCTGACTGCATGCACACGACGCGGATCAAGCTCCTCGTCCTGCTGGACCAGGACGAGGGCACGCGGCGCAGGCTGTGCGAGTACACATCGGCGGGGCCCGCGCGGGACTGGCGGCCGGTGTGCCCGCACAAGGCGGCCCGGTTCTACGCGGAGCTGCACGACACGCTGATCCCGTCGTGGATCAAGGACGAAACAGTGACCTCCTCTGAGTTTGTGGACCGCGTTCGGATGGCGTATTTAATCAGCTGACGCGGGAATAAACGCGCATCATCGTCATGCTGGACCGCATTATCGTGCGAAACGGCGCGCGCGCGACCCTGTGGCCCGATTACCGTTATCAGCCCCTTCTGGCGGGTCACGGAGACGATGGCGTAGTCGCTGTAGGGGCCCCCCGCGGCTGGGTCAATGAAGACATGGACGTCCTCGTTGATGACCGGCGGGGGCATGGGCTGCTTAAACATCATGTCGATGTGCTCCGGCTTGAAGACCTGCTGAAGCGAGTCGAACGCAAGACCGGAGAGCTCGGACTCGATCAGGTCGGGTCGGTCCTGCATGATGGTCTTGAGCTTCACATGGCGGTCCGCGCTCTGCCACCTGCCCCCGAGCCGGACAGGTATTTATGGATGGCGCCTTGGCCGAACAGGAAAAGAGGAGAGCCCATGCCCCCACCGGAGAGGTACCCAAGGCGGACAAACAAGCACAAGCACAAAAAAAACGGACCTGGGGACAAGGTGGAGCATGTGGACGCACTCGGAGGCCTTGCCCTCGGCCTTGCAGGCGGCGCAGGCCAGCTCGACGCTCAGAAAGGTGAAGATGGGCAGGCCGGTCAGCTTGTCCCTCATCTTCATGAGCCTGGTGTAGAAGTTGATCTCGCTCGTGAGCGTGCTGATGGCCAGGAGGGTGGTGTTGCCCATGATCAGGAGCGGGGCGACGGTTTCCTGCAAAACAAATCACACGCGTGGTCAAGCGACGACGAGGACGAGGGACATCTCCCGGACTGGGCGAGCGCTCACGTAAAAGAAGCCTGGGTCGATGTAGGCAGCCTCCTCGAGGATAATGATGTCTCCTCCTGTGCCCTTGGTGGTGGAGATCTGCACAAGGGGGGGCGCACGGTCAGCAAGGAGGAAGAGGAATGGGAAGAGCGGTTCTGGGCGGCGGTGCACATCATTTAAATACAACATGGCGGCAAATCGCGGCCCCGGAGAGGCAAAAAAACCGCGTTCCAAAGCCTGTGGTAAGCGGGCCGGGGCACGCCCAAAAACAAGAAAGAAAGCATGACCTACTGGTGGGAGGAAAACATCGAGGATCAGCTCATGGACCCCGAGTCGCTCGCGCACATGTTCCCCTACATGTGCAAGATCACGGCAGAGGAGGGGGCCGACCCCGACCCCGCCCCGAGAGACGGCAGGCCGAAGGACAAGCCCGCCTCCGCCGCGAGCAGGCACGACCCCATCACCAGCACGGCCATCGCGTTTCTTACCTGCCCGCTGCAGCTGGGGCTCACCGAGGTGGGCGCCATGCTGTTTCAGGGGCGGTCCTCGCTTGTCTACCCGTACAACCTCATGTCCGACCGCCAGAAGGGGTTCGTCCGCGAGGCCCTCTCGCGGCGCGCCGAGTGGAACCTCTTCAACGAGGCGGTGGTGTTCAGGAGGACGCAGCACCAGCAGGGTCGGCCGGGAGGCGGGGCAGCGGGGGCTGGGGGGCTCACGCTCGCACCGTCCGCTGTCCTGGTCGCCCTCTGCAGAAAGGTGTTCGAGTCGTCCGCCCACCCGGACCCGAAGCGGCGCGTGGCCCTCTGCAACATCATCCTGCAGAGGGTGCAGGGGTACATCCCGATCGACAAGCCCGTGCAGAGGGAGCTCAACGAGTGGCTGGCGAGGAGGCAGCGGGAGACAATGCATGCGATTCCAGAGGCTGGTATTATAAAGACCTAGGCTGGCGGGAGACAATGCATGCGATTCCAGAGGCTGGTATTATAAAGACCTAGGCTGGCGGGAGACAATGCATGCGATTCCAGAGGCTGGTATTATAAAGACCTAGCGCGCACACCCGTTAAACTATATGGAGGGCCCGGCGACGACGACCCTCGCAGCCCTCAACGCGGCCCTGGAGTCCTCGGGGGAGCTCCCGGACGACATATGGACCCAGTGGCTCTGGAAGTCCGAGCCGGAGGAGGCCTTCGCGCCGGGCGTGCTCATGAACCGGTGCCACCTCCTGGGCCTGCTGGTGTGCAGGCACCAGGCCATGGTCCTCCCCTCGTCTTCGGCCGCAGCACCACCCCCGCCCGACTGCTCCGATTCCCGCATGACCCTCATGAAGAAGGCCCCGTCCGCCATGTCCCTCAGGGAGCTCAAGGACACCGTGGACAACATCCTCATCGAGTGGCCGCGGTTCCTGGACAGGCTCGAGGACAACCCCCGCGCGGACGAGAACTTCAGGGCCGTGGCGGGGCTCCTCGACGCGTGCCTCGCCCGCTTCGGGCACCTGGCGTGCCACCCGGGCCCCGTCGCGGTCTTCGACGACGCGTCGTGCACGGAACCCCACACGCGGGAGGGCCAGTGCAGGCTCACGAGGCCGGCACTGCGGAGGATGCTGGGGGGGTTCCTCGTCATGTACCGCCACCTCTACCTGCTGTCCCTCGCGGAGGAGGTGGACCCGGAGCCGCACGACTGCGCGGTGCGCAAGCACCACATGGAGGCGTCCATGGACGACTTCCACCTTCTGTGCATGAGCATGCGCCTGCCCGTCGCGGCGAGGCTAAACTACAAGCAGGACTTCCCGGGCATGTACAACCACGTCAGCCAGGTGGTCTACTTCCACAACCCCCAGTACGAGAGGCTGCCAAGGACCCACCTGGACAAGGTGTCCCTGGGAGACCCCATGCAGGTGCTGCCGGCACTGTGCCAGCTCTACCCGGAGGTCGGCCTCACGTACGAGGAGGACCACGTCGACCTCTCCGCCCCCACGGGCAAGTGGCGCTGGGTGGTCCTGCCGGGCAGGGTCTACCTCGTCGGGCCGGACGCGCGCGTGTACAGAAGCGCAAACGTGACGAGCCTCATGCGCGTGTACCTCGAGGCCGTGGGTGGGTCCGTTTAATAAAATAGAGTCATGTCAAGCGAAAGGCGTGGCGGGCGCCGGGGCAGCTCAGTTACCGCCGCCCTGGCCCTCCTCCTCCTCCGCGGGGGAGTTAGGCACAGTCGGGGCGATCTCAGCGAAGTGGTTCTCAATGGTCCCCGGGAACTGCGCAAACGTCGCCACAACGTTGGGGTTGGGTCGCATAAGCCTCACCTCCGGCTGCTGCGGTGGCGGCGGCGGAAGCGCAAGCAGCTCGGACAGGGTCGGAAACGCAATCCGTGCAGGCCGCATGACCCGAACCTGAAGCGGCGGGGTCATGTAGCCGGGGGGAGACTGGGCCCTCTCTCGCTGCGCCAGGTCGCGCTCGATCTCGGCCCAGGCCTTTTCGAGAATGAGCTTTCGCTCCGCCTTCCTGCGTTCGGCCAGGATGGCCCGAATCCACTTGCGTCGCGCATTTCGGGACTGGGCGACACGGCGGGCAGCAAGAGCCTTGAGTGCTTGGTGTAATCTGGCAAGCTCGTCCACCACAATTTGGGGTGTGCCATCCCCTTCAACGGGCAGCAGTGCTTGGGTATCTCTCACAATTCTTGCATGCTGTTCGGCGTAATTGATGGACCAGATGTACCCTTTGTAGGCCTGTTTCACGGCGGGTGTGTTGTACATTACTTGAGAAGGGCAAACAAAACAGCTGTTAATTTATATTTGGACTGGTGCTCGCGCACCCCAGCAGCACTTAAATACGCCGCGCGCATCCCGGAATCCTCACTTTGCCCACCCTGGCCTGCATGTACCGCGCCGGCACGCCCCCGCAAAGTGCCCCCCCATCCCGCAGCGCCGGCACAGGTCCATCCTCTCGCAGACCTGCCCGAAGGCGTGGTCCCTCTGGGCCTCCGACAGCACCGGGGTGGTGTACATCCACCCCCTGACCTTGGATACGCCGTACCGGTGCATGCGCGCGAGCGTCTCCGACCTCTCCCAGGCCTCTGGGTCTGATTCGTTTTCCCCCGTCATCGGGGGCACGCGCCTCACGAACCCCCTGGCGCACGAGGCCCCCTCGCCCGCCGCGTGCTGCCTCAGGCGCTCCGGGATGTTGCCCGACTTTCCCACGTAGAAGGACCCGTCGGCCTTTTCTAACACGTACACCCCTGAGTCCCCTGAGGACGACCCCCTGACGCGCGCCTGCTTCCCCCCAAGTGTAGGCGGGGGGCGGCCAAGGAGGTACGCGGCCGCGCGGAGGGGCCTGGGCCTGCCTACCACGAAGAAGCCCCCGCGGGGCTTGCCCACCGCGTGCAGCTTCCTGTCCCCTCTACCCAGCACATGCCTACTCTGCGTCGCGGGGTCCGTTCGCATCGGCACAAAGCAGTCGCCGGCAAAGGTCGGGACCTCGCGGTCCGGGTTGTAAAAGAAGTTCGAGGGCATTCGGAAGGGGCGCCGAGGGCGAGATTTAATACCTCCCAGAGGGAGAGCGGGGGCGCGAGCGAGGTTTACTCGGCGCCCATCTCGCGGGGCGCGGGGAGGGTGTGTGTGCTAGTGTGTGTGTGTGTGTGTGCTTGCATGCGTGTGTGTACTGGCGGCCACGGCGGCGCAGGCGACTAGGCGCCCTCCATCTCCTCCTCGGAGTCGGGGACCACGTCCACGCGCACGGTCCTGGCGGCGACCCCGGCGCCAGCCCCGGATCCCCCCGCAGCCCCAGCCCCGGCGCCAGCCCCGGATCCCCCCGCAGCCCCAGCCTTGGCGCCACCCCCGGATCCCCCCGCATCTCCAGCCCCAGTGACCCCCTCCAGAAGCGCCTTGAGTTGGTCCTCCGTGGTGTCGAGCGCGATCCCGGCGGCCTCGACGCCCAGGTTGGCGACGCGGACGGTTCTGCTCATCGCCTCGAGGGTCGTGCGGCCGAACCTGACGCTCTCCACGGCCATGGCGAGATTCTTGGGGGGGATCTTCGCGCCGGAGTTCCCCCGCATCACGGCCTGGAGCTCCTCGAACTTATCCTTGGCCACGTCCACGGCGGCGCTCACGATGGCGGCGGCGCTGATGAGGTCGCCCAGCTCGGTGTCAAGGGCGGTTGCGTAGTTGACGAGTAACGCCCTGGACACCTCCGCGTCCCCGGCGTGCCGGGCACCGGCGGCGGCCGCGGCGACCTTGGCGCGCTCGGCGACAACGGCGGTGGTCACCTCGGGGGAGAAGCGCGCCGGGCGGGAATCCGCGCGCCCCAGGAAGGACTGGATGTAGGCCGTAGTGGGCGTGACCACGCCGTGGTCCAGCTTCTCCTGCCCCCCCGCGGGCTTCTCCTCGGGCTTCTCCGGATCCTCCGCGCGCCCCTCCTCGGGCTTCTCCGGATCCTCCGCGCGCCCCTCATCGGGCTGCTGCAAGTCCATCTCCTGCTCCTCAGGCTCCATCTCCTGGGAGTAGAGGGACCCCAACCCGTCGTCGCGCTCGGGCGTCTCGTTCAGGTCGGTGTTGCCCGGCGAGTAAAGGGGCTCCCTGTTCCACACGATGGTCCCGGACGACGCGCCCGACGCCCCGGAAGACGCGGAGCCGGCAGGGGAGCCCGCAGACTCAGCCGCGGGGCTCTCGGGGTTGTAATCCACGGAGCCGGCAGAGCCGGGGGGCGACTCGATCGCGGGGCTCTCGGGGTCGTACTCCGTGTCGTAGACCTCCGAGGGGGGGGCGTTGCGCCCCATGGCCCCGTCCATGGACTCCTCGGGGGAAGGGGAGCCCTCGGAGGTTGGCGACACGGAGGCCGGCCGCAGGTTGTTGGAGTAAGGCATGCGCACGCTGTAGAAGGGGTCCAGCATCAGACCGACGGCGGCGCGCGCCAGGGGGTGGATGCCCACGGTGGTGGCGCGCCCCCGCGACGCGGAGGAGATGCCGCGCACTATGCCGGCGGGCGCGGGGGTGGGGGGGCGCATCCGGCGGGAGGCTGCGTCGTTGGCGCGCACCACCTGGGACACAGAGTCCGTGCGCACCAGCGGGGTGGGGGCGTCCTCGAAGCGCACCGACTTGGGTTCAGCAGTGTCAGGGCGCACGAGCTGCGGCACGCCATCCGCGCGCGCCAACATGGGCACGGTCTCGAAGCGCACAGGCGCAGGGGCGGGCGCGGTCCTCGAGCGCTGCATGGTCCTCGCGCGCTTCGGCTCGGCCATCACCGCGGCGTCCACCACGGAGCCGAAGTCCGCCCCAGCCCCGCCCACCGCCGAGCCAGAGTCCGCCCCAGCCCCGCCCACCGCCGAGCCAGAGTCCGCCCCAGCCCCGTCCACCGCCGAGCCATAGTCCGCCCCGGCGGCGGCGGCGATGGCGTTGGCCAACCTCTTCCCCACCTTGGGCTTGGCGGGGGCGCCGGGGGTCTCGAGGACGCCACCCGTAGTCTCGGGGGTCTTGGCAGAAGACACATAGACGCCAGGGCAGGCGGCGGGGGGGAAGGCCAGCATGGAGGCGTTCAGCTCGAGCGGAACGAGCGCGACGCGCTTCTCCGTGCAGTCGAAGTCAAGCCTCTGCCCCCTAGAGGTGGAGCCCTTGCTCACACCTGGGGCGGCGGCGGCGGCGGCGGCGGCGGCGACCACGTTGACGGCGCGCTCCTTCATCGGCCGGCCGAACCCCTTCTTGAGGTCGCCGGTCCTCCCACTCACGACGTCATCGGCCGCGAAGACCAGCATGGCCGGGGCTGGGGCTGGCTTGGGCAAGGGCTGCGCGACGGCGGACATGGTTCGGGTGGGCAGCACGACGGCGGACATGGTTCGGGTGGGCAGCACGACGGCGACGGACGGGGTTCGCGAGGAAGCCAGGTAAATTCCATGGAGCTCGGCGCGGCTGGCTTCGTTTGATGGGCGGGATTTCGATTGGTCCTACAACAAACAGGAAAAAATCAGCGGGCAAAAATAAATCAGGAAAACATCTGCGGGCAAAAATAAATCAGGAACAAATCAGCGGGCAAAAATAAATCAGCACGTAAAATCATAATCGACATATGTCTTCGTGGAAAATATATGCAGTCGCCAAGCAAAGGCAAGCCAATGTTCACAGGAAAAAGCTCAGGCGAAAGGCCTGCGTCGACAAAACAAAATCGGAAACATATTTTGCGGCAGCAACACATGCCTGCATGGTTTTCGGAATGTGGATTCAGCCTGATGTTGCAACATCAGCGGTATTTATTATCACGCCCCATGCCCGTCGCAAAAAAAAAGTAGACCTTGCAAAATTCCCTGGAATTTTGCAAGGTGTACTTTTGGCGCGCCGGGATTGGGCCGCTTCAAATTTTTGAAATTTCGGATTCGCCATGGCGGAAAAAACGAGGCAAAAATTATCGTCGCGCAGATTAACCTGGCACACCGCCATCGCGCCCTCGTTTCCGAACGAAAAACAGCTCGGGTTCATGAAGAAGCACTTCAGAATTCAGTCGCTTCATTTTTGCTCCGTCCCGGACGCCGACGGAAAGCTCGAAGATGTTCCGCGGAAAATTTCCGGCGGGGGGTGGGGACAGAACAAAGTTCAGATCATGTTTCGCAGGGGCACCAGCGGTGCAAGGGAGGAACAGTGGGCGCTGTTTTTTCAGCACATGAATTTTGAGCCGGTCGCCGAGGTCATCCAAAGAACGAGAACGGTGCCGCTGAACGAACACTTTGCCAGGATCTACAAGGACGACGTCCGGTCCACGGAGCTGAGCAAGAACATTATCAAATTTTACGAAGAGAAGAAAAAGGACGCCGGCAAGGGATCTTCTTCGGACGAGAGCGAAAGCGACTCCGCGGCCGACACCCCCGTGAAAAAAAATGGCACGCCCAGAAAGTACACAACCAAGAAAATGTTCAAGAACCCGCGCACGGAGGGCGTGCTCGAGGCCGCGATCGCCGCCGGGGGGCTTCCTCCTTTTGAAAGTTTCGACTGGAAAAATTTGGAATGCAAAATCGAGGCCGGCTCGGCGGGCAAACATTTCGCGGCGCCGGAAATTTCGGGGGAATTCTCCGCGGACGAGGGAGCGGCGCCTTTATTTCCGGGGGAATTCTCGGCGGACGAGGGAGCGGCGCCTTTATTTCCGGGGGAATTCTCGGCGGACGCAGGCGCGGCGCCTTTATTTCCGGGGGAATTCTCGGCGGACGCAGGCGCGGCGCCTGAAATCACGGCCGGCGCATGGGCGGCGGGCGGAAATTTCGCGGGGGACGGAGGATACGGCGGGGCGGGGGACGGAGGATACGGCGGGGCCCCTGCCTGGGACACCGGCAGCTACGCGACGCCTTCGAAGGAACCCCCCCCGAAAAGGGGGGTCTTTGATTCCCCCCAGCCTCAGGCTGCCCAGCCCCGCAGGAACCCCTCGCGCACCCCTGCCTTCCTGCAGAAGCTCCAGAACAACCCGGCCTTTCAGCAGCTGGTCCATAGCACCCCGCCTTTCCCCGGCAACCGCGCCGCCCGCCCCAAGGTTACGCCCCCCGCGAAGTGCTGCCTCTTCGGCTCGGGCGACAGCTCCCCGGAGCCTGAGGAAGGAGACGAGGGCGCGGGTCCTGCTGTGTCAGGGATCAATAAAGGAGACGACGCGGGTCCTGCTGTGTCAGGGATCAATAAAGGAGACGACGCGGGTCCTGCTGTGTCAGGGATCAATAAAGGAGACGACGCGGGCACCGTCGTTTCCGATGTCAGCGAAAAAGACGCAGACCCTCTGCCGCCGGCCGCGCGCCACGCGCGAAGGGGCCTCTTCGTGGAGCCCACCCCCTCGCCCAAGGCTGCTGGGGACGAGTCGTCGAAGGAGAACGAGGAGCCGATTGAGGCCGGAAACAAGAAGAGGCCCAGGGAGAGCGAGCCCGAGGAGGCCCCGTCGGGGAGGCAGAAGAAGAAGGCCTCGCCGCCGCCGCGTCCGCCGCCGAGGAAGGTCTCGCCCCCAGCCTCGATGAGGGGGGGGGCAGGGAGGGCGCAGCTCCTGGCGACCGCCCCGAGTCAGGCCAAGACCCGCGCGCAGCAGCAGGCGACCGCACAGAGCCACGCCAAGTCCCGGTCGCAGCCGCAGCCGGCCGCCAAAGGCCACGCCAAGTCCCGGTCGCAGCCGCAGCAGCAGCCCGCCCAAGGCCAAGGCCCCGCCAAGATCGTGGTCCGCCGCGTCGGGCCGCGCCCTGGCGCCGCGAGCGGGGGGGTCGTGGTGTCCAAGGTCTACGCCCCGAGCCCCAGCCCGGAGAAGGAGCTGCCGCCGCCGCCCCCGCTCTACGAGGCGCTCCTCAGGGAGTTCCTCGCCCTCCCAAACGTGTACGTCAGGGGTAAGGGGGGGTGCACGAGGGACCTCAACATACTCGGGGTCATCCGCGCGCTCCTCACGCGGGAGGTGTACCAGGGGGTTGAGCACCGCGCCTTTTTCGACACGAAGAACCGCGCCGGCCTCGGCCTCCTCTACCCGGGCAAGGAGGAGGAGGGGGGGAACCCGAACCTCGGGCCCTCCACGCTGGAGCTGCACCGCCGCGCGCTCCGCCTCGAGTGGGTCGGGGAGAACATACTTTCCGTCCTCGGGGAGGCGGTCAAGAACGTGGGGGTAAGCAAGGTCGGGTGCCTCGTCACCAAGGCGGACAGGGACGACCTCGAGGCCGCCTTCCGCTTCCACGGGGGGGTCCCGGGCCAGGGCGTCGACTACTGGCTGGCCACGCCGGACGGGAACCTGCCGAGGTGATTTCGCGTCTCTTTTACGCATCTATCTGAGCTTTCCTATTCATGCTAGCACACGCACACAGGCACACGCACACAGGCACACACACACAGGCACACGCACACAGGCACACACACAGGCACACACACACACACACCGCAGAATCCCCGGCGCCTTCCCCGAGCAGGCCTGCCTCGCGTCAGCCCTCACGATCATGCAGAGGTCGCGCAGCACTGCCTACGCGCGGTCCTACCTCGTCCTCGACGAGTGCTCCTGGGGCCTCCCCATCGCCGTCAAGGTCCTCCTCGCGCGCCGCCACGCCGCCGAGCGCGGGCGCACCGTCGACGCGGCCGACCTGCGCCACGTCATCGCCGACCTCAACACCTGGCGCAAGCAGGCCATCATCAACGACAGGGCCCCGCTCGTCAAGTACGGCATAGTATGCGGTTTCTCATGCCTTGATGGCACGGCGCAAAGCTCACCTGCTTCCCTTTCGTCAGGTACGGCCTCAAGCTCACGGAGTACTGCCGCCGCCTCGAGGCCATCGCGCGCTCCCTCGGGGTCCACGTGCCCCCCTCCCTGTCGCTCAGGGACGGGGCCGTCGCCGTCTTCGACGAGCGCGCGCTGCGCGCCGAGGCGGGCGCCAAGCCGGAGCTCACGTCGAAGAGGCTCAAGGAGGTAATTGAGTCAAACGTTTTACTTTCAAGTTCCTCACGCGCGGCGCGTGACAACCGCGCGATTGAGTCAAACGTTTTACTTTTCTTATGCGCGGCGCGTGACAACCGCGCGCCCTCACGCCCGCAGGAGCAGGCGGAGCTCCGCGACGCGCTCACCGCCCTCGGCCTGGTCAGCTCGCCGGCCGCCGAGCAGATCCACAGGATCCGCTCCGCGGTCGCGTCGGCCATGGCCGCGGACTCCCACCAGCGCCTCTCCACGTCCAACCTCCACCCGTCCCCGAGCATGCCGGACGCGGTCTACAGCCCGCTCAGCTACGACAGGGCGTTTTCGGGGGCGGGAGGGGGTGCACACTAGTTGCCCGATGGGCGTGTCGTGCAATAAATTTTCCTGCGTGTGCCTTGCTTCGTTTAGCTGCGCCGGGGCCTGCCGAAGGGGGGGCGAATCGTACCAGGCATAGAAGGTCTAGGCGGATCGTTGGTCGGCCTGCGGCTCTCGCGCGGAGAATCCACCGGCCGGACAAACCTGAGATGAAGCTTAATGCACCCAGAGAGCACATGCGCACGGTGACTGTTGCCATAACTGAATCGTAAAGTGGCCTTCGCAGTGTCTTGATCCATATTGGGGGTAAACGAGAAGCTGCAGTGTTCAGCGCGACAGAGTGACTTCAGTATGTGTAGCGTCGAGCGGATATGATTGCGCTCAACCCTTTCGCCTACACACAAAAGCTGTTTGAATCTGGATGTGTCGCAAACTGAATTTTGTACGAACCAGTAACCCCCGGTGATCATATAATGGCCTTCGTCTGTCTTCACGCTCCCAAAGTCTGCGCTTCTCCTTATCTGCTCAGGGTCAAGCCCGATAAACACTGATTCCACTGGGCTGAATCCGTGGGGCGTTTGAATCTCACGCACCGGGATTTCCACAGGAGAGAGGCTGCCAAAACGGGTTTCCACGAGCGCAAAAGTTATATGGGGCATGGTTCCCACTAGAGTGAATCAAAGATGCCAAGGGAGTGTGATGGTCAGCTACTTGGTAAGGTGCCCTCTTCCGCGCGCCGCGCTTTTATACCAGCGGCTCGACCCCCGATTTAAGCGGGGGAGATCCGCGCGCGCAAGCACCCCACCCGCCATGATCCTAGTGCGCTCCCTTCTCTTCGTGGTGACGACCCTCGCGGCCGGCAAGCGGGCCGTGAATGTCACCGCCCCTGAAAACGCATCCTCATCCTGCCCAGAACCCAACACAAACGAGACCCTGACAAACGAGGAGGTGTGCGCCTCCACGGACCCCCTCGTCCTCCCCGAGCACGTCATACTCCCCCTGCTGCTGCCCTGCGCCGCCCTGCTCTTCACGCACATGCCCACCCTGCTCCTGGCCTCGCGCGCCAGGGTGCGGGACCTCAAGGGCGCGACCGCCCAGGCCGCCCTGACCTGGCTGAGCGTCTGCGCCGCCGCGTGGGCCTACGCCTCGGGCCGCCGCGCCTTCGCCTACGCCGCCAGCCTGCACACCTCCGTCTACCTCCTGTCCAAGCCGGCCAGCCCCACCGTCGTGGTCGGGCCCATAGCCGACCTATTCGCGCGCGAGACCTGCATCACCGCCATCCTGCTATGCGCGTGGCAGCTGGGCCCGCCCCTCCCCGTGGCCGACGCCCCGGGGCACCCCGCGGCGTCTGCGTGCTGCGGCCTCGCGTCCCACCTCGCGGGGTTCATGATACCCGACCTGGTGGGGCCGCTTGCAGAGGGGTTGGCCAGGCGGCTTGTGCTTGGCTGAGAAATACATCCGCTGAGTAATGGGCTGAGCAATACATCGGCATCGGCTGAGTAATAGGCTGAGAAATAAATAGGCATCGTGCACACCCCCCGCGCGCCCCCGCGAGCATAAAAGCTAGGCCCCACCCCAGCCGGCAAATCATCATGAACAGGCGCGACGTCGTACGCCAGGCCGTCCTCATCGCCTCCCTGGGCGCGAACGCGGCCCTCAGCGAGGTTGCCACAGGGGTGTGGGGCGGGGAGGGCGGGTTCGCCGACGTTGTCTCCACCGTGCGCGCGGGCGGGGTGGCCACCCTGTGGATGGCCCTCTACCTCATGGCAGCGGAAATGTGCTGCGGGCGGGCCGTCATCAAGGAACTGCCCCCGCTCACCATGCAGACCATATGGGCGCACGTCTACGGCCTGGGCCTCCTCGCATTCGTCACCGTATACTGCCTGCTGGGCGTGAGCTCCAGCTGCACCGCGGCCTACGCCGTCGCGGTCGCGGGGGTCAGCCTGGAGGACATCCTCATACGCCACAGCGACGGCTTCACGAGGCGCGCCGCGCTCCTGCTGTGCACCGTCCTCTCAGCCGCAGCCGTGGTCCTCGCGGCCTGGGACTCCCCTGACTTGAAGGGGTTCGCGGACGCGGTCGACGCCGGCAACGTGTTCGTCATCACCTGCGGCGCCATACTCCCCCTCGTCTCCCCCCTGCTCTACAGCGTGGTGCGCGGGCCCATGCACTACACGCCGCGCATGGTGGTCGAGTTCATCTACTTCGCATCCCCTTTCGCCGTCATACTCTCCGTCGTCGTCCTCTGCACCCTCAGCGTCATATCCACGCCCCCGCCCATGCCCCGCCCCTTGCCTCAGGAACCCCTCTTCCTCACCCAGGCGGACGCAAACTGGTCCCGCGCCCACTCCGCCAACCGCTCGGTCGAGCACGCCGTCGTCGAGCGCATCGCCCTCGTCACCGCCGCCGACATCGCCATGCCCCTCCTGCCCCTCACCATGCTGCCAGCCCTGTGCATGGCCGTGCAGACGGCGCTCCTCTACGCCACCGTCGACTTCCTCTCGGCCGCGGCCGTCGTCGCCGCCGCGAAGCACCTCTGCCACCGCTACGCGGGCGCGGGCAGCACGGGATTCGCGTGGCCGCTCTTGGCGGCGGCCCTGGCCTTCGCCGCGCGCATCTACGCCAGCTTCCAGGTGGGCGGGCGGGGGTGGGAGCTATACAAGGACAGTGAAGCCCAAAAGGACGGCGAAAAGGAAAACATGCTCCCCGATGAGGAGGAGGAGGAGGCAGAATTTGACACGGCAGAGGTTTAATCAAGAGGACGTGTGTGTGTATGTGTGTGTGTATGCGCGCGCCAGTTTCGCTCAGATCTGGCAGGGGGTGCGGTTCCCGTCCTTGTCCAGGATGTACGCCTTGCCCTCCTTGCGGTCCCAGTGCGTCCCGACTTCCACCTTGGCGGGAGGCGGCTTGGCGGCGGGCTTGGCGCCGCCCCCGGGCTTGAAGATGGACGCCAGCTTCCGCTTCGCCATCTCCGACCCTGGCTTCACCCTGGCCCCGCCCCCGCCCGCCTGCTTTGACGCCGCCACCTTCGCCTTCGCCTTCGCCCCGCCCCCGCCCGCCGGCTTCGCCCTCGTACCGCCCCCGCCCCCGCCTGCCGACGCAGGCTTCTTCAAAGGAGCCGACGAGGCGCCATCGGCGGGGTTCATCCGGCGGAGCACGCTTCCCGGAGGAGGAGGCGACGGCGGGTCGTCGCGGATCTTGTCGTACCAGGCGTCAGTGTCCATGAAATCCGCGCTGCCGGATTTCTCCGGCTGCGGCGCGTCCACCGGCTTGGTCAGCGAGATTCCTGCGAGGGAAGGAGCGCATCGTCAGGAAAATAGCGCGGCCGAAAAAAACGCGGCGGCGCTGCCACTCGCCTGATTTCTCGACGTATTTTCTGATCTTCTTCTGCACATCCTGGCAAATTTTCTCGTCCTCACTTTCTTCCGTGGAGGACGCGATGAAGTTATCCTCCTGGGAGTCAGAAGCGTTGTCGTCGCTGTCCCTGTAGCCCCTTTTCTTCTTGCGCTTTTTCTCGCCGGAAGCATTTCCCTTGCCCTTTTTTTCCTTGGCAGAAATGTCGATGCCGGCGTTCTCCATGAGGAGCTCGAGGTCCCGCCTGTGCAGCTTGCGCTCGCACTTCCGAATTTTTATCTGGACCAAATAAAAAATCACTTGGCTTCAGTTCCGCCATGACAATTGAAGTTGCACGGCTCACAAAAAAAATGCCACTGCAAATAATGTTCGGACTTTTTTACCTTGGAGACCTTGCTTTCCTCCTCGGATTCCTGCGAGGAATCGTCGATAAACTTCCGGTCCTCCTCATTTTCTTCCTCGTCATTTTCCTGGCCGGAATCTTCCCCGCCAGCGTCCTCGCCGCTCAGCTCAGCAGAATCGTCAATAAATTTGCAGCGTTTGGTCGGCCGAGACATCGCCTGTGGCCTGCGAAATGCCAGTCAGGAATGCGCAGCCGGCGTTTTAATGCAGCCAAGATTTTTTGAATTTATTTGATTTGACCCGCCGGCCGGGCGCCGGTTCAAATTAATTCATGGAGTCTACTCGCCCGCACCTTTTCGTCACGGTTTTCCCGTGGCCCCCCATGGTTGCTGCAGGAATTTGGGGCCCGGTTTAAATACGGCGGCAGTCAACCGGCCAAAAATTAAGGGGACTCAAAATTTGAATTTTGCCGGGCACGGGCAGCGCGGGAAATTCAAATCCAGACTCGGACGGGCACGGGCTGGCGGGAAATTCAAAATTCAAATTTGGGCGGGCCGGGCCGGGACGGGCCGGGATGGGCCGGGACGGGCCGGGACGGGCCGGGGCCAGGCCGGGACGGGCCGGGACGGGCCGGGGCCAGGACGGGACGGGCCGGGACGGGCCGGGGCCAGGACGGGACGGGCAGGGGGCAGGAGGGGCAGGCGGGGGGCAGGGGTGGACGGGCAGGGA
>Ga0209298_10001316_pt1 | contig 16204 bp, 15 predicted proteins | sample S_140806_EF_Meta_FD_187325 | JGI IMG/M metagenome (GOLD analysis project Ga0209298, IMG submission 187325) | Freshwater microbial communities from Lake Simoncouche, Canada to study carbon cycling - S_140806_EF_MetaG (SPAdes) (version 2) | ecosystem: Environmental > Aquatic > Freshwater > Lake ...
GTAGTAACAGATTATATTATCGAAGAATTCAAAAAAGAAAGTGGAATAAATTTAAAAACTGACAAATTAGCATTACAAAGAATAAGGGAAGCTGCTGAAAAAGCAAAAATAGAACTATCTTCTTCGGCTCAAACGGAAGTAAATTTACCTTTCATTACAGCGGATAAAAGTGGTCCAAAACACGTTAATATGAAAATTACAAGAGCAAAGCTTGAAGCTCTTACTGCGGCACTAATTGAAAAAACTATAGAACCTTGCAAGATTGCTCTAAAAGATTCTGGTTATACCGCTTCTGAAATTAATGAAGTTATTCTTGTGGGTGGAATGACAAGAATGCCAAAAGTTGTTGAGGCAGTTAAAAGTTTCTTTGGAAAAGAGCCAAATCAAAGCGTTAACCCTGATGAAGTAGTTGCCTTAGGTGCTGCTGTTCAGGCAGGTGTATTACAAGGTGATGTTAAAGACGTTCTTCTTCTTGATGTTACTCCATTGTCACTTGGTATTGAAACTTTAGGCGGGGTGTTCACAAGATTAATTGAAAAAAATACAACAATTCCAACTAAAAAAAGCCAAACATTCTCAACAGCTGAAAACAATCAGCCAGCCGTAACAATTAGAGTTTTCCAAGGCGAAAGAGAAATGGCAAATGATAATAAATTACTAGGTAATTTTGAATTAACTGGAATTGCTCCAGCTCCAAGAGGTGTTCCTCAAATTGAAGTAACTTTTGATATTGATGCCAATGGTATCGTTAACGTTTCTGCAAAAGATAAAGGAACTGGAAAAGAACAAAAAATTCAAATTCAAGCTTCGGGTGGATTAACTGATGAAGAAATTCAAAAAATGGTTAAAGAAGCAGAAGCTAACAAAGAAGCTGATAAAAAGAAAAGAGAAGAAGTTGATGCAAAAAATCATGCTGACTCTTTAATAGCTTCAACTGAACAAAGCTTAAAAGAACATGGAAGTAAAATTTCAGAAGCTGATAAAAAAGTAATTGAAAAAGATATGGAAGATTTAAAAGAAGCTATTAAGTCTGACAAAACTGAAGATATTAAAACTAAAACTCAGCAATTAATGACTTCTTCTATGAAATTAGGTGAGGCTATATATAAAGCTCAGCAACAAGATACGGCGGGTGCTTCAAAAACAGATACTAAGCCTGATGATAAAAAAGACGTGGTTGATGCCGAGTTTGAAGAAGTAAAAGACGATAATAAAAAGAACGGCTAATCCATTTATAACTGGTTTCGCCTTAAGTCACTATGTCCAAAAAAGACTATTATGATATTCTTGGTGTAACCAAAAAAGCAACTTCTGAAGAAATAAAAAAAGCTTATAGATCTCTTGCAATGAAATATCATCCTGACAGAAATCAGGGAGATAAAGCTGCTGAGGGAAAATTTAAAGAAGCCTCTGAGGCCTATCAAGTTTTGTCTGATCCAAAGAAAAAATCTTCCTACGATCAATTTGGGCATTCTGCATTTGAAGGTGGAGCTGGTGGGACTGGAGGTTTTGATTTTGGTGGTTTTGAGTCTGGTGCATTCTCTGACATCTTTGATGATTTTTTTGGAGACTTTATGGGATCAGGGCGAGGTGGGAGAGGTTCTAAAAAATCAAGATCAAATCGTGGATCTGATTTAAAAATTAATTTAGAAATAACTTTAGAAGAAGCTTATCTTGGAAAAAAACAAACTATCAATTTATCTTCAAATGAAAAATGTGAAAAATGTTCCGGAAGTGGCGCAGAACCTGGCTCAAAACCAAAAAAATGTTCTACTTGCGATGGACACGGAAAAGTAAGAACGCAGCAAGGTTTTTTTACTCTGCAGCAAACATGCCCTGATTGTGGAGGAGATGGTGAAATGCTTTCTAATCCTTGTAAAGATTGTAAAGGATCTGGCACCACTAAGACAAAAAAAAATCTCTCTATTCAAATTCCAAAAGGAGTTGATGATGGAACACAGATAAGATTGTCAGGAAAAGGAGATGCTGGTTATAGAGGCGGGTCTAACGGAGATCTTTATGTATTTATAACACTTGAAAAACATAAGATTTTTCAAAGATCTGAAGAAAATCTATACTATAAATTACCTATATCTATGGCTGATGCTGCTCTTGGGGCCGAAATAGAAGCTCCAACAATCGATGGAGGGAAATCAAAAGTTAAAATTCCTGCAGGAACCCAGTCTGGAAAACAGTTTAGACTTAAGGGCAAAGGCATGCCTGTCGTAAGGGGGGATCATTACGGAGATCTATATCTAGAAACAAATGTAATAATTCCTGAATCTTTATCAAAAGAGCAAAAAGACTTGCTCGAAAAATTTAAATCTTTAGAAGATTTAAATAACAATTCAGAAATAAAAAATTTTGTAAATAAGGCAAAAAAATTCTGGGAAAATATTCGCTAATTTAAAATAAAATTTATTTTAACTGCATATTCAACAAAAGTTAGGTAGAATTATATAAATTACTTAAAAACTTAAATTGAATATTAATAATCTATTAGAAAAAGGAATTTTTTTACATAAGAAAAATTCTTTAGATGAAGCTAAAAAAATTTATAGAGAAATAATTGAGATTGAAAAAGAAAATTTTCAAGCAATACACTTGCTGGGTGTAATTTTTTTTCAACAAAAGGATTATGATCAAGGCATAGAATTCATTGAGAAATCTTTACAAATTAATAATAAAAATTATTCTGCATTAAATAATCTAGGAAACATTTTTTTAGAGCTAAAAAAATATCCCGAAGCAATTGAAAAATATAAAAAGGCACTCAATTTAAATAAAAATTATACAGCTGCAATTTATAATCTTGGAAATACTTATAAAGCTATTTCGAAATATAAAATTGCTTTAGAATATTATTATAAAGCCATTATTTCAGATCCAAAATTTTTTGATGCTTATTATGATTATGCAGAACTTTTAGAAAGAACAGGCAGAACAGAAGATGCATTAATATACTATTCCAAGCTATTAGAACTTAGTCCAGAATATCCATACCTTCTTGGGTCTATTGTAAGATCAAAACTTAGTATTTGTCAGTGGAAGTCTTTGGACGAAGAAATAGAAAAAATTAAAAATAATTTATTTAATAAAAAAACAATCAATGCATTTGATATTTTATTTATTACGGACTCCCTTGAGCATCAAACTAAAGCTGTTAAGCAATATTCTGAGGATAAATTTCCATCCGCTGGAAACGTTATAGATCTTAAACAAGAAAATAATAATAAAATCAAAATTGGGTATTACAGTTCAGATTTTTCAAATCATCCCGTAGGTTATTCTATTGTTCAATTATTTGAATTTCATAATAAAGAAAAGTTTGATGTTTATGCTTTTTATTTTGGAAAAAAAAACGATGAGACAACAAAAAAAATATCCAAAGAATGTAAAGAATTTATAGATGTTTCTAATATTTCAGATTTTGAAATAATAAATTTATCTAAAAAAATAGGTATAAATATAGCAATAAATTTAAATGGATTTACAAGCAATTCTAGAACTAAAATATTTTCCGGTCGCATAAGTCCAATACAAATAAATGCTCTTGGTTACCCTTCAACCATGATGGCGTCCTACATGGACTATATAATTGCTGATCAGGTTGTAATACCTGAAAAAAATCAAAAATTTTTTAAAGAAAAAATAATTTATCTTCCTTCTTTTTACCAAATTAGCAACGACAAAAAAAAAATATCTAATAAGAATTACACTTATAAAGATTTTAATTTGCCGTCAGATAAATTTATTTTTTGTTGTTTTAATAATATTTTAAAAATTAATCCAAATATTTTTAGTTTATGGATGAAGATATTAAAAAAAAATGAGAATAGCGTCTTATGGTTAAAATCAAATAAAAAAATTGTTATTAAAAATCTAAAATTAGAAGCAGATAAATCTAAAATAAACAGCGATAGAATTATTTTTGCAAATAAATTAGGATCTTCTGAAGATTATCTAGCGAGTTATAAGTTAGCTGATTTATTTTTAGATACATTTCCATATAATGCCCATGTTACTGGATGTGATGCACTATATTCTGGATTGCCAATTTTAACTTTATGTGGAGAAAGTTTTGCTTCAAGGGTAGGCGCTAGTCTGCTAAATACATTGAATATGGATGAATTAATAGCTTACTCTGAGACCGAATATGTAAACAAGGCCTATAATTTATCTATTAACAAAAAAAGAATAGCAGAATTGAAACAAGAGTTGTCAAATCCATTAACCATTTCAAAATTATTTAATTCAAACTTATATGTTGAAAAAATAGAAACAGCTTATATTGCAATTCTTGAAGGATTAAAAAATAAAAATACTCCTAAAAATATTTATATTAAATGAAAACCATTAAAATAACTATTGCTGGTGCCATGGGTAGAATGGGTAAGGCTCTAGTTCAAAGATTATCTAAAAAAAAAAAATTAAAACTATTTAGTTTGACCGATATAAAATCTGGTAAGACTATAAATGGAATCAGAACACAAAAAAATAACCTGGACGCCTTTAAAAAAACTGATGTTATTATTGATTTTTCAAGACCCAAGGCTTCCCTTGAAATTTTGAATTATGCAAAAAAATTAAAAAAAAAAGTTGTAATCGGAACAACAGGCTTTACTAAACAACAAAATAATTTAATTAAAAAATACTCAAAAAAAATTGCTATTTTTAAATCCGGAAATATGAGTTTGGGCATTAATTTTCTGGAATATATAGTTAATATTCTTTCAAAGAAAATTCCTAATGATTATCAAATCGGAATTAACGATGATCATCACAAAAAAAAAATAGATTACCCATCTGGAACAGCGTTAATGTTAGCAAATGCAGTATCCAAAGGTAAAAATAAAAACTTAGAAGCAATGAAAGGAAAATTTTTTTTGAATAAAAAGGGCAATCTACAAAAAAATAAAATTAATTTTTTTATTACTAGAAAAGGAAATACTATTGGCAAACATTCAGTGCTTTTTAATAATAAAATAGAAAATATTGAATTAAAACACTCTGCTTTTTCTAGAGAACTTTTTGCTGATGGGGCTTTAAATGCTGCGATCTGGATAAGCAAAAAAAATAGGGGCTTATTTAATATGCAAGATATGCTTGGTTTAAAATAAACTTTATAAAAGTATTTGAATCTTTTTTAATGCTCCTGAATAAAAATAAAGCTTTAAAGCTTATCGGGCTTTTAAATAAATCAATAAAGAATCCAAAAACATCTTTAAAATATAGAAATCAATTTACTTTATTAACTTCTGTTGTTCTGTCAGCACAATGCACCGATCTTAACGTAAATAACGTTACTAAAAGCATATATAAAAAATATTACGCCCCCAAACATTTTGTAAAACTTGGAATAAATAAAATAAGAAATCTTATTAAAAGTATAGGACTATTTAATAACAAAGCTAAAAATTTATATTATTTATCTAAAATTTTATTAGAAAAACATCAAAGCAGAGTTCCAAATAACCTTGAAGACCTAATACTTCTTCCTGGAGTTGGCAGAAAAACAGCAAATGTTGTCTTGAATGAAGCATTTAATAGACCAACTATTGCTGTAGATACCCATGTTTTTAGAGTTGCTAACCGTACGGGCCTTTCTAATGGCAAAAACCCTGAACAGGTAGAAAATCAACTTTTAAAAATTTTGCCCAAAAAATACATCAGAAAAGCCCATCACTTGATACTTTTGCATGGAAGATATATCTGCAAAGCTAGAAATCCATTATGTAAAAAGTGTGCAATAAATAAAGTTTGCCTATACAAAGGAAAAAATGAATAAAAAAATATTAGGGATAGGCAATGCAATTGTTGATGTGCTTGCAAAAGTAGATGATGAATTTTTAGCAAAAAGAAATTTTATAAAAGGTTCCATGAAGCTTATTAATAAATCTGAATTTGATGATCTTAAAAAAAATATTAAAATTGAGAAGATCGTGGCGGGAGGATCTGTTGCTAATACCATGTCTGGAATTGCCTATCTAAAAGGAAGCCCTTCTTTTATTGGAAAAGTCAATTCTGATAGTTTTGGAGAAATATATAGAAAAAGTCTTGAGGATATAAATGTAAATTTTTCTTATCTTCAAAAAAATGAAAATTTATCTACAGGTGCTTCTATCATTTTAATTACCCCTGACTCAGAAAGAACTATGTGCACTTATCTTGGGATATCCTCACATCTTTCAGAGGGAGATATAAATGAAAAAAACATCATAAATAATGAATTAATTTTCTTGGAAGGATACCTGTGGGATAAAGGAATAAGTGAAAAAATGTTTAAACGTACGATCAATATAGCAAAAAAAAATAAAGTAAAAATTGCAATGAGTTTGTCTGATATTTTTTGTGTAACCAGACATAAAAAAGATTTTTATGACCTGCTAAAACATGACTTAGACATATTAATAGGTAATGAAAATGAAATAAATGAATTAACAAATCAAAAAAATTTATTAGATTCTATTAATCAATTAAAACAATGGAATAAATTAATAATTATAACAAGAAGTAAAAATGGAAGTTTAGCTGTTAAAGATAATGAAATTGTAAATTGTGATAGTGTAAAAGTTGATAAAATATTAGATCTTACAGGCGCTGGAGATTTGTTTGCAGCTGGCTTTTTAAAAGAATATCTAGAAAAATCCGAAATTAAAAAATGTCTAATAACTGGATCGATCCTTGCTTCAAAAATAATTCAAAAAATAGGTGCGCGCTTAGAATAAAATATATTTCTACTTCGCAAGTAAATAATATCTAGAGTTTTTTTCAATAATAAATTTATTATCTTCAAAAATATTATTTATTTTCTTTCTTAATCTGTGTAAATGGGTTTCAAAAGCATGGCTTTCTAAATTTGAATTATGATTCCATATATTTTTTAATAAAAAGGATTTGTCTAGACCATTCTTATTATTTAAAGCGAGTATTAATTCTAATTCTTTTTCTGTAAGTTTGGCTTTAGCGCCCTTTTTCATAATAAGTCTTTGGTTAGAATCTATCTCATAACCCTTAATAATAATTTTTGACTTTCTAAAAAAGTTATACTTTGTAAGTAAAATATTTAGTATTTCTTTAAGTGAAAGTATTTCTATCGGTAAAATTAAAGATATATGAAAATCTAATAAACGTAGTTTATTTTTTAATAAAAAATTCCTATTGTTTAATAGAAATACAGTTGGCACATTATCTAAAAGTAATTTCTTTAGTTTATCCAACTGAAGATTCTCTGCAAATATAATTCTAATGAAAGAGTCTTTAATATTATACTCACTAATGACATTCGAACTTACAATGTAATTAAGATCTAATTCTTTAAACAATTTGGATAAGGAATCTGATCCAATAATATGAAGATGAATATTACGCATAAATAACTATATAATATATTTACTATGATTGTTGTAAAAAAAAACAGCTACCTAGAATATAAAAATCTTAAATTTCGTTGTGCTTTGGGAAAAGCTGGGATTCAAAAAAAAATTAAGGAAGGAGACAATATAACACCGAAGGGTACTTACAAAATTTTAAGTATTTATTATAGGCAAGACAGAATTAAAAAGATCAATTGCTCAATTAAAAAAATAAAAATTACAAAAAAAATAGGTTGGTGTGATGATTCAAAAAGTAAATATTATAATAAACAAATCAAATTACCTTGCAGGCTTAGTCACGAAATTCTTCATCGAAAAGATCATATTTACGACATTGTTTGTGTTATTAATTATAATATAAATCCAACATTAAAAGGCAAAGGTAGTGCAATTTTTTTGCACGTTTCAAAAAATAAATATCAGAAAACTAAAGGCTGTATAGCTCTAAAAAAAAATCATCTGATACAATTGCTAGCTCTAATTAAGAAAAATACTAAAATAAAAATAATTTAACTATATTGTTTGAATATAGCTGAGCCAATTCTAAGATACGTAGAGCCAAAATTTAACGCCTCTTTATAATCTGAAGACATTCCCATGCTAAGGTCATTCAAATTATTATTAATCTTAAGCTGCTGCATCTTTTCAAAAAAGGGGTGAGGATCTAAATTAATAGGGGGAATGCACATCAATCCAATAATATTAAGTTTTAAATCGTTTTTACAAAAATTTATAAAGTCTTTTGTACGAACATATTCAATGCCATTTTTTTGAGATTCGTTTCCAATATTTATTTGAATAAAATACTTTATTTTTCTTTCAGAATTCAACTCCAATTCAGAAAATTTTTTAGCTAGTTTGTCACTATCAAGTGTGTGGATAAAATCAAATAAAGCAAAAGCATCTTTTGCTTTATTAGACTGTAGTTTACCGATAAGATGAAGTTTTATATCCTTATAATTCTTTAAGATAGGGATCCATTTCTTTTTTGCTTCTTGCACTTTATTTTCACCAAAATACAAATGTCCGCTTTTGATAATAGGGAGAATAGTCTCGATAGATTTATTTTTAGTTACAACAATCAAGTTATGTTTGTTTTTTAATTTATCAACTTCTAGTTTTATAGCTTTATAATTGTCTAAAGAATTCATATAAGAAATTACAGTGAAAAATAATAAATTAGATTACTATATATTTATCGAAGAACTAAACGAAAAAATAATAAAAAATATAATAACGCTAAAAAAAAGAAAACTAAGATTAAAAATTATTATACTAGGTAAAAATCTTTACATAATTTCAAAATTTGCCAAAAAAAACGGTATTTCTTTTTTTGTTATAGATAACATCAAATTGGCAAAACTAGTTAACGCTCAAGGTATATTTTTAACTAATAAAAACAGGATCCTAAGGAACAACATTAAAGAAACAACAAAATTAGAAGTTATTGGATCTGCTCATAATCAACATGAATATTATATAAAAGAAAAACAAAATTGCAGCACTATTATGCTATCGCCCATTTTCTACAATAACAAATATTCTCCTAATAAGATATTATTTATACCACGATTTAATTTGATAACATTAAACTGGAAAAGAAGTATTGCCGCTCTAGGAGGTATTAATTTTAAAAATCTAAAACTAGTAAATCTTACAAAATCTAAATCAATAGGACTTAAATCTTTAATTACAAATTAAATAAAAAAAAACCCACCCACAATTAAGTGGGTGGGTTTTTAAATTACGTAGTTTAACTAAGTTTAATTATAAACTTAGAATGCTCCGATAAGTCTTGCTATAACGTGATTCGTATCACCTCCAGAAACACCACCTTGATCAGTATTTCTACCGTAACCTACTGCTAAGTTAACTGGTCCTAAAGCGTATCCAACGTTGATCGCCTTAATTTTTTGATCAATAGAGCTATTGTCTCTAGTTGCTCTTGCCATTAAAAGACCAAGAGATATGTCTTTATTAAGTGCATAAGCGGCAGCAAAAGCTGTTTCTGTTATTTCAGATCTTAGATCACTACCAGATGTTAACTGAGCTGAAGTAGCTTCTTGTTGGTGAATTTTTTTATTAGCACCAACTGTTATGTCACCAAAATTATATTTGATACCATAATTTTTAGCTTCAGCTTTTACAACGTTTGTAGCAGTTACGACGTCATTATTCGCATTTTTGAAATAATGAAGTTGTAAACCTTTAACACCAAGGTCACCTAAGAAACCGTATTCATAGGCAGCAGTTGTGTTTGCAGCTACATCCTCAGAACCTCCTAGGCCAGCAGTTGCAGCGGCAGCTCCTTGGTCACCCGTACCACCGTTGTTTGGAACGTAAAGGTAAGAGAATGATCCAAATGGAGTTTTTTGCACTATTGAAGCTCCAAAAGCTTGTCCTGTAGCAGCACCTGGATGTTGTTTAAAACGTGTTCCGTTGTTAGTCACACCATTAGTCTGTGATAATTCATTTGGAGTAAATCCAACTAAATTTGTTGCAGAAAAATCTGTGTCACCTCTCTGGATATGATCTCTAGAAAAAGAAACAGTTGTACCTGTACTTGCATTCGTTATGTCAATGTAAGTATTTTCATTGAAAAGTGTACCTGTTTGGTTTCCATCATTTTCGATAGAAAATCCAGCAGCGTAATCAAGTCCGCCAACGTTTAATTTTCCTTTAGTTTGGATATTAAGTTGTTGCTCAACACCAAAACCGTAAGAACTGTCCGCAGTTCCTGAACCAGCTCCATCTGCAGTTCCTAAAGAACCCTTTTTCATTACGATGTCAGAGTAACTTACTCTAAGCTCACCAGTAACGGTAGTTTGCGCTATAGCAGCTGTTGTTAGAACAGAAGCTAAAGCAGTTGTTAACATTAGTTTTTTCATTGTTTTCCTTATTTGTTATTAATTTGTTAATTGAATAATAAATATTCAATCAACACAGTTTTTTTATAGTTTTAAGTATATATTTGTTAAAATTTATGCATAATCGCAATAATTAATTATAAACTGTGTTATTTTTACAACAGTATTTTTAACTAATTATAATGATAAAAAGCCGCTAATTTAAAATTTTTAAAAAATATGTTTAAATATTGCTTTATTTTATTGTTTTTATTGGCTTTTTTAGGTCATTGCGCAAAAATTGACCCCGTAACTGGAGAAAAAGTACTTGTTGAAACTGATACAAGAAAAAAATCTAGAGAGTTTGTTGATAAGCAGGGTGGTCTATTCGGTGAAATTGGAAAAAGTAGTTCTGGAACAAATTTTGAATTTTCAACATCTAATGTTTTGTGGAGAGCAACGCTTAAAAGTCTAGATTTTCTTCCACTTGCTAATGCTGACTATTCAGGTGGAATAATAGTTTATGATTGGTATTCAAATAAAAATGACAAAGAATCGATAAAAATATCAGTAAGATTTTTAAGTAACGAGTTAAAATCCTCTTCCGTTATGGTCGCTGGACATAAAAAAATTTGTGATGAGGTAGGTAAATGCTTTATTGAAAAGTTAGATAATAAATTTACTGATGAAATTAAAGAATCTGTTATCTCAGCAGCAAGACTTCTAAAAATAGAAGACTCAAAAAAAGATACAAAAAAATAGTCAGTTAATTTTTAAAATGGAAAATTACAATCCTCTTCCGATTGAAGAAAAATGGATGAATTTTTTTAAAAATAATGAAATCTTTAAAACAAAAAAAAATAAAAATAAAAAATTTTATTGTTTAGAAATGTTTCCTTATCCTTCTGGAAACATTCACATGGGTCACGTTCGAAATTACACACTTGGCGATGTAATAGCTAATTTTAAAAGGCTAAATAATTATAATGTTTTGCACCCCATGGGATGGGATGCTTTTGGTTTGCCAGCTGAAAATGCAGCTATACAAAATAATCTTCACCCTAAAGACTGGACGTTAAAAAATATTTCAACAATGAAATCACAATTACAACGACTTGGTCTATCAATAGATTGGGGCAAAGAAATTTCTACTTGTGATGCATCATATTATAAACATCAGCAAATCTTATTCTCTCTTCTTTTTAAAAAAGGAATTGCTTATAAAAAAAAAAGTTATGTTAATTGGGATCCTATCGACAATACAGTCCTTGCAAATGAACAGGTAATTGATGGTAAGGGCTGGAGATCTGGAGCCACTGTTGAAAAAAAAGAATTAAATCAATGGTTTTTAAACATTACAAAATATTCTGATCAATTGTTAAAATCACTTGATGATTTAAAAGGTTGGCCAGAAAAAGTAAGGCTGATGCAAAAAAACTGGATTGGAAAATCTTTAGGTTGCGAGATTGATTTTGTTTCTGATTTTAAAAATACTATAATTAAAATTTTTACAACGCGACCAGATACAATATTTGGAGCTTCGTTTATTGCTATTGCACCAGACCACCCTTTTACTGAATCTTTTAAAAATGAAAAAAATTTTCAAAATTTTAAAGAACTCGCTTTAAAAAATATTGGCACAGAATCATCGCTATCTAAAAATGAAAAATTAGGTTTTAAAACACCATTTTTTGCATCACATCCTTTTTTAAATAAAAAAATACCAATTTATGTGGCGAATTTCATATTAATGGAATATGGAACCGGAGCTATATTTGGTTGCCCAGCGCATGATCAAAGAGACTTAGAGTTTGCCAAAAAATATAATCTAGAAATAATTCCAGTTGTTAGTCCTAAGAAGTCTAAATCTATTATCATTAATGATCAGGCTTATACTGAAGATGGTTATATTATCAATTCAGATTTTCTTAATGACTTAAGTGTAGAAGAAGCCAAAAAAAATATTATTCAAAAAACTGAAGAAAAAAAAATAGGAAACACTAAAACAATTTATCGTCTTAAAGACTGGGGAATATCCAGACAAAGATATTGGGGATGTCCAATCCCAATTATGTACAGAGAAGATGGTAAAGTTATTTTAGTTCCTGAAAAGGATCTACCTGTAGAACTTCCTAAAGATATAAATTTTAGTAAACCAGGAAATCCACTAGAAAATCATCCAACATGGAAATACACAAAATGTCCAGAAACTGGAATGAAAGCTATTCGTGAAACTGACACGCTTGATACATTTGTAGATTCTTCTTGGTATTTTCTTCGCTTTTGTTCGTCAAAAGAAGATGTAAGACCTTTTAATATAGATGAAGCTAATTACTGGATGCCGGTAGATCAATATATTGGTGGCGTTGAACATGCCATACTTCATCTTCTGTATTCAAGATTTTTCACTTTGGCACTGCAAGATGAATTTAAATTAAAAGTTTCTGAACCTTTTGAAAATCTTTTTACCCAAGGAATGGTATGTCATCCAACTTTTAAAACGGAAAAAGGGAAATGGGTTTTTCCAAAAGAAGTTATTGAAAAAAATGGGTCTTATTTTTTAGATAACAAAGAAAAAATTTTAAAAGGAGATAGTCAGGCCATGTCTAAGTCTAAGAAAAATATTGTTGATCCTGATGACATTATTAAAATTTATGGAGCAGATGCTGTAAGATGGTTCATTTTATCAGATAGTCCTCCGGATCGAGATATACAATGGAGCGATAGTGGCATCCAAGGAGCATTTAAATACATACAAAAAATTTGGCGCATTTGTGAAAAAATAAACGTTTATAAAAAAGAGAAGGAAGGAACAGATAATAACTTTTTAATTCAAACTAATATCTTAATAAAAGAGATCACGGAATGTATAGAAAAATTTCATATTAACGTCGCTGTTGCTAAGCTTTACATTTTTTTGAATAACCTTAATGAAGAAATTGATAAAAAAACTTTAAATGAGGAAGATGTTATCAATGCTTATAAAAAATATTTAATTATTATATCTGCATTCATTCCTTACATAGCAAATGAATGCTGGGAAAAAATTACGAAACAAAATAATTTAAGTTCAGAAGAATGGCCTAAGATTGAAAATACTATTATAAAAAAAGATCATTTTGATGTTGTAATTCAGGTAAATGGTAAAAAAAGAGCAATTATCAAAGCAATTAACAATGAAAGTGAAGAAAATATTTTTAGCAAATCCTTAGCAATTAAAAATATTAAAGTTATATTAGAAGAAAAAAATATAATAAAAAAAGTTTTTATAAAAAATAAACTGCTTAATATTGTTACCAATGATAAATAAATTTTTTCTAACTATAGTAATATCGTTCACTTTAACTCATTGTGGTTTCTCCCCTATATATACTGGAAGTTCTAAGGAAGTGATCATTTCTAAATCGGAAATAATTGGTGATAAAGACCTGGCTTTTAATTTAGAACAAAAATTAAATTTTAAAAAAGACGACAGAAATTTAAATGCTTATATATTTAAAGCTCAAATTTATGATACAGCAGAAAGTTCTCTTGTTGATTCAAGAGGAATATCTACTGAAGAAATTATTAAATTAACGGTAAGCTATCAATTTCAAGATAAGAATGGAGTTGTAATATACCAAGATGCTATTACTAAAGACAAAAGGGTCTCTGTCACTGATAATTTATCAAATAATATTCTGGTAAAAAATAATGAAAAAAGATTATTACTAGATTCTATAATTCAAAATATTTTATTTAAATCTAGAGTCTCATTAAATTAGTTTAAATGCTCTTAAAATCACAAGAGATAAATCTAAAAAAAAAAGATTTTTTTAAGGAAAAAATAATTCTTTTGTATGGAGAAAATCAAGACTTAATTACTGATTTAAATCAACAAATTACCTCTAAATTTTTAGAAGAAAAAAAAATCTCAAAATCTTTTTTTGAAGACGATATAATTAAGAATCCAGAGAATATTGTTAATTACTATCTTAATGGTTCACTATTTAATGACAATAAAAATATCTCAATAATTAAAAACTGTTCTGACAAAATATTGGAAATTATTGATAAAATAAAAAATAATATAAATGACAATATTATTATTATAAACTCGGAAATACTTCTAAAAAATTCTAAACTAAGACAATTTGGAGAATATGATAAATTAGCTATTTGTATTCCTTGTTACCAAGAGACTAAATTTGATATAAAAAAATTTCTTACACAGCAACTCCAGATAAATAATATTCAATTATCGGATTCTCAAAGCGAAACTATTATTAACTCATCATCCTTGAAAAGATCAAAGATTAAAGAAGCAATAGAGAAGTTAAATCTATATAAAAGTTCAGGAAAAATAACAGATCAGATCATTGAGGAAATTTGTACTGACGCAGATCTAAAAAAAAATGATGAAATTATTGATATTTTATTATCTAAAAATGAAAAAAATATTAATGAGTTCATATCTAATATGTCTAATTATGAAAAAAATTTTATAGAAATCATTATTATTCTTAGGTCGTTTATAATTAAAATCCTTGATATACAAAAAAATAACAAAAATCTTTCAATTGATGAAAGAATCGAAAAACACAAGCCTCCTATTTTTTGGAAAGATAAAGATAGAATAAAAAATATCTTAAAAATTTGGAATACTAATAATCTTGAAAAATTTCTTAGTAATTTGAATATTATTGAAACTGAATTTAAGAGAAATGATTTAAATCAAGATACTCAATTCTATTATTTTTTAACTCAAAACCTATCTAAAATAGCCTTTAAGAACACTAATAATTTTATTTAATTGATCAAGATTTTTGTAAGAAAATTTAATATCTCCAGAATTATTTTTCTTATTTTTAATATCTACTTTTATTCCCATCAATAGTCCAAGATCGCTTTCTAAGGATTTGATATTAGTATCTTTACTATTCGTCTTAATTTTTTTTAAGCTGGAAAAAACTTGTTCTTTTTTGACCAAAAATTCAGCCTGCCTCACAGAAAGATTCTTGTTAACTATTATTTTCGCAAGTTTAATATTGTCTGGAACATTGACTAAACATCTTGCGTGTCCTGAAGTTAACAATCCATCTGAGATCATTTTTTTTATCTCTTCAGGCAGACCAGCAAGCCTCAGCGTATTAGCAATATGACTTCTGCTTTTTCCTAAAATTTTTGATAACGCTTCTTGAGAATACGCAAATTTTCTAACTAAATTATCATAACCTAAAGCTTCTTCTATTCCGTTTAAATCTGATCTTTGAATATTTTCTAATATTGCAAATTCTAAAGATTTCTTATCGTCGATATTTAAAATAATAACTGGGACTTCATGAATTTTTGCAAGCTGAGCTGCTCTCCATCTTCTTTCTCCTGCAATAATCTCATATTTATCTTCTGATTTTTTTCTAACTAATATTGGTTGAATAATTCCCTGTTCCTTAATTGACTCTGAAAGTTCATTTAGTAATTCTTGATTAAAATTTTTTCTTGGCTGAGATGGATTAGCATAGACAAAATGTATAGGAATTTTTTCTGATGAACTTTTAGTTTGAATGTTTTCTGGAGGAACGTCCCCCATTAAGGCAGACAGACCTTTTCCTAAACCTTTAAATTTATTTCCAATCATTTATGCAACTTTTTTTTCTTCCAAATTTTCTCTAATTAAAAACTCATCCACAAACTGATTATAAGCCAATGAACCGGAACAATTTTTATCGTACAAAATCACTGGCATTCCAAATGAAGGGGCTTCGGAAATTCTTACATTACGAGGTATGTTTGTATTATAGACCTTATTACCAAAAAAATTTCTTCCTTCTTTTTCAACGTCAGCACAAAGTTTATTTCGCTTATCATACATAGTAAGAACTATGCCTTGTATTTCTAAACTTGGATTTAAATTAATTTTTATACGGTCGATTGTTTTAACTAATTGACTTAAACCCTCTAACGCAAAAAACTCTGTTTGCAATGGAACAACTAATGAATCGG
>Ga0209298_10001321_pt1 | contig 16185 bp, 11 predicted proteins | sample S_140806_EF_Meta_FD_187325 | JGI IMG/M metagenome (GOLD analysis project Ga0209298, IMG submission 187325) | Freshwater microbial communities from Lake Simoncouche, Canada to study carbon cycling - S_140806_EF_MetaG (SPAdes) (version 2) | ecosystem: Environmental > Aquatic > Freshwater > Lake ...
TGCTCGTCATCAGCGTGCTCACCGGCTGGCGATAGGTCAGCACCCGAGTGCTGTCCGTCTGCATCGCGGCGATGATGATGTCATACATGATTTTGATCTCCTCCTTGCCCGCGAGGCCCTCTTGCGGCTGAGGGATCGGGGCCTTGGGCTGCGGCACGCCGATCCATTGCTCGTCCTTCGAGAGACGCGTCTCGATGTCGCGGATACCCTGGAAGTATTCGTCGAGCTTCGCCTTGTCGTTTTTGCCAAGGCCACGCTGCATCGCCTTCGCGTTCTCCATCACCGTGTCGAGCACGCTGCGCTTCTGCGCCAGCATCGCTTTCTGTTGCTCGATGGGCGTCGTGTCTTTCGAAAACAGCCGATGAAACGCCTCCACCGGGCCTTTGTGGCCGCCGATGGGCTTGCCGCTCACATCCCAAGCCATCGAAAGCCCCGGCCCATGTCCCGAAGCCTCCGCGTTCTCGCTGCCATTGAGCTGCAGCGAGGCAAAACGCGTCTCCATGCCCAGCTTTGCCGCGGCGACCTGATCCGCCGAGATGCTGTTGTGAAAGGTCTGCCCTGGCTCCGCGAACCGGTTCGCGCCCGTGAGCCACATCGTGCTGCCCCAGTGACCTTCGTTCGAGTATTTGTTCCAAAGCCCCTGCACCACCGTGAAGTCCGCTTTGTGCCTCGCCAGCGGCTTTAAGCCCTCTGGCAAGGTATAATCCTTCCCCGTCTGGTTGATGTCTGGAAACCAAGTCTCCGTCGTGATCCCCCAGCCAAAGCCGAGGAACACCAAGCGCTTCGGTGGCGCGGCTGGAGTCGCTGCCGAGGCAAAACGACGAAAGCCCAGCGATTCGAGCGCAGGCAGGGCGATCAGCGAGGTGCTGGACTGGAGGAAATGACGGCGGGTTTTCATGAGCGGAAGTTCAAACGCATCCGCACGGAGAAATCTACGGCCGAGCCTAGAATCTCGAAGCCTAGCAGGGGAGCGTTACTGCCTGCCGGAAATCGGCGCTGCTTTGACCATCGTTTTATCGTTGTATAAGAAATTATCATAATTAAAAAATGAAATTACCAATTATTCGGGTGCTAAAAATTTTGTGCCTAACCTCTGTCGGTTCGGCGATGATCGGAAGCTGATGAAAGGCATCTCCAAAATGGCCGTTAGGGGAGCGAATCGCCAAATTGGCGATTGCCTGGGAAAAGTTTGGGAAGTCGTTTATGGGCTGAGAGTGGACGGGGAAACGTTGGGGGCTACAGACTATACCCCAGCCTATTTGTGCTTCGGGTCATGAGGTTTTGGGATTTTCAAACCGCTGATTCATCGCTGACGCGACTCTAATCCCCAATCATTTATCAGCGTTCCAGCGGCCTATCAGTGGTGCAGGAGCTGTGAAATCTCAGGCTCAGGCTATAGCTGAGGGGCAGGGATTAGCCTTGCAGGTAGAGACTTGAGAGGAAGAGCGAGATCAAGAGCCAGAAGGCGGGCAACGTGTCCAGCAGGTGAAGAGGGCGGTGAGTTCTTTTTCGCTGCTGGCCCCGTGGGGGACGGAGCAGGAGGCGCCGTGGAGCAGCTAAAAGGTATCCGGGGCGAAGGTTTCTTCGCCGGCCTTGCGGATTTCAACCTTTTCGGCTCAGGATCGTTGTCCATGGGGGCATCCGTCAGCTCTTCCTTCGGTGCCTCGACTGGCGGAGGGGTTGCCTCGGGGCGAGTCGAGAACCCGGCGGTGAGTTTTCGCACGATCCAAACGGCGAGGGCGAGGGAGAGGATCAGGCCCAGGAGGAGAAGGAGAGGAAACTGGGTCATGACGGGGAAGGGATGGCGGTATCCAAGGAGAGGCACTTGCCAAGTGCCTCCATGCCGGGACTTGGCAAGTCCCGCTCCTTGCCAAAGCCGACCTTTCGGCACTCGACTTGGGAGAGGAAGCGGAAGAATCGAGGACGAGTTCGAGTAGGAGGACGAGGACGAGGACGAAACTGGCCGTGCGGAGCGGTTTGGACTCTACGCCCTTGGCTGTTGATTCGCTTTCGCTCACCCTTCGGGCTGCCTGTCGGCAGTCTGTCTCGCTACGCTCGGCTCGCTCTCTGCTTCTGCGCTGCCGCGTTTCAGCATGATGCCCAGCAGCGCAATGTCCGCCGGGGTGACGCCTTGGAGTCTCGCGGCCTGGCCGAGGGTGGTGGGGCAGGCGGCGGTGAGGCGGTGGCGGGCTTCGGTTTTCAGGGCGGTGATGGCGTGGTAATCGAAGTCGGTGGGGATGATCTTCTCCTCCATCCGGGCGGTTTTGGCGACGAGGTCCTCCTGGCGGGTGATGTAGCCAGCGTATTTCACGTCGTTTTCGACGAGGCTCCAGACCTCCGGCGTGAAGCGGTCGCGGAGGTCGGAGGGCAGGGAAGTGGGGGTGTTTTCGGGCCGTTTGAGCCACTGGACGGCGGAGAGGCCGTCGATCCGGGTTTCGACGAGGAGGGACTTGGCGGCCGAAACGGCGTCGATTTTGGCCTGGGTGTGCTGTTGGCGGAAGTCGGAGACGAGGCCGATCTGGGCGGCGAGGGGGGTGAGGCGGAGGTCGCAGTTGTCCTGGCGGAGGAGGAGGCGGTATTCGGCGCGGGAGGTGAAGAGGCGGTAGGGCTCGGTGGTGCCTTTCGTGACGAGGTCGTCGATCATGACGGCGAGGTAGGCCTGGCTGCGCTGGAGGAGGAAGGGGGGGCGGCCGGTGGCCTTCAGGGCGGCATTGGCCCCGGCGATGAGGCCCTGGCCAGCGGCTTCTTCATAGCCGGAGGTGCCATTGATCTGCCCGGCGAAGTAGAGGCCGGAGACGCGCTTCGTCTCCAAGGTGGGGTGGAGCTGGGTGGGCGGGCAGTAATCGTATTCGACCGCGTAGCCGGGGCGGATGATCTCGGCGTTTTCGAGGCCGGGGATGGACCGGATGAATTCATACTGAACCTCGAAGGGCAGGGAGGTGGAGACGCCGTTGACGTAGAACTCGCGGGTGTGGCGGCCCTCCGGCTCTAGGAAGATCTGGTGGCGTTCCTTCTCGGCAAAGCGGACGACTTTGTCCTCCACGGAGGGGCAGTAGCGGGGTCCCACGCCCTCGATTTTGCCCGAATACATGGCCGATTTGTGGATATTGGCCCGGATGATGTCGTGCGTCTGGGGCGTCGTGTAGGTGATCCAGCAGGGAATTTGTTCCACGTGGAACGTTACATCGCGCCAGGAGTTGAGGGTGAACTGGTTGGGGCCGGTGCTGGGGAGGCTGGAATGACGAATGGCGAATGAGGAATGAGGAATGCCCGAGCCAGCTGAAGTGGCCTGGGATTCGTCATTCGCCATTCTGGTTTGATTCGCTTCGCTCCCCTTCGGGCTCCCTTTGGTCGTCTGTCTCGCTTCGCTCGGCTCGTCATTCCCGCCGCCGCCAAATGTCGCTTCGTCCTCGTCTTCCCCCAGCACTCCCGAGAGGTAGCTGAAGCGCGGAGCGGGCTCGTCGCCGGGCTGGAGGTCGCACTTGGAGAAGTCGATGCTGCGGCTGTTGAGGCGGCAGGGGGTGCCGGTTTTGAAGCGCTGCACGTCGAAGCCGAGCTGACGGAGGCTGTCGGAGAGGGTGGAGATGGCATCGCCCATGCGGCCGCCGGCTTGGTTCTGCTGGCCGACATGGAGCAGGCCGCGCATGAAGGTGCCGGAGGAAATGACGACCGCTTTGGCCCGGTAGATCATGCCGAGGGAGGTGCGCACGCCGGTGATGGTGTCGTTTTCGACGAGCAGCTCGGCGGCGTTGCCCTGATGGAGGTCGAGGTTGGGCTGGTTCTCGATGAGCCACTTCATGCGGAACTGGTAGGCCTTCTTGTCGCACTGGGCGCGGGGGGCCTGGACGCTGGGGCCCTTGCGGGCATTCAAGAGGCGGAACTGGATGCCCGTGGCGTCGGTGTTCCGGCCCATGACGCCGCCGAGGGCGTCGATCTCCCGCACGACATGCCCTTTGGCCAGACCGCCGATGGCGGGGTTGCAGGACATCTGGGAGATGGTGTCGAGATTCTGGGTGAGAATGGCGGTGCGGCAGCCGAGACGTGCGGCGGCCATGGCGGCCTCCACCCCGGCGTGACCGGCTCCGCAGACGATGACATCGTAATGGGTGGGGAAGGTGTAGAGGCTCATGGAATGACGAATGATGAATACGGAATGACGAATGGCCGGGGTCGCGGTGAGGCAGGTCGCCCTCGTCCTCCTACTCGAACTCGTCCTCGATTCAACGCGGGGTCAGAGGTGAGACGTTAGAAGTGAGAGGTCGGGCCGGGAAGGGGAGGGTAGCACAGGCGCGGCGTTTGTTCCATGTGGAACGTGGGGGTGGAAAATGACGAAACCAGAATGCCGAATGACGAAGGAATGTCGAAATACGAAGCCGGAACACAGTGAAGCGGTGACTCGGGCTTCAGGTTTCATTCTGCATTCTGATTTCGTCATTCCCGCCTCACAGCGGGCTCCTCATCCCGCTTGCCTTTGGCACCCTTCCCGCTAGTATCGGCGACCCTCATGGCCAAGACGAAAGCTCCCTCTTCCTCCGCTGCGACCGACCTCGCGGCGCATGCCTCCGCCCCGATCAATCAGAAGCTGACGGCGGCTGACAAAGTGAACCTGTATCGCCAGATGGTGCGCATCCGCCGCTTCGAGCAGGTGTCGCTCCAGCACTATCAAGCGGGCCGGATGGGCGGCTTCCTTCACCTTTACATCGGCCAGGAATCCGTGGCGGTCGGCACCGTCTCGGTGATGGGACCGAATGATCACGTCATCACCGCTTACCGCGACCACGGCCACGCTTTGGCGGTCGGCATGGGCATGAACGAGTGCATGGCCGAGCTCTTCGGCAAAGCCACCGGTTGCTCCCGCGGCAAGGGCGGTTCGATGCATTACTTTGCGCCAGAAAAGAATTACTGGGGTGGTCACGGCATCGTCGCCGGCCAGACCCCGCTGGGTCTCGGTCTCGCCTACGGTTTGAAGTATCGCGGCATCAAGGGTGCCGCCCTTTGCTTCCTCGGCGACGGCGCGGTGAACCAAGGTGCCTTTCATGAGTCGCTCAATCTGGCCGAGCTGTGGGATCTGCCGGTGATCTATGTGATCGAAAACAACGGCTACTCGATGGGCACCAGCCAGAGCCGCTCGTCGGCGTATCAAGACTTCCTCGCCAAGCGTGCCGAAGGCTACGGCATGGCCTGGCAGCAGTTCAACGGCGAGGACGTCTATGAAGTGCGTGCCGGAGTGGGCAAAGCCATCGAGCGTGCGCACAACGAGTCGAAGCCCAGCATCCTCGAAATCGCCACTTACCGCTGGGAAGGTCATTCCGTGGCGGATGCCAACAAATTCAAATACCGCACCAAGGAAGAGGTCGAGAAGTTCCAAAGCGAGCACGACCCCATCCAGGTGTGGAAGCGCAACCTTCTCAACGAAGGCGTGGCCACCGAGGAAGACCTGAAGAAGATCGACAAGGAGGCGCAAAAAGAAGCCGAAGATTCCGCAGAGTTCGCTAAGAGCAGTCCCTATCCTGAGCCGGAGACCATTTTCGAGGACGTGTATTGGGAAGTGGACAAAAAAACCGAAGCCGGACAGACCGGTCGCCACTTCTTCAACGACTGAGTGCCCGCTCATCGGCGAGCCGTCTCACATCCGACCGATCTGACAGCTCGTCAGTCCCCCATCGACGACGATGATCTCGCCGGTGATGTAGCTGGCGGCCGATGAACACAGAAACGTCACCGCACCCGCGACATCCTCGGGTGCTCCGACACGACGCAGCAGGATCTTCTTCTCGTAGAGATCGAGCAGCGAGCGGTCCTCGGATTCCATCACCTTCGCTGTGAGTGGCGTCTTGATGAGCCCGGGTGCGACGCCGTTCACCCGAATGCCATGATCCGCCAGCGACACGGCGAGCGATTTTGTGAGCATCACGAGTGCTCCTTTGCTCGCGTCATAGGCGCAGGAGTCCATCTCGGCCTGGAAACCATTTGTTGAGGAGGTGATCACGATGCTGCCACCCCGCTTTTCGGCGACCATGCGTTTCGCAAAGACCTGCGCCGTAAAAAACACCGACGCGAGATTCAGCTGGATCGTTTTGTCCCAGCGCTCGCGAGTCATTTCGAAGAAGGGCACGTCGAAAAAGCTGCCCGCATTGCAGATTAGAAGGTCGAGGCTGGGTTCGAGCTCGAAAGCCGCATCGACCAGCCGTTGCGGGCCGTCGTTTTGCATCAGGTCGGCCTGCACATAATTTGCGAGGCCTTCGACGGAGGGCTGGAGGCCATGAAAAACCACGTTGGCCCCGGCTTCGTGCAAAGACTTGCCCATCGCCAGGCCGAGGCCTTGTGAGGAGCCGGTCACGAGGGCGGCGTGGCTTTGAAGAGAGAATGCTTTCATTGGGAGAGTTTTTGGCGGCGAGCAGGTTGAGGCTGGAAATCAACGATCCGCACCTCGTGCACGGGTGAATCATACCAGAACCAGACGATCCACGAGTTAAAATCACGGCGCATGATCCAGCGGCCTGCGGAATCTTCCAAGTCCTCGTCACCGGGAAGCGGCGCGTCATCAGCGATGCGCTGGAAATGGCGAAACACCTGCTCTCGTCGTCGCGCGGACAAATGCATGAACTCGTCAAGCACCTCATCCTCAATGACGAAGCGGTAGCGCATCGTTTATGCTCCCACGGCCTTGAGCGCCTGATGTACCGCCAAGAGGTGCTCGGCGGTAAATTTCCGCCCTCGATCCATCGCCTTCATGCGGCGATCGATGCGCACCCTGCGAGCGGCCTTGCTGCTGCGGTCTTTGCGAGCAAGGAAATCGGCCAGCTCGAGGCGTTGGGGCAGGGGCAACTGCGAGACTTCTTTTTTGAGTGCAGCGAAGGACATGGGGAGAGCTTAGGACAGGTTCATGGGCGGTCAAGATTCGAAGTCTCAAGCAAGGCTGCTGAGATCGGGCGGTGTCAGTTTCAGATACTTCAGGGTGTTGGTGCAGGTGATGCGCTGGACGACTGCATCGCCAGCGGCTCGGAGGGCTTTCATCTCGGCTTCGTAGGTGCTGATGAGCTTCACCACCTTGCCGCTGATCTCGGCGGCGTAGCTGTAGAAGGGCGAGTCGCTGCCCCAGATGAACTTATCCGGATACGCGGCGGCGAGATCAGCGGTCACGCGACCGGGATCGGTGTAGTCGCTATCAAAGCGGCGCTCGCGTGGCGCGATGTAGGCGAGGTCATCGACGGCTCCGACGCAGTGGATGCAGTGCGCGGAGTTGTCGAACCACGCGTTTGGCAATGCCTGGATGCGGTCGAGGCATTCCTTGTCGTAGCGACACGAATGCGCGGCGCAGAAGCGGATGTCCGGATTCGCCTCGGCGAGGTCGATGATGTCATGTGCCTGAGCCCAAAGGTCGTCTTTCGCAACGCTGCTGTGAATGATGAACGGCACATCCCACTCGCGAGCGAGTTCGAGGAAAACTTGGCCCTCATGCGCGAGCCGTTTGATATCCGACTGGATGATCGTGCTCTGGATCTTGATGCCGTGGAAACGGTAGTCACCGCGCAGCTTCACCAGCTCCTTCGCCTGCGCGTCCGTGTTCCGCATCGGATCGACCATGACGAAGGGCAGGATGCGTTTCCCTTCCTCAGGAAAGAGTTTCTGGCACTCATCGAGCAGGCGCTTGTTTTCAAACGCATACGGCACCGTTTCGAGACCGCCCTGACCGAAGCCGATCCCGCCGCTGCGGAACTTCGTCACGTCCATCGCCGCGTAGCTGACGAACGGAAAGGCAACCCAGTGCGTGATGCCGAGCGCTCCGCCCTCGTGCTGCATCTGCACGAGCTGCTGCGAGTAAGGGAAATCGCCGTGCAGGTAAAACAGCAGGTCGGCGCCGAGGTGATTGTGGCAGTCAATGAGCATGATGAGAGTCAAACGAGCCGTGCAAAGCCTTGTTGCGGACCTTGAGCCGCTTCGAGCGGTGTTTGGGCGACGATGGCGAGCGATTCGTCGAGCGCGGCGAGCATGCTGGCGACTTTTTCGTCATCGTGGCACCAAGTGACGTAAAGCTGGCTCGACATCAAAAAGCCGCGCTGCAGCATGTGACGAATCATGAGCGGTTTCGCGGCTGGATTGGCAAACACGAGCGAAGGCGCACACGGCATGCTTCCGACCTTCAAACCGAGCGTGGGATGCCGCGAGGCCACTTCGCGCAATCCGGCCTGCAAGCGCTCGCCGAGGCTCCAGACATGCTTTTGCACGCCTTCACGCTTCATTTTGCCGATGCAGGCCAGCGAGGCCGCGGTGCCGACGCCATCGGTCCAGTAGCTGCTGGAGATGAAACTGTGGTTCGAGGCGCCCATGACCTCGTTTTTGCCCACGATGGCTCCGGCGGGATAGCCGTTGCTCATCGCCTTCGCATACACAGCGAGGTCCGGCACGATGCCGAGCATTCGTGCGGCTCCGGGAAAGCCGAAACGCCATCCGCTGGTGACTTCATCGAGCACAAACACGGCTCCGGCGGCATGACAGGCATCGATCACGTTTTGCAGGAAGCCATCGCGCGGGAACTCGCTGCGCATCGGCTCCATCACCACGGCGGCGAGCTTGCCATCGAGCTTCTGCAACGCGGCTTGGAAGGACGCGGGATCGTTGTAGCGAAACGGCACCGCCGTGCCCGCCAGCTCACGTGGCACACCGAGTGGCTGCAAACCGGGCAGCAGATGTCCGTCGAGCGCGGCCTCATCACCGAGGTTCGCAGCGAGATACCAATCGCTCCAGCCATGGTAGCCGCAGAAGGCGATGCCGCTTTTGCCCGTGGCCGCTCGTGCGATACGCACCGCAAGACCGAGCGCCTCGCCACCGCCGCGGGCATAGCGCACTTTGCCGGCCCAAGGATGCAGATCGAGCAGTTCATCCGCGAGCTTCACCTCATCCGGCGAGGCCAGCGTGGTATAGCTGCCGAGATTCACGCGACGCTTCACCGCCGCGTTCACTTCATCATCCGCATGGCCGAGGAGGATGGCTCCGACGCCGCCGGTGAAGTCCGTGTAGCGTTTCCCATCGAGATCCCAGATGTCGGAGCCTTTTGCTCGGCTGAAATAGGAGGGCCAGGTTTGCGGATCGAAGAGGTGGGCGCGTTTCGAAAGCAGGCCGGTGCCGCAGGAGATTTTGGTTTTGGCTTCTTCCCAGAGTTGGGGACCTGTAGCCCGAACTTCCAAGTTCGGTGCCTCAGATACCCGACTTTGGAAAGTCGGGCTACGAAGGAGCCGCAGCGCGTTCTCGCGGAAGATGTCCTCCAAATCACCCTGCGTCATGCCGGTGTCCTCGCAGGCTTCGCGGAGGCAGAGGAGCGATTCGATGCCCACCGTCGTGTATTGGCCGAAGATGGTCAGTTTATCGCCAGTGATCTCGGGGTGAATCCAGGTGAAGCCATCGCCCTGCGTGATGCAGGAGCCGCGCAGCTCGCTGACCATGTAATCGCTGCCCCAAAGCACGCGTTTCGGCCCGAGAATCTCAATCGCGGCACGGAAGGCTCCTGCTTGAGTCACGGCGGAAGTGTCCACGACCACGTTGTCGAGATCGACGAGGTGATGCAGGCCCTCGCGGGCATGGCGATAATTAAAAGATCTCGCCACATGCGCGAGGACGAGCTTGCAGCGCGGGTAACGACGGCACAGACGTCGAAGCGCCTCCACATTGCGAGGATCGGTGATGCCATCGGCGAGCATGATGTGCAGCATCAGGATGCCATCGTGATCATGGCAGGCTTCCCACATCCATTCCGGCGCGAAGGATTCGATCTCCGCCTCCTTCGTGTCCGGCACATCGGCGTAAAGGCGATACGGCTTGATGCCGATGAACACGCCCGTGCTCATCAGCCGCCGCACCTCCGCCGGATCATCGGTCGGCGCCGCGAGCACCAGCGCCCGCGAGTTCGTGCTCACGTCGATCTGCGATTGCACCCACGCGTTCTCGCCGACGCGATCATTGCCCGCGCTCGGATAGCCGAAGAACAGTCCCTCGACTTCACGACCCGGCATCCACAGCTGCATCGCGGCCTGAAAGTCCGCCATGCCATAGCCGCGATCTTCATCGAGAAACACCGGACGCTTTCCCTCCGCGAAATGGCGACTGTGAAACAGGTGCGTGTGCGCATCGAAGACCTTCGCAGGCACAAAGCCATCGAGGGCGCGATGCAGCAGCTTGCGATCCGTGTCGTTGAGTTCGGTGACGAGCTTCAGGGACATGCGCCGAGTATGCATCGCCCTCGAACACTTCGCTTCAAAACCTCTGGTTCTCGAAAAAGACCAGCGCCGCTGCGGCGTTGACTCGCCGCCCCATGAAACTCCTCTCGCTACTCACCCTCGTCGCATTCGTCACGCCTGTTTTGGCAGATGACCTGCCCGTCCTCGCCGCGCCTGATTTCAAATCGCCCCTCGATGCGACTTGGAAGATCGCCCACGGCATCTATGAGCCAAAGGACGGAGTGCTCGTGTGCGCCGAAAAGCCGGAGAACAAGCATGTGGCCGTGCTTTGGCATCAGGTGGGATGGAACAGTGGCGTCATCGAGTGCGAGTTCCGCTTCGACGGCTCGAAAAGCCTCATCCTCGGCTGCGATGGCCAGACGCCGAAGGGCCTCGCGCACATCGGCCGCGTCATCATCGGCCCCAAGATGATCAGCATCGCCGAAGACTCCGTGAAGCCTAGCCACACCATCGCCAAAGCACCCGCCGATCTCCAATCCGGCGTGTGGCATCGGCTGAGCTTCGCGTGGAGCGGGGATCACATCACGCTGAAGGTGAACGACCTCGCCATCGACGCCTCGCACACCTACCTCGCCACGGCAAAGACACGTAGTTGGATCGCCGTCGGTGGTCAGACGGCTTCGATTCGTGGGCTCAAAATCAGCGGCAAACCATGAAACACCTCTGCTTCCTCCTTCTTCTCGTTCCAGGCCTGCTCGCCGCGGCTCCACCAAACTTCCTGATCATCCTCGCCGATGATCACGGCTACGGCGATGTCTCCGCTTACCATCCCTCGGATGTTCGCACGCCGAATATCGACCGCATCGGCAGCGAGGGCATGCTCTTCACCGCGATGCGGGCCAATTGCACCGTGTGCTCGCCTTCGCGTGCGGCCTTGCTCACGGGTCGCTACGCGGATCGCGTGGGCGTGCCGGGCGTGATCCGCACGAAGCCGGAGGACTCGTGGGGCTACTTCAAACCGGGCGTGCCCACGCTGGCGGATGAATTGAAGCAAGCGGGCTACCACACCGGCATCATCGGCAAATGGCATCTCGGCCTCGAATCGCCCAACACGCCGAACGAACGCGGCTTCGACCACTTCCACGGCTTCCTCGGCGACATGATGGACAGCTACACCACGCACCTTCGCCATGGAAAAAACTACATGCGGCTCAATCGCGAGGTCATCGAGCCGCAAGGCCATGCCACCGAGCTCTTTACCGATTGGGCCTCGGACTACCTCCGCGAGCGTGCGAAGGCCACGAAGCCCTTCTTCCTCTACCTCGCCTACAATGCACCTCACTTTCCCATCGAGCCGCCCGCCGAATGGCTGGCCAAAGTCAAACAGCGTGCGCCGCAGCTCGATGAGAAGCGGGCGATGAATGTGGCCTTCGTCGAGCATCTCGATCACCACATCGGCCAGGTGCTCGATGTGCTCAAAGACACCGGGTTGGAGCAAAATACCGTCGTCGTCTTCAGCGCCGACAACGGCGGCTCCGTGCCACACGCCCAAAACAACGATCCCTGGCGTGGAGGAAAGCAGGATCACTACGATGGCGGCCTTCGCGTGCCGTTCATGATGCGCTGGCCGGCGCAAATCAAGCCCGGCAGCCGCAGTGATTACCAAGGCCTCAACTTCGATCTCTTCCCCAGCTTCCTCGAACTCGCTGGAGCCAAGCCTTCGTCCGAACTCGATGCCGTGAGCCTCGTGCCGATCCTCAAAGGCGGCCACATCACGCAGCCGCGAGATCTCTACTTCGTGCGTCGCGAAGGAGGCCGCCAATACGGCGGCAAAGACTACCAGGCCCTCATCCGTGGCGAGTGGAAGCTCATGCAAAACGATCCCTTCAGCCCGCTCGAGCTCTACCACCTCAAAAACGATCCGCAGGAGCAGGCGAACGTCGCCACCAAGGCCCCGAAAATTTTCAACGAACTCTCCACCGCTCTCCGCCAGCACATTCAGCGTGGCGGCAGCACGCCATGGCAAAAGCAGTAAAGCGCAAACACCTCGTATTGCTGTTCCCTTCGTCCTTCGTCATTCTGGTTTCGTCCTTCCTCCCATGCCCGCCTTTACCGATCCCTTCAAAGAAGCCCGCGCCGCCACCGGTGTGATGCAGTGCCCCTTTCATGGTGAGAACATCACCATGATCCTCCGCCATGAGGATGTGAGAAAGGCCGCGAAGGATTGGGAGACCTTCAGCTCTGATGTTCCCTTCCGCGTGCCCATTCCCTCCGAGGAAAACGTCCGCAGCATGCGCCAGCTCCCCATCGAGACAAATCCACCCGAGCACACCGACTACCGCGCCATCGCCGAGCCGTTCTTCACTCGCACGAAAGAGCCCGAGATGATCGCCAAGGTCGAAAACCTCATCGGCGGCATGCTCGCGGAGGCCATGAAGCGCGAGAGCATCGAGATCGTGCATGACTTCGCGTTACCGATTCAATCGCGAGCCCTCACCTACCTGCTCAACACCTCCGAAAAAGAGGCGGACACCTGGATCGGCTGGGGCATCCACGTTTTCAAAGTCACCGGCGGCGAGTTCAAAAAGGGCACCGTGCTCGAAGACTATCTCACGGCGAAGTTTGACGAAGCAGAGGCGAACCCGGGCGAGGATTTCTTTAGCGCCCTCGTGAAGGCCGAGTATCGCGGTCGCAAGCTCACGCGTGAAGAATGCATGGGCTATGCGAACCTCGCCTTCGCCGGCGGTCGCGACACGATCATTCTCACCATCGCCTGCGCCATCGGCTACTTCGCCGAGCATCCCGAGGCGCTCGAATACCTCCGTGAGGACCCGAAACGCATCACCCTGGCCAGCGAGGAGTTTTTCCGTGTCTTCATGCCGCTCACCCACATCGGCCGCGTCTGCCCGAAGGACACCGACGTGAACGGCGTCACCGTCAAAGCCGGAGAGCGCATCTCCTTGTGCTGGTCCTCGGCCAATTTTGACGAGACCGCCTTCCCGCAGCCCGACGACGTGCGCCTCGATCGCAAACCGAACCCGCATCTCAGCTTCGGCTTCGGCACGCACCTCTGCCTCGGCGCCCCGCATGCTCGCCTCATCCTGCGCACGCTGCTCAAATTCTGCTGCGACCAGGTGAAACGCATTCACCTCATCCGCGCCACCGAACGCCTCGAGCACGAGGCCAATTTCGATCGCACCCTTGGCTACGACTCGCTCGTGGTGAAGGTCGAGGCGCTTTGAGGTCAAAGGGTCATCGTGAAAGAGCGAGCGCCTCGTCCGTAGTAGCTCGCTCTCCAATGTGCCGTCTATTCGTCCTTCTTGTCCCTTCCGTCCTTCTCGCCGCCGATCCGGCGATGCCCGAAAAACACCGTGCCCTTTTCAAAGAGCACTGCGTGAGCTGCCACGGGCCGGAGAAGCAGAAAGGAAAGTTCCGCGTGGATGATCTGCCGCTGGCGATCACGAATGTCGAAACGGCCGAGAAGTGGCAGAAGGTGCTGAATGCGATGAACTCGGGCGACATGCCACCGGAGGATGAAAAGCAGCCAGCGAGTGCCGCGAAGGCGGATTTTCTCGATGATCTGGCGAATGTGATGGTGGCGGCTCGACGCAGTCTGGGCGATCAAAAGGGTGTGATCACGATGCGGCGGCTGAATCGTCGCGAATACCGAAACACGCTGCGGGAACTGCTCGGGGTGGAGATCAATGTGGCGGAGTTGCCGCCGGATGGTGGCTCGGGGGCGTTTGATACCGTGGGCTCGAACCTCTTCATGTCAGCGAACCAGATCGAGCAGTATCAGGCGCTCGGTCGAGAGGCGCTGGAGGAGGCGTTTGCATGGCAAACGGCGGCGAGCGTCACGAAGAAGCTGCATTACGAAGGCGAGACGACGACGCCGAAGGTGAAGGACTTTGTGAAGTATCAAATCGATGCCCGCGAGCGTGCACAGAAGTGGGTGAAGGCCGTCGATGAGGCCATGGCGAAGCCGGAGAACAAGGAGATCGTCGCCAAGATCCGCGAGGAGGTGAAGAACAGTGAATCACGCCTCCGCCGCGAGTGGGCCCGCATCCCCGGGGCGCCGAATCCGCGCACGTTTGGCTTTGATAAGAAAGGCGAGAACGATGCCGATCTGGCGAACGATTCGCTCGGCGCGGGCTGGTTGAAGTATCACGAGTATTACACGCAGATGCCGGACGTGGATCGCGGGGCGTATCTCGGCACGCAGACACGGCATCCGGCGGAGCTGAACGTGAACTACATCGAGCTGCTCGTGCCTTTTGATTGGCCGGTGGGTGATTATATCGTTCGCGTGCGAGCAGCGGCGGTGAAGGATGCGCCAGCGGAGCGTCGCTTCCTCGATTTCGGCATTCATGCCCGCACAGGCAAGGTCATGGCCACGCACGAGATCACCGGCACGATCGAGCATCCGCAGATCATCGAGATCCCGCTCACGCTGACGCGAGCGAACCTGACGCGTGAGAATCGCTCGCTATTCTTCCGCGAGAAAGGGAGCTGGGACACCAACGAAGAAGGCGGGCGCAAGCGTGCCGAGGCCGTGAAACGCAACGGCATCGGCCCCGAGCTGGCGCTGTGGGTGGACTGGATCGAGGTCGAACGCGTGCCGAATGCCGCCAAGCCCGTGCCGCCCGGCTTTGCCGCGCTGAAGTTGCCACTCGATGACAAATCGCCCGCTCCCGCCGCCGCCGAATTGCGTGCGGCCTTCGAGCGCTTTGCCACCGAGGCCTTTCGCGGCACCACGCCGCCGGCGGACTATGTGGACCGCTTGATGAGCCTCTACGACGTGCGCCGCAAAGCCGGTGACAAGCTCGTGGCCGCGCTGAAGGAGACGCTCTCCGTCGTGCTGGCCTCGCCGATGTTTCTCTACCTCGCGGAGCCTTCACCTGATGACAAACGCAGGTCACTCACCGCGCCCGAACTCGCCACGCGGCTCTCGTATTTCCTCTGGAGCGCTCCGCCGGATGCCGAACTGCGAAAGAGCGATCTGTCGAAGCCCGAAGTGCTCGCCGCTCAAACCGAGCGTCTGCTCGATGATCCGCGCTCGGAGGGCTTTTTGACGGCTTTTGTGCATCAATGGCTTGGCTTGGATCGCATCGACTTCTTTGAGGTGAATCGCGCCCTGTATCCGCGTTTTGACTCTGGAACGAAGGTCGCGGCCAAAGGCGAGATTCACGAGACCATCGCGCACATCTTGAAGCACAATGCCAGCCTTCGTGATCTGCTCAAAGCCGACTACGTCGTCATCAATCGCGTGCTCGCCCACTACTACGGCCTCCCCGGTGTGAAGGGCGAAGGCTATGAAAAAGTGTCGCTGCCAAAGGACTCGCCACGCGGCGGATTGCTCGGCATGGCAGCCATTCATTTCATGGGTGGCAATGGCGAGCGCACCAGCCCCGTCGAGCGCGGTGCCTGGGTGCTGCGCAAGCTCCTGCACGATCCGCCGCCGCCCGCTCCCGCGAACGTCCCCGCCATCACGCGACTCGCGGGCAAGGTGCTCACCACCCACGAGCGCTTGCTCGCGCATCAGGAGGACCCGCAATGCGCCAGTTGCCATCGCAAGATCGACCCCATCGGCTTCGGTTTGGAAAACTTCGACGCCGCCGGCCAATGGCGCACCGAGGACAGCTACACCGCCCTCGACGCCAACGGCAAACCCGACCCCAAGAGCAAGAAGACCTGGACCATCGACTCCGCCGCCGCCTTCCACAAAGGCCCCGGGTTCAAAGACTATTTCGAGCTGCGCAACCTCATCGCCAGCAAGTCTGACGCCTTCGCCCGCAGCTTCAGCGAAGCCTTGATCGAGTTCGCACTGGGAAGGCCGCTCGGCTTCCGCGATGAGCCGCTGGTGGATGAGATGATCGCAAAAGCTAGCAAGAAAGACCTCGCGATGAGGGAGTTCATTCAGGCGCTGGTCCACAGCCGGGAGTTTGGGACGAAGTGAGCTGCTTTCAAGGAGCGGGACTTGCCAAGTCCCGAAGCGAGGCACTTGGCAAGT
>Ga0209298_10001323_pt1 | contig 16172 bp, 12 predicted proteins | sample S_140806_EF_Meta_FD_187325 | JGI IMG/M metagenome (GOLD analysis project Ga0209298, IMG submission 187325) | Freshwater microbial communities from Lake Simoncouche, Canada to study carbon cycling - S_140806_EF_MetaG (SPAdes) (version 2) | ecosystem: Environmental > Aquatic > Freshwater > Lake ...
GCGAGCTGATCCAGGCCTTCCTGGCCGGCGATCACACCCTGGCTCTGGCCCGGCACGAAGCCCTGTTGCCCCTGCTCCAGGCCCTCTTCTGCACCTCCAATCCCATCCCCGTGAAGGCCGCCCTGGAGCTCGGCGGCTGGCCGGTGGGTGCCCCCCGTCTTCCCCTCGTCGCCGCTGATAGCACCGTGCGTGAACGCCTCTCCTCAATCCTGGCTGCCCTGCGTCCCACCTGACGCCACGGCTCCCAACGGCTCGGCGATCCTCGCCAGTCCCTCACCATCGGTCCCCCTCAGGACAGCCCGAACGGGTCCGATCCCAATCCAGCACCAGCCCAGATCAAGTTTTTCACTCTCCGGTTCCTAAATGAGCAATTTGAACGGATCCCAGCCCGGTAACAACGGCCAAGCCAAAGGCCAGCCCGCCCTTCGGGTGATCCCCCTCGGCGGCCTGCATGAAATCGGCAAAAACACCTGCGTCTTCGAATACGGCGATGACCTGATGCTGGTGGATGCCGGCCTGGCCTTCCCCAGCGATGGCATGCACGGCGTGAATGTGGTGCTGCCCGACACCAGCTACCTGCGCGAGAACCAGAAACGGATCCGCGGCATGATCGTGACCCACGGGCACGAAGATCACATCGGTGGCATTCCCCACCACCTCAAGAACTTCAATATTCCGATCATTTACGGGCCCCGCCTCGCCCTCTCAATTCTCACCGGGAAGATGGAGGAAGCGGGGGTGATGGACCGCACCATCCTGCAGACCGTCTCCCCCCGCGAGGTGGTGAAGGTGGGTCAGCATTTCTCGGTGGAGTTCATCCGCAACACCCACTCGATGGCCGACAGCTACACGCTGGCGATCACCACACCGGCTGGCGTGATCGTTTTCACCGGTGACTTCAAGTTCGACCACACGCCTGTGGATGGCGAACACTTCGACATCGCCCGTCTTGCCCATTACGGCGAGAAGGGTGTGCTGTGTCTGTTCAGTGACTCCACCAACGCTGAGCTGCCGGGCTTCTGTCCGCCGGAGCGTTCGGTGTTCCCCCACCTGGATCGCCATATCTCCCAGGCTGAGGGTCGGGTCATCATCACCACCTTCGCCAGCTCGATCCATCGGGTGTCAATGATTCTCGAGTTGGCGCTCAAGAACGGCCGCAAGGTGGGCCTGCTGGGCCGCTCCATGCTCAATGTGATCGCCAAGGCGCGCGAATTGGGCTACATGCGTGCCCCGGATGAATTGTTTGTGCCGATCAAGCAGATCCGTGATCTGCCCGACCGGGAAACCCTTCTGCTGATGACCGGTAGCCAGGGGGAGCCTCTGGCCGCCCTCAGCCGCATCTCCCGCGGCGAACATCCCCAGGTGCAGGTCAAGAACAGTGACACGATCATCTTCTCCGCCAGCCCGATTCCGGGCAACACCATCTCCGTGGTGAACACCATCGACCGGCTGATGATGCTCGGCGCCAAAGTGGTCTACGGCAAGGGAGAGGGCATTCACGTGTCTGGGCACAGCTTCCAAGAAGACCACAAGTTGATGTTGGCCCTGGCGCGGCCCAAGTTCTTTGTGCCCGTGCACGGCGAGCACCGCATGCTCGTGGCCCACGCCAAAACCGCCCAGTCGATGGGGATACCGGCCGACCACACCCTGATCATCGACAACGGTGATGTGGTGGAACTCACCCCCGATTCGATTCGCAAGGGGGATCCGGTGAAGGCCGGTATTGAACTGCTCGATGCTTCCCGCAACGGCATCGTTGACGCTCGCGTGCTCAAGGAGCGCCAGCAGCTGGCCGAGGACGGTGTGATCACCCTGCTGGCCGTGATCACCACCGATGGGGTGATGGCGGCGCCGCCCCGGGTGAACATCCGCGGCGTGGTCACCACCGCCGATGCCCGCAAGCTCTCGATCTGGGCCGAGCGCGAGATCACCTGGGTGCTCGAGAACCGCTGGAGCCAGCTCTCCCGCAACACCGGCGGCAAGGCCCCCGATGTCGACTGGGTGGGTGTGCAGCGGGAGGTGGAGCTTGGCCTGCAGCGCCGCCTGCGCCGGGAGCTCCAGGTGGAGCCCCTGATCATCTGTCTGGTGCAACCCGCCCCAGCCGGCACGCCGGCTTACAAGGGCCGCGCCGATGCCGAGCCAGACAACCGCCCCGCCCCCCGCGGCCGTCGGGAGGTTGGCCGTGATGGCGGTCGGGAGGCAGGCCGTGAGCTGTCTCGGGAACTGGTGCGGGATCCCGCTCGGGTGGCCGCGGTGACACCAGCTCCCGCAGCCGCTGCGCCTGAGTTGAAGGACACCGCCAGCAGTGCCGACGAGGCCGAGCTTTCTGGCCGGACCCGCCGCCGTCGCTCCGCCGCCGTGGCCGGCTAGACCGGCCTCAGGGCGTCACCACCACCCGGAGCAGGCCAGCGAGAAGCTCCGGGTCCTCCATCAGATCGTCCGGCTCCTCAAGGGCAGCTTCAACGGAGGCGGCCGCAGTCACCAGCTTCTCGGTCGCCGACGCCTCGAATCGGCTGGAGGCGCGACGCTCCCGGATCCGCGAGAGTTCGACCTCCAGCTCCTCGGCCAGGCTCGGATCAGCCTGCGCCACCTCCACCAGTTCCGGTTCCTCCACCACCTCCACCTCAAGGCTGGGCACCACCTCCCCGATGGTCCTTCTTGGTGCGGCGAGCATGCCGCCCACCTCGGTCTCGATGCTTTTCTCCACTCGGATGGGTTTCTCCAGCCGGATCGGTGCATCCAGCCAGGGGGTGGCGTCAGTCGCAGTGGCTGTGGTGAACACCTCAGTGGCCTGCTTTGCCGAGGGGGCCGCTGGTTCGACAGGCGGCTGGCAGTAGGGCAGGGCCTCCTCGGCGATCCGCCGCAGGTCCGGATCCGCCGGCCCGGCGAGCAGTGCTTGGTAGAAGGGAAGGGCGGCGGCCGGGTCGCGGAGGCCATAGAGGTGGGCGTGGCCTAATAGCAGGTGCGCCCGGCTCGTTAGATCAGCGGTCACGGGATCGGGATCGTTGCTCAGATCGGCGATCAGCTGGCCTCCCTGCTTCAGCACATCCGGCCAGCGGTCTTCGATGTAGGCCCGCTCGAGTTCCGCGTAGCGCTCGCCAGGGTCATTCGCCGGAGGGGATGGGGCCATGGCCGGGATCGGGGCTTGCGGAGAACTGGAGCACCAGTGTGCTCCGGTCCCAGCGCAACTGCCATCCGTCGGCCAGATTCCACGCACCGGAACCCCGTTGCCCGGCGAGCCGGCTGGCGAGATCCTCCAGCGCCCGGGCTGGCTGGGCGGGAACACCATGCAGCGTCAGCCAGCGCTCCAGCAGCAGCCGCCGGTTGCCGCGGCCGAGCCTGCTCAGACCATCACGCCCGAGCACTCGGCTGCTGTCCCCTGGAGCAGCGATCAGGCCCTGAAGGGCGAGCGCCACGAGCTCATCTTGAGCAGCGAGTTCCTCCTCCAGGCGCCCGGCCAGGGCGCCGATCCGCCGGACGGCGCCGGGATGGAGAGCCTCCAGCACGGGCATCACCTCGGCCCGGAGCCGATTGCGCCCGAACCGGGTGTCGAGGTTGCTGCTGTCCTCCCAGATCGGCACCTCCAGCTCGCGGCAGAACAGCCCGGTGTCTTCCCGGCTGAAGGGCAGCAGGGGCCGCACCAGCCGGATGGGCTCCCTTCGGTCGCCATCTCCGAGGCCTGTCGGGTCTCGGTCAGGCCCGGTTTCTGCGTTTAGGGAGCGTACGGGCTTCAGGCTGGCCAGGCCGCGCCGGTGGCTGCCCCGGGCCAGGTTGAGCAACAGGGTTTCGGCTCGGTCGCTGGCGGTGTGGCCCGTCACCACGTGGGGGATGCCAAGGGCGGCCGCCTGGCGTCGCAGGCAGTCGTAGCGCCAGCGGCGGGCGGCCGCCTCACCGGCGGGCGGCTCCGCGGCCTGCTCGAGCAGAAACGGCAGCTTCTGGGTTTGGGCCCAGGCCTGCAGCTCCCCGGCCTGCTGGGCGGCCTCGGCGCGCCAGCCGTGATCGCCATGCCACAGCACCAGCTGCCAGTGGTGGAGGCGGCGCAGGTCGGCCAGCAGCACGGTGAGGGCCATCGAATCCTGGCCTCCCGACACGGCCAGCAGCAGCGACGACCCAGCGGGCAGCAGCTCCGGATGGCGCAGCAGGTGACGGTGCAGGCGCTGATGGTGGTGGCTCCACCGGGTTGGAGAGGTCTCGGATGGGAGAATCACACCAGCACTGCCGATCCGGTCCGATGATGCGTTCCACCAGCCTGCCTACGTCCCTCCGGGTTGCCATCACCAGCCGCCGGCTGCTCAAGGTGATCGCTGGTCTCACCAACCTGGATTCGGTTGCAGTTCTGAAGATCGCCCGTGCCGCTGCCGCCGGTGGCGCCGATCTAGTGGATATCGCCTGCGAGCCCGCCCTGGTACGCGCTGTGGCGGAGGCCTGTCCCCAGCTGCCGATCTGTGTGTCGGCCGTGGACCCTGATCTCTTCCCGGCCGCCGTGGCCGCCGGCGCCGCCATGGTGGAGATCGGCAACTTCGATGCCTTCTATCCCCAGGGCCGCATCTTCGGGGCCGAGGAGGTGCTGGACCTCACCCGCCGCACCCGGACCCTGCTGCCGGAGGTGGTGCTTTCGGTGACTGTGCCCCACGTGCTGCCCCTCGACCAGCAGGAGCAGCTGGCCGTGGATCTGGTGGCCGCCGGTGCCGACCTGATCCAGACCGAAGGGGGCACCAGCGCCCGACCCTTCAGCGCCGGCAGCCTCGGCCTGATCGAGAAGGCCGCCCCCACCCTGGCCGCCGCCCATGCCATCAGCCGGGCCCTGGCTTCCGCCTGCGTCGATCCCCTGCCCGTGCTCTGCGCCTCGGGCCTCTCCGCGGTGACCGTGCCGATGGCCCTCGCCTCCGGTGCCGCCGGGGTGGGGGTCGGTTCCGCCGTGAATCGCCTCAGCGATGAGCTGGCCATGGTGGCGGTGGTGCGTGGGTTGCGGGAGGCCATCGATGCCGTGGCTCCGGTCGCCGCCCTGTCCCAACGGCGCTCGGTTTGATCTCACACCCCGGTCTCAGCCCCACCCAGCCGCTGCCTGAGCGTGGCGGCTGGCCTGACGGGGCTGGGTTCCTGTGGGTTGTGCCCAGGGTCTGAGCCGCTACCGTGGAAGTCGTTTCCGATCGCGAAAGGCTTCCATGGGTCATAGCCTCGTGTGGCTGCTGCAGTGGCCCGTAAGGGCAGCCATCTTGCTGCTGATCACCCGCCTGCCGATCGGGGTGGAGATGGTGAACTTTCCGATCGCCCTGGTGTCGGCCCTGGTGATCAGCCTGGCCGGCACCTTGTTGGTTTGGCCCCTCCGCCTCATCCTGGCCCCGCTCAGGATGGTCACCACCCTCGGTGGCCTGATCCCGGTGGGTTTCCTGTTTGAGTGGCTGATCTCGATCCTGTTGTTTGGCTTCACGGCCTGGCTGATCCAGGGCTTCCGTCTGCGCAACGGCCTGTTCAGCGCCGCCCTCGGAGCCCTCGCCTACAGCGTCTTCAGCTTCATCGCCCTGCGCTCTCTCGGCCTGGAGGTGCCCCTGCTGCGGGCCATGACCCTGTTCAACTCAGGATCCTCACTGGGCTGATCCACTCTCCGTCTGGGCCACCGTGGGCGAGCGTTGATTGCCCCAGGCGTGGGCCATCCCGAAGCAAAGGCCTTGGGGAGGGTCTTCCGGTTGGCTCGAAACCACGGCGGACTCCCGATTCAAGGACAATGGCCTGATGGTTTCGTTTCAGCTCCACGCCCCCTACGAGCCGAAGGGGGATCAACCCACGGCGATTGCCGCCCTCACCGCTGGGGTTGAGGCCGGCGAGCGTTACCAGACCCTGCTGGGCGCCACCGGCACCGGCAAGACCTTTTCGATCGCCAATGTGATCGCTCGCACCGGCAGGCCGACGCTGGTGTTGGCCCACAACAAGACGCTGGCGGCCCAGCTCTGCAATGAGCTGCGGGAGTTCTTCCCGAATAATGCCGTTGAATATTTCATCTCCTATTACGACTACTACCAACCCGAGGCCTACGTGCCGGTTTCGGATACCTACATCGCCAAGACGGCGTCGATCAATGAGGAGATCGACATGCTGCGACACTCCGCCACCCGCTCGTTGTTTGAGCGCAAGGATGTGATCGTGGTCGCCTCGATCAGCTGCATTTATGGCCTCGGTATTCCCTCGGAATATCTCAAGGCCGCCGTGAAATTCCAGGTGGGCGAAACCCTCGACCTGCGCGGTTCGCTGCGGGAGCTGGTGAACAATCAGTATTCCCGCAATGACATCGAAATCTCCCGTGGTCGCTTCCGGGTCCGTGGCGATGTGCTCGAGATCGGGCCCGCCTATGAAGATCGGCTGGTGAGGATCGAATTGTTTGGCGATGAGGTGGAGGCGATCCGCTATGTGGATCCCACCAGTGGTGAGATTCTGCAGAGCTTGGAAAGCATCAATATCTATCCTGCCAAGCACTTTGTGACTCCGAAGGAGCGGCTGGAGGGGGCGATCAAGGAGATCCGCACCGAGCTGCGCGAGCGGCTCGATCTCCTCAATCTCCAGGGGCGGCTGCTGGAGGCCCAGCGGCTGGAGCAGCGCACCACCTACGACCTCGAGATGCTCGAGCAGGTGGGCTACTGCAACGGCGTTGAAAATTATGCTCGCCATCTGGCCGGTCGTCCCGCCGGCACGCCGCCTGAATGCCTGATTGATTACTTTCCCGACGATTGGTTGCTCGTGGTGGATGAGAGCCATGTCACCTGCTCGCAGTTGCAGGCCATGTACAACGGCGACCAGAGCCGCAAGCAGGTGCTGATCGAGCACGGCTTCCGCCTGCCCAGCGCCGCCGACAACCGGCCCCTCAAGGGCGATGAATTCTGGGAGAAGGCGAAGCAAACGATCTTCGTGAGCGCCACCCCCGGCAACTGGGAGATGGCCCAGAGCCAGGGCCAGGTGGCTGAGCAGGTGATCCGACCCACCGGGGTGCTCGATCCGATCGTGGAGGTGCGCCCCAGCGACGGCCAGGTGGATGACCTGCTGGGCGAGATCCGCCTGCGGGCCGACAAGCAGGAGCGGGTGCTGATCACCACTCTCACCAAGCGGATGGCGGAGGACCTCACCGACTACCTGGCCGAAAACGGCGTGCGGGTGCGCTACCTGCACTCAGAGATCCACTCGATCGAGCGGATCGAGATCATCCAGGATCTCCGCAATGGCGCCTACGACGTGCTGGTGGGGGTGAACCTCCTGCGGGAGGGTCTGGACCTTCCGGAGGTGTCGCTGGTTGCGATCCTCGATGCCGACAAGGAGGGTTTCCTGCGGGCTGAACGCTCCCTGATCCAGACGATCGGCCGCGCCGCCCGCCATATCGAGGGCAAGGCCCTGCTCTACGCCGACAACCTCACCGATTCGATGGCCAAGGCCATCTCCGAAACCGAGCGCCGCCGCGCCATTCAGCACGCCCACAACGTCAAGCACGGCATCACCCCCACCCCCGCCGGCAAGCGGGCCGGCAACGCGATCCTGTCCTTCCTGGAGGTGTCGCGCCGGCTCAACGACGACCAACTCGAAGAGGCTGTCGACCAGGCCGAACACAACGCGGTGCCTCTCGATGCCCTGCCGGAGCTGATTCAGCAGCTCGAGGAGAAGATGAAGGCGGCGGCGAAGAAGATGGAGTTCGAGGAGGCGGCCAATCTGCGCGACCGGATCAAGGGGCTGCGTCAGAAGTTGGTGGGGAAGAGGTAGCACCCACGCCATGGTTCCGATGTGCCGTTCTCGATGCTTGATTGGCATCGAGAAGGGGCCTTTCAACTCCAGGCCGGAGCGATCGTTGCCTGAGGCCACGACTCCGGTCGCCACCGTTTTCGATGGCGGCTTCGTTTGATCGGGAGCTCGGCTGATGGGTAGCGCGGCCACTTCTCAGTGGCTGCCCCTGGCGCTCAGGCCTGCTCTGGAGCTCAGGCCTCTTCTGGCGCCTCGCTGCCTTCGGCGCGGTTGAGCACCTCGCCCCCGAGGCCGAAGGCCCCATGCACCGCCTGGAGCGCCCGGATCCCGTCGGCTTCAGCCACGACGCAGCTAGTGCGTATCTCGCTGGTGGCGATCAGTTCGATGTTGATGCCGGCCTCGGCCAGGCTGCGAAACATGCGGGCCGCAGTTCCCGCCGTGCAGGCCATGCCTGCCCCCACCGCGCTCACCCGGGCTATGGCGGGTCCTTCCTCGAAGCCGGCGCCGCTCCAGCCGGCCAGCACCGGCCCCAGGGCCCGTTCGGCGCCGGGGCGGTCATCACGCTTGAGGGTGAAGCTCATGTCACGGCTGAGTTCCGGCGGAACCCCATGGGTGCGCTCCGACTGAACGATCGCGTCGAGGCTGATGCCGGCATCCGCCAGGGCCCGGCAGATCGCCGCTGCGGCGCCCGGCCGGTCCGGCACGCCCCGCACCACCACCTGCACCTGGTCGCGGTCAAGGGCCACTCCTCTCACGGCGGGACTGTTTGGGTTGCAGGGCCCGGCGCCGTGCCTGACCTGATGGTCGGCCAGCTCGAAGGCCGTGGCGGCGGCCCGCAGGGCCTTGCCCCCCTGGCTCCCCTCCACCAGGCAGCTCACCTTCACCTCGCTGGTGGCGATCAGCCGCAGGTTGATGCCCATCCGGGCCAGGGTGTCGAACAGCCGGGCCGCCACGCCGGGGCGCCCCATGATGCCGGCGCCGGCGATACTCAGCTTCGCCATACCCGCCTGGGCGCTGAGCTGGGCCCCATCCGCCCCGAATTCCTGCAGCAGCTGGCGGCAGATCGTGGTCGCCAGCGCCAGCTCGCTTTCGGCCAGGGTGAAGGCGATGTCGTTGCTGTTCCCCTGGTGGGTGGCCTGCACGATCAGATCCACATTCAGCCCCGCCTCCCCCAGGGCCTCGAACAGGCTTGCCGCCACTCCCGGCCGATCCGGTACATGGGCCAGGGCCAACACGGCTTGTCCTTCTTCCAGTTCGACCCCGTCCACCGGGCGACTTAGCTCCAGCCCCTCGCTGCCGATCGGCCTAGGAGCGCCGCTGGTGAGCCGGGTGCCCGGGGCCTCGCTCCAGCTGGAGCGCACCACCAGGGGGACTCCGTAGTTGCGGGCAATCTCCACGGCCCGGGGGTGGAGCACGGCGGCTCCGAGGCTGGCCAGTTCCAGCATCTCGTCGCAACTCACCGACTGCATCAGCTGGGCGTCAGCCACCTTGCGGGGATCGGTGGTGAGCACCCCGGGCACATCGGTGTAGATCTCGCAGGCGTCGGCGCCGAGGGCCGCCGCCAGGGCTACCGCCGAGGTGTCGGAGCCGCCCCGGCCGAGGGTGGTGATCTCAGGGGTGCCCGCGGCGCCGCTGCTGGTGCCCTGGAACCCCGCCACCACCACCACCTGGCCCTCCTCCAGGAGGCGTTGCAGCCGATCGGTGCGCACCTCCAGGATGCGGGCGCGGCCATGGGCCGATTCCGTCACGATTCCTACCTGGGGTCCGGTCATCGACACCGCCGGGATCCCCTGGGCATGGAGGGCCATCGCCAGCAGGGCGATCGACACCTGCTCCCCGGTGGCCAGCAGCATGTCCATCTCCCGCCGGGGCGGATCGGCGCTGATCGCCCGGGCCAGCCCCGTGAGTTCATCGGTGGTGTGGCCCATCGCCGACACCACAATCACCAGGTCATGGCCCTGTTCCCGGCTGGCGGCGATCCGCCTGGCCACCGCCTGGATGCGTTCCACATCGGCCACGGAGGTCCCTCCGAATTTCTGAACGAGCAGGGCCATCGGCGGTGGATCGCGATCGGGCGATGAGCTGTCGCGATTATCGGAGGCGGCTGGTGCCGACTCCGTTGTCCAGGCTCCCGGCTACGGCCAGAGATCAACGGTTCTTGGCGGCCGGGTCGGATCGGCGTCGCCGGGTCGGATTGGCATCGCCGGGCGACCCGAACCATGCCGGCTTGGCTGCCGCCAGGCCTCGATCGACCGAATTCAAGCGGCGGTTCCTGGCACCAGGAAGCCATCCCGGAAGGCCTCGCCGGGCTCGGCTCCCCGTTTGAGGGCCGCTTCCACCTCCAGCACCTGGGTCAGCAGGGTGAGCAGCTGGCCGGAGCGGCGGCCCCGCAGCTGTTTGCGCATCACATAGATCCGCTTGGGGTTGGCGATGCCGGCCGCCTTGGCGACCACGGCCGTGTCCTGCTCGCCCTGCTGCTCCAGCAGGCTCACCCAGAGCCAGCCACGGATTTGGCTGGTGAGGGCGGCCACGATCCGCAGGGCGGGCTCATTGGCAGCCAATAGGGCATCGGCCCGGGCGATCGCCTCGGCGCCCTGGCCGGCCAGCAGGGCATCGCCCACGGCCAGCGCGCTGGTGCTCCGCCCTCCCACCAGCGCCTCCACGGCCGCCGCCGTGATCGGCGCCGGCTTCGCCCGGCCCGCTGGCATCCCAGCGCCCACCGGCAGACCGGGCTCCGGAGCAGTGGCATGCAGGGCCAGCTTCTCCAGCTCGCTGGCCAGCCGGGCGCTGTCGCTGCCGATCGCTTCGGCCAGGGCCTCGGCCGCGGCCGGCTCCAGTCGCAGGCCCAGTTCGGCGGCGGTGCGCTGCACCAGATCCACCTGACCCTCCCCATCCCAGATGGCCGGCAGGAGAAAGCTCTTCTCCTCGGCCACCTTCCTCAGGGCCTTGGTGCTGCGCAGCCGGGCATCGGGTTTGCCCGTACTCACCAGCACCAGGTGGCAGGTTTCTGGGATCAGGGTGAGACTTGCCTCCAGCCGTTCCGCCAGTTCGGCGGGTCCGGGGCTGCAGAAGGGACTGCGCTGCAGCAGCACGAGGCGCGCCCCCGGGCCGAAGGGCGGCGTGCGGGCCTCCTCCAAGGCCTGGAGGGCCTGGCTTGTGTCGTTGCCATCAAGCCGGCTGAGGTTGATCGAGGCCCAGGCCGGATCCACCAGCTGCCCTACCAGGCCATCCACGGCCCGGGAGCGGGCCGCCTCGTCGTCGCCCCAGTACAGGTGGATCGGCATGAAGCCAGACTGGCGCAGGGCGATCATGGAATGTCAACGGCTCCCTCGCGCCCATGCCTCCCACGCTCCTCATCGGTGGTGCCGGATGGGCGCGGCGGATCCCCCTTGCCGAGGGTCTGGCGGCCCTGGGGCGCCATGGTCTGCAGCGCAAGCTCGAGCAGGGGGCCAGGCCATGAGCCTGGCCGCCGCCGATTTCGATCACCCGATCTTTGTGGAGAGCATTCGCCGCATCCGGCTGCTGCTGGGGGAGAGCGCTCTGGTGGGGGTGGAGCAAGAGCTGCTGGAGCGCCTGGTGCACAGCAGCGGCGATCCCGCCATTGCCCCTTTGCTGCGCTTCAGCCCCGGAGCCTGTGCGGTGGGGCTCCAGGCCCTGGCATCCGGCGTGGTGATCCTCACGGACACCGCTATGGCCGCCAGTGCCGTGGCGCCGATGGCGCGTCGTACCTTCGCCAATCCCGTGCATGCGGTGCTCGATTGGGCCCCCGCCGCCCCACCGGTGGGGGGCACCCGGGCCGCCGCGGGGATGGAGCGGGCCTTGGCGGCCCATCCCGGCGCGGTGGTGCTGATCGGCAGCGCCCCCACCGCCCTGGAGCTGCTGCTGGAGCGGGTGGCCCCGGGTGCGGCAGTGCCCCTGCCTGCGCCCGCCCTGGTGATCGGGATGCCGGTTGGGTTCGTAGGTGTGGCCGAAAGCAAGCGGCACTTGGCCGCCAGTGATCTCCCCCAGATCCGCCTGGAGGGCAGCAGGGGCGGGGCCGGCCTGGTGGCCGCGGCGGTCAATGCTCTGTTGCGCCGCGCCTGGCTGGATCGGCAGGGCGACCTGCCGCTCGTCTAGGGATTCGCCGAGGCTCAGGCGGCGTGGGGATCCACCGGATCGCGCCGAGGCGCCGGGCCACGCCGCCGGCCCTGCGGTGCACCGGGCAGGGATTCGGGGCCGGCCAGGGGGCTTCTCGCGCCACTTGCCTCTCTGGGCTGGTCAGGGCCCTGACCAGCCGTTCCGCCCGCTTCCCCCACCCTGGCCTGGTTCCCGGCCTGCAGGCCCACCGCCACATGGCTGTTGGCCTCGATCCGGCCCAGCACCTGGCGGGCCCGCAGCACCACCGAGGGGGGCACGCCGGCCAGCCGGGCGGCCTCGATGCCGTAGCTGCGGCTGGCGCCGCCCCGCACCACCCGATGCAGGAACACCAGCTCGTCGCCGGTTTCCTCCACCAGCACCTGGGCATTGGCCACGTTGGGCAATAGCTCGGCCAGCTCATTGAGCTCGTGGTAATGGGTGGCGAAGATGGTGCGGGCGCGGAGGTCGGCGGCCAGGTGTTCGGCCACCGCCCAGGCGATCGAGAGGCCATCGAAGGTGGCGGTGCCGCGGCCGATCTCATCGAGCAGCACCAACGAGCGCTCGCTGGCGTGGTGAAGGATGTTGGCGGTTTCGGCCATCTCCACCATGAAGGTGGATTGGCCGCTGGCCAGGTCATCGACGGCGCCAACGCGGGTGAAGATCCGGTCGGCGATGCCGAGGCGGGCGGAGCGGGCCGGGATCCAGGAGCCGATCTGGGCCAGCAGCTGCAGCAGCCCCGTCTGGCGCAGGTAGCAGCTCTTGCCGCTGGCATTGGGCCCGGTGAGCACCAGCAGGTCGGGGGCCGGTGGGGTGGAGGCGGGATCGGTGCCGGGAGCCTCGCTAGCGCCGCCCAGGGCCAGGTCGTTGGCGGTGAAGGTCTCCTCCACCAGCAGCTGCTCCACCACCGGATGGCGGCCGGCTTCGATCCGCAGCTCCCGGCCCTCCACCAGCTCCGGCCGGCACCAGCCGCCGGTGGCGGCCACCTCCGCCAGGGAGGCCAGGGCATCGAGGTCGGCCACCAGGCGGGCCGCGGCTCGGATCGGGGCGGCCCGCTCCCCCACCCGGGCCCGCAGGGCGGTGAACAGTTCGACTTCCCGCTGGGCGGCGCGGGCCCGCAGTTGCAGGATGCGCCCTTCGCGGCCCTTGAGCGCAGGGGTCACGAAGCGTTCCTCGTTGGCCAGGGTCTGGCGGCGGATCCAGTGGTCGGGCACGGTGGCGGCCCGGGCCCGGCTCACCGCCAGGAAATAGCCGAAGCTGCGGTGGTACTGGAGCCGCAGGTTGGGGTTGCCGCTGGCGCGGCGCTCGCTGGCCTCCTGCTCGGCCAGCCAGGCGTCCTGGTCGTCGAGCTGGTTGCGCAGGCCATCGAGCAGCGGATCGACGCCGTCGTGGATCAGGCCCCCGTCGCTGAGGCTCAGGGGCGGGGTGTCGAGCAGGTGGTGGCGCAGTTCGGCCGCCAGGGCGTCCAGCTCCGGCCAGGGCTGGCCCAGGGCGCGCAGGGGCGCGCTGACGCTCTCCTTGAGCAGCCCCGCCAGCCGCGGCAGTCGCTCCAGGCCGTCGGCCAGGGCCACCAGGTCGCGGGCGGAGGCGCTGCCGGCTCCGGCCCGGCCCGCCAGGCGCTCCAGATCCCCCATCGGCCGCAGCAGGCGCCGCAGGGCCAGGCGTAGGGGGCGATGGTCGACCAGTTCGCCCACGGCCGCCTGGCGCACCAGGATCGCGGCCCGCTCCACCAGGGGAGCCTCGATCCAACGCCGCAGGCAGCGGCCCCCCATCGCGGTGGCGGTGCGATCCAGGGCCCAGAGCAGCGAACCGTGCAGGCCGCCGCCGAGCTGGGTGCGGGTGAGCTCAAGGTTGCGGCGCGTTTGGGCATCGAGCACCAGCTGGTCGTCGGCGTGCCAGACCGTGGGCATCTCCAGGGCGATGGTGGCGGGCTGGGTGGTGTCGAGGTAGGCCAGCAGGCCGCCCGCCGCCCGCATCGCCAGGAGGAGTTCGCCGAGGCCAAGCCCATCGAGGCTGGCCAGGCGGAAGTGGCCCAGCAGACGGGCCCGGGCCTGGGGGGCCTCAAAGGGGGTGCGGGGCAGGGCCGTGAGCCGCTGGGGATCGGGGCACCAGGCGGGGCTCGCCGCAGCAGACCCCACGACGCCCGTTTCCAGCCCAGGCCACACCACCTCGGCCGCCTCCAGTTGCAGCAGCTCCTGGTGCAGGGCGCCGCTCCCCTCCCGCTCGGTGACCCGGAACTCGCCGGTGCTCACATCGGCCACCGCCAGCCCCCAATGGCCGGCGGCGCCCAGCACCACGGCGCAGAGCCAGTTGTTGCGGCGAGCGGCGAGCATGCCCTCCTCGAGCACCGTGCCGGGGGTGAGCACCCGGGTGATGTCGCGGCGGAGCAGGGCCCCCTTGGCAGGGGTGGTCTCGAGCTGGTCGCAGAGGGCCACGCTGAGGCCGCGGCGCACCAGTTCGGCGCAGTAGCGCTCGGCGGCGTGGTGGGGGATGCCCGCCATCGGCACCCGGCCGATGCCCTTGCCGCCCTCCTTGCCGGTGAGCGTGAGCTCCAGCAGGCGCGAGAGCAGCAACGCGTCTTCGAAGAAGAACTCGTAGAAGTCGCCGAGGCGGTAGAGCAGCACCCGCTCCGGATGGGCCGCCTTGAGCTCCACGTAGTGGCGCAGCACCGGGCTGAGGGCTGCCGGGTCCACCAGGCTGTGGTGGTGCCAGCGGGGCAGGTCGGCGTCGGGCTGGGCTTCTGCGACCGTGGCCCCGGACGTTGGCTTGCGCGTTGCGGCGGCGACAGATGCGGCCCCAGCTGCTGGGTTGGTTGTCGCTGAGGCCGTCCCCCCTTCGCTCCCTTCGTCCCCCTCCAGGCCCCGCGCTCTGGCCGCCGTGTCCCGCCGCTGCCGGGGCCGGGATGCCGCATCGGCCTCTAGGAGGTGGTCGGCGTCGAGGGCTTCGGCCTGGTCGCCACTGGTTTCTGCCGCGGCTATGGAGCTGGGCGGAGCAAAGCGGGATCGCCCCCCAGGGGCTCCAGATGCGGTTCCCCCCGCCGGAGGGGCCGCGTCGGCAAACAAACTCCCCTGCAGTCCGGAACCCACCAGCTCGGCAACCAGGGACAGCTGCTGCTCGGCTGGCGCCGCCATGACACTGGTGGTGGGGGAAGTCCATCCTAAGAGACCCCACCGGTGGGGTCCAACCCCACGAGTCCGCCACGTCCCCTGGCCCCAACCCACAACTTGTGAAGGAAGCCCCCGCCCCCCTCCGGAGCGGCTGGGGTCCCGTGTGAGAATCCCCTCATTGCCTGGTCCGGCCGGCCCGCCAACCCCTTCCAGCACCTCCTCATGCAGATCATCAACACGCTCACCGTTCTGGCCCTGGTGGTGATGTCGTTCGCGCTGATCGTGGCGATCCCGGTGCTGTACGCCAGCAGCGAGGACAGCGGCCGCTCCAACCGCCTGATCCTGATCGGTGGGGCCGCCTGGGTGGCCCTCGTTCTGCTCAACTGGGGCGTGAGTTACTTCGTGGTCTGAAGGTTTTGGCGGTTTTCGAAGGGCGCTTCACCGATACGGCCAATCTGCGGATCGCCGTGGTCGTGGCCCGTTTCAACGATCTGGTCACCGGCAAGCTGCTGAGCGGCTGCCTGGATTGCCTGTCACGCCACGGCATCGATACGGCCCCCACCAGCAGCCAGCTGGATGTGGCCTGGGTGCCCGGCAGTTTTGAGATCCCCCTGGTTGCCCAGCGCCTCGCCGCCAGCGGCCGCTACCAGGTGGTGATCACCATGGGGGCCGTGATCCGCGGTGATACCCCCCATTTCGACGTGGTGGTGGCCGAGGTGGGCAAGGGCGTCTCCGCCGTGGCCCGCGACACCGGCATCCCGGTGATCTTCGGCGTGCTCACCACCGACACCCTGCAGCAGGCCCTGGAGCGGGCGGGGATCAAGAGCAACCTGGGCTGGAGCTACGCGATGCAGGCGCTGGAGATGGGGAGTTTGATGGGGGCGATCCCGGGCTGAGGGGCCCTCTTTCGCCTCCTCGGGATCAACCGTGTGCTGGTGTGTCCGGAGGGTCGGGCTTCATTGATTTCGCCATTAAGGGGCGGCTTCTGAACGACTGCACTTTCGAAGTTTTCAGCTTCGATAAGTTGTGACTGCTTCAGTGATCTGAGCGGCATCAAGCTTGAAGAAGAGGTAGCCCTTGACGCCATCGCCTGTTACGGATGGACACAGGGCTGATTCAAAGTGTGTCACAAGCGCGCTGGCCTGAGTTGCAGGTGTTGGGTTCACTGAGTGGTCTTGCTCCTTCTCTGTGCCCGAAACCGCCTCTGCTGCAACCGATCTCGATCTGATCAGC
>Ga0209298_10001328_pt1 | contig 16135 bp, 14 predicted proteins | sample S_140806_EF_Meta_FD_187325 | JGI IMG/M metagenome (GOLD analysis project Ga0209298, IMG submission 187325) | Freshwater microbial communities from Lake Simoncouche, Canada to study carbon cycling - S_140806_EF_MetaG (SPAdes) (version 2) | ecosystem: Environmental > Aquatic > Freshwater > Lake ...
TCGACCCAATCCGCGCGAGGGGAATGGATCTGCTCCTTCTTGATCTTCGGGTTGTTGAACCCGAGGAGGTTTTCGGCTTCGGTGCCGAGGTGCTTTTGGATTTCGCTGTAGTGGCTCATGGTGCTGGGAAGGTGGGTGTCTTTCAGGTGAACAGACCACCCCAAAAGGGCGAGTCCCCGTGCGGGCTTCAAGCCATAATTCAAAAACCGCCGTAAAAGCCCCTAGGGACGGCGTGGGGTGTCCGAAAAACGGCGAGAGAAGACTAAATCTGCCAATCCTCCCCGGAGGCCGAAGCAGGCTTAGGGAGGTCGGGGTGCGGGGCCGTCACGATACGGAGGACCGCCTGGCCGCCGCCGGCCAGTTCACGCGCGCGACGGACGGCCTTAGCGAGGGCGAGGTTCGGGTGGGCTTCCTCGAACGGGAAGACGTTCTCCTTGCCGACCGATTGGTCGAGACCCGCGTTGACGATGATCCGCATCGTGTCGGCCTTCGCTTCACAGAGGATCAGGTGGCGGCCGTCGGACTTCAGCATGTCGGCCAGGTCGCGCAGGAGCAGCACGCCGTTGGCGTCGAGGTAGAGCGCTTCGCGGAATTTCAGCACCAGCACCTTCAAGTTCGGGTCGGCCGAGGCACGGCGCAGGTGTTCGTGGAAGGCCTGGGTCGCGCCGAAGTGCAGGCTGCCTTCGACGTGCAGGATCGAGATGCCCGTCGTGCCCTGGCCCTTCGGGCGTTCCTTGATTTCGCCCGTGTCGGAGAAGTCGTATTCGACGACCGCTGGGGTGGACGTCTGCTTCAGGTAGAAAGCGACGGCGACCGTGGTGCCGAGGAAGATCGCGATGTCGAGGGGTGCGAGGAGCGCGGTGGCGAAGGTCGCGAGGAACACCGTACGGTCCTGGGCGCCGGATTTCAGGATTAGCTTGATGGCTGAGAAGTTGGCGAGCTCGAGTTCGGCGAGGATGACGAGGATCGCGAGCGTCGAGAGCGGTACGACGGCGACCGCCGGGCGGGCGAGGAAGAGGGCGCCGAGGATGAAGCCCCCGCAGAGCAGCGAGGCTAGCGCCGTACGGGCGCCACTGGCGACGTTGAGGGCCGAACGGCTGATGGAACCTGAGGCCGCCATGCCACCGGTGAAGGCGCAGGCGACGTTCGCCATGCCGAGGCCGTACACTTCCTGGTGGAGGTCGGAAGGGCGGCCGGTCTTCAAGGCCGAGGCGCGGGCGTTGGCCGTGCCTTCGATGACGATCAGCACCGCGAGTGCGAGGGCCGGCGAGAAGAGCGTCGACAGCGTGCGGCCGGAGAAGTCGGGTAGGTGCAGCGCGGCGCCGGCTTGAGCGGCTTCACCGACGTAAGTGACGATGTCTCCATGGCCGCCTTGGCTGAAGGCTACGTTCTGGGCGAGGATGGCGCCGATGGTTGCGACGGCGACCGCACCGAGGATGGCTTTACCGGCACCGTATTTAGGCCGCAGGATGAAATAGGCGATGCCGGTGATGACTGTCAGGCCTAGTTCAGGATTGATGAGCGCTCGGCCCATGCGGAGCGCGTGCCAGAGCACTTCGGGCAGCGTCTCCGCTGCGTGGTCTCCCGGCATGCCAAGGGCGACGGGCAGCTGCAGCGCGATGACGCGCAGGGCGGCGGCGGCGATGTAGGCGGAGATCACCGTGCGCGGGACGAAGTCAGCGAAGCCGCTGAGGCGCAGCCAGGAGGCGAGCAGGAGGAAGAGGCCAGTCATCAGCACCAAGGTCGGGAGCGCCGAGGCGCGCAGTTCCGGGTTGGTGGCGCCGAGCGTGGCAAAGGAACCCAGTAGCAAGGCCGCGGTGGCGTTGGTCGGGCCGGCGGAGAGATTGGCGGAGCCGCTGAAGAGCGGAGCCACCGCGGCGGCCACACCGCAGCCGACGAGTCCGCACCAAATCGGGAGGCCCGCCTTCATCGCGAAGGCCATCGACATCGGGAAGGCGAGGAGTGCGACGTTCAGGCCGGCGACGAGGTCTGCTTTGAAGGTCGGTCCGTCCATGGAGCGGAGCACGCCGGTGAACGGGAAGAACTTCGGGCGAGGCAAGCCCGCGAGTTGGCGACCGAAGGAGCCGAGGGCGGAGAACAAACTGAGGAGGCCGCTGCGCACGCCCTGTTTGTTGCGGGTCAGGGGCGGGCGTTCAACCGATTTCGTCGCTCAGTCGAAGGCCTCGGGGCAGAGCTGCGAGATCAGCGACTGCTGGAGCAGGCCGAAGCAGGCGTAGCAGGCGAGGGCGTGGCGCTTCTCGGTTGGCAGGGATTCGTCGTCGATGTCCTCGGAGCTTTCCAACTGAGCGTCGGTGATGTCGGCGAAGACCAGGTCACGGAGCGCCATTCGCACGGCGGAGAGAGACCGGAGGAAGGCATGGGCCTGGGCCTCGTTCGGGAGTACGATCACGGCAGGGTCGCCCTTGGCGCTGGCGAAGGCTACGGCGAGCAGGCGGGCCTCCTCGGAGGCTTGCGCGGTGAGCGTCTCGACCCAGAAGCCGGCGATTTCTTCGTCGGTGGAGGGCACGTTGGCGCGGTTGACCGAAACGCGGGAGGCGGCGGGGGCGATGAGACGGAGCAAGTCGCTGAGGACCGTGCGCGCCTCCTGCGTCATGCTGAGGCGGAGTTCAGCCATCTTTCTCGAGGAGGGAGTTGAGATGCCACTGCTGTAGTTCCAGCGCGAGCATCTCGGCGCGTTCACGGTCGCCGGTCCAGACGGTGGCTCGTCCTTCGGCGTGGATGGCACGCATGAGCTTCTTGGCTTCGGCGGCGCTGATACGCAGGACGCTGATGAAGGCCACGACGACGTAGGCTTGGTAATTAATCGGATCGTTGAGCACGACGACGTTCCACTTGGGCGCCGCCGAGACCAGCGTCTCAGTCTTGATTTCGGGTTTGAGTTTCGGCTTGGCCATCAGGACTCAGGTCTGAACGAGACTGTAGCGTCTCTCGCAATTTCCGCAAGCCGTCGATGAGCTCATCCGTCCGGGCGCGGGCCGAGGTCTCGGTCGGCTGGCGTTCGATCTGATTGGCCAGGCGGGCGAGGCCCGTGCAGGCCATGAGGGAGAGCATGCCTTTGGCCCCATGGGCTTCCCGGCTGAGGGTGTCGGATTCGGCGGAGTCGCGGGCTACGCACAGGCGGGTGATGATGTCGTCGGCGTGGCGGAGGTAGGCCCGGGCGGCGGCCTTCAGGTCCTCGGCGTCCTCGGTTTCGGCGGACTCGAGATTGGCGGCGAATTCGTCGTCCCGGACGCGACCGAGAACGGCTTCCTGACTGGCGGCGAGTAGCTCCAGTTTTTCGAGTAATTCGGCGCCACGGACCGGCTTGGCGAGGTAGGCATCGAAGCCGGCGGCCTCGCAGCGGGCACGGTCCAGTTCCTGGGTCATGGCGGTCAAGGCCAGGAGCGAGGTGCGGCGGCGGCCGCGGGCCAGTTCTTCGGCCCGGATGGCGGCGGCGACGGAGAGCCCGTCCATGATTGGCATCTGGATATCGAGAATCGCGACGTCGAATTCTTTGGTGCGCCAGAGGTCTAGGGCGGCGGAGCCGTCGACCGTGGCGCTGACGTCGTGGCCGGCGCGACGGAGGCGGGCGCTGGCGACCTCGCGGTTGACCTCGTTGTCCTCGGCGAGGAGCACACGGAGGCTGCGAGAGGCGCGGGTAGCGCCGTGGGCCGGCTCATGCTCGTCGCGTGCGGGGGCTTCGGTGCTGAAGCGGGTCCAGAGGGCCGTGAGCGTGACCGGGCGGAAGAGTTGGGCCTGGCTGCGGAATTCGACTTCGGAAGAGGTGACCAGGATAATCTGTTCGCGTGGAAAGGCCGGCAGGCGGGGGCTGACGTCTTCGGGGAGATCGATCAGCGCGCGGCTGAAGGGGTTCTCGGCGGCGGCCGCGGCGGCCCAGAGCGCTTCGGCGTCTTCGTAGGTCTCCGTCTGTTCGCATTCTGCGCCCCAATAGGCCAGAGAGTCGGCGAACCATTGGCGGACAGCGGGGTCGCCGGCGACGAGCAGGATGCGCTGGCCAGCGAGCTTGGGCTGGGGCGGGGGAGTGAAGGTTGGGTTGGGTTCGACCATGACCGTCGCGGTGAAGGTCGAGCCCGTGCCGACTTCGCTGATCACCTTCATGTAGCCGTCCATCGCCTGGGTGAGGCTGCGGACGATCGTCAGGCCCAGTCCAGTGCCGCCGAAGCGTCGCGTCGTGGAAGCGTCAGCCTGAGTGAATGGCTCGAAGATGCTCTCGAGGCGGTCTTGCGGGATGCCGATACCTGAGTCGCGGACCGTCAGCTGCGCTCGCAGGCGGCCGTTGCGTTCCTCGAATTCGAGTTCCGCGTGGACGTGGCCGTTCTCGGTGAACTTCACCGCATTGCCGACGAGGTTGGCGATGATGCGGCGGAACTTGATCGGGTCGCCGAGCACAGACTGAGGCGAATCGGCCTTGACCAGCGCGGCGAGCTCGACGCCCTTGCGGCCGGCTTGGTGCTGGAATTGCGCGGTCACTTCTTCGAGGGCGCGGACGGGGTTGAAGGGGATATTTTCGATCGTGACGTTACCGCGGTCGAGGCGGGAGAAGTCGAGCACGTCGCGGACGGTATCCTCGAGTTCGCGGGCGCAGGACTGGATCTTTGTGAGGACGTCAGCCGGGACCGGCGTGGACGTCTCCAGGTTGGTCTCGCAAAGGCCTTGGATGGCGTTGATCGGGTTGCGAATCTCGTGCGTCACGTTGGCGACGAACTGCCACTTCGCCGCGGCGACTTCCTCGGCCTTTTCCAGCGCGATGCGCAGGCGATTATGTTCGTCGACCGATTCCGTGATATTGACCGCGAAGGTCAGGAGCCCGTTTGGCAGGCCGCCGCCGCCCTTGATGCGTTCGTGGACGACGCGGACGAGGCGCGAGCGGCTGTCCTGAGTCTCGAAGTGCATGACCGCGTGGAGCACGCGTTGCCCGGTGCGGATCACTTCCTCGTCGAACTGGCGGAACTGGTCGGCCGTGCGGGTCGAGAGGATATCGGCCAGCGTGAGGTCCGCCACGTAGCCGCGGTAAGGCAGGGCGAGGAACTCATCGAGGCTGCGGCTGGTATGAAGGATGCGGCCTTGCAGGTCGCGGAAGATGATGAAGTCAGGGGAGTTCTCGATGAGTGTACGCGCGAGGCTCATGCCGGAGCGCGGCGTGAGGATTGGAGCGCCGTTGACCTGCGGGTCTTCGGCGAAGATCAGCCAGACCTGGCGATCGAATTTCGGGTCGGGCTGGAGGATGATCTTCGAGGCGCGGATGGGTTCACCTTGGCCGCCGTTACGCAGCTCGAGCATCCCGCTCCAGGCGGACCAGCGGGCGGCGGAGTGGAGCAGGGTGGAGGCAGGCAGGCCGTTCTCCAGTTCGAGGAACAACTTATCGATGTTCATGCCCGCCTGGACCTTGCGGCCGACCGCGCGGTCGACGAGCGGATTGGCGAACAGGATCTCGCCCTTACGGCTACAGACCAGGAAGGGCCAGGGAAGGAGGTCAGGCAATGTGGAGAGATCCGCCATCGGTTGCCGGGAAGCATGGAGGGTCTGCCCCGAGGGGACAATCCTCCATGTGATAGGGGGAAGGCTCTAACTGAGAGGGGTAGGGGTGGGGGCAGGGGTAGGAATTGTAGTTGATTATTGGATACGCATTAACCGAAGCCGATCGGACGACCCCGGGGTCGCCGGGGTCGTGTCTTGCTTTTGGTGCTCAGGAAGGGACTTGAACCCTTACGCTTTAGGGGCACTGGAACCTGAATCCAGCGTGTCTGCCATTCCACCACCTGAGCATTAAAGCGGATAGGTGAGCAAAGGGTTAGCCCCCGCTCTGTCAAGGTCAGGGCTGGCGCAGTGCCTTCAGCATGTAGACACAATCGAGTTTCTGGCCGAATTTGTGTCCGACGCCGCGCAACAGGCCGGCTTGTTCGAAGCCCATCGACGCATGGAGCCGCAGGCTAGGGGTCTGTTCGCCCGAGATACGGGCGATCACCGAGCTATGGCCGATGGCCTCCGCCCGGAGTAAGAGCTCCTGCAGCATGCGCTTACCCAGGCCTTTGCCGTGCAGGGTGTGGTCGATGAAGATCGAGTCTTCGACCGTGGCGGACCACCCTTGGCGCGTGTTATAGGTCGAAAGGGAGCCCCAACCGACCACTTTGCCCTCGGACTCGATGACCAAGGCCGGGTGGGCCGGGCCGCGGTTCCGAAGCCAGGTGGCCCGTCCTTCATCGGTTTCCTCCGTCAGGTGCCAGGTACAGGTGCTCGACCGGACATAGTGGTTATAAATGGCGTTGATCGCCCGGATATCGGCCGGAGAGGCGGGGCGGACGCGTGTTTCCATGGGGTGGAGTGATAGCCCGAACGAAAGCTTAAACAAGCATAGGAAATCCCGTTGACAGTCGGTCGCAGGTTACCTTTGTTGGCCGACCTGCCGTTGCTAAAACGGCTCTCCCGACCATGAAAGTCTCCTCCTCCCTCAAGTCGCTGAAAAAGCGCCACCCGAATTGCCAGGTAGTTCGCCGCAAGGGCCGTATCTACGTGATCAACAAGACGCACCCTCGCTACAAGGCGCGTCAGGGCTAACCCCTAGCAAATACCCTATTTTATGAAGAAGGAAGGCCATCCTGAATATAACAACGTCGTCTTCGTGGATGTCTCCACGAACCGTGAGTTCCCGGCTCGTTCGACCATGAAGTCGAAGGAGACCAAGCTCATCGACGGCGTCGAGCATTTCGTCATCCGCCGTGAAGTCACCATGGACTCGCACCCCGCCTACACCGGCGAGAAGCGCTTTGTGGACTCCGCCGGCCGCGTCGAGAAGTTCAACACGAAGTTCCGCCGCAAGTAAGCCTCCCCGCGAGGTCAGCCCAAAACCCGCCAGGTTCGCCCGGCGGGTTTTTTGTTGGCCGGCGACACCCCATGCTCGCCCTCGCCCTTGGAGCGGCTGCCGGTCAGGTTTGAGGCCGGTAGGATCAGTACCCTTTAGAGAGGAACCGGGGACTGGGTGGGGCCATGGGCCTACGCCTAGGGAATGAGGGCATATTTATGGCGTTTAGTCGTTTAGCTGCCGAATCGCCTTATTTTGCCTATTTTAGGGCTTACCAACCTTGGGCTAGTTCAGGGCTCAGCTGCGAATAACTGCCCCTACCCCCGCCCCTCCCCCTACCCCTTCTCCCAGCCCTAACCCTTGATCATCAACAGCCCCCAGCTTTATTCACAGGGGGGTGTGAATGGAGGTGGGTAAAAGAGACGTAAAAACAGGGCAGGGGAATTTTAAGCAAAAGGTGCTTGATTTTGTTACGGACCTGTCTCAATAGTATCCCCGCTATGAAGCATATCCTCCCGATCCTCACCATCACGACCCTCGCTGCCGCTGCCTCTGCCCAGAGCGCTGCTTCGTCCGGTCTCTCCTACAACCGCGTTGGCCTCGGCTATAACACGGACAGCAAGGGCTACTCCCTCTCGGCTTCGGCCCTGATCGGTAGCTCGAACTTCCTCGTTGAAGCTGAAACCACCATCGGTGGCTCCGGCACCGGTAACGGCGCTGACTCCGTGTCCATCGGCTACGTTTTCAAGAACGTCGCTCTCGGCGCTGACGCCACCGTCTCCGTTGGTTCCAACGAGTCCTACGGCCTCAACGTCCGTAAGGACCTCGGCAGCAACATCGAAGGCGCTGTCTCCTACAACCGCGTCGCCAAGAATGACGTCTGGGGTGCTGAACTCGCCTACAACGTGAGCAAGCAGGTCCAGCTCGCCGTGGGTTACTCTGACAGCAACGCCTCTGGCGCTGCCGGTAACGGTCAGACCAGCATCACCGCTCGCTACAACTTCTAATCTTCGGATTAGAGGCTGATCACAAGGGCCCCGGAAACGGGGCCCTTTTTGTTGGTTAAGGAAATCGGCTCCTGGGCAATTGTGACGGGCTGATGACAAAAACGCACTTTTTTGTTGTTTTACGCTCAATCGTGCCTACAACCGACCATGCATATGAAGCACATCCTCCCGATCCTCACCCTCACGACCCTCGCCGCTGCTGCCTCCGCCCAGGCTGCTGCTCCGGCCGCTGGTCTCAACTACAACCGCGTTGGTCTCGGCTACAACACCGACACCAAGGGCTACAGCCTCTCGGCTACCGCCGTCCTCGGTTCCTCCAACTTCTGGGTTGGCGCCTCCTCCACCATCGGTGGTTCGGGTACCTCCAACGGTGCTGACTCCGTCGCCATCGGTTACCTCTTCGCCAACGCCATCGCCGGCGCTGACGTCACCGTCTCCGTCGCTTCCAACGAAGCCTACACGATCGGTCTCCGCAAGGCCCTCGGTAACAACCTCGAAGCTGCTGCCTCCGTTGGCCGCAACTCCGCTGACAACACCGTCTGGACCGCTGAGCTCGGTTACAACGTCAGCAAGCAGATCCAGCTGGCCGTCGGTTACACCGACACCCAGGGTTCTGCTGGCACCACGGACCTCACCGTTCGCTACAACTTCTAATCTTCGGATTAGAAGCTGAACGAAGGGCCCCGGCAACGGGGCCCTTTTTGTTTTCTGGGGTCAGCGGGCGCCGAGGCCCTTCGCCACCGCTTCCTGCAACTGGTCGAAAAGCGCGTAACGGCGAGCGTAGAGCGGACGTTTGTTCGCTTTGATCTCCTCGCGCGTGCGACGCACTTCACGCAAAGGCAGTTCGAACCAGCCTTCCTCCGCTGGCTTACCGTCGGCTTCGGCCCACATTCCGTCGTAATTGAAGGAGATCTTATTCCAAGGCACATGGATCATGTGCTTGGCGTTGCTCATCTGGATCGCATTGCCGGCGCCGAGCAGGCGAGCGAAGCCCAAGGAGCTGACGACTTCCTGGAGGGCGAAGATGGCCATGGCCTTGGCGCGGACGCCATGCATCGCCTTGGCCGAAGCCTTGATGGTGACCTCGTTGGCGCCGCTGCCGCCTTGGATGGCGCCCGCGTAGGCAACCCACTTGCCGTCAATTTCTTCGACCGCAAAGGCTATGGAGCAGAGTTCCCCGCCCAGCTGATCGCAGACGACCCGCAAGGTCCACTCTCCCTCACGGCGGAACCGATCATCCGAGACCAGAACGTAGCGAATCGTGCCCGATTCATCGCCCAAGGGTACTTCGGCGAAGGTAAAGGCCTCGTTCTTCTTTCCCAGCAGGCTATCCCGCAAAGGGCCGGGATGGGTATGCGCGAAGCGGTAGGAGTCGGTGAGCACTTTTAGCTTCTTGAGGCCGTCCCAGCGGGTGGACATGTAGCCGAGGAGCGTCCGGTGCCAGAGCATCGGGTTGGCTTCGGCGAACGGACGGTTCTCCGGGCGGAGCAGGAAACCAACCCAGGCCGAGAAGGAACGATGGCTGGCCATCGCCGTGAAAGCGCGGCCGACGCACTTGGCCACAATCGAGTTCCAGGCACGTTCTGCATGGATCTGCTTGGTGAGCCGCCAAGCGCAGGCAAAAGAGCCGAACGGAGAGGAAGGAGGCTGGGAAGGGACGTTCAGGGGCATGGGGACAACCGCAATGGCAGGAGCCTGTGTCTTCAATCCAGCTTGGGCGATACTAGAACGATTGAACCTTTAATCTGATTCGATTCGGCACTCGGGGACAAAATACGCTGGCTCAGAGGCCTTCACGGCCTGACCGGCCTTTGGGCGGTGAGGTTATGCCCTTGGAGCGGAAGAACTCGCTGAGCACTTCGGAGCGGGCTTCGGCCATCCGGTTCTTCTTCACGTCTTCCGGGGTCAGGAGCTTCTGGCGCTCGGTCATGATGCGACGGAGCTGCATGAGGGCGGACTGCTGGAGCTGGCGGACGCGTTCGCGCGTAAGTTTAAAGAGATCTCCGACCTCCTCGAGCGTGAGCGGGCTTTCGCCGTTCAGGCCGAAGCGATGGGTCAGGATCTCGGCTTCGCGAGGCTCCAAGGCGGTGAGCATCTCGGCGATCTCCGCGTTATCGGATTTTCCGCGGAGCGTCTCGAAGGGCGTGCGTTCCGATTCGTCCTTCACCAGGTCGCCTAGCGTCGCGTCGCCTTCGACGCCGACCGGCTGGTCGAGCGAGGCCGCGCGATTGGCGATGGACTGCATGTGCACGACCTTTGAAAGCGGAATCTCCATCGCCATGGCGATCTCGTCGTTGTGCGGCTCGCGGCCGATCTCGACGGTGAGGCGGGCGGTGACGCGGCGCATCTGCGCGATACGGTCGACCATGTGCACGGGAAGACGAATCGTCTTACCGTTCGAGGCCAGCGCGCGCTTGATGGCCTGCTTGATCCACCAGGAGGCGTAGGTGCTAAGCTTGCCGCCCTTATCGGGGTCGAAGCGTTCGACGGCCTTGATCAGGCCGAAGTTGCCTTCGCTGATCAGGTCCATCAGCGAGAGGCCGAAATTATCGTAGTCCTTGGCGATGCGCACGACCAGGCGCAGGTTCGACTGGATCATCTTCTGACGGGCGGCTTCGTCTCCCTTGAGGACCCGGCGCGCCAGTGCGGTCTCTTCTTCCAACGTCAGCAGCGGTGTCTTGCCAATCTGATCGAGGTAATAGCGGATCGGCGAGCGCTCCTCCGTCGACAACTCTTCCCATGGCAGGCCTGGTTCCGTCGGATCGGTATCCCGATCAGGGATAGGGGTGGGTGCAGGGGTAGGGGTAGGCCTTGCGGGGGCAGGCTTGGGCGCCATGCGCGCGATCGGCTTAGCCGGGAGCGGGGTCTTCTTGAGTTCCCTCTTCGGTTCCTTCGACGGTTTGGCCACAGTCGTCGCCTTCTTCTTAGCGCTCTTCTGGGGCTTCGACTTAGACACGGGCGTGCTTTTAGGAGCGGAGGCCGGAGGCAAGGCCGAGGGCGCGGAGGACGCTCTTGGACTTGTTGATGGTTTCTTCGTATTCGGAAGTCGGGACGGAATCGGCGACCACGCCGGCGCCAGCCTGGATGCTGGCGATGCCGTCGCGGAGCGAAGCGGTACGGATGACGATGCACGAGTCGTGCCCGCCATCGAAGCCGAAGTAACCAACCGCGCCGCCATAAACGCCGCGGCGTTCGCCTTCGAGTTCGGAGATGACCTGCATGGCACGTACCTTGGGCGCGCCGGAAAGAGTGCCGGCGGGGAACGTCGCGCGGAAGAGGTCGAACGCGTCCTTCTCCGGGGAGAGCTGGCCTTCGACCTGCGAGACGATGTGCATCACATGCGAGTAGCGTTCGACGATCGCGTAGTCGGGTACCTTGACGGAACCGGGGACGCAGACGCGTCCGAGGTCGTTGCGGGCGAGGTCGACGAGCATCAGGTGCTCGGAGCGTTCCTTCGGATCGGCGAGGAGTTCGACCTCGAGCTGGCGATCGGCGGCTTCGTCGGTGCCGCGGGGGCGGGTGCCGGCGATCGGGCGGATCTCGCAGAGGCGGCCGGTGAGGCGGACGTTCACTTCCGGGGAGGCGCCCACGACGTCGAAGCCGCGGCCGGTCTCCATCACGAACATGTAAGGTGAAGGGTTCACGTGGCGCAGCACGCGGTAGAGGTCGAGCGGGTCGCCCTTGTAGGCGACGTCGGTGCGGCGAGAGAGTACGACCTGGACGCAATCGCCGGCGCGGATGTATTCCTGCGTCTTCAGGATGGCGGCTTCGAAGTCGGCCTGGTTGACGTTGGCCTTGCCGGTCGCGAACTCGGCGACGGCGGGGAGCTCGGCGGCGACGGCGGCACGGGGTCCGGTGATGACGGCGCGGAGGGATTCGAGTTCCTGCTTCGCGGCCTCCCAGGCGGCATCGGCGTCGGCCGGCGACTTCACGCGGGCGTTGACGATGAGGCGGAGGGTCTGGCGGGCGTTGTCGAAGGCGACGACGCGGTCGACCAGCATGAAGTGGAGCAGCGGGGTGCCGGCTGGATCCTTGGCGGGCTTCGGGACGGTGGGCTCGATGCGATGGACGTATTCGTAGCTGACCATGCCGACCATGCCGCCGACGAACGGAGGGAGGCCGGGGACCTTGGCGACGCGCAGGCCGGAGAGTTCCTTCTTTACCAGCGTCAGCGGATCAGCCGGCGTGGGGATGGTCTCCTTGGAGCCATCGCGGCGGGTGATCTCCGTGCGGTCTTCCCACGCGGTCAGGGTCATCGCCGGGGAGGCGCCGCAGAAGCTGTAACGGCCGAGCTTATCGCCGCCCGTGACGGATTCAAAAAGGAAGGGTGAGCCCAAGGCGCGGAGGCGGGCGTAGACCGAGACCGGCGTCTCCAGATCAGCCATCATGTCGAGGCATACCGGGATCAGGTCAGACTTCTCGGCCAGCTGGCGGAAGGTAGCTTGGTCAGGTACAAGGCTCACGTCGCCATTTAGAAGGCATCGGGCCTCGGTTGGAAACCATTTAAACCGCCTTAAAGCCTAATGCAGCCCAATGCCCGGGCTTATGCCTTGCCCGAAGTCCAGCGACCCCAGAGCGAAAGCGGTAGCAGGCGGCCGGTGTCTTCCTGTTTCAGGGCCAGTTCGCCGATATCAATCTTACCACCAAGGCCGCGGGTGTTCTCCTCGAGCAGGTTATGGCAGAGGATGGACGAGGCATCGATGGTGTAGACCGTTAGCAGGATGAACTGGGCCTGCGGGGAGAGTAGCTCACGGCAGGCGCGCAGCAGCGGGGCAAGGTCACGTTCGACCTTCCAGAACTCGCCGGTGGGGCCACGGCCGAAGGCGGGCGGGTCGAGCATGATGGCTTCGTATTTATTACCGCGCTTCACCTCGCGCTTCACGAAAGTCATCGCGTCCTCGATGATCCAGCGAATCGGCTCCTCAGCCATGCCGGAGAGCTCCTGATTGCGCCGGCCCCAGGCCACCGCGGGCTTGGAAGCGTCGACATGGGTCACGTGCCAGCCCGCTTGGGCGGCGACGAGCGAAGCGGCGCCGGTGTAGCCGAAGAGATTGAGCAGGCGGGGGCGCGGTTCGAGCTTCTGCGGGCGCGCGGCGACCCATTTCCAGTGCGGCGACTGTTCGGCGAAGACGCCGAACTGCTTGGAATTATCCATGAACCGGAGCTGGAAGCGGAGCTTGCCTAGCTTGGTCTCCCATTCCTTGGGGCAGTTGCCTTTGAGCTTCCAGCGGCCTTCGCGGCCACCTTCTTCGTGCTCGGCGACGGCGCGGGCCCAATCTGCGGCGGGCAGGGATTTGCTCCACCAAGCCTTGGGCTCGCTACGGATTATGCGGACGCCGCCAATCTCCTCGAGTTTGAACCCGTCGCCGGAATCGAGGAGGCGATGTCCCTCCCAGTCGCTGACTAGTACGCTGATTTCCACGCGGGCATCGTGGGGAACCCTCGGCCGGGAGGGAAGCCCGCTTTTGCTCGCCAAAACTTTTTCCGCCCTTCCTCTTGGCGTTGATGATGAGAGAACTGGCCAGCGCGCGCTGGGAGACGAAGGTCTCCGGACTCGTCATGCTCACGCGGGACTGGGATGGTCCCGGCCTGCCGCCGCTCACCTTGAATCCGCCCGCCCGGCTGACCTTGCTGGAGCCCGCCGATGTCCGTGCCTGGGCCTTGCGCTCTGGTCATTGGCTAGCCGCCGGCAGCGTGCATTTCTTTTTCTGGAAGGCCCTATGCCCTGAAGTCGCCGACGGCACGGTGAGCGTGGCGGGTCCGTTCAATGATTGGGGCAAGGCTATCGACATGGAGCGCTGGGCATTGAGCCCGGTCTGCGTCGACGGCGCCGAGGGTTTCGAACTCAGCGTCGCCGTGGACGAGGTCTTCGGTTCCGCCGACGAGGTCGAATTCAAGTTTCTGCGCGACGGAGGCCGTTGGGTCGAGCCGCCGCACGACGCCGATAACATCCTTCGCTCCGCGTCGAACCATCGTAACCTGGTCGTCTCCCGTCTCCGCACGGACAAGCACGTCTTCCGATTCTATGCGGCGGACGCCGATCCGGCGGCTGCGCCGGTGCGGATGATTTTCGAGACGCCCGAGCTGCTCGAGCTGGGCGATATCCTGGCCTCCGATCCGCTCGACGTGTTGGAGCCGCCCGGTAATTTCGGCGCGCTCGTGGGAGTCCGTTCGACGCAGTTCCGCGTCTTCGCGCCCCGCGCTCGAGCCGTCGAGGTCAGCTGGAGAAACCCCGAAGGTGGCGCTAGCCATCTGCTCGCCCTCAAGCCCGAAGGCCAAGGCGAGTGGTCGGCCACGCATCCTGAAAATCTCACCGGTTCCCATTACTGGGTTTCCGTCTCTGCAGGCGAAGCCGACACGCAGGAGCGCTTCGGCGAGTCGCAACTCGTAGACCCTTGGGCCCGCGCGGTCGTCGGTCCGCAGCAGGCCGCTGGCATCATCATCGGGCCGGAATCATTGGCTCCGTTCGCGGATGGGTTCATGCCGCCGCCCGTCGAGGACCTTGTCATCCTCGAAGGCCACTTACGCGACCTCCTCGGCCTCGCCGAAGGTGCGCCCGCCGCAGGCGGCTACCGCGAACTCGCGCGCTATATACGTTCGCAAGGTAACTACCTGCGCGCGCTGGGCGTCAACGCCCTCGAGTTGCTGCCGTGCGCGGAGTTCGAGCATGCCGACAAGGAAGAATATCATTGGGGCTACATGCCCGTCAGCGCGTTCGGCGTCGCCAATCAATACGCTTCTGCGCCGGGCGTGGTCGCCCTCGAGGAATTCCGCGACCTCGTGCGTGCCTGCCATGAGGCCGGCCTCGCCGTCATCATGGACGTGGTGCTCAATCATTTCGGTTCACCCAACGGACTCGGCGCCATCGACGCCCCGTATTATTATCGCGTCGATCCGCAGGGCGAACTCACGAACTGGAGCGGTTGCGGCAACGACGTCCGCGCCGAGGCGCCGATGCTCAAGCGGCTCGTGCACGCGGCGCTACGGCATTGGACCGAGACGCTCGGCGTCGACGGCGTCCGCCTCGACCTTGCCGAACTGCTGGGCACCCCGCTGCTGCGCGAGATCGAGGCCGATTTCCGCGTGCGCGCGCCGCACAAGATCCTCATCGCCGAGCCGTGGAGCTTCCGCGGGCATGCGGCCCGCGACCTCGATGACAGCACCTGGACCAGTTGGGATGACGCATTCCGCGAGTTCCTGCCGGCCTACGTCCGAGGGAATGCCAAGGCCGCTGACCTGCTGCATCATGTCGCCGCGTGCGCCATCCGTCCGTCGGCCCGCCTGCGTTACGCGCAGTCACACGATGATATGGCATGGCTGGATCGCATCACCGAACGGGCCGGCTCCGATGCGCTCGACCCCGCGCCGAACGATGTCCTGCGCACGCGCATGATGCACGTCATCCTCTTGTGCGCCGCCGGCGTGCCGATGCTTTGTGCCGGCCAGGATTTCCTGATGACCAAGCGCGGCGTCGCTAATACGTGGCGTCGAGGGGACCTGAACCGACTGGACCCCGTCCGCTTGGAGCGCTTCCGCGCCGAGCACGAGTTTGTCGCCCGCCTCGTCGGTTTCCGTCTTTCGGCCGCGGGTGCGGCCATGCGTCCGCGCCAATCCGTCTCGGCCGGCTGGATGCAGGTCACGCACCAGGAAGGCGGCGAAGCGTTCGTCGCCGTCCTCAATGCCGACGGGGCTCTCGGGGCCGGCCGGGTGCTCCTGGCCTGTAATCCGCATGACCATGAGGTCAGCCTTGACCTGCCGCGCACCGGCAATTGGACGCCCGTGGTCGTCTCACCTTTCCCCTCCTGTCTCCATGCGCCGGGTCCCGTTCCGCGGATCGAGGCGGGCAGGGTGGTTTTACCGCCTTTGGCCTCCGCCGTCTGGTCTGCCGGAGCCTGATTCGCATTCTCGCTTGCCAATGCGGGGCGGCAGGGCCTTTTTCATCCCTTTCCCGCTCCCGCGAGAACCCACTCTTCTACACACCACACCATGGCCACCAAAGTAGCTATCAACGGATTCGGCCGCATCGGCCGTCTCGTCTTCCGCGCCCTCGTCGAACAGGGCCACCTCGGCACGACCTTCGACGTCGTCGCCGTCGGCGATATCGTCCCTGCGGACAACCTCGCCTACCTCCTGAAGTACGACTCCACGCAGGGTCGCTTCAACGGCACCGTCTCCTCCAAGAAGTCCTCCCCGGACAAGCTGGAAGACGACGTCCTCGTCGTGAACGGTAAGGAAATCCTCGTGGTTTCCGCCCGCACCCCGGCCGAACTGCCTTGGAAGGCCCTCGGCGTCCAGGTCGTCATCGAGT
>Ga0209298_10001332_pt1 | contig 16101 bp, 17 predicted proteins | sample S_140806_EF_Meta_FD_187325 | JGI IMG/M metagenome (GOLD analysis project Ga0209298, IMG submission 187325) | Freshwater microbial communities from Lake Simoncouche, Canada to study carbon cycling - S_140806_EF_MetaG (SPAdes) (version 2) | ecosystem: Environmental > Aquatic > Freshwater > Lake ...
CCGGACTACGTCCCAGTGAACGGCGGCATCTTGAGCAAATCTGTCATCGGCGCCATCCCTACGATTCGCTCGCAGACGAACTCACCCTGCACCGTCTTGCGGCGCTCTGCCTGAGGCTGGAAACCCCCCTCACCCTGGCGGTGGATGGCCGTGGGGTCTGTCGTTTTCTGTGGGTTGGGGAACTCGACGCACCAACGCCCTCCGAGCCCCTGGCAGCTTCGGGTCGCCGCCGCGAGGGGCCCCATCGCCTAATCACCTGCGCAGGCACCGCCCGCCATCCCCTGCTCCATCCAGGCGAGCGCGAAGGCCTGATGGGGTTGGATCTGAAGCCCACCAGCTGGTTACGGTTCGGGCCCAGCCCCGGCGCCGGTGGTCGCTGGCCGGCCAGCCTCAGCGTTCCGGCCTCGCTTGGGGCCAATGCCTGGTCCTGTCTGCGCGAAGACGACCTGTCCAGCCTCTGCGGCGTAGATCCGCAGGCAGTGGCCCCAGACCAGGACCCCGAAGATCGGGTAGGTAGCAGAGAAACCCGCGACGAGGGCGGTCGTGACAGGGTTTTCATCCTGAGCCTGGGCGACGGCGGCCAGGACTCGGAGCGACGATCGGCCGAGCTGCAAGGGTTGGTGAGCAGTGCCGGCGGCCTCGTCCTCGGCAGTGTGCGCCAAAGACCTAGTCGCCAAAACGGTCCAAATTTATGGGGGGACGGCAAATTGCGGGAGGCTGCTCTGGAAGCCCGAAGAGTCGGAGCCAACTTGGTGGTCACTGACCGGGAACTCAGTCCACTGCAGGCACGCCATCTTGAACGAGTTTTAGACCTTCCTGTCAGCGACCGCAGTGAACTAATTCTCGACATCTTTGCCCAACGGGCCGCCAGCGCCGCAGGTCGCCTGCAGGTGGAACTGGCCCAACTGCGCTATCGCCTGCCCCGGCTCACCGGTCGGGGTCTCAGCCTCTCCCGCCAGGGAGGCGGCATCGGCACCCGGGGGCCCGGTGAAACCCAATTGGAAAAGGATCGCCGCGCCATCGCCCGCCGGCTGGAGCGACTGCAACGGGATGTTCAACGGTTGGGGGAGCATCGAACCCGCCTCAGACAGCAACGCTCAGAAAGGAAACGGCTGGCCCTGGTGGGCTACACCAACGCCGGCAAGAGCTCCCTGCTCAACGCCCTCAGCGGCGCCCCGGCCGGCCAGGGGGTCCTGGCTGCGGACCAGCTGTTCGCCACCCTGGATCCGACCACCCGGCGCCTGCATCTAGGCGGTGCCGGCGAGGGGGCCCAGGAAATCCTCATTACCGACACGGTTGGTTTCATTGAGGATCTGCCTCCGGCCCTATTGGAGGCCTTCCGCTCCACCGTGGAGGAGGCGCTGGAGGCCGATGGTCTGCTGATCGTCGTGGACCTGGGGGATCCGGCCTGGCCCGAGCAACTGCAAGCAGTCCAGGCCATCATGAATCGCTTGGGCGCTGATCGACCCCGGCTGGTGATCGGCAACCAGATAGACCGCTGCCCCAGCACCGAGCTGGAGCGGGCCCAGGCCCTGGTCCCGGACATGCTGTTCGTTTCGGCCACCTCGAGTTTGGGTTTGCAACATCTCTGCCAGCGACTGCAGGCATGGCCCCCGGCCTGCCCGGCCCTGGCGGAGGCGCCATGCCAACATTCAGATGTCTTTTCCCCTGAGGCCATGGCCCTTCAGCTCGGCGATACCGTTCCCGATTTCACCCAGGATTCCCAGCTGGGTCCGATCAATCTTTACGACTTCGCCGATGACCACTGGGTGGTGCTGTTCTCCCATCCCGCTGATTACACACCGGTCTGCACGACCGAACTCGGTGAGGTGGCCCGCCTGCGTCCGGAATGGGAAAAACGCAACGTCAAGACCATCGCCCTAAGCGTTGACTCGGCCGAGAGTCACAAAGGTTGGATCTGTGATATCAATGAGATCCAAAAAACAAGCGTTGACTATCCGATACTTGCCGATCTCGACAAGCGGGTCAGCGATTTGTACGGCATGATCCACCCCAATTCTCTCAACAACCTGACGGTGCGATCGGTGTTCATCATCGATCCCAACAAAAAGCTTCGTCTCCAGATCACCTATCCCGCCAGCACAGGCCGGAATTTCGATGAAATTCTGAGGGTTATTGATTCGCTGCAACTCACCGACAACCACCAGGTGGCCACCCCCGTCAATTGGAAAGATGGGCAAGATTGCGTGGTCGTCCCCTCCATACCGACCGAAGAGGCCAGGGCCAAGTTCCCCAAAGGGGTCACCGAGATCCGTCCCTACCTGCGCATGACCCCCCAGCCCAATCGTTGAACCAGGGCGAAGGCCGTGGCCACCGACCGATGCCGGGATTGGGAACCCAAACGCATGACGCAAAGGTGGCCGTGGCCCCATCCAGACCTCCAGGCGCTGAAAAGGGCCTGACTCCATAGACAGCATGAGGGTTCTTGGTCTGATGAGCGGCACCAGTGCCGATGGTGTGGATGCTGTTTTGGCGGAATTTTCAGGCCGCCCCGACCGCCCCCAATGGCGCATCCTGGCCTCGGCCGCCACCCCCTACGCCCCAGATCTGCGGCGCAGCCTGGTGGCAATAGGCCAGGGTAAGCCCCTTGCGGCCGCCAACCTGCTTGATCTTTCTGAAGCGGTTACCGAAACGCAAGCGCAAGCGGCCCGGGCCTGCGACCCTGGGGGGGAGAGCCAACTGGTGGGGTGTCACGGCCAAACCATTTGGCACCGCCCGCCAACGGCCCAACGACGGGGCCTGAGCTGGCAATTGCTGCAAGGTCCGCTGCTCGCCGAGCTGCTGGGTCGGCCGGTGGTCTTTGATTTCCGCAGTGCCGATCTGGCCCTGGGGGGCCAGGGTGCTCCCCTTGTGCCTGCCGCTGATGCGGCCTTAGTTGGGGGCATCGGCGGCTGGCGAGCCTTGCTCAACCTTGGCGGTATCGCCAATCTCACCCTGCTGCCTCCCGGAGTCGGACCTGAACGGCGCAACCCTGTGCTGGGCTGGGATTGTGGCCCCGCAAATACCCTTATTGACCTGGCGGTGCAACGCTTCAGTCAGGGGCAGCTCAGCTTCGATGACGAAGGGGCCTGGGCACTGAGCGGCCAGGTCAACGAAGCTTTGATTCAGCAATGGCTACAGGAGCCTTACTTCCTGAAGCGACCGCCCAAATCCACCGGCCGTGAGTTATTTGGCGCCCCCGACCTGGACCAGCGGCTCCGCCAATTGGTCGAGCAGGGCTCCCGGGACCCCGCCGACGCCCTAGCCAGCCTCACGGCCTTGACGGCAGCAGTCGTTGCCCAGGATCTTGAGCGGGGCCCTCGCCCCCTGGAACTCTTGGTAGCCGGCGGCGGCGCCCGCAACCGCATGCTGATGGACCAGCTCCGACGCCGCTGCCGCGGCCTGGCCGTACGCCCCCTAGCCGACCTGGGCATCGGCGACTCCCAGCGGGAAGCCTTGGCCTTCGCCCTGTTGGCCTGGTGGCACCAGCAGGGCCATGCCGGTTCCCTGCCCTCGGTGACCGGCGCCCGTAAAGCTGCAGTCCTAGGTCTCTGGGCCCAGCACCAGAGTTAGCCGCAGCAAGGCGCTCCATCCCTTGAACGTAGCCAAACTCCTTCTTGGGGTAGTGGTACCTGATCAGCCTTGGGTGCGGGGTAAGCGCAGACGGTGAGGGACCCCTTTGAGGCGGCGAGCGCCCATTCGTTGCTGACGTTCGAGGATCTCGCGAAAGCGGGCGCTGCCGGTGGCGGCCTCCTGGCCATGCTGGCGTTCGATACGGTCCAGACCTTGCTGGATCAGGACCTTGGCCATGTTGCTGACGGTCCGCGACTCCGCCTCCGCCAAGCTGGACAACCTTTCACAGACATCTTCAGGGAGCACCACCTGGATTCGGGGTGACTTGGATCGCCCGCTTGAGGAAGTCTGACGGGTGGCCACGGCTGCAGAAATCTGGCTGCGGAGATCCGCAAGGCTAGGAACAAGTGTACAGAGATCTTCAGGGATAGTATCCAGCACTATGCTTGCAGCACCGCACCGGTCCGCGCCATGGCCCGATCCACCCCTGTTCGCCCCAAGACACCAGCGGCCAGTCCGCAGGTCAAAAGCCGAGCCAGCCAACGCCGCAGTCCCGAACGCAGTGATGTGTTGGTATCGGCTGTGATCAGTCCATACCTGCTGACGCACCTGCACCATGTATTGCAACGGGCGGAATTTGGAGCCCAACAGGAAGGGCAGCCGTCCCTGGCGGCCAATTACGCCCAGTTGCGCAAGGTTCTCTGCCTGGATGCCCGCAGCATGGAAGATGCCTCCGCCACAGGCACCGACGTGGACGATCAAGCCGCCGCAGCCTGAACCCCCAGGGCAACCCGAAGTGGAAGATGGGGGTTCATAGTCCCCGCCGCTACCCCCTCACGATGGCCGTCAGTCCCTCCGCATCTCCATCCTCGGGCGACCCGTCGCCTGGCAACGCCGCTCTTCTGTACAGCAGGATCAGTGCTGATGAGGTGTTGACCCAGGCCCTGTTCCGTCAAGCCCTCCAAGATCCCAGCGGCACGCTTGCACGCATCGTCGAGATCGGTGCCGCCCTAGGTCTGCCGGTGTCGATTGAGGAGGTGCGAGCCCACATCGCCACTCTCGACGATCTGGACACCAAACAATGGTTGCTCAAAGCCCGCGGCGGTCTTTGATGGCAACGGCGCTCTCCCGGCCCCTATCTCTGCAGCGGAGGCGTCCAGCTCTCTTGGCGCCCCCATGGAGCGGGGTGGGGGCAGGCGGCGGTGCTGGGCTCCCCCCCCTTGGGCCCAGCTGAAAAACAGCCAGTAGCTCACGAGGGCCAGGCCGGCCGCCACCATAAGGGCAGCCACCTGCTCAAGGCGTTTGATCATCGGGAACCCTGCTGTTGTCTGCCGGAAGCAGCGGTCCACCAGTCTGACGGACCGGCCTGACGCAAGGGCCCCTGGCGCCGGGGGATGATGAAGGGACTTAGGGATCCCTTTCTCCGTGCTGCGCCTCGAACGTATCGGCAAGATCTACCCCACTGGTGAGGTGCTTAAAGATGTGAGTTGGGAGGTGAAGGCCGGGGACCGCATCGGCCTTGTGGGCGTAAATGGCGCAGGCAAATCCACCCAGATGCGGATCATCGCTGGACTTGAGGAGCCCAGCAGCGGCCAAGTGGTATGTAAAGGCGATCCTCGCATCGCCTATCTGCAACAGGAATTTGATGTCGATCCCCTGCGGAGTGTGCGCCAGGAACTGTTTCAGGCCTTTGGGGAAGCCGCCGAGGTGCTAAACCGCATGCGTCTGGTCGAAAACGAGATGGCGACGGAGCAGGCGGCCGACGATGCCGAGCTCCTGAATCAACTCATCGAAGAACTCGGTCGTCTCCAGAGCCGCTTCGAGGCCCTGCATGGCTATGAACTGGAGGCTCGCATCGACAAATTGTTGCCCACGATCGGCTTCACTGTCGAGCTGGCCGAACGACCTGTCGGAGACTTCTCCGGCGGTTGGCAGATGCGTATCGCCCTGGGGAAAATTCTGCTTCAGGATCCCGACCTGCTGCTGCTGGATGAACCCACCAACCATCTTGACGTGGAAACGATTCAGTGGCTGGAGAGCTATCTGCTGGAACAGACCGTCCCCCTGGTTGTCATCAGCCATGACCGCACTTTCCTCGATCGGGTCTGCAATCAGATTGTTGCCACTGAACGGGGCATCTCACGCACCTACCTGGGGAACTACAGCCAGCACCTCGAACAGAAGGAACTCGAACGGGAAGCCACCCAGGCCGCCTATGAGCGGCAACAAAAGGAACTGGGCACGCAACAGGCCTTCATCGACCGCTTCCGGGCCAGTGCCACCCGCAGCACCCAGGCCAAAAGCCGCGAGAAGTTATTGGACAAAGTGGAGCGCATCGAAGCTCCGCTTGAAGGGACGGAGGGGCCCCGTTTCCAGTTTCCTCCGGCGCCCCGTTCCGGCCGATTGGTCGCTTCCCTAAAGGATCTCAGCCACAGCTACGACGATCGGCTGCTGTTTCTGGGCGCCAACCTGGAGGTCGAAAGGGGCGATCGCATCGCCCTGGTAGGCCCCAATGGGGCAGGTAAATCCACCTTGCTTCGGTTTGTGCTGGGCCTGGAACAACCAGAGGAGGGGGAAGGGGGAATCGGGGAACACAATGTGATTCCCGCCTACTTCGAGCAAAACCAGGCTGAGGCCCTCGACCTAAATCGGACGGTGATCGACACCCTGTTCAGCGCCGTCCCCGACTGGACCCAGACCCAGGTGCGCAGTCTTCTAGGCCGGTTTGGGCTCAGCAATGACTCTGTGTTCAAGAACGTTGGCCAGCTAAGTGGTGGGGAGAAAGCGCGCCTCGCCCTTGCCCTGATGCTCGTGACCCCATGCAACCTGTTGGTCCTGGACGAGCCCACCAATCACCTCGACATTCCAGCCAAGGAGATGCTTGAGGATGCTGTGCGGGCCTACGAAGGGGCGGCCCTAGTGGTTTCCCACGACCGCTACTTCATTTCCAGGGTGGCTAACCGCATTGTCGAGCTGCGCGATGGCGAGCTGGTCGTCTATCGCGGGGATTACGCCTACTACTTGCAGAAAAAGGAGGAAGAGCGCCAGGAAGCCGAGCAGGCCCGTGAACAGGAAGCCCTCAGCCAGAAACGCGAAGCCAATCGCCTCAAACAGAAATCCAAGACCGCAGGCCGCAAATCCTGATAATCACCCACCAGGCCGGAACAACACCTTTATCACAAACCGCGCCGGCCCGTTAGCCCTGCCCAACTGGCCCAGGGTCCCAAGTCATGGTCAAGCCCTGACCTGGACAAAGTGGATCGATCCTTGGGCAGCCTCGCGCCTGCCCAAACAACATCCATTCAAGGGCTTGGCCCCAGCCCAAAAAACTGGGCCTCAACGCCCCCATTACCAAGGGTTTCAAGTGCCCAGCCATCACCGACCCGTGGGCCAATCGAAGCGCCATCCATCAGCGAATGCTGGCTTTTTGATTCCAGCCAGACCTACATGTTGCATTGGATACCTGGACACTTGAAACAGTTCGTAGCCTTGAACCAGATTTTTCGATGACTTTTGTCCCCATGTCTGAACCCATCACTCTTTCGCTCGGTCAAGAGTTCGAAATGGAGCGCATGAGTCGCGCCATCGACTCAACGGTCGACATCCAGACCCTCCAGGGCCTCGCTAAACAACTACTCCAGGCCTGGCACAGCCAGAAAGCCGCCACCCAATGGATGATGCGTCAGCAACTGGATTCGCCATCCCGGGTAGCCCAGGAACTGGCCCTGCGACCCGATGTGATCGAATCGCACCGGCCAGGGACGCCACAGCCCAGCTTCGACGTGCTTTGACGTGCCTGGGCAAACTTGACTACGGGACCTGACCCCACTCCCCCGGCAACACCTTGAGCTGCAGGGGTCGCCCGGCGCGCAGGAGGCCCAGGGTCAGGAGTCTTCCCACTCCACTGGCTTCTACCGCAGTTATGACCTCGGAAGGGCTACGCACAATCCTCCCTTCGACGGCGACGATCACATCGCCGCTCTGAACACCAGATCGGGCAGCTGGACCCGATTTCAACACGTTGACCACCAAAGCCCCTTGTTGGGGTTGTCCACCAGGACCAACCGGCAAGGCATCTAAGGACACACCGATCACGGGGTGAATCACTTTTCCGGTAGCCACAATCTCGGCGGCGATAGATCGGGCCCTGTTGATCGGAATCGCGAATCCCAATCCAGCTCCGGGGCCTGTTCTCACCAGAGTATTGATGCCAACTACTTCCCCATTCGCATTCAGCAAAGGCCCCCCTGAGTTGCCAGGATTAATCGCTGCATCGGTTTGAATCAGATTTAGACGCTTACCGGAAAGGCCTAATTTGCTGGCGCTGCGATTAAGGCTGCTGATGATGCCAAGAGTCACGGTTTGATCCAAACCATAGGGATTACCAACGGCAATCGCCCATTCGCCTACTTTCAGCTCATCGGAGTTGCCTAGGGGAGCGACCGGCCATGGCCCACTGTGAGCAAGCCGGACCACCGCCAAATCCGTGACGCGATCAAGGCCTACCACCTGACCTTCGACTCGCTGGCCATCCTGAAGCCCCACTGTCACCCGTGCACCGCCCTCCACCACATGGGCGTTGGTAAGGAGTAACCCCTGGGCCTGAAAAATGACGCCGCTGCCCTGACCCCGAACCTTGCGAGGGCCCGGCTGGACGGCCGGCGGCATACCGAAGAAACGGCGCAATAAGGGATCGTCCAGCGGGCCGGGTTCAGACCCAGCCGCAGCCGGCGTCAGGGTGCGTTCGGTCTCGATCGTCACCACGGCAGGACCTGAACGGCGCACCGCCTCAGCCACGAAGGACTGGCGCACCAACGGGGAACCATTGGGGAAAGCCTGGGCCGCCGCAAAAGTGGTCCCTGGAATCGGCAACGCGCAGGGGGCCAGCAGGGCCACAAGCAGGGTGCCGAGGCAACGGAGCCGATTCGGGGGCAAAGAACGAGGCACAGGAAGCTTCAGACCCATGGGCCCATCCTGGCGACTCGAAGACCGCACCCACGACCATGCCAGCCTAGGATTTATAAAGTTTTCCAACTAACCATGGACACGAGTCGCCTCTTGTTGGCCTTCCTCGCCTTCGGGGCAGCCTGCACCACCCTTTGGGCCTGGATGCTTGCGACCAACGAATCTGCGGCCGAGCGGCGATGATGGATTGATTCCATCGGCCAGGGGCAAAAACCGGCCCATGAACGTCCCTTCCCATTCCTTCGCACTGCTCGAGCGACTTTTTCCCCTGCTCTACGCCGGTTGCTTTTTGTTTCTGCTGTGGCAAGCCTTTCAAGTTATGGGAAGAGGTTTCCAAGCGATTCCTCGACCCGGTGACAGCAGCATCCAAACCAAGCCCATGGGCGAAAAGCCCGTCGACCGCACCGGCAAGTTAACGATCCATCCAGAACTCCTAGATGCCCAAGGACGAATCACCCGCGAGGACCTGCTCACGGTCCGCTTCAGTGGCGACAACGGCGAACCAGCCACTCCCGTCGATCCAAGCTGAGACCCAGACCATCGGTGAATAGGCTCAGCGATCGGACTGCACAATCCGGGAGACGCTGATGGTGGACCAGAGGACACGCGTAGTGGCCGCCGTACTGAACGGCCTGAAGCTGCCGCCAAGGTTCAGGCTCAAACTGGTGAAGGACGATCCCATACGGCTGGAACTCAGCATCACGCCGGCCTATGGCAAGGATCCGATCTTGGTCGGCATTGTCGAATCCCAGGATCTGGTCGCCCGCAGGGATCGGGAAGGACGTATCCCCAGGGACCTGCAAGGCACCTGGGACTGGACCGTTCGCCACGGCAGAGTTACGACTGGCGGCTGGAACCCCTATCTCAAGGAAGCCCTGCAAACCATGTTTGAAACTGGGTTGCCAGCCATCGTCTATGAAGAAACCACCGGCGAGGTGTACCACCCCGTCGACGGCATTCGTCACGTGCGCTGAATCCCCTGGCGACCACCCTGCCGATCGACGCGTCCCTGGCGCTGATCACCGACACCCTCATCGTCCGGGGCACGTTGTTGCTCCAGGCCACCCCGGGAGCCGGTAAAACAACCCGGGTTCCCTTGGCCCTGCTTAAGCAGCTGCCCGAGCCAACCCGAATCCTGTTGATTCAGCCCCGTCGACTGGCGGCCCGATCAGCGGCTCAACGCTTGGCGGAGGCCCTCCACGAAAGTCCTGGCGGCCAGGTGGGCTATAGCGTGCGCTTCGACCATCGCACCTCCAAAGCCACCCGGCTGGAAGTTCTGACAACTGGCTTGTTTCTCAGGCGCCTGCAGGGGGATCCCGAACTGGTGGGGGTCGGTGCCGTGATCTTCGATGAATTCCATGAGCGCGGGGCCGAAGCCGACCTGGCCCTAGCGCTGCTGCGCCATGCCCGTCAGGAGCTGCGCCCCGATCTGCTGGTGCTGCTGATGTCCGCCACCCTTGACCTGGAGCCCTTGGCGACCAGCATGGATGGGGCCGCGATCATCACGGTTCCTGGAAGCAGCCATCCTGTGGATGTGCGATACCAGGTACCCAGGGAAAGGGAAAGTCTGTCGAGGCAGGTGCTGCGGGGCTTGGAGGAGCATTGGCTGAGGCAACGCCGCGATGGCGAAACGGTGTTGGTTTTTCTCCCAGGCCAAAGGGAGATCGTCAGCTGCTTGCGGGCTATCGCAGAGACCCCATGGGGGCAAACCTTGGAGTGCGTGCCCCTGCACGGACACCTGTCCCTGGAAGCCCAGCTCCAGGCCATCGCCCCGGCTAAGTCCAAGGCCGGCAAAATTGTTCTGGCCACCTCCATCGCCGAAAGCTCCTTGACCTTGTCGGGCGTCCGGCTGGTCATCGACAGCGGCCTCAGTCGGGTTAATCGCTACGACCCCGCGCGAGGAATGGATCAGCTAGTCACCCAACCCTGCAGCCAGGCCAGCGCCACCCAACGCTGTGGCAGGGCTGGCCGGCTTGGGCCTGGACGCTGCCTGCGGCTCTGGTCGCTAGCCGAGCAAGCCCGCCGTCCCGCCTTCGATCCCCCCGAACTCTTACAGGCGGACCCCCTGCCCCTAGCCCTGCAACTGGCCACCTGGGGCAGCGGCGACGGGACGGATCTGCCCTGGCTGCAGCCGCCGCCGCCCCAACCGCTTGAGAACGCGCGACGGCTACTGGCTCAGATGGGGGCCCTTAATGACAAAGGGCGCATCACGGCCCATGGCAAGGCCATGGCCGGCATCGGCTTACCGCCGCGGCTTAGTCACATGCTGCTGTTGGCCGCCCAGCGGGGATGGCTGGAGCAGGGCTGCGCCGTGGCGGCGCTGCTCAGTGAGCGAGATCCCCTGGACGCTCGCGAGGTGGGAGCCGACCTGCTGCATCGGCTCGACTGGCTTCGCAGGGGAGGGCGATCGGGCCCCTGGCGTGAGGCGATACATCAGCTCAAGAAACAGGTGGCTCAGGCGGCAACCACCCACCGGAAACCCGCTGACCCCGCCGACCCAGATCCACATCAATCTGAAGACCTGATTGCCGGACAAATGCTTTGTTGGGCCTATCCCGAACGCATCGCCCTTGGGCGCGGCAAGGGGGACGGCACCGTGCTGATGCGCCATGGGGGCGGCGCTCGCCTGGCGAGTGGGGACCCTCTCTGTGGCGCCGAAGCCCTGGCCATCGCCCGGGTGGAAGGCCACCAACAGGAGGCCCGAGTGCTTCTTGCCGTGGCGATTCCAGCGGCCCAGATCGAGAACCTGGCGGGCGAAACCGCCAGCCTCACCCTGAGGACCCGTTGGGATGGCAGCTCTGGTCGAGTGCGGTGCGAGCGGGTCCGCCGACTGGACTCCCTGGAACTGGAAGTGACACCCTGGCCCGAAGCCGATCCGGCCGCCATTGTGAGCACCTTGCTGGAGGCGGTGTGCAATTTGGGTCTGGAGTGTCTGCCGTGGACCCCCCGCAGCCGCCAACTGCAACAGCGATTAACTCTGGCCCACAAGCATCTGGGAGCACCCTGGCCTGATTGCTGCGACGAGGTGCTCCTTGCCACCCTGCCGGATTGGCTGGGCCCCCATGTGGCAGGACGGCGCAGCCTTCAAGAACTTCAGGAGCTCGATCTGGAGACAGCCCTCTGGGGCGGGCTGGACTGGCAGCAGCGCAGCGCCCTGGAAGCCCTGCTGCCCACCGGCCTCGATGTGCCATCAGGCAGGCGGGTCCCGCTGATTTATGGGATCGAAGAAGTTGTGCTGGCGGTCCGGTTACAGGAAATGTTTGGCTGCGATTCCACCCCGCCCTTGCTTGGCGGCACCCTGCCCCTTACCGTCCATCTGCTCTCGCCGGCGGGTCGACCGGCCGCCATCACCCGCGACCTGGCGGGGTTTTGGCGTGGTGGATATGCCCAAACTCGGCGGGAGCTGCGCGGGCGCTATCCAAAACACGCCTGGCCTGAGGATCCGACCCAAGCACTAGCAACACCAAAGTCTCAACTACGGCAGGCCAACCAGCAGGTGCCTCAAAGGAGCCGGTGATTTTCGGAGCCCACTTGAACAGGCGGTGCGACCTAGCAGCTGTTGCAGTAGCGGCTCAGCGCCATTGCCACCTAATCTGCAAGCCACTGGGTTTTGGACAGAACTTTGCTGAGCTTGCCGTATCTGCCTGAAGACCTGTGAACGCTGGAGCTTCAGAGACTGGGGGACTGCCGCGATACAGCGTTATCGAACTTAATCAGGCAATTGGTACGTTGCTGGATCGGGGTTTTGCTCCCCGTTTTCTACTGGAGGCCACGGCCAGCCGGCCCCAGATCAAAAAAGGCCATCTCTGGCTGACCCTCACCGACGGCGAAGCCTCCATCTCAGGGGTGATCTGGGCGTCCCAGCTAGCCCGAATCGATTTCATCCCGGAGGAGGGAGACGCGGTGATCGTGGTGGGCAAACTCAATTTCTGGGCGGCGCGAGCCAACTTAACCGTGCAGATCCTGGATGTGCGCCCCGGCCTAAGCGCGGTGATGCGGCAATTCGAGCGGGTTCGGGCCCGGCTGGCCCCGCAGGGATGGTTTGAGCCCGAACGGAAGAGGTCGTTGCCCCCCTGGCCGAGGCGTATCGCCCTGCTGACCAGCGTGCCAAGTTCAGCCCTCGCCGACATGCTGCGGACCGCCAAGGAAAGATGGCCTGCCACCGCCTTGTTGGTGGTGCCTATCCCAGTGCAGGGGGCTGTGGAGGCCCGCATCCTCGCGGCACTGCGGCAGCTGAGCGAAAACAGTGAATCACTTGGGCTGGACGCGATCGTGCTGGCCCGTGGTGGCGGCAGCCGTGAGGATCTGGCCGTTTTCGATGGTGAAGATCTGGCCCTTGCGTTAGCCCACACTCCCGTGCCGGTGGTCTGCGGGCTTGGCCATGAAGATGACACCACAATTGCCGATCTGATCGCTGACTATCGGGCCGCCACTCCTACTGCAGCGCTTGTGGCACTTCTGCCGGATCGATCAGCGATTCGCCAAGGTTTGCTGCAATTGCGCCAACATCTGCGCCAACGGGCAGAGATGAAAGTTATTGGGTTGCATCAGCAACTCAAGCACCAACAAGAGCGACTCAAACAACTGCATCCCCGCCGACTGCTCGCCAGTCAACGGCAGGGATTGGAACAACAACAACGGCTTTTGGCAGCCCTCTCCCCCTTGCGTCCCCTAAGCCGCGGCTATTGCTTGGTGCGCGACCCCACAGGGAAGCTCGTAAGCCGTGTCATCCAACTGCGAGCAGGAGATACGGTGGAATTGCGTTTTGTCGATGGGCGGGTCTTGGCCCAGACCCTGAGTCTCCATCCACTGCCCTCCAGTTAGTGATCTTCCGCATCCATGACTCCAAGTAAAAGACGTCCACCAGCCCAGGTCCCGGAAGCACCGGTCCCGGAAGCACCGGTCCCGGAAGCACCGGTCCCGGAAGCACCGGTAGCCCCTGAGGAAGGCATCCCCCTTGGTCCAGGCGAGGGATTGGACGGTGTCGATGACCTCAATTTCCGGGAAGCCCAAACGGCATTAGAACTCTGTCTGGCCCAGTTACAGGCCAGTGATCTGGAAGTTGAGGCGATGGCCACCCTGCATCGCCGTGCACAGGCCTACGTCAATCACTGCGTCCACCTCCTGGAGAAAGTGGAGCAAGAAGTGCAGATCTGGGATCCAGAACGTCCCGAACAACCAGCACAGCCCTACCAACCATGAGCCAATCCTCTCCCGCGCCTGCCGCCCCTGCCGCTAGCGACAAGAACCCTCTGGCTTGGCTTTACCTGACATTGGCGATCGTCGGCGCCGTTTTGACCTGGCAGGCGAATCTTGCCTTCATGCAAGCCCATGGGAAGGCCTTTGATCTGGGTCTGTTTGTGCGCCTAGCCAACGCCAATCCCGCCGCCCAGTCCCTCAGTCGCGATCTGGCTGTGGCTGCGACCGCGTTCACGGTGTGGATGGTGGCAGAAAGCCGCAGGCTTGCTATGAAAGGGCTGCCCTGGGTGCTGCTGATCTGTGTGACGATTGCTTTTGCCTGCGGAGGCCCCCTTTTTCTCTATCTCAGGGAGCGCAGGCTGATGGAAATGGGCAGAACAGCTGGTGATCTTGCCTAGACAAAAGCTGTGACCACCCCGAGAAGACTGGGTGACAAACCAAATCGCATTTAAGAATCAAACTTGGATGATTCCGAATTTTGGGATGAGCCCACATCAACAGCACTCACGTTGATGGTCACATCACTGGCGTCGAGTTCGTCGCCGTTAGACCCAAATCCCACTCCATCCGCACTGCTGTCCAAGTCGGCGCCACACGCTGGACATTGGGAGGTGCCAAGACTGACTATGCCGCAGTTAGTGCAGGTGCGAAAACGACGTCGATAAAATTGCCAAGCCAACAAACCCAGACCTGCCGCCAGCAAAGGGATCGCAAACACCAACAAGGTGAAGCCACCGGCGATTTCAAAGAGCAGGCGACGGACAGGGCCCGGAAGAAGCAAGAGGAACAGCGCAAGCGCAATCCAGGACCAAGGCAAAGAGGGGCGCTGCATCAGCGTTGTCTACGAAAATCATCTTCCAGTTCCATCCTGCCCCCTGGCGGACAAACTTCAAAGATCAAGGAGTTCGGATCGCCTCCCATGCAGACCGCTTGGAGGAAACTACACTAAGACACTGTCCATAATAAAGTGTAACCCCCAACAACCACATCCAAAGGGTGAGCACTAAAACGCCTCCAACTAAACCATAAGCTTGAAAACGCAGTCCTAAAGTCAACAAAATTCTACCCAGCATCAGATTCAGAAAGGTCACCGAAATTGACACAAGTATGGAGCCAGGCAGCAGAGATCTTAATGACACACGGCGGGAAGGCAGCAACCAGAGGAACAGGAGAGTGGCCAAAAAATTAACAAATAACGAGAGAAGTACATCTACGCCATAGGAAACAGAAGCAAACCAAGTCCACTGCGTTGGCAGTGAGTCAAAAATAAGGTTTCGCAACCAAGTTGAACCCAAAAAACGCACAGAGCTAACTAGTTGATCCATTATAAGCAAGGGGCCAATAAGAAGCACTAGAATTATTGCTTTAAGCCGTAAGAGCAAAAAGCGACGCACAAGTTGCCCTAGACTCAAATCATCAAAACCATAGGGCCTATTCCACCAAAGACGATCGGCGCCACGCTGCAACGTCAGATAGATATTGCTGGCATTGAGGGCCAATAACAACACTCCCAACGCCCCAGCACCAGGGCCTTGACGCGAAAAGCGATCCAAGGTGGTTGCAAAGACTGGAAGCATCGGCTCAGGAAGAACCTGCCCAACAAGCTCTACCAAACGGGCTAGCAACACCTGATCTTTCCCAAGCAATCTGGATGCCAAAGCCATGGCAATCAACAGGGCCGGGAGGAAAGACTGCAAGGTGTGATAGGCAAATGCCGCACTCAAGTCAATGCAGTCGTTGCGCAACCACAGGCGGTATGCCAACCAAAACGGTTTCAGGTGTCTCCGGTAGCCCCAAGCCGCCAATGATTTTTGCCCAAGGAGAACGCACAAAAAAAGCCACCGACTAAGGTGGCTAATGAAGTCAGCTTTGACTAAAAAAATCCAAAACTAACTGAATCAGAAAAATATTTTACCTGGCATCGAGCTATTTTCGCAGGGTGCTACCACCCAACTATTGTCGCCGCTGCTGCGTTTCACATCCGAGTTCGAGATGGATCGGTGTGGGTCCACAGCGCCATGGACACCAGGAAAAAATATCTTCTCAAGAAAACCCTGAGAACTGCATAGGTGATGACAATCTCTTATCAGCTCTTGGAAAGAAAGACTTCAAAACCGCCTCCTTTGGAGGGGTATGGTCAAGCCCTCGGTCTATTAGTACTCCTCCGCTTCACGCATTGCTGCGCTTCCACGTAGAGCCTATCAACGGGTGTTCTTCCCGTGACCTTACTGGCTTATGCCATGGGAACACTCATCTTGAGGTGGGCTTCCCACTTAGATGCTTTCAGCGGTTATCCACTCCGCACATGGCTACCCAGCGTTTACCGTTGGCACGATAACTGGTACACCAGAGGTGCGTTCCTCC
>Ga0209298_10001337_pt1 | contig 16071 bp, 24 predicted proteins | sample S_140806_EF_Meta_FD_187325 | JGI IMG/M metagenome (GOLD analysis project Ga0209298, IMG submission 187325) | Freshwater microbial communities from Lake Simoncouche, Canada to study carbon cycling - S_140806_EF_MetaG (SPAdes) (version 2) | ecosystem: Environmental > Aquatic > Freshwater > Lake ...
ATATTAATTGGCGTTGCGATAATATGCTACATAGCGATCATTAAGTCGTTGATAGATCTGAGATCTATTGTTGGATCCATGAGGATGACCACAGGCAGAATAATCAAGAGATGCGACAGCATGATTGCAATCTGCAACGATGCGGGCAAGATAGGAAAAAGACTAATCAAATCAAGAGGGAGAAAATAATGAGTATGTTTAATGATGCAGTCCTAGAAGACTTTGTGATCTACAATGCAGAAGGCGAGCAAGTGGCTTCTGGTGTGGAACAGGCGTTAGAATTACTGAGTGACCTCGATAACGATTATCTAGTTCGTGGTGATGCCAGTGAGTTTGAAATCACTTCGGGCAACGATGGAGTAGTGGCCAACGATATGAACTCTCTATTGGAACTATTGAACGAGCATGGTTTTAAAGTGGTTTGGGCAGATGATCAAATCGATCATGACGATATCGATGATGAAATGAGTATCAAGGACTACCTAACTGATTTAGGTATTAAAACCAACAACTAAAAGAAAGAAGGCAACATGAACGCAATGGAAAAATTGGTACTGGCAACAGCGGCAGTCGTATATGGTATGACAGCTCAATTGCCTGCCAACGAGACAGTGAAGGAAACGCAAGACGCCATCAACAAATGGTATGAAACAGTATCCACATCTATATCTCAAGATGTCACAGCACTAGGAGTGACCGTGAGCAATATGCCCGAGAAGATATCTCTGGGAGTGAGCAACTTTGTGGACGAGACAGTGGCCTATCAAAAAGAATCTTGGGCAAAGACTCTGACATTTGAACAGGAAAAACAAAATTGGGAAACTATTAAGGGCTGGTTCACGCCTGCAACAGAGGAAGTGAAAAAATAATGCAGGATAAAAGTAAAAATTTGGACGAGAGTCACAAGGCCACGATGACATTCATGTTCAATCAACTGGAGAAAACAGATGCTCAGATCGTGGCCAGCACCATGCTCGCCATAGCCATGAGATTGTATAAGACCATTTTGAAACCCAATGATTTTGAGAAATTTGTATCTGTGGTTTCCGAAGAGTCTGGGGAGATTGAACCATTTGACAGACCGAGCATAAACTGATGTTGGTATTGAAAACAAAAATGAGATCGTGGCTGGACTTTAGAGCATTCTTTGACTTTGACGGAGCAAGAAGTCGCCGAGATTACATCATAGCAGTCCTAATGATTGTGGCCACATTGTTTGGAGCGGCTCTAGCAGGATTGATTGCACTATTCGCCATCAACTTCTTTGTGGTGTTGATACATTACAGCCTGATAGTTCTATTGCTGACAGCAGGCTACAACTGGGCTCTGATGAGCATCACGGTACAGAGATTGAGACACATCGGCATCACTGATGTATTCAAGCAGGTGGCCTGTATCATTGTGACAGCACTATTGCCATTCTTGGTGTTCCTTTGGATGGTATGGCCCGGAGACAAGAGATAATGAATCTATTTCGAACCTATGTATATGTTTCTGTGATTATATTCATATGTTTTGTCATCATATTCTTAGTATCTCCGGAGTCTTTTATCATAGGTTGATTTTTAATCCGTTTGTGTTATTATAAACTATGGGATTCATTGTATTGAAACAGCGAAAAAGAATCCGTAAGAAGATAGCTAATACTCTCCGCAAGAGAGAGGCACAGCGAAAGCACAATCAATGGTTGAGGGACAATAATCTAGCACCTGATCAATTGAAAACACGAGCCAAGGATAGAGAGTCTTTAAGACCCGGCATTCCTGATTATAAGGCCAAAAGAAAAATGCCTCGGACTTCTGATAAGATAACCAAAATGTCTGGTCGTGCTGAGGCACAGCAGTATTCGGGAGAGAGAAAGCTATTGGGTATTGCCATCATGCACAAATCAAATCTTGTGCCGGTGTTTGATAAAGAGACCGCCGAAGAGATATCTAAAATGAGAAGGAATTAATGAAGAGACTCTTGTTTGCATTTGTTTTCATTGTTTATTCTGTATCTGCAAGAGCAGAATTGATTGCTGTGGATCATTTAGATCCAACTACATCTGAACAAAAATGGACCTGGACCAAGTATTATCGAGGAGAAAAGAGCAAGGCTTTAATTGTTTTTATACCTGGTGGTCCGGGTCAATTTAATTTTGAGCCTGTTAAAAAAACAGATACAATGTATCATTTTAACAATACATTAAAAAATCTTACATATAATATTCCTAACATTAGTTCAGGACAATTTGATCTTGTGATGTTTGATAGTCCTTATCCAATTGAGGTTCGTGGTGGTAGAGCATTTCCACAATCATATAATCCTGGTATGAGGGCATCTTTAGATCATGCTCAAAGGATACAGAGTGTGATAGAATATTATAAGAATAAAACAGGCTTGCCCATTATAGTATTAGGACACAGTAATGGTGGTCTTTCTATTTCGTTCTATTATAAACATTTTTTAGAACAAGGCTACAGAGTTCAACCCAATTTGATTGTTTTGAGTGGTACCAGATATGAAGAAAGATTGCCTGTTTCTATAAAAACTCCAGTAATTTTTATACATCATAAAAAAGATGGGTGTTCTGGTACTCTTTTTGAAGATGCTAAATTATACTACAACGAATTAATAAGAGAAAATCCAAAAAGATCAAAATTAATTGAAATAGAATCTGGTGTTGATGACGGGGGAAATCCTTGTTATGGAAACACCTATCATATGATGCACGGTTCTGGGGAAGAATATGTTTCTAAATTAAGCCAAACACTTTTAAAATTTTTACCTTGAGTTTTAACAAATTAAATATTGATATGCCTGTTTGTTTTATAGATGGAAAAGAGTATCCTATAAAATTATGTTCTACTCCTTTTGTTAATCGATGGTTAAAACAATATCAAAATCAAACCTTATGGTTATGGCTTCCTGCTCAGGGTGAAACTAGTCGTTGGGTAGATTATCTGAGTGATTCCTTGCTTCAATATGAGAGTGTGTGGAAAAACTTGGGTTTAAAGGATTTTTTGATAGAAAGCCCGGTGGAACTATACGATCAAAAAAGATTGGAAAATATAATGTATTCGGTGATTAAATTAGAAAAAAATTTAGAAATTTTTAAAAAATTAATGTCTGAAGAGTTAATCCAAACTGGATTGTATCGTATTTCAAATCTTGTGGGTCTAGCACATGAACAGATTTGGGGGACTCGTTTAAATTTTACTAAAACACCTAATGCCGTTATGAAGAATGATGGTATTCTGTCTGTGGATGAAGCAAGAAAACGATGGAGAGAGCCTGTTGTGGATATTGTTAGTTTAGAAGAATGGCGTGATAGTACCGATTTTTCTCAAAATCATTTAGAGCTTTCTATTTGTGATCCTGGTTTGTCTCCATGGCAATGTTTTTATAAGTCTGAACAAAAAGATTGGAAAAAAATGGGATCTTTAGATGGAAATCTAACCGCTTCTATCACTTTATCTTTAAGAAGAACTCAAGAATCTATTCCTAAAGACTATGAACAGTGGTGTGCCACTTATGGCCTGCCCGTGATTGGTCCTAGAATACCGCTGGGTAATTTTTTAGATAATTCTTTTTATCAAGCCGTTTATGAGCTTGGATTTAATAGTGAATTATTGATTAAGATTTAATCTTTGTTTTGCCAGCCCAGGTTGACTTCTATTCAATCCGTGCTATAATAAAACAAGGGGTACGAAGAAGCTTAACCTTGTTATGTAAAGCCGATCTACCCCTTACATAAAAGGGAGATATGTATGCCAACTAAATTTGAGTACGAGTTTTATATTTTTACAGACAAAGGCACGGCCACAGATTCTATAGTGGGATATTCCGGCGCCATTGCCCAATCCATGATGGAGTCAAGGTATCCTGGAATAAAGGTTGCTCTTAAGAATATGAAGAAGGTTGAGGAAAATAAAAAATAACAATTGACAGATCACGAATAAAGACTAAAATTATAAAATACAACAGGGAGGAACAAGTTGAAGAAATACATTAGAATAGAAACCGGTTCTTACAGAGGTGAGGATCAAAGTGGCAGAGTGTTTCCACTGGTTAAAGAATATCAAAAATTTACAGGATCTAAACAGGGTGGATTCATCACTGTGGATGTGACTGAACAACAGGGTTATAGAGAACAAGAGCAGGTTAGAGTTAATATACCTGACATATCTGCGGCCACTGTGGTTCCGGAGGCTGTGTATGTGGCCTATATGGAAGACGTTAAGAGTGCCATTGTGCCAGAAGATTCCACAGCAATGGAGAATGACGAGATGGCTATACAACGAATTGCCAATCGTTTTGAAATACTGAATGAGATGACTGAAGCTGTGGCGACCAATAAAGTGAGAGCAGTGATTGTGAGTGGCCCTCCAGGTATTGGTAAGAGTTTTGGTGTGGAGAGCACTCTGGAAAGATTCTCTACATTTGATGATATCGCAGGATCTAAGAGGAAATTTGAAATGGTTAAAGGTGCTATGTCAGCGATAGGTTTATACAAGAAGTTATACGAGCACAAGGATCCGGGTCATGTGGTATGCTTTGACGATTGCGACGCCATACTGTATGATGATCTAAGTTTGAATCTACTCAAGGCGGCTCTGGATTCGGGCAAGAAGAGAATGCTTCACTGGAACACAGAAAGTCGTACACTATATCAAGAAGGTATGCCCAACTCGTTTGAGTTCCACGGTGGTGTGATATTCATATCTAATATTAAGTTTGACAATGTTAAGAGCAAAAAATTACAGGATCACTTACAAGCACTACAGAGCAGATGTCACTATCTAGATCTAACTATCGATAGTATGCGAGACAGGATGCTTCGTATTAAACAGATCTGTCGTCAAGGTATGTTGGACAAGTATGCTATGACTCAAGAAGAACAAGCACAGTTGGTGGCATTTATATTTGAGAACAGAAACCGTTTGAGAGAAGTATCACTGAGAATGGTGTTGAAGATTGCGGATCTTTGGAAGATGGCTCCTGATAGATATCAAGCACTGGCTCATCAAACTTGTATGAAGGCAGGAGTGTAATGGGCGAAGTATTTTTATTGATCATTGTGATAGTGTTGTATCTATTACTGACCATTGACTGGACATGGTTTAAGAATTGGATGAACAAATAATGGAACGCAAGCCACACTTCATAGAGCGATTTTTTGACGGTATTTGGGATCGATTCGCTGGTGCCACAGAATGGTTAAAGGATGTGGTGGACACTCAACCCTGGACTCACGTCTTCCTAGCTGTCAGTCTATGGTTTGTGATTGTGTGGTTGAAGCAACAGAGTTTCTTATTCCATCTAGCATGGCTACCGTGGGCATGGTACTGGATGGTGATCGTTGGAGCACCGTTTAGAATAGGACATAGATATTAATGACTCCACGATTACAAGAATTACGAATACGAGCACTGGTCACAGGATTGGATGCTATCAAGAAACATATACAAGCAGGCAACCTTGGAGTGGCTTGTGAGCGATTGTTGGCTACCTATTCAGAGCTGAAGGTGATTAGCAGAAGGCGGAAGACATAATGCAATACAGAACAACGCCCAGAAGAACTTTTGTTAAGGCTCTGATTTACAGGATATGGATATTCACGGCCACTTATCTACTACTGATAGTCACAGGTCATGCTTGGGATGATGCTATCATACCTACAATATCCGTTAATTTCTTACTGACACTTACCTATTACTCCTATGATCGATTGTGGCAGAGGATCGAGTGGGGCATAGAGCCTGTAAAGAGAAAGAGAACACGATGACACTATTGGATGTATTGATTGGACTGGTGGCTATTGCGATTGGTTTTGCTGGTATGGCATCTATATGTTTTTTAAGTGGGGCAATATTTTATTATTTTTATAACAATAGAGCGGAGCCTGTGGAAGAAGTGGTTTTTAAAAAAAGAAAGACAAGAAAGACAAGAAAGACAAGAAAGAAACGATGATAGCTAATATATTAATGGTTATAGGTGTTCTGGTATTGTGTGTGATTGCATATGGTATAATGGAATATCTTAGTCGAGATTAAAAGAATTTTTAGAGCTTCACACCTCCCTAACAAGTGAAGCGGTGCTCAGATCTCCCCGGTTTGAGCACCGTAAATACAAGAGAATGAAAAAGAAATTGAAACCCTCACAGCAGAAGTTTTGGAACCGATTGTCTGGTGAGCACAATCGCCGAGTCCGCGAGCAGATTGGGTATATGCTGAAGAGTGGCACTCTCACAGCCGCAGAGCACGAGTATCTCATGGAGCAATCCTATACAGCCACAGAAGCAGAGATATGGCGACTGATCATAGATCACATCAGGGTGGCCACTATGAAAGACTTCCGCATGAACTATCAAAAGAAGCCCAGAAAACGCACAAAAAAGTCAAAGAAATAGCGACTTTTTAGCGGTAGACAAATTACCAAAATATAGTATTATAAAGCATATAACAACTGGGAGGAAAATATGTTTTTTATTCTACATTTAATGGCAGTGATATTCATGTTGCCTGCACTTTTGATCACTATTCCATTACACATGATCTATAATAAAGTGGGCAATAAAACAGTAAAGAAAGAATCAGATAGTGTTGGCTACAGAATCGGTCATGGTTTGAGTCCGTTTGTAAGGTTGTGCAGACCGTTTGTGAAGTTGGGCAAGAAGGCTTGGGGGAACAAATAATGAAAATAAAGACCAAAGGTAAAATGACACAGCACGAGATACTGGCCAGCACCATATGGGATCTCAAGAGAGATTACACACGCATGGATGAGAAGGATGTGGCTTACGACCTGGGCTATATCATGGGTTTATGCAACTCACTGGGCAGAACCAAGCTGGGTGACATGGTGTTGAATAAATTTGAACAGTACGCATTTTAATCATGCTGAGACAACAGGATCTATATCATCTGTATGCGGGCATCCGTGAGCGTCTGCACGAGATCATGATTGAGCGTCATCCAGATCCCTTGCAGGGCGAGATCCGCAGGGCGATGGCAGAGGAATTGCTGGAGTATCTACACGCCAATGAAGAGGGCCTAAAGGCCACGAACGATTATAAACAGCAGTGGACCAAAGGGGAAGATGCAGAGTAATTTCTATCTCAAATGGTCCGCTTGTATTATCACACTGATAGGCGCAGTATTGACGTCACTACGCATTGACCCTGCGAACATCTACTTCTTGAACACGGGAGCCATATTGTACTTCATCTGGGGCTACAGAATCCGTGAGTGGAACCTCATTGTGATCAATGCAGGGTTCATCCTAATCTACACCGTGGGCATCTATATCTCTTAGCACTCGCTCAGCGAACACTCTCTGTGTCGCAACGCCAGGATGAGCAAGGTCTCTGGCAAAATCATCCACTTGATTGTCAAACATATCTGCCCATGTCCAATGATGCAGGGGTATGTTCAGGCTGTCACACAGCCGCTCCACGGCCCACAGATTCTTTAGGTCCTGCAGGCGTGTGTTTTCCGGATTGGTTATCCAATCGCGATAGAACTGGGCCAAGTGTGGGGGATTCGCATAGTGGCGACCCTGTTGCTCCGCGGGCAACAGCATCACAGCTCGTCCTTGGGGATCTATTATTTCAAATCGATTGGGGGGACACAGCATGATCACTTGACGGGGCAGTAGACGGGGTATCCAATGCTCTGCCATGCGAAACAGAGTGTCCATGCTGGCACCGCTCTGACCCAAATTCCAACAGGGCAGACCCACAGCGTCACACACTCGCTCACACCATATGTCCCTTTGCTGTATGCCTATGCCCACAGTGATAGAACAGCCCAGAGCCATGATGCCTGGCTGTGTGGCAGCAAAAGCCACAGAACGGAATCCCTGTGCATTGAAACGATACTCAATCTTGTGGTGTGGCTCCCAGCCATATCGTGCAAGATCCCCTGCTCGTGTGAGCTGATTTTGCTGCCACAATGCTTCTGTGTCAGGGGGGCACCAAGACCATGTGGTGTTGTGGGGATAGCAACTATTCATATGATTATTTAAGTCCTGCCCATAAATATTCACAATGAAAGCCTACATCATGCTGATCATGCTACTACAACTGGATCCCGACGACGGGCTACCCTACACCACGGCTCTACAGCAGTCTCCCATGACAGAATACTCCACCCTACAGGAGTGTGAGCGAGCGGCAGAATCCAAGCGAACAGAGATGTTGAAAAGCTCAAGGCAGTATCCGGATCTGGCGATTGTGAACATCTTGATCACTTGTGTGGACAGCTCAGAAGCAGACTTCGACAGCACCGACATTGTAATATAATAACTCAACACGGCACATCCTCACCCTTTCCATGGTATTACCAAGCGGGCACCAACGACCCGTTCCAGGCGTAGCCTGCGCCGCAAATTTTTTTGGTAATTGGATCCTACTACCCACTTGCTCGTAAGAGCTACTCGCGACAGCAATTTTTGACATCCTAGCCACTGTACCGTCTGTATCAAGCACGAACGCCCCACTATGACTGTCACCGTTGCCGTGCTCTGCTCACACTTCGCTCGATCGCTTCGTGTTGTGTGAGTAGTGGGAAAGGTAAGCATGGTAGTCTACTGTGAATCTATAGTGTCTACGATATGCAATTATAAGGGCGGAACCAATTGTACTCCAATTATGTTCAGTATATAAAGTGTTGGTAAAACAGCATGACTTTACCTAAGGGGTGGGTGGGCGATTGCTTATATACTACATGAACCGAAACTTATATGACAAGATAACTAGGGCTAGATCGAGCATTAATACTAGCATGAATTTTTGGCGTGAGCTATTGCTCAATGGTGTGTACCTTGCGGCAGTGATTGCTGTGTTGTATATACTGACCTACACGGACATTGTGAGTCATTGGTTGGCTTACTAACTACCCCTCGAAACAAGCGGAATTAGGGCTGGAGTATTACAGCATAGCCTGTCATGCTTAACCTTTTTCCATCTGTAAAACTATCTTTGCTGTGCAAAAACTGTGTCGCACAGCCGCAAACGGCTCTAGTGGGGTCTAGAGCCACCACTCACCACCGACCTCCACCGCAATTAACGGCTCTGCCACGGTGAGTCAATAGCAGTCACATTATGATCTGCTCACGAGCTTAAATATCCGTATGCTCATAGCCATTGTGACCATATGTACTCTACAGCTATTTGTGCTGACCTTTATCATTCGCTAACCCACCTCACTCATGATTGAACTTCTACTGATACTCCTTATTGTGTGCTTGAGTTTGGTAATCTGCCGCGATGCTCTCTAACAGATAAGTACCTCGATTACTATTATGTTAAAGACTTTAATTGCCATCACTGCCATACTACTGATCTGCGCCATCACCGTGTGGATCGTGAGGAGATGCTGTGCTCGTTGTGATGCCCGATCACAGCGGCAGTTTCCCACAGCCTACACACTATTAAAAAGCTCACCTCGGATCATACAGAGGGAGATGTGGGCACTCCGAGTGATTGCAGTATTATCGGTGGTATTTCTACTACTATTATTGACCTCGGTATTCTAATGGATCCCGTGACCTTTCTACTACTATTCAACATCACTGTGTGGCTTTACTGGACGGTGAAATAACCATGCCCGCACTCATCATCATCACTGTGCTGATCATTGTGTTTGCCCTAGTGGTATATCATGGGAGAGCTGAATAATGGATCCCGTGATCATCATTGCGGCTGTGATCATCATTGCCGTTGAGATGTATATTCGCTTGTTATAAGCCCCCATTTTATTGGCCTTTTTCGAGGTTGACGTATTACCAAATGATCATATAATAAAAGCATAAATCAACTTAGGAGAAACAATGAACAATCATGTGAATGAGTTAGTTCAAGTAGTAAACAAGTTCAACCAGCACATCCGCAGGTCATCTGCTCACTATGTGATGTCAGACCGCGGCCTATGCAAGGCACCGGGCAAGGACAATGCGGATTTCCAAAAGATCGTGGATGAGGCTGAGAAGCAGGGGCTGATCCGAGTGACCAAGACTGTGAGATCCACATTCTTGCACATCTAGTTCCGGATCCACTATGCTGGGCCATATCCAAAGATCCACACCCAAGATATAGCCCACTATAAATACCCCACCAATAACACACTAATATCATGCGACATAACCCCGAGACAGGAGCCACTAGGGTCACTTAGCCCTAGTGTTCTCTACCACAACATACAGTCACAGCCCGGGCGGCTTCGCCGCTCTCCTCACCCCTCAGCTATGCACTAACCACAGGGCTCCCCTGATGCTCAACCACAACTAATAGTCACCCCGTCACATGCAACATGGTTGGTGATACAGCATGGCACTTACCACTGAGTTGATCTCCCTGGCCCAGCTCCGCACATATACAATAGCACAGTCGACCCCACAGCCCAGACCCCTGACCCCGGGTGTTGGCTTCAGCTGTGGTTATTGCTGTGTGGATCCTGCTGTGATCCTAGGAGGGGTGATGCCCCCGGGTCTATCAGAAGTGGTGCACAGGGTCTCACAGTGGTGGGGGGGTGGCGAGTGGGGCTCAGGTCAGTTTACCAGGTCGTCGGTTAGCTTTTTTATTTTTATTATATTTTTTTGTATTTTGTAACACCATGGTGTAAAAATCACCACCTGGATGATAAAATACCCGGGTATTAAAAAAAATGCAGCGTGTAGGAATACCCACTAGTACCCAATTTCTCACAGTGTAAAAGTGACCACACCCCAGTGTACCTCAAATTTGAAATTTTTGCTGCTGTATTTTTTTACTCGGTGCTGACCCATCGTTTGCCACAGTAGTAGCACACAGCCGAATAGGTGCCATCCGATCTCTGTTTTAAAGTGTAGTACACCTTCGGATGTGTGGGTTCCTCTTGATATGCATCGTAGCCATCGCAATACACCTGTGTGTCCTCATGTTCCATGCTTGTAATTAGCGGGTCGGTTGACACATTCAAAAACATGTGCTACTATTGGGCTAAGTAAACAAGAACAAAGTAAGGTAAAGAAGTAGAGACAAACACAGCTAGTGCATTCAGCACCGGGCTTATTTTCCCCACTAACATTACAGTACATAATAACAACACAAGAAAGAACAACAATGACACAAGGCACAGTAAAATGGTTTAATGCCCAAAAAGGTTTTGGATTTATAGCCACAGAAGACAAGGATGTGTTCGTACACATATCAGCAGTACAAGCAGCAGGCATGGACACTCTCAACGAGGGTGATGCAGTGATGTTTGAAGAGCAATCAGGACCCAAAGGCCCATCCGCTATCAATCTATCAGTGACACAGTAACACAGTCACCACACCACAGTGAGCAGTGTGTTTACCAAAGGTTGACAACACTGCTCGTTGTGCTACAATACACTCACAAACAATAGGAGAACACAAATGAACAATTTGTTTACATACAGAAACATAGGCATTGCAGTAGCAGTGTTATTGGTTGTGATAGTGGCCTACTATGCTGTGAAGCCCAAAGCCACAGTGGCACCAGCTGCCAAGCCAGCAATCACAGCACCAGTTACACCAGCTGCACCAGCTAAGAAGTAATCCTACCCCACAGCGTGGCCAGTGAGCAGTCACGCTGTGACTCAATCAAATATCTCTGTTGCTGCAGTTTACGTCAATAATTAAAGATATCATGCTGCTTAAACTAGCACACCACATCGACACTGCCACAGAAACACTGTCACAGATCTATCGATGGTTGATTGTGGCTCTGGTGATCACAGTGATCACGGGCATAACAGCCAGAACTGCTGTGGGTGTCACACTGGAGTGGACTGAAGAATTGCCATGGCAGATGTATGGCATACTGATCATGTATGGCATCAGTCTCAGTCTACTGCGAGGATCGCACATAAGGACAGATCTATATTGGAGACGTTGGAGTGTACGCACACAGGCCACAGTGGACCTGGTCAGCTACATCACACTGTTTTTTCCCAGCATCGGTACCATCACGTGGTTGGCATGGCAAGCAGGCATCTACAGCCATGGAATAAAAGAAGGATCTGGATTGACCATGCTGAACCTATCTGTGTGGCCATTCAAACTGTGCATAGCCATGGGATTGACTCTGCTGGTGTTGCAGGGCATCAGTCGATGCATACACTGCGGCCATGTGATAAAAACAGGGCACACTCCCCGCAATCTGCATCATGAGGTAGACATTTAATGTATTGGTTAGCACCAGCCATGCTGTTGTGCATGATGAGCAGTATATTCATAGGGATACCTGTCAGTTTTACACTGATATTTTTAGCACTGACTTTTGGCTATGCGGGTCTAGGACAGCCGGTGTTTGATTTAACCTATATACAGTTAATGAGCAGTTTCAAAGATGAAGTGATGATCTCTATCCCACTGTTCATATTCATGGGCTACATGAGCGAAAGAGCCGGATTGGTAGAGAAACTGTTCATCAGTTTAAAAAAATTATTGGCACCCATACCAGGCAGTCTCTACTATGTGATCATTGTCACAGCAGTGCTGCTGTCCATGGCCACAGGAGTGGTAGGAGCATCAGTGACCATACTGGCTGTGATGGCAGTGCCATCCATGATGAGATTGGGCTATGATCAAAAAATCAGTGCCGGAGTCATAGCAGGTGGAGGCAGTTTGGTATGCATACCACCCGCTGTGCCACTGCTGGTGATGGCACCCACTCTGGGTGTTAACATCAACGATCTCTATGCAGCCAGCTTTGGACCTGGTTTCCTAGCAGCTCTATTAATGATGCTGTGGATAGCACTAAAACTTTATAGAAATCCCAGCCTAGGACCAGTGATACCCGTGAAAGACCGAGAAGCCATAACATGGCGTATGATCAAAGACACACTGCTCAGCGTGGTACCCTTGGCTCTATTGATTGTGGCCACACTGGGCAGCATGCTGATGGGATGGGCCACCAGTACAGAAGCCAGTGCTTGTGGTGCAGCAGGAGCCATGATTCTCAGCATGATCTATAAAAAATTCAGTTGGTCAGCAATGAAACAGGCCTTGGACAACACAACCAACACTGCTGCAGTGGTGATGTTGCTGGCCATTGCGGGCAACATTTTTGGTTCAGTGTTCACCAGTCTAGGAGGTGATCATCTCATATCTAATTTTTTAATCAATTTGGATTTTTCGCCCACTGTTACTCTAATTGTTATTTTGTTGGCCTGCCATCTGTTGGGATGGCCTTTTGAATGGCCTGTGATTATTTTAGTTTTCTTGCCAATATTTCTACCCACACTGATTGCTTTAAATGTGGACTTGATATGGTTTGGAGCACTGCTGGGGTTGGTTATACAAACAGCATACATGACTCCTCCGGTAGCCATGACCGGATACTATGTTAAACAAGCAGTGCCACAATGGGATTTAAAAATGATATTTAAAGCCATGCTGCCGTTCATGTGGTTACAGGTACTTGCTGTGGTTATTGTGTTTATATGGCCTTCTATAGCCACGTGGTTCCCAAAATATTTGGCTCAGAATCAAAAGCACACAATTAAAAATCAAATAAATCATAGTATTAAAGAGCAAGAGTTAGACATACTAGGTAGTATGAAATCTAAGTGATTGTTAATTTAAACAAAAAAGAAAAAGGAAAAAAATGAAAAAAATAATAATAAGTGTATGTTTGTTGTTGGCAACAACGGTGATTGCATCAGCACAAACAACTCTCAAGATACAGAGTTCATATCCCGCAGGATCTACCTGGCATGATCATTCTGCCATGTGGGCTAAAAGTGTAGAAGCACTAACCAACGGGTCATTAAAAATTGATTTAAAATCAGCAGGACAAATTGTTCCAGCATTTGAAGTATTAGATGCTGTGAATAAAGGTGTTCTAGATGGAGCAGACACACAGAGTTACTACTTTGTGGGCAAAGACAAAACACTAGCATTGTTTAACAGTCCGGCCGGTGGTCCATACGGTATGGATGGAATGGACTTTTTAGGATGGTTCTATCATGGTGGTGGATTTGAATTATATCAACAATTTTACAAAGAAAAATTAGATATTGATATAGTAGGCTTTCCTTTCTTACCAACACAAAATCAACCGCTGGGTTGGTTCTATCGACCGATCAAAGACTTGGATGATTTAAAAAACTTTAAATGTAGACAAACTGGATTAAACACAGAACTCTACAAAAGAATGGGCATGCAAACAGTTAGTATGCCTTTGGGTGAAGTTGTAGCAGCAGGTCAAAAAGGTGTAATCAACTGTGCAGAGTATCAAGGTCCTGTAGAAGATTTAAAAATGGGCATGCAAACTGTATGGAAGTATTATTATCTACACAGTCATCATGAAAACTCTAACACTGGAGATTTAATGATACGAGGAGATGTATGGAGAAAATTAACTCCTCAGCAACAGCAAGCAATTAAATCTGCAGCTCATGAGTCATATGTTTTATGGTTGGTAGACATACAAGCCAAGAGCGGTTCTGCTTTAAAAGAGATGGTTGAAAAATATGATGTTAAAGTTATGAAAACACCAAACGACATATTAAAAGCAGAATTAAAAACCGTTGATGAAATTTTTGCAGAAGAATCAAAAAATAATCCATGGTTTAAAAAAGTTTTAGAAAGTCAAAAAGCATGGGCTTCTAAAGTGGTTCCTTATAAACGTGTGGGATTCATACCATACACAGATGCCGCAGATTATTATTGGGGCAACAAGTAAAAACAATATCACACAATTCGGCTCAGCAATGGGCCGAATTGTATCAGCACAAATTCTTTTAAATATATGCATATGCATACAATTGACAACCAAAGTCCGTATTATATAAGATTTTCTACTCCGTCATTATCCACAATATTGTTGTGGCTGCAAAAAAATATTAACAATCCCAAAGTGTGTAAAGACTATCCTTTTACTGAAAGAGCACAGAGAGAACATAATCGCAAACAGATTGATCTTACAGATATTTGGACAGATATACCAGGCAGTAATATTATTCCGTGGAGTCAGCAAGGAACTATATTCATTACTCCACCCGGAGGTGGTTCTAAACTACACAGAGATATGAGCCTCAAAGGACCAGAGTGGGACGATCATATGGGATTAAATTTTCCTATTATCGTACAAGACAACCTCTGTCAAACTTATTGGGTAGACGATGCTGTTTTAAAATCACACACAGACATTGAATACATTACTTCACACAATGTATTAGATCCTATAGAAAGATTCGGTCGACTACCTATTGCTCGATCAGTTAGTTTAAAAACAGATGAAGCCATGCTGGTTAACACTGCCATATGGCACAGCTGGCACAATAATTCACCACACTCTCGTGTAATCATGAGTTTAAGAGTAAAAGAAGATAAAAAGCATTGGACGTTTCAACGAGCCCAAGAAGCGTTGTTTGTTAATTAATTTAAACCTAAATGATCAGGCACAGCATCTAAACTCATCTGCACACTGATTCTGTCACCAGTTAAGTTTTCCACACTATGCAGTATACGAGTGTCTAGAATAGCCCAACAACCTTCTTCCAATCGACTGGAATCTAATACTTTTAATTTACTGTAATCGCCCACACGAGCATGCGGTTCCCTCATAACAGGATAGCCGTCTTCTTGCCAGTAGGTCAGTGTGGCACCACCATCTTGCACCAAATACTGCAGCACATATTTGCGTGTTTGATCTGTGTGTACTCCTGCAGTGCCTGGGTTGGCTGATCCAAATGCATAACGTATGCCCACATCACGATACACAGGAGTAATGTTATTTTTCAACCACAACTCTAATTCAGGAGACGCCATACATATAGGATTGCGTGCAGATACCACTATGCTGCCATCTTCTTTCACGTGTGTCCAGCCGGGATAATCCCTTAGAATGTCTGTAGGACCATGAGCCAATATAGAATCAGTGAACTGTGTAGGTACAGGGGGAAGATTGAGCACTTTAAAATACCACATATTGCCAATATTTATAAGTGTCTAATTAGGGATAAAATTTTTGTAAATTATAACATTATAAGCAGTCACATTAGTACCCCAGGCACATTCTTAAATATTTCATGCCCAGGGTATTCTATCACGAACACAATCTAAGACGCAGTGTG
>Ga0209298_10001340_pt1 | contig 16065 bp, 15 predicted proteins | sample S_140806_EF_Meta_FD_187325 | JGI IMG/M metagenome (GOLD analysis project Ga0209298, IMG submission 187325) | Freshwater microbial communities from Lake Simoncouche, Canada to study carbon cycling - S_140806_EF_MetaG (SPAdes) (version 2) | ecosystem: Environmental > Aquatic > Freshwater > Lake ...
CCGCCATTGCTCCGATTCTGATTGCACTTGCATCGTTTGTGCTGCGGATCATCAATCTTGGATTGCCCAAGGGCTTTGTTTTTGATGAGGTCTATTACGTTGATGGAGCACGCGACCTTTTGAAATATGGCGTTGAAGTTGATGGCACAAACCCCGAATTCATTGTTCATCCCCCGGTTGGCAAGTGGCTAATTGCAAGTGGAATCAAGTTGTTTGGCGACACTGAATTTGGTTGGCGCTTTGCTTCGGCTGTTTTTGGAACTCTCTTAATTCTCCTCTTTGCTCGCTTGATACATGTTCTGTTCTACTCGCCATTATTAACAGCACTTGGCGCGGCACTAATGGCTCTTGATGGATTACTGCTCGTGCATTCACGCACCGCACTGTTAGATCTATTCCTAACATTCTTCACACTCTTGGGTGTTCTCTTGTGGCATCGCAAAAGACACATATGGGCTGGTCTCGCATTTGGATTAGCGATTGGGTGTAAATGGAGCGCAATCTATTTTGTTGCGGTAATTGGTTTGATAGCGGTTTACCAGATTCTAGTTACACGAGACATCAGACAAACTCTAAAACCAATTGCAGCAAAGTTTTTGCAATACGGATTGTTACCTGTCTTTGTATACACAATCACATGGGCCGGATGGTTTATCTCAGATCGCGGCTGGAGCCGCCAATGGTCAAGCAATCCACTTGTCTCTTGGCTGCACTATCACTCAGAGATGCTCAACTTTCATACCGGATTAACTGAGAAGCATCCTTATGAAGCAAATCCATGGAGTTGGCTCGTAATGGGCAGACCAACATCATTTTTTTATGAATCTCCAAAGGGGTGCGGTGCAAAAGATTGTGCACAAGAAGTTCTTGCACTCGGGACTCCAATTTTGTGGTGGGTGGGAACAATTTCCATAGCTGTTGTCATTGGATATTGGATTAAGTCTTTGATCAATCACCGCGTTGACTCTGCGGCAAACCTTGTTGTTCTAGGGGTTGTGGCTGGCTATCTACCGTGGTTTGCGATGCAGCAACGTACAGTTTTTTCCTTCTATGCAATTATCATTCAGCCGTTCTTAATTTTAGCTATTGTCTATTGCGCAAAACTTTTACTGGCCAGCGGTTTAAAGCCAGCTGTGTCCCAGTCAATTGTGGGCGGCATTTTTGCACTTATCGTGCTGTGCTTTGTCTTCTTTATTCCACTGTTTACGGGACAAGTAATTACTTACGAAGACTGGCGCCTTCGAATGTGGTTTGAATCGTGGATCTAATTACTCGTTAGATGCGCGAGCTTGACTCAAACGTTCAACGGCTTCATCAGCTAGCTGTTGATCAAAGATTTCATCACGCGAAGGTGAGGCGGCAGCAAGTGCTTCACGCTCAAGTCGCTCTTGTTCTTCACTCCACTGACCAGGAGTTGTTAGATCAATAACGCGCTTAGCCGTTACCGCCTTAGGTGCATTTACATAAGTTGGAACAGGAACTTCAGTTGGTTCCCACGCATTTCGAACTGCAGCAGAACCTTTAGGCAAAATTACAACACCCTTCAATTCACGCTCTGACAATGGAATCCAATGTTCTGTTGAAGGTTTTGGAGTAACAACTTCAGCCAAGTTTGTCGCAGAGACTCCAGAACTGCGACGATGCAACTGCATAACCCGACGCTTGTGCAGTTGATCGGCAATAACATGTCGTCGAACGTTTGCAACATAAATCAACATTGCAGATAATGGAACTGCTGCATAAATAAATGGCATCGTATTCATAATTCCACCTACGAGTGTTGTAATGAGTGAAAAGGCAATTAGAACAAAGGTGATTCGGCGTCGTAGAAGCGTCTGACGAACCTTTGCTTCACGATCGAGATCAATGTGAATGGCTCCACTAGATACTGCACTGTGTGGAGATTGATTTGCTACTACACGCAATGCACTTTTAAAACGTTCAACAGACTTTCCTGAAAACTCATTGCGGTCATGGATCCAACGGGGTGCAAAATAAGCGACCCACATACCGATGATCGCAATATAGATAAGTCCCGAAGTCATGATGGATAAATCTAAAGGAAGGGGTGATGCTTTTCTGGGATTTAAGTGCTACTTAATCGCAGAATTTTCCTTAACAAAACAGATGTGATCTCGCCAATGGCCATCGATGTGCAGGTATCGAGGACGGTCACCTTCGAAAACAAAGCCAGCTTTTTCAGCTACCCGACGACTCGAGGCATTTTCTGGTCGCAGATTTATCTCAACACGATGCAGCTTTAGAACCTCAAAGGCGTATTGCGTAAGCATTTCAACAGCCGCAGTTGTATAGCCGCGATTAGCAAAATTGCGATCAATCCAATATCCAATGTGTCCCCCGCGCATTGCGCCATAGATAACTCCACCGAGGGATATTTGGCCAATTAAGTTCTTGCCCTGCCAGATCGCAAAGGAAAACGAGCGACCCTTACGGGCTTCATGATTGAGAATCTTCACCATTTCATAATATGAAGGAAGTTCCTTGTAACTTTCCTCGCTTATCGCCGGGATTGTGGCTTCCCAAGGAGATAGCCACTCACGATTTTCAGCTCGCACCTGATTCCAAACTTTTCGATCTCTAAAACGTAATGGCCGTAAAAAGATTTGTTCGTTCTTTAAAAGTACAGGCCAGCTGGTGCTCATGTGACTAGATGTATCGGCGCTCAAGTACTACAACATTTACCTGGTCTCCAGATTTAAGCGATGTATCTGCTTCTGTAACTGCAATAAATGCATTTGCATCAGACAAAGTTGATTGCTCATCTTGATCGGCTAGCGGTGTGACAGATTTACCGTCATCAGCCAGGATTGCTCGAATGTAAGAACGCATTCCAGCTGCAGAGGCAATTGGCTTTTCTAGTGCTGCCTTAACAGATGGGCGGTGAATTGTTGCCGCACCTAGCATTGTGCGAATCATAGGGCGAACAAATAGTTCAAATGAAATGTATGCAGAAATAGGATCGCCGGGAAGAGTAACTACCGGGGTGTTATCTGGCCCAATTGTTCCGAAGTTGTGGCGACCGCTAGCTTCAATCGCTAAATCAACAGTGGTGATTGCACCAAGACCGGAAAGTGTTCGAGTAATCAGGTCGAATGAATCATCATTTCTCTCTCCGCTAATGATAATTAAATCTGCACGTACTAATTGATCCTCGATTACTTTCTGTAGTTCGGCTTCATCATCTGGAATTGAGTGAACTCGATAGGCAACTGCGCCTACTTCGCGAACAGCTGTTGTTAGTAGCCAAGAATTTGTTTCGTACTCATCACTTGAATTCTTTAGTGGCTGACCTGGTTCAACTAAATCAGGGCCCGCCGATAGAACTACAACGCGCGGGTGCGGACGAGTTGGCAGATGGTCTCTACCAATTGATGCGGCTAACCCGATTTGGGTCGAGCGAATACGAGTGCCAGAGCGAAGAACTAAGCGCTCTCCGGCATAAATGTCTTCAGCAAGAGTTGCCCCATGTGCATCTAGCAATGGCATCTCAAATTGCTCTAGTGGTTTGCAGATGGCGAGTAAGGAGGTTAGAAACTCATCTACCCGTGTGTGTTCTGACATAATCACACCCTACTTGTTGAACAGTTTAATCTTTGGGATTTAACGGGAGATTTAAATGACAGATCAGAAAATCGCACTACGCGATCGAGCCCGTCGCGAGCGTTCTCAGAAATTTATCCCATGTAACTTCAATGTCATCCTAAGAGCACCAGAGATTTTCTCTGCTTCAACTATCGCTTCTTATGTTTCCTATGAATTTGAGCCAAGTACAGTCGAAATTAATGAAGCCTTCCTAAGAGATGGCAAGACCGTGGTCCTGCCCCGAATTAATGGTGATCAGCTGGAGTGGGTCACATGGAATGGTGATCCCAATCAATTGATTACACGAAAAAAGATTTTAGAACCCCTCGGTGATGCACTAACTGATCTCTCACAGATATCTACCGTGGTAGTTCCGGCTCTGCGTATTGATCAAGCTGGATATCGATTGGGTCAAGGTGGCGGTTATTACGATCGCGCTTTACCTAAGTTCAAGGCGTGGAAAATAGGATTGGTATATGCCGGTGAATTAAATAGTGAAGAGTTACCTCACGAAGAACATGACATCCCGTTGGATGCTGCAGCTTCACCTTCGATTGTTGTGCGCTTTAACCGTTAGGTAAGTTGCGCGCCATCACAATGCGCTGAATCTGATTGGTGCCCTCATAAATCTGAGTTAGCTTCGTATCGCGCATCATTCGCTCCACAGGGTAATCAGTGACATATCCATAGCCACCAAGTACTTGAATGGCATCTTCTGTCACCTTCATTGCCATATCACTTGCAAAACACTTGCTGGCTGCTGAGAAGAAGCGAAGATCCTTTTCACCGTTTCCACTCTTGATCGCAGCTGCGTAAGTAAGCAACCGTGCTGCCTCAATATTCATTGCCATATCAGCCAACATAAATTGAATTGCTTGAAAATCAAAGATTGGCTTACCAAATTGATGGCGCTCATGGGCATACTTAGTTGCAACATCGAAAGCACCTTGTGCAAGGCCGATTGCTTGCGCAGCAATTGTGATGCGTGTGTGATCAAGTGTGTTCATAGCCAAAGCAAAACCTTGTCCAACTTCGCTAATACGTCGATCATCACCAAGTTGAACATTGTCGAAATAAACTTCACGGGTGGGAGAACCGCGCATTCCCATCTTCTTTTCTGGAGCACCAAATGAAACACCAGGATCTGACTTTTCAACTACGAAAGCTGTAATTCCCTTTGTGCCACCTGACGGATCACCTTGTGCGATTACTGAATAAAACTCAGATTCACCAGCGTTTGTAATCCACTTCTTGCTTCCATTTAGGACCCAGCCATCACCTGAACGTTCGACCTTGGTTCGCATTGCAGATGCGTCAGATCCTGCCTCTGATTCAGAGAGGCAGTATGAAAAACCTTCACCTTTTACTAAACGTGGTAACCAGCGCTTCTTTTGCTCGTCATTGCCCCCGAGTATCAATGGCATTGAACCTAGTTTGTTAACTGCTGGAATCAAAGATGAAGAACCACAAGCACGAGCAACTTCTTCAATGATTAAAACTGTTGCAAGTGCATCAGCTCCATCGCCGCCAAATTCAGTTGGGACGTGTGCTGCATATAAACCATTTTTAATGAGAGCATCTTTTGCTTCTTGTGGGAAACGATGATCTTCATCGACTGCCTGAGCATGAGGTGCAATCTCTTTTTCGGACAATGCACGAACGCTTGCACGAAGCTCTTTGTACTCAGACGGTAGATCAAATATGTTTTCCATTAGGACTCATTCTTATCGCGTTGTGCCAGCTTTTGTAGGTACTGATTATAGTTTGCTAATTCATCTGGCTGTCCGATAGCTGCTTGGCGCACAGTATTACGATCAATGCGCTTAGCCTCCCGAGTGTCTTCACGCAGCCAATTGATAAAAGTGGCAACTAAAGCAATCAAGATTGGGATCTCTCCCATTGCCCATCCAATGGAGCCACCCAGCTTTTGGTCGGCCAATAAATCTGTAAGCCAAGGGGTTTGGAGGGATGCAAAGTAACCCTTATCAATCAAAGTTGTAGTCGACATTAATGCAACTGAGAAAAATGCATGAATGCTCATGGCAGCAAACAACATGACGATCTGAACTAAGTGCGGAATTTTACGAGGGTTCGGATCGATTCCAATGACAACAAAGAAGAATAAAAATCCAGCAGCCAAGAAGTGAAGCGTCATAAACAAATGCCCAACATGGCTCTGCATCATGTTTGCAAACAAATCAGTGAAGTACAGTGCAAACAAAGAACCGTCAAAAATTAGTAGCGCAACGATTGGGTTTGTGTAAAAGGTTCCTATTTTTGAATGAAGCGCAGCTAAGAGTGAGCCACGAACTCCACGTTCAGAAGGGGTACGACCTTGGGGCAGGGTTCGCAAAGCCAATGTCATTGGTGCTCCGAGAACTAATCCAATTGGTGCAATCATTCCCAAGACCATGTGCGCAATCATGTGATACGAAAATGAGAAATGTGCGTATAAACCTAGGCCGCCACTTGTAGCAAAATCTATAACAGCAATACCTAAAGCAAATGAGACTGTACGACCAACTGGCCACTTATCCCCGCGCTTGGTTAGAACCATTACACCCTTTACATAAAGAGCAACCATCACAATCAAAATACCAATTACCAAAGCATTTGGTTCATAACTTAATAAAATAAGAGACCAGGTTGGCTTAGGTGGTGTTGAAAACCCAACGACAGCAAGGGCGGGATCAAACTCTTGCAAGCCTGGACGATTGGGTGAGCTGGTATTTGATAACCAAGCACCCATTGCAACTGTAACAACCATGATGATCGCTTCGACAGATAGCAATTTTGCGAAACCTACCCAGTTGATTGATTCCTTACCGGCAAGATTTTTTCGATGTAAATATCCAATTGCTACCAATGCAATTGTTGCAAGAGTCTTAGCAATAACTATGTAGGCATAAGCTGAATCCCATGCAGATGCAAAATTAAGTCGAGTCCAGGCATTTACAGTTCCACTAATAACTACCGCTATCGCAGCCCATAACGCCATCTGACTAAATCGCGGAACAGCAATTGCGCGGTCAGATGCTGAAAGCATCGCAATTGCAAGGATTCCGCCAACCCATAGTGATAACCCAATCACGTGAATTACTAGTGATCCGATAACAAGAGAGTGTGAACCGCTAGATGCGGCGTGACTTTGAAAGACTGGTGCAATTGTTCCGACAACGGAAAGTCCCAACAAGAAGATAAGGCTCAGAATTTTCTTTACTTGGAATGCGTAAATAAATACCAAAAATGCGAGAACTGCTTCAAAAGCTAAATACTGTCCCAACGTAATTTGTGTGACGAAGGATCGAACAACGGTTGGATCTAGCGCAACCGATAGGGAGGAATCTAGAATTTGAGCAAGAGTGAAAATAATTGAACCAACTACCCCAATAAACCAAGTAGCAGCCGATACTTTTAGATAGTTACGAAGCTTTTCAGCCGATGTCGAAACTTTGCCCTCTTCATCAAGAAGCAGAAATGCCATAGCCAAAAGTGCCCCGATGGTTGCAAACCCACCAAGCAAATTCAGGTATTTAAAAGTTGTACTTAAAAAGTTCATCGATCAGCAAATAATTTACGTGCATATAGAGAGAGCCCAACTGTCACTAGGACTGCTGCAAAAAGCAATACAATTACAAAGACATTTGTTCCCCAGCTGCTGCTGGCAGGTGTTTGTGATTGTGTTGGCTCCGGAGTTGGGTTCGCAGTTGAAATTACACTCGGTGCTTGATACTTAAATGTAAAACTACCTTCAAGTGGAACATCGCCTTCAGAAAGCAATGAGTATGTAACTGTGTAAGTTCCCGATTCAACAAGTGGTCTAACGCCAACGGTTGCACTCATATCAGAAATCATGATGGTGCCATCATCAACTCGGACTCCATTTGGATCTGTGACCGTGATTGAGTTCGCATCGGGTGCATCAGCTAACAACGCAACCTGACCAGTAACTGTCACATTTGTAGGGGAAACTGAAAGAGTTGAGCCGCTAATTGGATTAGTGCTTACTAATGTATTTGCAGAGGCGTTTGTTGCCCCCAGAAATACAAGAAGCAGAATCGCTGAGAAACGTATGCGGCTCACTTTTTCCTTCCATAAGGGCTTGGGAAGCTCCTCAATTCGCGCCTATCGTCTCACTTCTTTACACTTACTGCCTAGCCTTATTTAGTGAATGGAGACTGTGATGCCTACATATCAATATGCATGCACCGCATGTGACCATGAATTTGAGGCAATTCAATCCTTCTCAGATGACTCTCTGACCCAATGCCCCCAATGCAAGGGTGAGATCCGCAAGGTCTACACCGCCGTTGGCGTTGTGTTCAAGGGTTCAGGGTTTTATAAAACGGATTCAGTTAAAAAAAGTGCTACCCCTGATGTTCCAAAAGTAGCCCCAGCACCTAAGGCTGATTAATCCTCGTGATGTGGTGGTTTGTCTGAAATAATTTCGGCTTCTCGTCGAGCTTGCTCGGCAGCTGCTTCAGGATCGATCTCATCTGAAGTTGCGTTAGGAAAGAGATCACTCATACCAATGATTCTACATCGATAAGGGAAAGAGAAGAACATGTTTGAGAAACTGGGCCACTTCTTGGTTAAGCACCGCAAAGCCGCTGTCGTGCTTTTTGTGGTTGGAATTCTTGTCGCAGGCGGCTTCGGTTCTTTGGCATTTAGCCGACTTGATTCGGCTGGTTATTCAGACCCAAAGAGTGATTCATACAAGGTGTATGAATACTTAAATGATGAGTTGAAGTTGTCTGATCCTGCAGTTGTCGTTGTAGTTGATTCAGGCACTATCGATGTGACTGATCCAAGTGTTGCTCAAAAGGCTTTAGCGCTAGAGAAGAAAATTGCTCAAGAAGCAGGTGTGTCAAAAACTCTTTCATATTGGACAAGCGGTGGCGAAGCAACATTAAAATCAATTGACGGCAAAGCTGCATACATTCTTGTTTATGGAGATGGCGATCCATTCTCAGCCGAGGGTCAGGATCTTGGCGAACTATTCCAAAAAAATTATGATGGTCCATACGAGGGCCTAACTCTGTATTCAGGTGGTGCTGCAGTTGTCGGACATGCGATAACAAAGAAGATCTCAGAAGATCTAAAGATTGCAGAATTGATTTCAATCCCACTCACATTCATTTTGTTGACACTTGTTTTTGGTGCCTTAGCAGCATCGGCCATGCCGCTAATCGTTGGTGTAGCAGCAATCTTGGGTGCTTTCTTTATTCTTTATCTATTCACGCTTTTCACAAGCGTAAGCATCTATGCGCTCAACCTAACGACAGGTATGGGTCTTGGTTTGGGTATCGATTACGCATTATTAATGGTCAATAGATTCCGCGAAGAACTTCACCGCGGTAAAAGTGTAGAAGATTCGATAGTTACAACTATGGGTAGTGCCGGAAAGACTGTTTTCTACTCAGGCATGACTGTTCTTGTTACTTTATTGTCGCTGACATTCTTCCCGCTGCCATTCTTAAAATCATTTGGATACGCAGGTGTATCAGTAGTCGCACTCGCAGTTGTTGGCGCACTTGTCGGGCTGCCACCAATTCTTGCTCTGATGGGATCAAAGATTGATAAGGGCGTAGTTAGACGTTCAGCAATCACACCAAAGGAAGATGGCCGCTGGGCACAAACTGCTCGTCTAGTGATGAAGCGTCCGGTTTCTGCGGTAGTTCTCTCTTTAGTAATCCTTGGTGTCATGGCTGCGCCAATTACTAACATTAAATTTTCACAAGGTGATGCACGAATGTTGCCCGCGGACAATAAGGCAGCTGTTGCAACGGCGCTTCAGGCAGATAGATTTGCTGGCCAAACTGGAAATCCGATTGAGATCATCATTCGAAACGGCTCAGACAAAATAGATGAAATAAACTTGTATGCAGCCAAGGTAGCTAAGGTTCAAGGCATTGTTGCCGTATTACCTCCAGAAACAATTGGCAAGGATGTTCGTGTAGTTGCGTATCAAGAAATGTTGCCAAGAACCCCTGACTCACAAGCATTGATCCACAATGTTCGAGATGTGGATTCTCCAGCTGGGACATTGGTTGGTGGAGTTGCTGCCGATTACACAGATTCACAAGATGGTATTTCACGTACCCTGCCGTGGGCATTGGCCTGGGTCATGCTTTCCGTTCTTGTTTTGATATTTGTTTTCACTGGTTCAATCATTTTGCCTATCAAGGCAGTACTACTTAACTTCCTTTCCCTTGGCGCAACAATGGGAGCCCTAACCTGGGTCTTTATTGATGGCAACCTCCAATGGCTTGTTGGTTCATTCACAGTAACTGGAACTCTAGACACCTCCATTGTTATTTTGATTGCTGTAGTTGTCTTTGGACTATCGATGGACTACGAACTCTTCTTGCTGTCTCGTATTCGTGAAGAGCACTTGGCTGGAAAAACTAACGTGGAATCTGTGGCCGTTGGTCTACAAAGATCAGCTCGCATTATCACAGCGGCGGCGCTGCTACTGGCGGTTGTTTTCGCTTCATTTATTACAAGTGGAGTTACTTCAGTCAAAACAATGGGCTTTGGAGTTGCACTAGCTGTGATCCTGGATGCAACCATTGTTCGAGCTCTGTTAGTGCCTGCACTTATGCGTTTATTTGGTGAGCGCAACTGGTGGGCACCTAAGTGGATGCAACGATTTACCATTACTCACTAGTTCCCTTTAGTCTTGCCACATGGATCTAATCGCTTCCCTGCAATGTAAAGATCAGCCTGGCATCGTTCACGCGATGACCTCAGCTGTGCTTGCCTGTGGTGGAAACATTATTGAGAACCAGCAGTTCACAGATCCGAGTACAAATGAATTCGTAATGCGCACACGCTTTGAAACATCACAAGGCCTTGAAGGTGCTCAGAAGAGTTTGAATGAAGGTTTAGTTAAATTTAACCCTTCATTACATATTCGACCTACTGCTCAAAAACCACGAGCACTTGTCATGGTTACCAAAGAAAGCCACTGCCTGCGTGATCTCTTGTATTTAGAAGAGCTCGGTGAACTCAATATTCAAATTCCTCTTGTCATTTCTAATCGAGAAGATTTACGCACTTTGGTTGAATCTCATGGAATTAAATTTCTATATCTCCCGGTTTCGGCAGAAACTAAGGTGTCTCAAGAGGCGGAGATATTGAAGCAGATCAGTGACCTAAATATAGATTTTGTGGTCCTAGCCAGATACATGCAAATCATGTCGAAAGAATTCTGCAATAAGTTGCCAGGAAAGATCATTAACATTCACCATTCATTTCTTCCTGGATTTAAAGGTGCAAAGCCATATCACCAGGCCCATGAGCGTGGCGTGAAGATCATCGGAGCATCTGCTCACTTTGTGACAAGTGATTTGGATGAAGGTCCGATCATTGAGCAAGATGTTGCTCATGTGACTCATGTCGCAACACCTGAAGAGTTGATTGCAATTGGTCGCGATATTGAACGCAGAGTTTTGGCAAAAGCGGTGAAGTTTTATGCAGATGACAAAGTATTTATTGTTGGAAAGCGAACTGTAGTTTTCTCGTAAAACATTGTGTGTCCCCGGCGGGAGTTGAACCTGCGACCTACCGCTTAGGAGGCGGTTGCTCTATCCACTGAGCTACGGGGACTTAACACCAGACATGCTCCGCAAAGATTAGCGGTGCTTGGCAAAGGTTAGCGGTATAGATAACCTTCCCCTGAATCCACAATGGGTTCGAAAACTACCCGAAAGGCCAACCATGAGAGCGCTCGTTATCGGCGCAGGCGGAGTTGGCAGTGCAATCGCAAATATCGCATCCCGTAAGTCATTTATCACTGAGTTAGTTATCGCTGATTACGATGCTTCAAAAGCGCACGCTGTCACCCAGAAAATCCAAGACCCACGATTTACTTCAGTGGAGGTGGATGCCGGCGATCTGGTGGCTCTTGAAGGATTGATCAAGAAGGTCAATCCTGATGTAGTGATAAACGCTGTTGACCCGCGTTTTGTTATGCAAATCTTTACTGCCTCACAAAAAGCTGGCGTGAACTACATAGATATGGCGATGTCACTTTCGGTTGCTCATCCGACTGATCCCTTTCACAAAACTGGAGTCAAGTTGGGTGATGAACAATTTTCACATTCATCTGAGTGGGAAAAGAACGGGAAGTACGCACTTATTGGTATCGGCATCGAACCAGGAATGAGTGACATCTTTGCTCGATATGCTCAAGATTTTCTCTTTAGCGAAATTGACGCAATCACAATTCTAGATGGATCAAATTTAACGGTCGATGGATTTGCCTTTGCTCCTTCATTTTCAATCTGGACAACCATTGAAGAATGTTTGAATGCTCCCTTGATTTGGGAAGATGGAAAGTGGCACACCGCTGAACCGTTTTCAGGCGCAGTGACCTTTGATTTCCCTGACGGTATCGGCCCAGTTGAATGTGTCGATGTGGAGCACGAGGAAGTTGCTTTGATCCCACAAAAGATTAAGGCGAAGAAAGTAACTTTCAAGTATGGGCTTGGCACTGATTTCATTAACACTCTTAAGACAATTCACTTACTTGGACTTTCAAAGAAGGAAAAGGTGAATTATCGAGGTATGGAAATTGCACCAAGAGATTTCCTAGCTTCACTCCTTCCTGATCCAGCAAGGATTGGACCGATTATGCACGGCAAGACTTGTGCAGGTGCACATGTTGCTGGGCTTGATAAAGAGGGAAAGCCGTATGCCTGTTACATCTATAACGTTGTTGACAACGAATGGTCGATGAAAAATTATGGAGATCAAGCAGTTGTGTGGCAGACAGCAATTAATCCAGTCATAACAATGGAGTTAATTTCAAACGGCACATGGAAACCTGTCGGCGTTGTTGGTCCAGAATGGCTAGAACCAAAGCCATTCTTAGATCTGATTGAGTCTTATGGAAGTAGTTGGCATATTCGGGATGAGAATCCCGCAGGAATCGGGGCATAAATGGCATCGTGGGCGCTAGTTACCGGAGCAACAGCCGGAATCGGTGAGAGTTTTACTAGATTGTTAGCCGAAAACAATTACAACGTTGTGCTAGTCGCCCGCGACATGCCGCGCATGCAAGAACGTGCTCGAGCACTTGAAGAAAAGTTCAATGTCCAAACCCACATTATTCAAGCCGATCTATCTACTGATGCAGGGTGTGCTGCGGTAGAGCAATACATCGCTAACAATCAGGTCGATGTGTTGATCAATAATGCTGGCTTTGGTTTAAAGAAAGCTTTCACAATGTCAGATCTTCAAGCTGAGCAGCAGCTGTTTGATGTGTTAGTCCGCACCCCTATGCGCCTCATGCATGTTGCTCTGCCACTAATGAAGCAGCGCAACAAAGGTGTTGTCATCAATGTGTCTTCAGTCGCAGGCTTTATCGCAGGTGGCACCTATAGCGCTTCGAAGTCATACCTGACCGTCTTGTCTGAATCACTTCACACCGAACTTGCAGGAACAAATATCAAGATCAGCGCCCTGTGTCCTGGATTTACTAGAACCGAATTCCATCAGCGCGGTCAAATGTCCATGAAGGGCTTACCCGGCTTCATGTGGCTAGATTCTGACAAGTTGGTTGCAAAGGCGTGGAGCGATGCGCTCAAGGGTGAGGCGGTGTCGATTCCGGGTTGGCAATACCAACTCCTTGTTTTCGTGATTCAAATTCTTCCGCGATCAATAGTTAGAAAAATTGGAATGAATCTGAGGAAGAAGCAGCGAAAGTAACGGTCATACCTACCAACTCTCGGCGGGTTACCAGCCTTCTTTCAGCCCGCGGTCGGTAAGATTACGTCTATTACTACGAAAGGTCTTTCATGTTTCGCAAAATCGCATCATTGTCCGTAGCGCTCATTGTCGCCGGTGGCGTCATGGTGGCTGTTCCAGCTGAGGCAGCACCTAAGATTTCAAATGGTGTTGCATGCACAAAATCTGGTTCTACAACCAAGACAAGCGGTGGCACATATAAGTGTGCAAAGAACCCTCTCGTATCAAGCACAAAGTTGACCTGGTTATCACTTGATTGCATTACAGCAGCAAATGATGCGGTCAAAGCTCAGAAGTCAGCTATTACAACAGAGGCAAACTTCAAAGCACAACTGCCAGTAATTGAACTTGGAATCACAACTGAAACAGCTAACAAGGCAGAGCTTCAAGTGAAATTAGATGCTGCAAATCTTCGCCTAACGGCCGCACAAGCAAAACTTGCTGCAGCCAAGACTGACGCAGACAAGCGATTGCTAACAACTGCTGTTTCTTCATGGACTTCAGCGACACGTGCCTATGCAAGCAAGATTCGTAATATCGATTTAACAATCAAAAAGCTTGAAGCAGCAAAGCTTGCGGGAACAAACAAGCCCGCAGAGCTTGCAGCAAATATTGCAGATGCTCGCGAGAGCGCCAAGCTAATTTGCACTAAGGGCTTCTAATTAATTAACTCTTGATAAAAGACCCGCTACCAGCAAGGTAGCGGGTTTTTTCTTACCTATGGATTCCCCTATTACCTTTTAGCATCGGCGTTCTTATCATCAATTCATGCGAGTGCTTAGATTTTCAGGAGTCTGTCTACTACTCTCCTACCTGCTACTTCATATGCTTTCGTCAACCATGTGGTCAGAATTAATTGCCTATAACCTCGCACCAACCATCACACTTGTTGCAATTTCTTGTGCGCCTCACATTAGCGATGCCATTGCCAAACCAACTACGGTAATTGCAATTGCACTCTGGACATGTGGATCGGTAATCGCAAGTTCAGGTGCATTCTTTTCCATTTCACACACCTACAGCACCGCATCCAAGATCTTGTACTTACTGTTCTATCCACTTGCAATGATTGGTTTGCCACGGTTACTTGCCGTCAGTCGCAAACTTTCCCTTATTGAGCTCGTAGATTCCTCGATCTTTGGCCTTGGCCTGACTACTTTGGGTTCTGCCTTGATAATCAAGCCGGTTCTTCCTCATTTTGGTGGCGACATGGGAGAAACCTTCTTCGCGATTATGTATCCCGCCGCAGACTTAGTTCTGGTGTGCATTGTGATCGCAACTGTTTCAATGCAGGGTTACTCAAAGCGTGGCCTAATACTGTCAATGGGCATAATCGTCTTTGCACTGACTGATTTTCTCTACTTATGGCAACACATCAATGCAAGTTACGTCATGGGTTCGATGTTAGATGTTGGTTGGATCATCGGTTTATTGCTGATTGCAGAAAGTTTTTGGCAGCCTGGAATCGATATCAAAGCCCGTGAAGGAATCAACCCAATTCTTATTTCTATATCAGTTTCCTTGAGTGCAACCTTGCTCGCCTTAATTGCAATTCGACCAGATTATTTCCCGCACTTCATTTTGATTCCTGCAATTGCGACGCTTGCGTTGGCATTTATGCGAATGGCAATTGCGTTAACACAGGCTAAAAACATTGGGCAGGAAAGATTGCTGGCCAGAACGGATGAATTAACAGGACTTCCTAACCGGCGCCGACTAGTTACGGAGATTGATAGCTTTATTGAGAAAGAAGGCGCACTGTTGCTTCTGGATCTGGATGGATTTAAACCCATTAATGACACGCACGGTCATGAAACTGGAGACAAGATTTTGCAGCAAGTTGCGTTGAGATTTGAGCGTGCATTACCGCAAGGTGCTTTGTTAGCACGACTAGGTGGTGATGAGTTTGGAGTTCTATATGAAGGAGGTCATGACAGTGCTGTTGAAGTTGCTTTAGCATTAAGAGCAACGCTGTCCTATCCATTTCACATAAATAATAAGGAAATTCAGCTAGGCGTCAGTATTGGTGTGGCAAAAAACAATGGAGAAAAAGACTTACTGCTGCGTGCAGATAATGCAATGTATAAGGCTAAGCGTGAGGGCCTAGGGGTTTGTCGGCTTTAATCTCTTGTAAGCGAGCAAGGGATTCATGTCGTTCAACCGCATGATCAACGATCCGCTCTGGATAGCCCTTGCTGTATCCATCCAAGAACAGCCATGGTTCATGAATTTCTGAAGCAGAAAGATGTGCCAGCTCTGGTACGTACTTTCGAATGTAATCACCATTTTCATCAAAGCGCTTGCCTTGTTCTATGGGATTAAATATTCGGTAGTAAGGAGAGGCATCCGTGCCACATCCCGCTGTCCATTGCCAGCCATGGGCATTAGATGCAACATCGTAATCAACTAGGTGATCAGCAAAGAAACGCTCACCTATTTGCCATTCCAGATGCAAGTCTTTAACTAAGAATGAGGCGACCACCATACGAGTGCGATTGTGCATCCATCCTTCAAGAATGAGTTGCCGCATTGCAGCATCAACAAATGGGTGGCCTGTTTTTCCTTCACACCAGGCTTTGAATTGCTTACCAGGCTTGTCATATCGCATCTCTTTAAACTTTGGTGCGTAGTAATCGACATCTGTTTGTGGATTGTTAAAGAGAACATCGGCATAGAACTCACGCCAGGCTATCTCTTTGCGGAATGTGT
>Ga0209298_10001341_pt1 | contig 16060 bp, 13 predicted proteins | sample S_140806_EF_Meta_FD_187325 | JGI IMG/M metagenome (GOLD analysis project Ga0209298, IMG submission 187325) | Freshwater microbial communities from Lake Simoncouche, Canada to study carbon cycling - S_140806_EF_MetaG (SPAdes) (version 2) | ecosystem: Environmental > Aquatic > Freshwater > Lake ...
GGTAATCCCAGGGTTTGCTAATTGCAACTGCGCTCGCTAACCCATGATTCAATGGCTAGCGAGTTTCTACTCCAGCGTTGGATCGTATTTAGCTGGAGCATTCATGAGTACCGTTACCGATTTAAACAACTTTGTAGCAACCCGTTGCGCTATTGCCGACATTTCGTTGGCAGACTTTGGCCGTAAAGAAATCGCCATTGCTGAAACTGAAATGCCAGGTCTTATTGCCATTCGTGACGAGTTTGCAGCACAGCAGCCCTTGCGTGGTGCGCGCATTACTGGTTCATTGCACATGACCATTCAAACTGCAGTATTGATTGAGACTTTAGAAGCTCTCGGCGCTGAAGTGCAGTGGGCATCTTGCAATATTTTCTCAACTCAAGATCACGCAGCTGCAGCGATCGCTGCTAATGGCACACCGGTGTTTGCGATCAAGGGTGAAACACTTGAGCAGTATTGGGATTACACCCACCGTATTTTTGAGTGGGCCGATGGCGGCTTCACTAATATGATTTTGGATGACGGTGGTGATGCTACCTTGTTATTACACCTAGGCGCACGCGCTGAGAAAGATCAAGCTTGCTTGAGTCACCCAACTAGCGAAGAAGAAACAATTTTATTTGCAGCCATTAAGAATAAATTGGCGCAAGATTCAACTTGGTATTCCACGCGCTTAGAAAAAGTTAAAGGCGTTACCGAAGAAACTACTACTGGTGTACATCGCCTGTATCAGATGTTTACTAAAGGCGATTTGAAGTTCCCAGCGATTAACGTGAATGACTCTGTCACAAAGAGCAAGTTTGACAATCTCTATGGTTGCCGTGAGTCCTTAGTGGATGCGATCAAACGTGCTACCGATGTGATGGTTGCTGGTAAGGTTGCGGTTGTTTGCGGTTATGGCGACGTGGGTAAGGGTTCAGCACAAGCTCTGCGTGCTTTGTCTGCTCAAGTTTGGGTAACTGAAGTCGATCCAATCTGTGCACTGCAAGCAGCGATGGAAGGCTATCGTGTTGTTACCATGGACTACGCTGCAGATAAAGCCGACATCTTTGTGTCAGCGACAGGTAACTACCATGTGATTACGCATGACCATATGGTGAAGATGAAAAATCAAGCCATTGTTTGTAACATTGGCCATTTCGATAATGAAATTGATGTTGCTGGTATTGAGAAGTACAAATGGGAAGAGATTAAGCCACAAGTAGATCATGTGATTTTCCCAGAAAGCAATGGTAATCCTGAGAAGCGCATCATCATTTTGGCTAAAGGCCGCTTGGTTAATCTCGGTTGTGGTACTGGGCATCCCTCCTATGTGATGAGCTCTTCATTTGCAAATCAAGTGATTGCACAGATTGAACTGTGGAATGCGGTTGGAACAACTAAGTACCCAGTAGGCGTTTATACCTTGCCCAAGCACCTAGATGAGAAGGTAGCTCGTTTGCAGCTCAAAACACTGAATGCACAGTTAACCGTATTGTCTGATCAGCAAGCCTCCTATATTGGCGTAACGAAGGAAGGCCCATACAAGGCTGACCACTATCGTTATTAATCTGCTCCTTACCAGACATTATTCAATAGAGAAATAGAGATACAGGCCCAAGATCATGGAATTAAGCGTTGAATTCTTTCCTCCAAAAACACCTGAAGGTGAGAGTAAGTTGCATCTTGTGCGTGAGCGTTTTAGCTCAGCGCTCAACCCTGCTTTTTATTCCGTGACTTTTGGTGCAGGTGGCTCTACTCAATCTGGTACCTTAAAGGTAGTGAGTGATATTCATGCTGCTGGTGCAGTAGTTGCTCCACACTTATCTTGTGTTGGTAGCTCACGTGAAAGCGTGCGAGAAATATTAAAGCAATACCAGGCATTGGGTATTAAAAGAATTGTGGCTTTACGTGGCGACTTACCATCTGGCATGGGTCAGTACGGTGAGTTCCATCATGCTAATGAATTAGTAGAATTTATTCGTACTGAAACCGGCGACTGGTTTCATATTGATGTGGCTGCTTACCCAGAAAGTCATCCTCAGGCCAAGTCGCCAGCAACAGATGTCGACTTCTTTGTGCAGAAGATGAAGGCTGGAGCCAATTCAGCAGTAACTCAGTATTTCTACAATAGCGATGCATACTTCCGCTTTGTGGATGAAGCATACGATTTGGGTATCACTCAGCCAGTGATTGCTGGCATCATGCCGATTACTAATAGCACTCAGCTACTCCGCTTCTCCGATGCCTGTGGCGCAGAGATCCCGCGTTGGATTCGTTTGCGCTTACAGTCTTATGGTGATGACACTGCCTCGATTCGGGCTTTTGGTGAAGAAGTAGTGACTGATCTTTGTGATCAACTGTTAGTGGCTGGCGCGCCTGGACTGCATTTTTACTCACTCAATCAGGCGGATGCTGTTTTGGCTATTGCAGATAATTTGAGTCTAAATAAGTAAGCAACTCGTAAGGTAGTTAGCGCAGCAGCCCAGATTCAGTGATGATTAGATCTAGAGATTCATCATGAGATTGAGACTGCCACTGATCATCATCTAATTTTTGCCAATCAAATCCAATCCCTACGCAAATTAGATTTGGTTTATTGGCACGTAACTGCGCTAAGGTGCGGTCAAAATAGCCGCCTCCATACCCCAGTCGCCAATAATGTTTTTTATTTCCCGCTGAGGATATTGACCAGCCTACACAGGGAATTAAAATACAGTCTGGGATGACTTGAGGCCTGCGTGGATTATTAGGGTCTGGCTCCGGAACGCCTTGGCGACTAGGAATTAGAAGGTCACCCTCTTGCCAACTGTAAAAATCCAAATGTTTATCGAGTCGCGCAAATGGCAGGGCAAGTGTTTTACCTGTCTTGCTGGCAGCCCATGCTAAAAGAGCGGGCCGAAGATCAAGTTCATCTTGAATCGGGCAATACAAGGCTACAGATTGAATCTGAGCATCGTACGCTGTAAGAAATTGACTAAGGCTAGTCACAATAGCCTCTTGTGCAGCCTGATAGCTTTCGCTGGCTGCAAACCGTTTCCTATTGGCCAGTAAGTCCTGCCGAAGCGATTTTGGAGAATTGCCGTGCATATGGAGCATTATCAGGCGAAAATTAAGGGATATAGTAAATCGATAGGGCTAAACGGTGAAAAAGAGGTTTGATGGGTTGAGAGGTTGGCAAAAAATGCTGGGCGGGATTCTATCTCTCACCTTGTTAGCTATCGCCCCTAGTATTGCCGCAGAAAAATCTAAGAAAACCATTCCTACTAAAGAAAGTAGGATCTCCGCTTTTGAGATTACCGAGGGCGATCGTACTTTTATTGAGCTCCGTGAAGCCGCCAAAAGAAATGATGTTGCTCGCTCACAAACCTTAGCAGCAAGTCTCTCTAATTATCCCTACGATGATTATGTAGCCTATTTCCGTATTAAGCCTCAGCTATTTGATAGTGCTGGCGGTGCTCGGGCTGATAGTAATGCAGACTCACAGGTGATGTCTTTTTTAAATCAATATCAAGGGACTGCTCTAGCAGATCGGATGCGTAATGATTGGCTGCTAGTGTTGGGCAAGCGCAAAGATTGGGCGCGCTTTGAGGTTGAGTATCCCAAGTTTGTTTTGGATGACGATACTCAAGTGAAGTGCTATGCGCTGCAATCAAAGTTAGCGCAAGGCGAAAACCCAAGCAAGGTGGGGATTGATGCGCGGGCTATTTTATTGGACCCACGTTATTTTGGGCAGGCTTGCCAAGAGTTGGTTCCCGATTTAGTGAGCGCTGGCGGCATGACTCAGAGCGAAGCAAAGGCTGTAGGCCGTGCTGCTAGTGAGATGGGTTTTGACACGATGTCGCGCCGCATAGGTGGCGATGATCCCATCGCTGATATTGTCAAGGGGGCTAAAGCAGATCCTGCAAGGGCATATAGAGATTTTTTACAAAATGCATCACGTTATAGCAGGGAGAACCAAGCCCTAGCTTGGGGTGTGATTGGTCAATTTTTGGCTAAGAAGTTAGATCCCAATGCAGATGATGCGTATCGACTTCAACAGGAATTGGGCTTCAATGAGCTTCTCTCTGCCGAAGGTCAAGAGTGGAAAGTGCGAGCAGGATTGCGTGCGAAGGATTGGACTTTAGTTAAGAATGCCATTGAAGGTATGAAGCCCGTAGTAAGGAGTAAGGATCCTGCTTGGACTTATTGGTATGCACGTGCATTGAAGGTGGATGGCCAAAATGAAAAGGCACGTGAGAGCCTTGAGTTCATTGCTGACCAGTACAACTTCTATGGGCAATTGGCACGCGAAGATCTTGGAAAATCGAATCAGATACCAGCGCGCACCAAAGTAAGTGAGACAGAAATCGAGGCGATGTCTAATCGTAAGGGATTTATTCGGGGGGAGCGTCTGTACACCATGAATCTTCGCTTCGAAGGTAATCGCGAGTGGAATTGGGAATTACGTAGTATGAGCGATAAGCAGCTTTTGGCTTCTGCAGAATACGCTAAACGTATCGGCTTGTACGATCGTGTTGTCAATACTGCAGATCGTACAAAACAAGAGCATGACTTTAGTTTGCGCTACCCAACGCCTTATCGCGATGAGCTTTCCCCAATTGCAAAACAAATCGATTTGAACCTGGCCTGGGCTTATGGATTGATTCGTCAAGAATCCCGCTTCATCATGAATGCCTCCTCTTCGGTCGGCGCCTCTGGTTTGATGCAGGTGATGCCCAATACTGCAAAGTATGTAGCTAAGAAAATCGGCATGACTTCCTATACCAATGAAAAACTCACTGATACTAATACCAATCTAACCTTAGGAAGTAATTACTTGAATATGGTGTTGGTAGACTTGGACGGATCCTGGGTTTTAGCATCAGCAGCTTATAACGCAGGCCCTTCGCGTTCAAAGTCTTGGCGTGAAAAACTGACTAGCCCGACTGAGGGTGCGATTTTTGCGGAAACAATTCCATTTAACGAGACGCGAACTTATGTGAAGAATGTTCTTGCCAATGCAACATATTATTCATCAGTCATGCACGGCCAATCACAGTCTTTAAAACAGCGCTTAGGCGTGATTACGCCTAAAGTAGCTAGCGCATCTGAGTTACCCTAGTATTTAAACCACACTGGAGTTTTATGAAATATGACATTCTGCTAATTGGTGGTAACGGTTTCGTAGGAAGAGTCCTAGCTGCTCAATTGCAAGTAGAGGGATATTCTGTTCTATTGCCAACTCGTCATTTGGCTGCCGCGCGCGAATTACGCTTACTGCCGAAAGTACATCTAGAAGATACTGATGTACATGAGTTTGATTCTCTACAAGAGCTCTGCTCGCGAATTAAACCTGACGGCGCTGTCATTAATTTAGTAGGCGTACTACATGACAAACCCGCAGAGCCTTATGGGAAAGTATTTCAAGCGGCTCATGTTGCACTTCCAAAAAATATCATGACCGCTATGCAGATGAATGGCCTCAAACGATATTTGCATATGAGTGCTTTAGGTGCTGACTCAAAAGGTCCATCCATGTATCAGCGTAGTAAGGGCGATGGGGAGCTCGCGGTTAAAGCCAGCAATCTAGATTGGACTATTTTTAGACCTTCGGTCATTTTTGGAGCCCAAGATCAATTCATTAATTTATTTGCGAAACTAACTAAGCTATTTCCGGCAATGCCTTTAGCAAACTCTGGTGCGCAGTTTCAGCCTGTGAGTGTTGATGATGTGGCGACTGCGTTTACAAAGTCCCTCAAAATGCCGTCAACTATTCATCAATCTTATGATTTAGTGGGGCCTACCGTTTACAACATGAAGGAGATTGTGGCATTTGCTGCGCGTAAGGTAAATACGAGTTGTGCGATTATTCCTGTACCAGCATTTGTAGGCTATTTACAAGCTCTAGCGTTTGAGTTTTTACCTGTCCCGACCTTAATGTCGCGGGACAATATTGCATCAATGCAGCAGCCTAATATTTTGCCGCTCGATAGAGTAGATGCCTTGCCTAAAGTATTTAATATTAGTCGTCGCACATTAGAAGGCATGAAGTAGGCAAATGAAGGTCTATGCAGTTGGAGGTGCCATTCGGGATAGCCTCATGGGTCTGCCAGTACATGATATTGATTATGTAGTGGTTGGCTCTAGCGTAGAAGAAATGATCGCCCAAGGCTACCGCCCAGTTGGTAAAGACTTCCCTGTATTCCTACACCCAGAAACGCAAGCTGAATATGCCTTAGCTCGTACTGAGCGTAAGACCGGTAAAGGCTATAAAGGCTTTCTGTTTTATGCCGACCCGACTGTCACTCTAGAGCAAGATTTAGAGCGCCGTGATCTCACGATCAATGCGATGGCGCAAGAAGTGGATAAGGATGATCAATGGGTTGGACCAATTTTGGATCCGTTCAATGGCCGGCTAGATTTAGCGGCCAGAGTATTTCGTCATGTGTCAGATGCATTTGCCGAAGATCCATTGCGGCTATTACGGATTGCCCGTTTTGCAGCGCGTTTTCCAGATTTCACAGTTGCGCCAGAAACAATGAATGCTTTGAAAGCTATTGTTCAATCGAATGAATTATCAGCGCTCTCGGCTGAAAGAATTTGGCAGGAGTTAGCGAGAGGTTTCATATCCAATAAGCCAATGCGGATGTTTCAAGTATTGCTAGATACTGGCGCAGCAAAAGCATTGTTACCATCTGTGCTCGCAGTCAATTTAGCTAAAGAAGAATACCGCGAGTTGTTAATTGCCCATTTACATGCAGCTGATAGCCGCTTGGATGATCGATGTGCAGTGAGCTTAATGTATTTGTCTGCTAGTGAAATTCGCTCGTGGTCAGAGCATGTTCGTATGCCAAATGAGATACGTGATTTTAGTGAAATATTTAGTGAGCTTAATCAGTTGATTGAAAACTCCGCCAATAAATTTGGTGGCTTATATCAAGCTGTTGAGGTACTAGCTTGGCTTAATCGGGCAGATGTTTGGCGTAAGCCCGACCGTGGATACGCTTTGCTAAAACTCGCTCAGCAGATTGGTCTAAATGTGACTGCATTGATCAATGCTCTACAGAAGGCCCAGTCACTCAACACTGCAGAGATTATTGCGGGTGTGCCGGCTGAAGACCGATCAAATGGTGAAAGAATTCGTAGTGCGATAAATATTGCAAGATTAGCCGCCATTACTACAGCGTTAAGTATCTAGAGCTTAGAGCCGATTCCTAGCTCTAAGGCCCGGCAAGTCCTCTAGCGAGTGGTCTGGTAGTACATCATTTAATTTCTTTGAGAATGCAAAGACCTTAAACAATTCGCCCATCTCAGCTTCAGATAGCAATTTTTGCAATGCATTGGAAATCGGTAAGAAAGTTGCTGTATTGCTAGGGTCGCCAATCTCAAGAGCAATATCACCTATGCCTGCATCAAGTAAGTAACTTGCTTGGTTGCTGAGATAGACATCATCGACTGTCTCCGCTAGAGCACTACGAGCAATCTGTGACCACTCTACATGAGTTGTTAAATCACAGAGTCCAGGAAGGTGGAAAGGGTCTTGAATCGCATGATGGCGATGATGAGCCATGAGAGTACCTTCCAGCCTTTGTGCATGGAAGTACTCTGCTTCAGGGAATCCATAGTCAAAAGTGAGGAAGAGGCCGGTATCGAGATGATGGGCTATCTGGCGCATCCAAGCATTTGCTGGTGCATGCAATTCAGTGACATAGCCCTCAGCAAAGTCTCCAGTAAGTAATGCTTTTGGAAGTAGAGATTGTTCGACAGGCTTTCCTGTTGCCCAAGCGAGTTTGCCATGCATGACAGCAAGACCTTGCAAGTACCAAAAGCCATTTTGATAAATGATGGCATCACAAGGAATGGCATCAATCACCTCGTTGGCTAAGATAATGCCTTTGAAGTTGCTGGGTAAAGAACTAAGCCAATTGCATTGAGTAGATAGATTTAGCTTCTGCTTAAGATGATTGAGACGCTCTTCCTGCCTCTGAGCAAGATCTGGTGAGATCTCGATGATGTCGTAGCAATCTAGGTAGAAATCAAGACTGTGCAATCGGGTGAGTATGGAATCTGCTAGTTTTCCGGTGCCAGCACCAAACTCTAGAATTTGGGTGGGGAGGCTCTGGGCTTTGAGACCTTTCAGAATGGGTAAAAGGGTTTCAACAATGGCAGCGCCAAATAAAGGGGAGATCTCAGGTGCAGTTGTGAAATCTCCACCGAGACCTAATTTATGGGCGCCAGCACTGTAATAACCCATTCCAGGCTCATATAAGGCCATTTCCATATACCTTGAAAACGGCATCCAGCCCCCATGGGAGGCGATTTCTGCCATTATTTTTTGCTTAAGAAGCTCTGTATGGGTCGCTTCAAGGCTGGTCAAGGTAATATCCATAGCTCGCTAGTCTAAGAGAATTTAAGTGAACTTGAGTTCAAACCCACAACCTCAGAAAAATAAAGCGGTTTTAGTAACCGGCGCTGCTAAGCGTCTAGGTCGAGACATTGCCTTGGAATTTGCACGCCAGGGCTGGGATGTAGCGATTCATTATGGGCAGTCAGAAATGGATGCGCAAGTTACCGTAGCTGAAATTCAGAAGCTGGGACGTAAGGCCGTGGCATTTAAGGCCGACCTCTCTAGCGAAATGGAAATTAATTCTCTGTTCAGTTCAGTTGTCGCTGAGTTCAATAATTTGGTGTGCTTAGTCAATAGTGCTTCGATCTTTGAATACGATCGCGCCAATTCTGAGACCCCGTTGAGTAGTCAGAGCTTGCAGAACCATATGCAAGTCAATTTAGCCGCACCAGTCTTGATGTCTCAATTGATGTTCAAACATCAAAAGCATAAGGCGAAAAGAGTAGCTGACACAGATCCATCTATTCCCTCAGTGATCCATTTGCTCGATCAAAAGTTGATTAATCTCAATCCAGATTATTTATCTTATACATTATCTAAAGCGGCCCTTCTCACTTCGGTTGAATTATTGGCGGTAGATTTTGCCCCTCACTTAAGAGTGGTAGGTTTGGCTCCTGGCATTACCCTCACTTCGGGCGATCAAACCGAAGCAGGATTTTCTAGGGCTCATCAAATGACGCCTTTAGGAAAATCCTCAACACCGAGCGATATTGCTAAAGCAGCAATATTTTTAGCAAGTTCAAATGCAATTACTGGTATGACCTTATATGTGGATGGTGGACAACATCTGCTGCCATCTTCACGAGATGTGATGTTTAAAGCAAACTGAGAATTTCAATAAAAAAGAGTTAAAAAGAAAGAGTTAATACACCATTTATGCATGCCATTCTTTCTCATCCAGCACTTGCTGATTGCCGCCGCTTATTCCTGCGCGACTATGAAATCTATATCAATATCGGTGTTCATGATTTTGAGAAGAAGGCTGAGCAACGCGTCATCCTTAATGTAGATCTGTATATTCCCCTCGATATGAATACCCCCTCTAAAGATTTGTTGGAAGAGGTGGTTGACTATGACTTTATGCGTGAAACCATCAGGGCACTGTCTTCCCAGGGGCATATCCATTTGCAAGAAACCTTCTGTGATGACATTGTGACTGCGATGTTGCTACATCCCAAAGTCATTGCTGCTCGCGTTAGTACAGCCAAGCCAGACGTATACCCTGATTGCCACTCAGTAGGTGTTGAGGTATTTCGTTTCAAGCAGACATAAAGACAAGTATTTAGAAAAGAATTGAATAGTCATGAGTGATGTTCGCAAAGTCGTCTTAGAAGAAAACAAGCTTGAGAAAAAACTATGTCGTTTGGTTGGTCAAGCGATTGGTGATTTTGGCATGATCGAAAATGGCGATAAAGTCATGGTATGTCTGTCGGGCGGCAAGGACAGCTATGCTATGCTCGACATTCTTTTGAAGTTACGCGAACGTGCCCCAATCGATTTTGAAATTATTGCTGTCAATTTGGATCAAAAGCAGCCAGGATTTCCGGCAGAAATTTTGCCAAACTATTTAAAAGCGCTGGGCGTTCAGTTTCATATTGAAAACCAAGACACTTACAGTATTGTGAAGCGCGTTATTCCTGAAGGTAAAACTACTTGCGGACTGTGCTCTCGATTGCGTCGCGGCATCTTATATCGCGTTGCAGATGAGTTAGGTGCTACTAAAATTGCTTTAGGCCATCACCGCGACGACATTCTAGAAACATTGCTGTTAAATATGTTCTTTGCAGGCAAACTCAAGGGGATGCCACCAAAACTGCGTTCAGATGACGGTAAACATATTGTGATTCGTCCTTTGGCTTACGTTCCGGAAAAATTATTGGAACGTTATGCAGTAGATATGAATTTCCCGATTATTCCATGCAATCTGTGTGGCAGTCAGCCGAATTTACAGCGTGGCGCTATGAAAGACATGTTGCGCGAATGGGAGAAGAAGTACCCTGGGCGCGTCGAGAATCTATTTCGCTCAATGCACCACATTGTCCCGTCTCATTTAATGGATGGTGGAGCCTTTGATTTTAAAAACCTAGAGATCTCTACTGAGTTATTTGGCATTGCCGCTAGATCAGCTGGCGATAAGGCAATTGACGAGACAGAAATCGATGAATTAGCCTGTGGAACACTCATTCAGGGGTCTTATAATCCATCTTTATGAACATCGTTATTTTGGCTGCTGGGCAGGGAAAGCGGATGAAATCCGTATTACCCAAGGTTCTCCAAACCTTGGCCGGGAAACCGCTTCTTCAGCATGTTCTCAATACGGCCCTGGGCTTACAGGGTAAGAATACAAGAACTGGCCCAATCGTCGTGGTGGGACACGGCGCTAAGGACGTAAAGCAATTCCTCCAGATCACTAGTGAGCATGATCCTCGCTTTAGTAAAGTGAGTACTGTTCTTCAGGCAGAGCAAAAAGGTACGGGCCACGCTTTATTACAAGCTTTACCTCAATTAGATTTGAAAGAGCCTACTTTGGTTCTCTACGGTGATGTGCCCCTCATAAGTAAAAAGACACTTTCTGCATTAGCTAGATTATCCGATGGTGTGCGTGGTCAAGACTCTGCTCTGGCGCTCCTTACCCAACATCTCACTAACCCAACGGGGTATGGTCGTATTGTGCGTGATACCGATGACTCAGTAAAAGCCATTATTGAAGAAAAAGATGCAACACCTGAGCAAAAGCGTATTCAAGAAATTAATACCGGCATTATGGTGTTGCCAACTAATTCACTAAAAAAGTGGTTGAAGGCTTTGCGTGCCAGTAATGCTCAAGGTGAATACTATTTAACCGATGTGATTGTGATGGCGGTTAAAGATGGTGTACCGATTCGCACTGCACAAGCCGATGCAGAATATGAGATTGTTGGCGTTAATAGTCGCGATCAGTTAGCTACGCTTGAGCGAGTACACCAACTCAATCAAGCAAATATATTAATGGATGCCGGCGTTTCTCTGGCTGATCCAGCGCGTATTGATATTCGTGGAACGCTGGAGTGCGGTACTGATGTTTTTATTGATGTAGGTTGTGTATTCGAGGGCTATGTCACTTTAGCTGCTGGTACAAAAGTGGGTCCTTACTGCATTATTCGCAATAGCGTGATTGGTAAGGGTGTCACTATTCATCCGTATAGCCATCTTGATGATGCCAAGGTTGGCGCAAATTCACTGATAGGACCTTATGCGCGTTTACGCCCAGGGACTGATTTAGCCAATGACGTTCATATCGGCAATTTTGTAGAAGTAAAAAATAGTAAAATCGCCGCAAACAGTAAAGCGAATCATTTAGCCTATGTGGGTGATTCGATTGTCGGCACTAGGGTCAATATCGGTGCTGGTACTATTACCTGTAATTACGATGGCGTGAATAAACACCAAACCATTATTGAGGATGATGTCTTTATTGGTTCTGATACTCAATTGGTTGCCCCGGTCCGCGTTGGACGTGGTGCCACTTTAGGTGCCGGTACCACCTTAACAAAAGATGCGCCTCCTAACCAGTTAACAGTATCTCGCGCTAAGCAGGTTTCCTTGCAGTGGCAGCGTCCAGTAAAAAAAGTAGTGCCTAAAAAAACAGCTAGCAAAAAATCCGTGAAGGTTAAAAAATAATGTGCGGAATTGTTGGTGCAGTATCGCGTAAGAATATTATTGATTTGTTGATTGAAGGCCTTCGTCGGCTTGAGTACCGTGGCTACGATTCCTGTGGCTTTGCGGTTATTAATGGCGATGATCCGCAGCATCTAATTAAGCGAGCTCGCACTACTGCTCGAGTTTCTGAATTGGCAGAGCAGGGTAAAGATTTTCATGGCACCTTAGGCATTGCGCATACCCGTTGGGCAACTCATGGCAAACCAGATACCCAAAATGCTCACCCACATATCTCAGGTGGATTAATTGCCGTAGTCCATAACGGCATTATTGAAAACTACGAAACACTTCGCACCGAACTCAAGGCTGCCGGTTATATATTTTCTTCTGAAACAGATACCGAAGTTATTGCACATTTAATTCATCAAGCTTATATATCTAGTAAGCAAGTAGATTTAGTGGCTTCAGTCAGGTCGGTATTGCCACGCTTACATGGCGCTTATGCCATTGGCGTTATTGCGCAAGATCGTCCAGATGTATTAGTAGGCGCACGCGTTGGGTCTCCATTGGTTATCGCTCTTGGTGAGCATGAAAACTTTCTCGCTTCTGATGCGCTAGCGCTTGCAGGCCGAGCTCATTCGATGATGTATCTAGAAGAGGGTGATGTTGCCGTTCTTAAAGCCGATAGTTTTGAGATCATTGATCAAGCTGCTAAGACTGTTCAAAGAGAGCATAGGGCGATGCCTACTCAAGCTGATTCTGTAGACCTAGGCCCTTATCAGCATTACATGCAAAAAGAGATCTTTGAGCAACCTAGAGCGATTGGCGATACGCTTGCCAATATTGCCCACTTTGGCCCAGAACTCTTTAATGCTGATCCTGAGCAATGGAGAAAGTTTGATCAAATTTTGATCTTGGCCTGCGGCACAAGCTATTACTCCGCCTGTGTTGCGAAGTATTGGCTAGAAGATTTGGCTGGCATTCCGACGCAAGTGGAAATTGCCAGTGAATACCGCTACCGCACATCCGTTCCTAATCCTGATACATTAATCGTAGTGGTGTCCCAATCTGGTGAAACTGCTGATACTTTAGCGGCCTTACGTCATGCGCAAGCTCTAGGCCATCAATACACCTTAGCTATTTGTAATGTTGCTAGTAGTGCTATGGTTCGTGAGACCCACTGGAACTTTTTAACTAAGGCTGGCACTGAGATTGGTGTTGCCTCTACCAAAGCTTTTACAACTCAGTTAGTTGCGCTATATCTATTGGCAGTCTCACTAGCCAAGCGTGCAGGTAAGGTAAGTATAGAGAAAGAGAAAGCGCTTTTAAGAGAGTTGCGCCATTTGCCAAAAGCTTTACACGCAGTTTTAGCGCTTGAGCCCCAGATCATGGCATGGAGCACGGTGTTTGCTAAATGTGAAAATGCTTTGTTCTTGGGTCGTGGTATGCACTATCCGATTGCACTTGAGGGTGCTCTAAAACTTAAAGAGATTTCCTATATTCATGCTGAGGCATATCCGGCTGGTGAGTTAAAACATGGCCCACTTGCACTCGTTACTGAGAAGATGCCAGTAGTGACTGTGGCCCCTAAGGACGACCTGCTGGAAAAGCTTAAGTCTAATATGCAGGAAGTCAAAGCACGCGGTGGCAAGCTATATGTATTTGCAGATCAAAATACTGATATCACCAGCAGCGAGGGTATAAACGTCATTCGTTTACCTGAGCACTATGGCAATCTCTCCCCAATCCTGCATGTAGTCCCCTTACAGCTTTTGGCGTATCACACTGCCTGCGCTCTGGGCACGGATGTCGATAAGCCACGGAACTTGGCTAAGAGCGTTACCGTAGAGTAATTCCTCGAGCGCAGTAAAAAGTAACAACAAAGCAAGCATTACTCTCATTGGGAAAACATGAAAAAAGTCATCGGTATTCAGGGTAATGATCAAGGCCACTGGGTCGGTGACGGTTTTCCAGTGCGCACTTTATTTTTTTATCAAGACCTAGGGAAGCAAATGAGCCCATTTTTGATGCTCGATTACGCAGGCCCAGCAGAGTTCCCCCCAACGACAGAGCGCAAAGGTGTGGGCTCACATCCCCATCGCGGTTTTGAAACAGTCACCATTGTTTATAAAGGTGAAGTAGCACATAAAGATTCCACAGGGCAGGGCGGCGTGATTGGACCTGGGGATGTGCAGTGGATGACTGCTGGCTCAGGTATCTTGCATGAGGAGTTTCATGCAGAAGGATTTGCTAAAAATGGCGGAACTCTGGATATGGTTCAGCTTTGGGTTAACTTGCCAGCAAATCTCAAAATGACTAAGCCGGCTTATCAAGCTATTCTCGATCAGCAGATTCCTGCTATTGAGCTAAAGCATGGTGTAGGAGTCGCACGCATCATTGCCGGAGACTTCGATGGCCATAAGGGTCCAGCACATACCTTTACGCCAATGAATGTCATTGATCTGAAATTACGTAAAGGTAAGGCAACCATTGCCACCCCTGAAGGTTGGAATACTTCCCTCGTAGTACTTAAGGGCGCTGTTGAGGCTGGTGATGGCGTAGTAGCCAAGGACGCTCAAATGTTGATGTTTAGTAGCCAGGGTCAAGATATTCAGCTCAATGCTTTGGAAGACTCCATTGCCTTATTACTCAGCGGAGAGCCTATCGATGAGCCGATTGTGGGATACGGCCCTTTTGTCATGAATACTAAGGTAGAGATCGCTCAGGCGATGCAGGATTTCAATAGCGGAAGCTTTGGAAAAATCGCTCACTGATAACATCGCTTAAGAGTAAAAATTTTATTTGACTTCTACACTCAGCTATGTACAAAAATTTATTATTTAAATCAAGGCGTTACAAATACTAGTTTATAAAAGTGTGTTCAAATATTACTTGTAAAAAAGGATATTTGTTCCCCTTCATGTTTTATTCAAAAGATTTGTCTATGTTGCGTTTGACCTCGCTACTTTCTGCAGGGCTTCTCTCTGCGTGTGCAGTGGGTCCTAACTTTAAGCAACCAAACGCACCTAATACTTCTAGCTATACCGAGACCACTCTCTCTAAGAAATTGGCAACTGCGCCGGGAGTTTCTGGTGGGGCTCACCAGGAGTTGATTGCTGGGGCGGATATTGAAGCTCAGTGGTGGGAATTATTCAAGTCTCCTGAGTTAGATATTCTTATCAAAAAAGCCTTGCAGAAAAATCCAAATTTGGGCGCTGCTGATGCAGCCTTGCGTGCAAGCCAAGAGAATGTTAGCGCGCAAATTGGCGGACAGTATTTCCCGGCTATTGGCTTGAATGGGGGTGCTACACGACAGTTGCAACCTGCCGCAATCTATGGCTTACCTTTTGGATCCGATACCTACAATTTGTATAACGCTTCAGTTAATGTTACTTATAAGTTGGATGTTTTTGGCGGTGCCCGCCGTGCGGTAGAAGGCGCTAGAGCACGGGCAGAGATTGCGCAGTTTCAGTTAGAGGGCGCATATTTATCTTTAACCGCTAATATTGTGACAGGAGCGGTTCGCGAGGCAGCACTGCGAGCTCAGATGCAAGCCACTGAAGAAATTCTCAAAGCACAAATTAATTTAGTTGAGGTTACAGAAAAGCAACTAGCAATCGGAACGGTTTCTAAGGTTGACGTCACCTCGCAAAGAACCTTGGTAGCTAACTCTCAAGTAGATTTATTTACCTATGAGCGCAATCTTTCCTTTACGCGCAATCAGTTGGCAGTCTTGGTTGGTGAATTGCCTAGTAATGCCAATATCGCAAAGTTTGATTTGAAGTCTTTGCATTTACCAGAGAAGTTGCCGCTGTCACTACCATCAAGCCTGGTACGTCAGCGGCCAGATGTACGTGCAGCTGAAGCGCAACTGAAAGCAACAAATGCCTTAGTTGGTGTCGCGACTGCAAACTTATTGCCACAATTTAATATTACGGGTGCCATTGGCTCTGCAGCTTTAACAAGCAATGCGCTCTTTGGGCCTAATGCTGCTTTATGGTCAGTTTCTGGTGGGATCTTCCAGCCACTTTTTCAGGGCGGGCAGTTGTTAGC
>Ga0209298_10001343_pt1 | contig 16039 bp, 9 predicted proteins | sample S_140806_EF_Meta_FD_187325 | JGI IMG/M metagenome (GOLD analysis project Ga0209298, IMG submission 187325) | Freshwater microbial communities from Lake Simoncouche, Canada to study carbon cycling - S_140806_EF_MetaG (SPAdes) (version 2) | ecosystem: Environmental > Aquatic > Freshwater > Lake ...
CGGGCCCTGACCTGTGGGGAAGAACGATTCCGGGCGTACCCCGAAGTCCATCCCGATGCAGACCAGTCGTCGAGGAGCCTTGGAGGCGTCGGCGCCTTGCAGCGCCAACCCGGAGAACCAGGGGAAGACCAGCGCGGCGCCGCTGACGGCTTGGATGAAGTGCCTGCGATGCATGAATGGGGTTTTCATTTAAGATCTTTGGTGGGGAGTGGGGCGGATCGGGTTTCAGTCGCGCTGGTTAGACGCTATTTTGCGGACATGGATCGAGGCGCGTACGTCGTCTACGAAATGGCCGCTGAAAGTGATGGGATTGGGCAACGTCGACAGCGGCTCCTTATTCTTCGGCATGCGTCGGACGGACACTTTAACGACGACGAAATGGGTGCCAGTGGGCAGCTGCAGTCGTGTGGTTGCGGACTCCCAGGTCGTCGAATTGCGATCCAGTGAAAGACCTAGCCCGTTGCAACTATGGGCCAGCGAGTCATTCAGCAGGTTTTTTTCATTGTAACCGATTTCATCGACCGCGTAAAGGGTGACCACGCCGTAATAGCGCTCCGCTTCCGGGAAGTTCGCTGCATTGAAGAGAGCCGAGGCCGAAAGCACGACCTCGCCGCCGTTGATCTCGCGGGAAAAAGGTCTTACGTCAACGACCCGCATCAGGTCGCCCTGAAAGTTGCGCTTGGAGGAAATCTTGCCTTCGTAGTCGGAACGCAGGATGCGGATCATCTTGGTCCCGTGCGCAGGTTTGACGCCTTGCTGTTCGCCGACGAGCTCGGAGAAGTCTCCGCTCCATTGGTTGAGCTGTTGCGGAACCCCCGTCACCAAAGGCGCGGGGCCGCTCTCGAAGCTCTCCACGAAGAGTGACGTCACTTTTTCAGTCCGACGGCCGCCAAGTCCAAAGCCCAATAATACCGACGCTCCGAACAGGCCGAACACGACCCCGGCAGTCATGGCCGTGAGCGGGCGCCACGCGAACCAACGAGTTCTCATGCGTGGGGCGGTTTTGTGCGTGGTCGCTGGCTCCAGAAGCTCCACGATGCCGTCTTCGCGCAGCCGGCTGATCAACGCCTGCTCATCCACCATGAGCCGTGCCATGATCGGACGGGCTTCGGGGTTGTCGCGTAGCAACATGTTGAGTTCCGCTCGGGCGGAGGTGTCCTGCGTGTCGCGCACGGCTTGCAGGAGACGCAGCAAGCGATGCTCCAGCGTGCGAGGGGACGGGGAGGGGTCTTCGAGGTTCATGCGGAAGGGTGGATTTGGCGTTGGATGCAATCGGAAAGCTGTTCGCGGAGGCGGAGGAGGGTCATCTTCACCGCGCTCTCGCTCCTCTGCGTGGCGTCGGCGATCTCGCGGACGGTGCGGCCGGCGAGGTAATGGGCTTGGAGGATGTCGCGTTGTTCGGCTTTGAGTTTCTCGAGGCAGTTACCCAGGGCCTGCCGCCTTTCCTCGAACTCCGCCGCCACCGCTTCTACGTCCTGGGCCATGGCTTCCACCACATCGACGTCAAAGACCAGTCGGTCGCGCATGCGATCCCGGATGTGCGAGAGGATCGTGAACCGGGCGACCGCGAAGGCCCAGGGGAGGAACTCGGTCTCGGGGTTCCATTCGGCCGCCTTATCCCAGAGCTTCACGCACGTCGTCTGCAGGGCCTCCTGGGCGTCCTGTCGGTTCGCCAGCTGCGCATGACAGAACGCCGCCAAAGCCGGCTGGTGCCGGGTCAGCGCCGCGATGAAGCGAGCTTGGTCGAAGTCGGGGCGAGACATGTCATTAGGGTAATTCCGTCGGGGGTCCGAAAGGTCACATTTTTATTACCGCCAGCCCCCGCGGGAGGGCTGAAAGGACAGCATGGGGTGCTGTCCCTACCTCATTCAAGCGATGATCTCCCTGATCACGTGCCCGTGCACGTCCGTGAGGCGGCGGTTGGCGCCGTTGTGACGGAAGGTGAGTTTTTCGTGGTCGAGGCCGAGGAGGTGCAGGACGGTGGCGTGGATGTCGTAGCCCTGGGTGAAGTGCATGCGGTCGGCGGGCTTGTAGCCCCATTCATCGCTCGGACCGTGGGAGACGCCTCCCTTGATGCCGCCCCCAGCGAGCCAGTTGGTGAAGACGAAGGGGTTGTGGTCACGTCCCTTGCCGCCTTGTGCGCAGGGCATGCGGCCGAACTCGGTGGTCCAGATGATCAGGGTGTCCTCGAACATACCGCGGTCCTTGAGGTCCTGGATGAGGGCCGCGGTGCCTTTGGCCATGCCGAGGGAGAGCGGGGCGTGGTCGCGGGCGATGTCCTCGTGGGAGTCCCAGTTGCGACGAGGAAAGCCGTTGTCGTTGCCGGACCAGATTTGCACAAAGCGGACGCCGCGCTCGAGGAGGCGTCGGGCGGTCAGACACTTGCGGCCGAAGGCATCCTGCTCCTCGGCGACGTTGATCTCCTTAGGCCAGACCTTGGTCGAGTTATCGATGCCGTAGCGGGCCTGCGTCTTCTCGGACTCTTGGGAGAGGTCGAGGGCGTCGGGCGCGGCGAGCTGCATTTTGGCGGCGAGCTCGTAGCTGCGGATGCGAGCTTCGAGACGCGGGTCGCCCGGATGCGAGTCGGCATGGGCTCGGTTGAGTTTTTCGAGGAGTTCGAGGCCCTGGGTTTCGCCAGAGGGCGTGATGTAGTCGGCTGGAGGCGGGGAGAGGTCGGCGATGGGCTTCGGGGCGTTGACGCGCACCTGCGTGGCCTGGTTCTGGCCAGGCAGGAAGGCGGAGTCCCAGTTCTTCTGGCCGTTGGACGGCAAGCCGCGGATGTCGGGCAGAACCACGAAGGTCGGAAGATTGTCGTTGAGCGAGCCGAGGCCATAGCTGACCCAGGCGCCGACGCTCGGGTAGCCAGGAATCAGGAAGCCGGTGGACTGCAGGAGGGTGGCCTGGCTATGCACGCCGGAACGGCCGACGACATTATGCACGAAGGCGATGTCATCCACGACGTCGCCGATGGGTGCAACGATGTCGCTGAGCATCTTGCCGGACTTACCGTAGGGCTTGAATTTCCACGGCGACGCGAAGGTCGAGCCCGGGCTGCTCTGGAACAGCTCGACCGCTTCACCCGGATCCCATTTCTCGCCGTGCTTCTTCTCGAGGAGCGGCTTGTAGTCCCACATGTCGACGTGGCTGGCGGCGCCGGCCATGAAGAGCTGGACGACGCGTTTCGCCTTGGCCTTGGCCGGGGCGTGCAAGACGCCGCTGGTCGGCGTGGCGGCGAGGAGCGATTCCTGCCCGAGCAGGCTCGCGAGGGCGATGCCGCCCAGGCCGCCGCCGGAGCAGAAGAGGAAGTCACGACGGTTCATCGCGGTGACTCCGGACTGACGATGGTAAGGAGAGTCGTTCATGGTTAGTCGACGAAGTTGAATTCGTTCAGGTTGAAGATCAGCCGACAGAGGTTCGTGAGTCCGTGTTCGCGCACGTAGCCCGACATCGCGTCGGCTTCGTTCGCGGAAGGCGGACGGCCCAGCGCGAGGCGGAAGGCCAGGCCGATCTGGGCCGGCGGGGTGGTGGCTTCCTTGGCCACGCGGGTCGCGAAGTGCTTGGCCATTGCGACCGTCAGGCGATTGTTGCGCATCGCCAGGGCCTGCAGGGCGTTGACGGTCTCGTTACGGCTAGCGACCGACATCGAGGGGTCGGCGCAATCCAGCACGGTCAGGAAGGGTTGCGGCTGGGAACGGACGATGAAGCGATAGACCGAGCGGCGGTGGGATTTCGGGTCCTCGACGTCGTGCTGGTCATATTCGTAGTGCGGCGAGTGCTGCGGCTTATCGATGACGAAGTCCTGGAAGCCCGGGCCGCCCATCGTGAGGTCGAGTTTTCCGGCGACCGAGAGTACCGAGTCATTGACCGCTTCGGCCTCGAGCTTCCGTCGGTTCATGCGCCAGAGGAAGGCGTTGCTGGTGTCGATCTTCTCGTTGGCCGGGTTGCCGAGGGAGGATTGACGATAGGTCGCGCTCGTGACGATGAGACGATGGAGCTTCTTGAGCGACTGGCCGTTGTCGCGGAAATCGACGGACAGCCAGTCGAGCAGCTCCGGGTGCGTGGGTAGGCTACCCATCCGGCCGAAGTCGTTGGGCGTATCGCTCAGGCCACGGCCGAAGTGGTAATGCCAGACGCGGTTGACGATGACGCGCCAGGTGAGCGGATTACGTTTATCGGTGATCCAATGCGCCAGGGCGACGCGCCGGGCACCTTCGGTGGCGTCGGCGGGCAGATTGAACTGCGCAGCCAGTTCCTTGGTGAAGGGCAGGGTGCCGGGGCCTACTTCTTTGTCAGGGCTACCGACGTCGCCGCGCTTCAATACGAAGATCGGGCGGGGCTTGCCGCCGTTGGCCCCGGTGCCGGCGAAGGCGCCGGTACCTTTGTGAATTGTGCCCACGTAGGCGACCTGTGGAGCCGGGAGGGTGGTGAGTTCTTTGGCGACCTTGGCGCGGGCGGTGGCGAGTTCGGCGAGCTTCTTTTCGGTTGCCGGATCCGTCTTGCCGGCGCCTTTGCGGATTTCGGTACGTTCGCGTTCAAGCAGGGCGATGCGGGCATCGTCGCGTTCGGACTTTAGGCCATAGAAGTAGCCGTCGGTCAGGTTGAGGCGTCCCCAGCGCGGGCCGGCTTCAATGCTATCGAGCGACTTCACGTTGGCTCCCAACGCAACGTTGCGGCCCTTGGGGTCGATGGCCTGCAATTCCGCGATGGCTAGGATGTAGTCATCCTTACGGAGGCCGAGTTTAGTGGCCGTCACGCGCAGATAGCGTCCTTTCAGTTTGGCCAGCGGGAAGCGCTGCGGCTTCACGCCGGGATTCGGGACGTCGGCGCCGGTGAAGTCGGCGATAGTAGTCACCCCTTGGGCGAACTTCGCGTCGTCGGACAGCTCGACCTTGTAGCGCGCCGGAAAGCCGAAGCCTGCGCCGATGTTGTTATAGGTATCGTGGCAGCCCGTCAGGATGACCTCGTTGAGTTCGCGGGCGACGCCGAGGTCGACCTGGACCCATTTCGTGGCGGACTGTTCCTTGGAGGTCGCGCTGTGGTAGCCATATTCCAGTCGTTCCACGGCGGCGGTGCCTTGCTTCAATTCATCGATGATCTTACCGATGAGCGTCACGCGACGGGTGTCGGCCGTCGCGATCTTCTCGTTGAGTATTTTGATCTCGCCGTCGAGGCGGCTGCGTTCGGCGACCAGCGGGGCGCGCCGTTTGGCGGCATCCGGGTCCACGTCGAAAGACTTATCAGCTTTATCGAGGGCGGCGAAGACGGCCTGCAGGCGGTAGTAATCCTCCTGCTTGATCGGATCGAACTTATGGTTGTGGCAGCGGGCGCACTGGGCGGTCGTCGCGAGGAAAGCGCCGGTCGTGTTCGACACCATGTCATCACGGTCGAGGGCGCGGGCGATCTTGCCGTCGAGTTTGGTCTCGGGGAGTTCGGCGTGGCCGATCCAGTCCCACGGACCGGCGGAAATAAAGCCTTGGGCGATGTGGCCATCGGCCGTCGCGGGGTAGAGCGTGTCGCCGGCCAGCTGTTCTTCGACAAAGCGGGCGTAGGGCTTGTCGTCGTTGAAGGAGCGGATCACGTAATCGCGATAGGGCCAGGCGTTGAGGCGAAGTTTGTCCTTATCGTAGCCGTGGGTGTCGCCGTAGTGGACCACGTCGAGCCAGTGGCGGCCCCAGCGTTCGCCATAGCGAGGGGAGGCCAGGAGGCGATCGGCGGCCCGGCCGATGGCGGCGGGCAGGCCTTGGGCGGCGTCCTTCTCGAAGGTAGCGAGTTCTTCGGCCGAGGGCGGCAGGCCGATCAGGTCGAAGTTCAGGCGACGGAGAATCGTGCGGGCGTCGGCGACGCCGGAGGGCTGCAGTTGCTTCTCCTGGAGCTTGGCCAGGATGAAGCGATCGATCGGGTGGGCGGCGTCGCCGGAGGGCAGGGCGGGCTTGGCCAGGGGCTTGAGCGACCACCAATCGAGGGGGTCGGTCTTCTTAAGGGAGGCGGACTCCGGCCAGACCGCGCCTTCGGCGATCCAACGCTTCAGCGTGTCGACTTGAGCGGCGGTGAGGCGGTCGCCTTTGGGCGGCATGCGCGTGTCGCGGTCGTCAGTCGTGACGAACTTCACCAGCGGACTCTCGGCGGCCTTGCCTGGGAGGATGTTCGGGGCATGGCTCTCGCCGCCGTGCAGGGCGACCTCGCGGTCATCGAGTCGGAACTCACTCTTCTGTTTTTTCGGTCCGTGGCATTCCACGCAGTGCTTTTCGAAGATCGGCTGCACCTCCGACTCAAACGAGACGGCGGCGGGCAGGGGCGCCGAGGCGAGCAGTAGGGCGGAGAGGAAGGGTTGATGAATATTCATGTTCTTTGTTCTTCGTCCTTGGTTCATTTCTTAGCGGATCAGGGTGGCTTTGCCGGTGCCGCCCTTGGGGGTGGTCTTAGGGTAATCGGGGTTGGGCTTCTGCACGACGACTTTGACCGCTTGATTGAAGGGCAGGTCGGCCGGGGAGCCTTCGGTGCGGACGCCGGTGACCTTGAGGTTGCGGACGGTGCAGTCCAGGTCTGGAGAGAAAATTTCGACCCATTTCTCCGGTGCGTTCGGTCCGCCGCGCTTGTAGGTCACCGACAACGGTCCGACGGCGAGGAGATGCCAGTCGGGAGTGATGGGGTGACGCACACGGACGTCTTCAACGGTGAGCCCGTCGGTGTCGGCGTGGACTTCGATCTTACCGGGGTGATTGAACGTGAGCTTTTCGAACCGGATGTCCTTCAAGGTGCCGATGGCGGCGCTGAAATCGTTGGTGCGGCCAAGTTCCAGATTAGGTTGATCGTAGAGCTTGAATTCACGGATATCCGTGATGCGGCGAAGCGTGATATCCGTGATGGGGCAGTCCAGGGTCGTGCCGTCCGGGAAACGTTTGACCCCGGGGAGGAGGCGGATGGCTCTGGCGGAGGCCACGCCTTCGGGCGCGCCCGTGATGTCTTCGACGATGATACGCTCGATGGGGCCGTAGCTGGGCGCGTAGTTCTTCCACTCCCAGGCATTGAGCGCGACGTTATCGTCGTGAGGATCTCCGCGTACGCCCCGGATGAGGCCGTCGCTGGCGGGTCCGTTCACATGCACGCCGTCCCGGCGGGTTTCCTCCAAGGTGATGTTTTCTATCCTGAACTCCCGCGCGTTCGCCAGATGCACGCCGAAGGGCCTGCTTTGGCGTATGGTGAGATTTTTCACCGAGACGCGCCGGACGTTCTGGAGCAGGATGACGCCGTGCGTCCCGAAGGCGGGGTCGGCCTTCGCGGAGAGGCCGAGGCGATTGCCGTTGAGACTAGCGGCATTCGCCAGGGTCGACCAGATGCCGCCTTCAATGGTGATGTCCGTATCGAGCTGCAGGTCGGCGGGCACCGGCTTGGTGTTCAAGGTCATGACATGCTCGTTGCGCGCCATGCAGGTATTGGTGCCGGGTTTGAGGCGGATCTCGGTGGTCGGGTCGGCGCTAAGCCTCTGGCCGGATTTCAAGACCAGCGGACCGTCGAGGTAGTAGGGTTGCGCTCGCGCGGGGATATGCAGCGTCCCTTGGGCGTCGAGCGAGGCCTGCATGGCCTGCGTCCAGACCTCGGCCGTCACCTTGCGGGTCTCGACCTTGCCGGATGCGTCCGGCCATTGCTCGTTCCACGATTCCTTACGGACGAGAGGCTGCCATGTGCTCAGAGGCTTATCAGCCGCATGTATCGCGGCTAGCGGCGAGAGCAGGAGGGCGGAGACAAGCAGCAGGGCGGAGAGGAGGCCTTGATGAAAACGCATTTGCTTGGTTCTTCGTCCTAGGTTTCAGGCTTACTTCACCGGCAACACGATGCGTGAGAGGGCGCCGGGCTTGTGGTGTACCTGTTCGGTGGCGACGGTGGTCTTGCCGCCGAAGATGCCCTCCGCGGTGTTGGGGTTACGGTCGTAGAGGGGGAAGTCGGCGCCGCTGATGTCCACCCGGAGCTGGTGGCCGGGGGCGAGGGTCGCGGCGACGGGTCCGAGGTCGACGGTGATCTCGTAGATCTGGCCGGGCCGCATGAGTTCGGGCTTTAGTAACGAGTCGCGATAGCGGCCGCGGAGGATGCCGCGGGCGATGTTCTGCGCGAAGCCGTCGGGATGCACGTCGATGAGCTTGACCGCCCAGTCGGCGTCAGGGGTGTCGGTGCTGACGTAGAGCTTGGCTTCGGCGTTGCCGGCAAAGGTGAGCGGCGCCGTCAGCGGCTCGCTCGTGTACACAAGGATGTCCTTGCGGTCTTCGGTGGCGCGTTGATCGACCGGGCCCCACACGGCGGCCTTCAGGGGGCGCTCTTTGGTGATCGGATTGGAAGGAGACGGTTGCGCGGGGTCGGCATGGAAGGTGTCGGCGGCTTGCTCGCTCCGGGGGGCTTCGCGGGTGAGCCGGCCGTCGCCTTGGCGGGAATTGGCCTTGCCCCGCGAAATCAGGTAGAACGAGGTCGGGGTGAAGCCCGCAGGCGGCCAGGTCTGAGCGTCGCGCCAGACGTTGTCGCCCATGGAGAAATACCGCACGGGAGGGAAGGGCTTGGCGAGCGCGACGGGGTCCTGCTTCAGGTGGCGATCGAACCAATCGATCTGCAGGGCGAGCGTGTCGAGGGCGGCCTCGGCGCCGAAATCCACTTCGCCGACCTTCGTCTTGCCGATGGTGCCGTGGTCCCACGGGCCGAGGATGAGCCGCTGCTGCTGGCGGGTCTTCGGGTCCTGCGCCTTCTGCTGCATGATCCGGAAGTTGTCGACGGACTCACGGGAGAAGAAGTCGTAGTAGCCGACGACGTGGATCGCGGGCATCCGTAGCTCGGGAAGGCGTTCCGTCAGGTCGAGTCGCGTCCAGAAGCCGTTCGGTTCGGGGTGCGTGAGATAGGCGTCAAGCCAGGGCATGTCCCAGCCGATGGCGTTATCCACCTCGCTGAGCGGCAGGCGCATCAGGGCGGGATCCATGTCCGCCCGCTTGGCGTCAGCCGGCTTCGGAGTGTTGCCGGCGATCCAGCCCGCGATGAGCGAAAGCCTGACGGAGCCGCCGAGGTAGAGGTTGCGGTAGAAACTGCTCCAGGTCGCCTGCGGGGCGATGGCGGCGAGTCCGGGCGGATGCTCCGCGGCCGCCTGCCACTGCACGGCGCCGACGTAGGAACCGCCGAACATGCCCACGCGACCGCTGCACCAAGGCTGGCGAGTGATCCATTCGATGGTGTCGTAGCCGTCCTGACCCTCGTTGTTGTAAGGAGCCATCACGCCTTCGGAAGCCCGGGTGCCGCGGCAATCCTGCATCACCGCGACATAGCCCGCCTTGGCGAATTTCTGTCCGGTGCCTTTGGCCTTCGTGCGATCGTAAGGCGTGCGCATCAGGATAACCGGAGCCCGGCTCAGGGCGTCATCCCGGTAGATATCCGTGGTGAGCTTGATGCCGTCGCGCATGGTCACGGTGATGGTCTCGGTCTTCACCTCGGCGAAAGCCGTGGTAGCGAAGAGCAGTGAGGTGAGGATAGCTTTCATGATTTGATAAAGAATGGGAGAAGACCAGGCGGCGCCGGTCTTGCCGTGGCGGCCGGTGGAGCGATTCAGGCGATGATCTCCTTCACGACTTCGCCGTACACGTCGGTCAGGCGGAAGTCGCGTCCGAGGTGGCGGGCGGTCAGCTTCGTGTGGTCGATGCCGAGCAGGTGGAGGATCGTCGCATGCAGGTCGTGGACGTGGACCTTGCCGGCGACGGTACGGAAGCCCATCTCGTCGCTTTCGCCGAAGGTGAGGCCGGCCTTGACGCCGCCGCCGGCCATCCAAGAGCAGAAACTCTCGGTCTGGTGTTCGCGGCCATGCTTATCGATGGGGGACTTGCCGCTGAGGTCCTGGCTCCAAGGGGTGCGGCCGAATTCACCGCTCCAGAGCACGAGGGTGTCCTCGAGCAGCCCGCGGGATTTCAGGTCCTTGAGGAGGGCGGCGACGGGTTGGTCGGTCTGGGCGCAGAGCTTGGGGAGGTTGCCGCGGATGTCACCGTGGTGATCCCAGCCGCCGATGCTGACCTGTACGAAGCGGACACCCGATTCGCTGAGCTTACGGGCGAGGAGGCAGGCGCGGCCGAACTTGTCGGTGTCCTTGCCGCCCACGCCGTAGAGGTCGAGGGTCGCCTTGGATTCCTTGGACAGGTCGACGATCTCCGGGGTGGTGGTCTGCATGCGGAACGCCAGTTCCATGTTCTTGATCATGCCTTCCATGCTCTCGTCGCCGACGACTTCGCTCTTCAGCTGACGGTTCATCCTTTGGATGAGGTCGATGCGCTTACGCTGGATGGCTTCGTTTTCGGAGACGTTGCCGAGGTTCTCGACCGGCAGGCTCTTCGCGCTCGCGGGCACGGTCAGGCTGGTGCCTTGGTGGGTGGCCGGCAGGAAGGCGTTGTCGTAGGTGCGGATGCCCTGCGGGTGGATCGTGACGAAACTCGGCAGATTCTGGTTCTCGGTGCCGAGGCCGTAGCTGATCCAGGAGCCCATCGAAGGACGGATCTCCGTGAAGGTGCCCGTGTGGAACTGCTGCGTCGCGCCGTTGTGCTGCGGGTTGTCCGCGTTCATCCCGCGGAGGAGGCAGATGTCGTCCGCGACCGTCGCCAGGTGCGGCATCAGGTCGGAAATCATCATGCCGCTCTGACCCCGGGGACGGACCGGTACATGGGTGCCGAGGGCGAGGAACTTTTCCGTCCCGATCTGCGTGACCTCTTTGCGCAGGGGAGAGTCGATGCTCTTGCCGTGGCGGTCGTTGATGAAGGACTTCGGGTCGAAGAGGTCGATCTGGGAGGGGGCGCCCTGCATGAACAGGAAGATGACGCGCTTGGCCTTGGGGGTGATGCCGTTGGAGTGGGGCGCGGCCGGTGCGACGGCCGCCCGGAGGAGGTCGTGGAAGGCGAGGGCACCGAAGCCGCAGGCGGTACGCTGCAGCATCTGACGTCGGCTGATGGGGGGAAGCATGGGGTGGGGGTTTAAAGTCGGTAGATGAATGAGTTGGAGGCAAGGAGGCTGTGGCAGAGTTCCTGCCAGCGAGCGGCTTCCACGGCGTCGGGCGCACGCGGCTTCTTGAGCAGCGGGGTGATCTCCTGCAGGAAGGTACGGGCGTTCGTGCGCTCCTCGGCGGTGATGGGGCGATTCCATGCGCGGAGCCAGAGCGACTCGAGGCGGGCGTTCTCGTCTTTGTGGGCGGCGATCAGTTCTTTCGCCAATGTTCCGGCACGCTTGCGGACCAGGTCGTTGTTCAGCAGGAAGAGCGACTGCGTGGGCATCACGGTCTGGTTGCGTTGCCCGGTCTGGCCGGCAGGGTCCACGAAGTCGAAGAAACTCCGGATCTTATCCGCCGAGGTCGGATTGTTACGCATCACCGGGAGGTAGACCGTGCGTTCGAATTCCTGGGACGGACGTCCCTTGCGATGGTTGTAGGTCGCTGGGTTGACTTTGTTGGTGTAGTCGCCGGTATTCTCGACGATCTCCAGGACCAAGGCGGGGCCGCCGGTCTTGGTGGCGAGTTCGCCGCTGACCTTGAGCAGGGAGTCGCGGATGGCCTCGGCTTCGAGGCGCTGGCGGTTCATGCGCCAGAAGAGCCGGTTCTCGGGGTCGAGGCGCAGGCCTTCGGCGTGGTTGGCGCTGGTGAGTCGGTAGGCTTGGCTGAGGGCGAGTACGCGGAGGAAACGCTTCTGCGACCAGCCGTCGGCCATGAAGCGCGTCGCCAGGTGGTCAAGCAGCTCGGGGTGGGAGGGCCGATCGGCGCGCTCGCCGAAGTAATCGACGCTGCGGACGAGGCCTTCGCCGAAGAGCTTCTGCCAGAGACGGTTCACCGTGACGCGGGCCGTCAGCGGATTGCGGCGGTCAGCGATCCATTCGGCGAGCTGGAGGCGGCCGCTTTGCCCGGCAGGAATGGCGGGGAACTTATCCCAGGAGGCCACGCGCAGGGCGCCGCGTGGGACGACGGCGGCGGTGGCGTAGGGGTTGCCGCGCACGTAGACGGGCATGTCAGCCGGCTTCTCGGCGTCCTGCATCGCGAAGGCCTTAGGCGCCTTCGACTTGAAGAATTCGGCATGCTGGATCTCGTGGTCCTTCTTTTTCAGCTGCTCGGTGAGTTCGTCTCGCCGCTTGGTGAGCACATCCAGGGCCGAAGGGGCCGCGGGTGTCGGGGCGGCGGCGACGGGGGCCGGCTTGACAGCGGTCGTGGCGGGCTTGGTTGCGGCGGTTTTCTTAAGGGCGGCGATTTCGGCGCCGACCGCTTTGCTCTCGGCGGTCAGCTTCGCCTGTTCCGCTTTGAGGGCGACGATCCTGGCTGCATGATCGGCTTCGGCTTGCTGGCGCTCCGCGAGCTGGGCCGGTGTTTCCGGCAGGGAGACGCTGCGGATGGTGCTCCAGACGCCGACGCCTTCCAATTTCACGGAAGAGGGGGAACTGCGCAGCATGCCGGCCATGCCATAGTAGTCGTCGACCCCGACGGGGTCGAACTTGTGGTCATGGCAGCGGGCGCAGCCCATCGTCATGCCGAGGAAGGCCCCGCCGATCTTGATGAGCTGGGTGTCGATGTGGTCCGCCTCCATCTTGGCTTTGTCCGGGTTGACGATCTCGATGTCGCCGACCATCAGGAAGCCCGTGGCGACGAGTTGGGAGACGCGCTGCTCCGGAGATGAGGCAGGCATCAGGTCGCCGGCGAGCTGCTCCTTGATGAACTGATCAAACGGCTTATCCTGGTTGAAGGCTTGGATGAGGTAATCGCGATAGCGCCAGGCATGTTCGGCGAAGACCTCGTTGGAGGTGCCAATCATGTCGGCATAGCCGGTGAGGTCGAGCCAGTGGCGTGCCCAGCGCTCGCCGTACGCCGGTGAGACGAGAAGCCGATCGACAACCTTGGCGTAGGCGTCGTCGGACTTGTCGGCAGCGAAGGCGAGGACTTCCTCGGCCGAGGCCGGGAGTCCGGTCAGGTCGAGGCTGACGCGTCGGATCCAGGTATGTCGGTCGGCATCGCCGGCGGGCTTGAGTCCTTTAGCTTCAATTTTCGCGAGGAGGAAGCGATCAAGCGGGTCCTTGGCCCACGCGGTGTCCTTGACGGCTGGGGCGGAAGGATGGCTGACTGGCTGGAAGGCCCAGAACTTTCGTCCCTCTTCAAGATTGATGGTGCGCTTCGGCTTGGCGGCCTTGGCGGCATCACCCGTGCGAGGGTCGGGGGCTCCCCGCTTCACCCATTCTTCGAGGATGGCGACTTCCTCCGCAGGCAGGCGGCCTTTCGGGGGCATCGCAAAATCTTCGTCGAGGTAGCACACCGCCTTGATCAGGAGGCTCTTCGCGAGGTCGCCGGGGATGACCGCCGCGCCGTTGTCGCCGCCTTCCTGCCAGCCGGCGCGTGTGTCGAGTGCGAGGCCGCCTTTGGTCTTCTTTTCCGTCGAGTGGCAATCGTAGCAGCGCTTGATCAGCACCGGGCGCACCTTTGACTCGAAGAACAACTCATCGTCACCGGCGGCCAGGAGGGCGAGCGGCGCGAGGAGAAGGGCGGTGATGGGGCGGAGGCGAGGCATGGCTCTTAGTCGGCCCAGGTGATGTTGAAGAGGACGTGTTCCATCATCGCTGCCGCGGCTTCGCCCGGCGTCCCGGATGAGAGCGCTTTGAGCAGCTTGCGGTGGGCGAGGACGGTTTCCGTCTCTGGGCGATAGTCGCCCTTGGATTGGCGCTTAAAGATTTCGACCAAATAGGCCTCGTATTGCCAGCGGAGGGGCTCCCAGAGCTGCAGTAAGCGGGTGTTGCCGCTGCGGGTCATCACGTGATGGTGGAGGTCGACGTCGAGGCGCGAAAGTTCCGCCAGAGACTGCGCTTTCTCCTGTTGGTCGATATTCTTTGCGATCAGTTCCGTGTCTGCCGTCGTCCAGTTCCGGTTGGCGAGACGAGCAGCCATGCTTTCGAGCGCGGCCCGGGCTTCCATGATCTCGCGAATGTCTTCCTCCGCGATGGTTCGCACGCGGGTCCGGCCGGTCTTTTCAAAAGCGACAAGGCCCTCGCGTTCCAAGGCAATAAGGGCTTCGCGCACGGGGGCGCGGCTCGTGTGGAAATGCTCGGCGAGGACCGGTTCGGCGAGGGCGGAGCCTTGCGGGAAGTGGCCGCTGACGATCTCCTTGCGGAGGCGGAGGTGCACGGCCGTCGCGCGATTGTTCCGCGGGGTACGAGGGAAGGGCTTGGCTTGGGGTGAGGCCATAGGTTTTAAAGTGTCGACAGTTTTAAAGCCGACAAGTCCGGAAGACCGAAGTTCCGAATATTTTGCCTCCAATTAGCCGACTAGGTGAAAGCCCTTAGGCGGGTAGGCGTCTTACTTTGTCGTCGGTGCCGGCAGGGCTACGATAGGGCGCAGCTTGGTGTGGTCCATCACCTTGGGGCGAGGGTCGTGCCAGCGGGCGCGCGGGGCGGGGGCCCGGGCGTCAAGCCAGGCGCCGAGGCGGAGGCGAAGTTCCGCGACGGAGCGGCCGGCTTCTCCGCCGAAGGCGGAGCTACCGGCGTCGTCGGCGTAGGTCTTGATCGTTCCGGCGCGCAAGCCGGGAAGGGCGAGTACCGCGGTGCCGACCGCATCGCGGTCTTGTCCGGAGGCCGCCGCGTAGATCGCAAGGTACTCGGCGAGCTGCTGGCCCGCGCGGAAGGCCTTAAGGCGCAGGCTGGGTAGCGGGCCTTCCGTTCCGGGGTAGAGCACCGCGAGGTCGTCGGGCTTGGACAGCGAGTCCTTCTTACCGATGGTCTGCCAAGGCACGACGCCGTCAGCGCCGAGCGACCAGGTTTCCACACACCAGGCGGCATTGATGGCGAGCGGCTGGCCAAGCTTGCTCACTGAACCATACATGTAGGTGAGTTTGCCGTCGCGACGGTTGCGGCCAAGCACGCGGTGCGGGTAGTCGCGGAGTGTGCCGGAGACCACGTCGACGTTGCTGACGCCGTCGAGCAGGTCGCGTTGCCATTCGGGACGCGAGACATCGAGACGGAAAGCCATCCGTACGTCGGTGGATGCTTTCACCGCATCCCAGTACTCCATGCCGAAGCGGCGGATCGCCCAGAAGTCCTGGGTGTGCTGCGGTTCGTCGAAGATCCAAGATGCGGAGCAAGCTTTCCAACTGCCGGGCTTCCCGTTCTTGCCGTTCTTAAAGTAGACCTTGTTGTTGAGGTAGAACTCGAAAGTCGTCTCATGCCAGCTCTTCTCGGCGAAGTGTCGGGCGAAACCTCCCGCGGCTGACCTAAATTCTTGCCAGTACTCCGGCGCGTAGGCGTTTTCGATCCAGTAGCCGCCTTTGAAGTGCTGCTCATGATTCATCGGCCAGTTCTCGTTGAGCGGCAGGTAGAGTGCTTCCGTGGGGACTTTGCCGCGGGGGAGATCGGCGAAGGCCGAGCCGTCGAGGAGCGGGCCGAAGCGCTCATCCCATTGCTTCCAGTCAAAAGAGCCATCGGAGCCGACCTTCGGCGCGGCGGTCACCCGGCCAGTCCAGCCGTAGGGAAGGATGTTAAGCGTCAGGCGATGCTCGTGGGCCAGACGGAACCACTCGTTCGAGGTGTCGTTCATGCCGTAGCCATTCATCTGCGCGACGAACGACAGGCGGTCCGGCAGGGTGAAGTTCCAGACGTGAATCGTGAAGGTGAACTCTTTTCCGCCGATCTTGAGCGTCCCGCGGTGTTCGCCAGGCCGCGCGTCTTTGGGAATCTGGAATTCCAGCAGGCGACCGTTCGGCGAGATGACGAGCGGGTCCTCGAAGGCCCCGACTTTAGGCAGGTCGTAGCGACGGAGGGGCAGGTCGATGGACACCTTTTCGGGGGCGCTCGGGAGTAGCATCGTCACCGCTTCACCTTTGGCGGCGAAGAGCTGCAGGCCGTGGATGGGCAGGCCAAGGGCATCGGTGGCTTTAAGGTCGGTTGTGCCAGATGCTTGCTTAGGGAGGGTCGGCAGGGTGGCGGCTTTCGCTTCGGGTAGGACAGGGTCGGCTTTCGTCGTGGGCGCAGGGGCCGGGCCATCCTCGAGCCAGAGCGTGAAGAACGGGGCGGTGCCTTT
>Ga0209298_10001344_pt1 | contig 16035 bp, 10 predicted proteins | sample S_140806_EF_Meta_FD_187325 | JGI IMG/M metagenome (GOLD analysis project Ga0209298, IMG submission 187325) | Freshwater microbial communities from Lake Simoncouche, Canada to study carbon cycling - S_140806_EF_MetaG (SPAdes) (version 2) | ecosystem: Environmental > Aquatic > Freshwater > Lake ...
TCGGGTTGTGCCCAATTGTTAAAAATCTCTGCAATAAATTTTCAACCGAATGCTGTCCCAATTAACCTTCCCGAAACAGTAATTAAAAATTTAAACCCTTATTACCAGCGGTTTGGAGCTTTTGAGCCTGATTTAAGCATAATTGACCTTATATGTAACATGGGTCCGCATTCCCTTGAATATCTTCACAACCGGAAATACCTTTACAGTTCCGAATCCTGACAATATGGCATTTGAATTTCATTCTGACGCAGAAACCTATTACCGTCATCAATATGAACATGCAAGAAATTATATCGTTCCGTTCATTGAGAATAATGGTTTCACACTTAAAAAAGGCCTTCAGGTTTTGGAGATTGGTTGTGGTGAAGGAGGAGTACTAAAGGCTTTTATTGAAAAAGGTTGTATTGCAACTGGAGTTGATTTATCAGAATATAAATTGGAAAAAGGCAAACAACTTATGGAATCTGAAATAAAATCTGGTTCAATGAGGTTTATCCTTCAAGATATATATGAGGTTGATTTTGAACAGGAAATGAATGGCCGGTTTGATTTGATTCTGATGAAAGATACCATTGAACATATTGTTGACCAAAACAGGATTATAGGATATCTTAAATCTTTTTTAAAACCAGGAGGACATCTTTATTTTGGATTTCCAGCATGGTGCATGCCTTTCGGAGGTCATCAGCAAATCTGTAGAAGCAAATGGTTAAGTAAATTACCCTATACTCACTTGCTTCCGAACTTCCTGTACAAATTTCTGATACGCATTGCTGGCGAAAGCAAAGAAACAACAGAAGAACTATTAGGTTTGGTAAAAACAGGCATTTCTACCCATAGATTTGAAACTATTCTGGAAAAAAATGGATACAAAATAGTAAAAAAGACCTATTTTCTGATTAATCCGATTTATAAGTATAAATTTGGGTTAAATCCTAAGCGGTTACCTCCCATTTTGACAGCAATTCCGGGACTCAGAGATTTTCTTACAACCTCTGCCTGGTACCTGATAAAACCGGTTTAAAGTTTGAGTCTTACCATATGAATTTCCGCAGAGAGAAAACAGTTTTCTATATTTGGGCATGGATTTGACCTTTTCGCTGATCCTTATCGGCATTGCATTGTTTGTTTTGCTGACAGCAGCGGCATACACAGTTTATGCTGAACGTAAAGTTTGCGCCTTGATTCAACAACGGGTTGGGCCAAATAGAGTAGGGCCTTTAGGGCTCCTTCAGCCTCTTGCTGATGTTATTAAATTGTTGCTTAAGGAAGATATTGTTCCGGATAAAGCCAACAAACTCATACATTTCTTTGCGCCTATGCTTTCTGTTGCAATAGCGCTGTCAGCGATCGCAGTGATTCCTTTTGCACATGGAGTTTATATTGCTGATGTAAATGTTGGTATTATGTTTACTCTGGCGGTTACTTCTATCGCGGTATATGGTATTACACTTTCAGGCTGGTCTTCCAATAGTAAATATGCGCTTTTGGGTGGTTTAAGAAGTTCTGCACAAATGATTTCCTATGAACTTTCAATGGGAATCACTGTGGTTGGTATTATTTTGTTAACCAACACCTTTTTTGCAGGTACTGAATTTATGAAAATGACCTCCATTGTAGAGGCGCAGGAAAGTTTATGGAATGTATTCAGAAACCCTATTGGGTTCCTGATTTTTACGGTTTGTGCTTTTGCAGAGACCAACAGAGCACCATTTGATCTTGCCGAAGCAGAACAAGAGCTAGTGGGTGGATTTCATACAGAATATAGTTCAATGAAGTTTGCAATGTTTTTCCTTGCAGAATACCTGAATATGATAACAGCTTCTGCAATCATAACCACTTTGTTTCTTGGTGGGTATCTATTACCCTTTCAGGGATTCTTTGAATCAATGGGATGGATGGAAGGTATTTTAGGCATTATTCTTCAATTAACGTCCTTTCTTGCAAAAACATTTTTGCTGGTCTTTGTGTTTATTTGGGTGCGGTGGACGTTACCTCGTTTCAAGTACAATCAACTGATGGAAATTGGTTGGAGGTATTTTTTACCCGTGTCAATTATCAACTTAATGGTTTTGGCAGGGATTTTGTTGTTTCTCAATCAGTAATTTCTGCCCATTTGTCCTCTGACAACACTGGCAGAAGTAACTCGTATAAATAATCTAAGAGTAAGCTTGTCTGTCAGCCTATGGAAGCCAATTTTTCGAACAGAGTACGTGATGTCATATCTTATAGCCGCGAAGAGGCAATAAGGTTGAATCATGACTATATCGGCACCGAACACCTCCTGCTGGGTCTTATCCGGGATGGAGAGGGTGTTGCTATAAAAATATTAACCGAACAACTTGGTGTTGAACTGGTAAAACTTAGAAAGGTAATTGAGGATACCGTAAAAACTACGGGTACCAGTTCAAATCTGGGAAACATACCTCTAACAAAGCAGGCAGAAAAAGTTCTCAAAATAACCTATCTGGAAGCCAAAATGTTCAAAAGTGACTTGATTGGAACTGAGCATTTGTTGCTTTCCTTGCTTAGGGACGAGGAAAATATTGCTGCTCAGGTTCTGGCCAAATTCAAGGTAAATTACGAAAACGTAAAAAGAGAGGTAGGAAATGTGCAAGAAATAAGAGGCTCCGCGGCCTCCGAACCAAATGAACCTCAGGAACCGGGCTCCTCTAAAGAAGGAAAAAAAGCACCTCAAAAATCCAAAACACCTGTATTGGATAATTTTGGCAGGGACCTTACCCGTGCAGCAGAGGATAATAAACTTGATCCTATTGTTGGACGTGAAAGAGAGATTGAACGCGTTGCTCAGGTTCTCAGTCGTAGAAAGAAAAACAATCCAGTCCTTATTGGTGAACCTGGAGTAGGTAAAACTGCTATTGCTGAAGGTCTTGCCCTCCGGATTGTTCAAAGAAAGGTGAGCCGAGTCCTCTTTAATAAAAGGGTTGTTACTCTTGACATTGCTTCTCTAGTCGCTGGAACAAAATACAGGGGCCAATTTGAAGAGAGAATGAAAGCCGTTATGGCTGAACTCGAAAAATCTCCGGACGTAATTCTGTTTATTGATGAACTTCATACACTAGTCGGCGCAGGAGGTGCATCCGGTTCTCTGGATGCTTCAAACATGTTCAAGCCGGCTCTTGCTCGTGGTGAAATTCAATGTATTGGAGCTACAACCCTGGATGAATACAGGCAATACATTGAAAAAGATGGCGCATTAGAACGCAGGTTTCAGAAAATAATGGTGGAACCAACCTCCATGGAAGAAACCCTTCAGATTTTGACCAACATTAAATCAAAATATGAAGATCATCATAATGTTAATTACACAGAGGATGCCATAAAAGCCTGTGTTTCACTCAGCGAAAGATATATAACCGACAGGCATTTTCCTGATAAAGCCATTGATGTGCTGGATGAAGCAGGAAGTCGTGTTCACCTCTCTAACATTCATGTCCCAAAAGAAATTCTTGATCTTGAAGCTAAAATAGATGAAATCAAGGAGGAGAAAAACAGGGTTGTAAGAAGTCAAAAATACGAGCAGGCGGCAGAATTCAGAGATATGGAAAAGCGTCTGAATGATGAGCTTGAAAGAGCTAAAACCGCCTGGGAAGAAGAAACCAAAACCAGCAGGTACGTTGTTTCGGAAGAAAATGTAGCTGAGGTAGTGGCAATGATGACCGGTATACCTGTTACCAAAGTAGCTGCTGGAGATGCTCAGCGCCTATTAAATATGGAGCTGGAACTGAAGTCAAAGGTTATTGGTCAGGAGGCAGCAATTGAAAAACTCGTAAAGGCCATCAAGCGCTCAAGGCTTGGGCTGAAAGACCCCAACAAACCTATTGGTTCCTTTATTTTCCTTGGTCAAACCGGTGTAGGTAAAACCGAGCTGGCAAAGGTTTTGGCTGGGTATCTTTTTGACACCGACGAAGCTTTGGTCAGGATAGATATGAGCGAATACATGGAGAAATTTTCTGTCTCCAGGCTTGTTGGTGCTCCTCCAGGATATGTGGGATATGAAGAAGGCGGTCAACTTACTGAAAAGGTCAGAAGAAGACCGTATTGTGTAATTCTTCTCGATGAAATTGAAAAAGCCCATCCTGATATTTTTAATTTGTTGTTGCAAATGCTGGATGATGGCATTCTAACCGATGGTTTGGGCAGAAGAGTAGATTTCAGAAACACCATTATTATCATGACCTCGAATATTGGGGCCAGAGAAATTAGAGAATTTGGAGCAGGAGTTGGATTTTCTACAACCAATAAAATCGCTGCTACCGAAACTCAAATGAAAAGTACCCTCGAAAATGCTCTAAGAAGAGTTTTTCGTCCGGAATTCTTAAACAGGATTGATGAGGTCATTATCTTTAATGCACTCGAAAAGTCCCATATCGGTCAGATAATTGACCTTTCTCTTAAAAAAGTGTTTAAACGAATTGCGGAAATGGGATACGAAGTAAAAATATCCGATCCGGCAAAAGATTTTATTGCCACTAAAGGCTATGACCAGCAATTCGGTGCCCGACCTTTGAATCGAGCAATTCAAAAATACCTCGAAGATCCTATGGCTGATGAAATGCTTAAAGGAGAACTAAAAGAAGGTGATACCCTACTGGTAGACTTAAATGAAGCAGGTGATGGAGTAATGGTTTCGCGCCAAACTAAAAAACCAGGTTCTAAGAAGAAAACTGCTTCTTAAGCGGTAAGCTTGTAAAAATAAAACCCCGTTTTCACGGGGTTTTTCATTGAGTAAGGTGCCATGGGTTTTTAATTTCTCAAAGCATAAAACGCTTCTTTGCTTTAAATTATAATCTACCTAACACTTTAACTAAACTCGAAAAGTAAGATTCGCTTGGCTTTTGCCTCTGACAATACAAAGATGAGATTGATAAATACCTTTAACAATGAAATGTTGTGGTGTGAATTCATGCCTTTATTTGATGGTATTATTTTGTATATGATTGATATATAGTTACTTAATGATTATTGTTAATTCTGCATTTCAGATGTATCAATTAATTATTCTATTTCGGGTATGAGAAAATTTTTAATTCTGTTTCCACTGATACTTTTAGTGCTGGTTTCTTTTGCTTTTGCATGCAAATGCAGGAAACCAGGTACTCCTAATGAAGAAAAAGAAAAGGCATCGCATGTATATACTGGTACAGTAAGTGAAATAAAATCTACAGAACAAGGTTTTGAAATAACTTTCACTTCTAAAAGAATTTACAAAGGTGAGATTGCTAAAAGTATTACGATTTTTACCGGAAATCACGATTGTGGATGGAAGTTTCAAAAAGGGGAAACTTATATTGTTTATGCCACACTGGAGTCTGGGGCAAAAATCCCTGAAACCAATATCTGCACAAGGACTAAACTTTTAGGCGAAGCTTCTGAAGATGTAAAAGAATTGGGAAAGGGTAAAAAACCTAAGAAATGTTAATCTGAAGAAGGTATATTTCTGAATAACTCTTTTGCAGGCTCCAAATAGGCTTTTCCGGAAAGGAATTCCATTTTTTCATTCAGCGATTTAATCCAGGTATCATATACAACACCTTGAAGTGTTGTAGGTTTATGACGCAACATCGTGTAAAGTTGTTGGCAATCTTTTGCAATTTGTTTAGCCTCCTGAGTTAACCAAACATTTTTAAAGTTTTCCATAATATACTTTTCTCCGGTTGGAGAAGGATGAATCATATCCTCAGCATAAAAACGGTAATCTCTAAGATCATCTGTAAGCAATTCATAAGCAGGAAAATACCTTGCCAATTTATTTTTTTGCAACCAGGTATAAAGGGTATAATTTAAAATCCCTTTGGATGCTGAATTTTCCTGAAATCCGTCTTTAAGATGTCTAACAGGAGAAACAGTAAAGCAGATTTTTGCCTGAGGATTAATGGCCTGAATACTTCGGTGAATGGTATCCAGATTTTTAAAAATTGATTCAGGAGAACTTAAAACTTTTGTAAACAAGATATTGGCTTGCCTGTGACAATTGGCTGCTATTTTTCCGGTTTGGTTAACCTTGTATCCCCAACTTGTACCCAGAGTTACTATAACCAAATTTGCCTTTTCTAAAAAGAAACGTGCAGTAGTTAAAGTGTTATTTATTTGGTTTAAAACAGATTCTAAGGAATCCCCAAAATAACCTGATTGTGCTTCAAAGGTTTTCCAAAGACCATTTTCATTAAAAAAATCGGTCTCATGGAACATTTTGTCCTCAGCGATTCTTTCAAAAAGATGTGCAATTGCTTCAGGATGAAATACTACACCAAATGGATTTCCTTTCGATTCAAAACCCCAGTCAGACAAATGACTATGGATACTATCACTAAAGCAGGAGCCAAATGAAAAAAGTTTCATGGTTTGGTTTACTGCAACGTCCGGCGTATCCGGTGAACAAACGGTTCTGAATTCCATAGCACACAAAAATTGACACCTTAAATTTAAGTGTGGATATCAGGAATCTATTGCTGAAATAAAGCAGTAGCATTGACAATGATCCATTGGATTAGCCGATTTCTTATACTGATATTCATTGCAACCGGAACAGCCTGCAGTTCCAAACATCATGTTTCTGCTTCTAAAAAGAAAAAAAAGTACTCAACTGTTAGTAAACCTGCTGAGAAAAAGCCTAATGCAAGCACTTCCATTAAAAAATCAAAGACAAAATCTGAATCAACAAATACCAAAGCCAACAAAGTAATTTCAACGGCAAAATCTTTTATTGGAACTCCCTATAAAACCGGAGGTACCACAAAAACTGGAATGGATTGCTCTGGATTAATGATTCAATCCTTTAAATCTGCGGGCATTTCTTTACCTCGCGTTTCTTCTGAGCAAGCTAACGAGGGTAAATCTGTTTCTTTGAAAGAAATTTTACCCGGAGATATGGTCTTTTTTGGAGAAAGCCCAAAATCTAAAACCGTAAATCATGCCGGACTCGTTGTAGAAGTACCTGAAAGAAATAAAAAGGTATTGTTTATCCATGCCTCTACCTCAAAAGGCGTTCGGATTGATGACTTGTATTCAGAATATTGGTTTCAGAAATTTATTACTGCCAGAAGGGTAATTCCTTAACATCATAGGGAATCAATCGGGGGCATCTTCTGTTTTATTACGGTCTACTTTGTACTTTTGGGTTTTTAAGCCATGAATTTTCAACTAAGCGAGGAGCACCTGCTGATTCAGCAAACTGCCAGAGAATTTGCTCAGACTGTTCTGTTACCTGGGGTAATAGACCGTGATGAAAAACAATATTTTCCCCAGGAAATTTTAACCCAAATGGGTGAACTTGGATTTCTTGGAATGATGGTAGATCCGAAATATGGAGGCGGTGGTATGGATACCGTTTCTTATGTTTTGGTAATGGAAGAACTTGCCAAAGTTGATGCTTCTGCAGCTGTAATTGTTTCAGTAAACAATTCTTTGGTTTGCTGGGGTTTAGAGACCTTTGGATCCGAAGATCAAAAAAGTAAATACTTGCACCGCTTAGCCAAAGGAGAAATCATTGGTGCTTTTTGTCTGTCTGAACCAGAAGCTGGAAGCGATGCAACTTCTCAAAGGACAACTGCAGAAGATAAAGGAGATTACTATCTGGTGAATGGAACAAAAAACTGGATTACAAATGGCAGTATCGCCAGTGTTTACCTGGTAGTTGCCCAAACAGACAAAGAAAAAGGACATAAAGGAATAAACTGTTTAATTCTTGAAAAGGGCATGCCGGGCTTTGAAGTTGGGCCTAAAGAAAATAAACTAGGCATTCGTGGCTCAGATACCCATACCCTGCAATTCAATGACGTAAAAGTTCCTAAGGAAAACAGAATTGGGGAAGATGGTTTTGGCTTCAAGTTTGCCATGAAAACGCTTGGCGGAGGCAGAATTGGAATAGCCGCTCAGGCCCTTGGAATTGCTTCAGGTGCGTTTGAAAGAGCATTGGCTTATTCCAAGGTGAGGAAGGCTTTTGGCAAAGAAATTATGCATCATCAAGCCATTCAGTTTAAGTTGGCAGATATGGCAACTGAAATTGAAGCCTCCAGGTTATTGTGCCTGAAAGCAGCAAGAGAAAAAGACCTCGGAATGGATTATACCCTTTCTGGTTCTATGGCCAAACTGTATGCCTCCAGAACAGCGATGCATGTTGCCTCAGAAGCAATACAGGTGCATGGCGGAAATGGATATGTAAAAGAATACCATGTTGAACGCCATTTAAGAGATGCAAAGATTACAGAGATTTATGAAGGAACTTCTGAAGTTCAAAGAATTGTAATATCCAGAGCTTTGTTGTCCTGATAATTATAATATTAAACCAAAAAAGGCTGTTTCATAACGAAGCAGCCTTTTTAATTTTTTAGGTTCGGTTAATTATTCGTTGACCATTTTGCTGTCGAAGTCAAACACAAGTGTAAATCTCAGTGTGTTTTGTAATGGATGGTTTTGTCCTGTTGGTGCCAGGTAAGCAAAATCTAATCCAAAGGTACGGTATCTTAAACCAGCACCAAATGTGAAATATTTTCTGTTCCCTTTGTATTTGTTTTCATAAAAATATCCTGCACGAATAGCAAACAGATTATTATACCAGTATTCTAAACCGGTTGCTATATTGATTTCCATAATCTCTTCTTGAAATTTTGAAAATTGTTTGGTCGAGTCCTCATTATAAAAGCCTGTGGCATCACCAAAGCTTCCAAACATTCCGTTTAGTAAGGAAACCTGAGTTGATCCACCTGCAGAAGGCACCAGCAGCTTGTTAAAATCCTGGGTAAAGGAAAAGGTATTGTATTCATCAAGGCCAAATTTAAAAGCGTATCCTGTTCTTAAATTTATTGGAATGAAATCACGCTGACTGGAATTGGTGTAGGCCATCTTAGCACCAATGTTGGAGATCGAAGTACCCCATTTGAAATTAATCGGGATATCTCCTTTTTTACCTTTTGCTGTAAAATCTGAGTTATAAGTAACTGAAACATCACCAGCAACAGATTGACCGGGTTTAGTTGTAAGGCCTCCCAATTGTCTGGCACCGGCCAGGTTGGAATAAATGTATTTTAGGTTTAGACCTGCTGACAGGTTTTTGGTAACTTTTCGGGTATAACCAGCAGTCAGAGCGAATTCCGATGCATTGAATTTACCAGTTTCTATAGCGCTTTCATCGGTAAAAATGATTTCACCTAAAGAGAAATAATCCAGAGAGTAACCGAATACGCCTCCTTTTTCTCCCAGATTGTGGTAACCTGCAAGATAGGCCAGATTAATATCTGGAACCAAGTACCTTAACCAAGGGGTATAGGAAAGAGAGTAGCCCATTTTTTTCTGGGTAAATGCCAGATTGGAAGTGTTCCAGTACATAGCGTTAGCATTATCTGCTATTGCAGCACCAGCATCACCCATGGCGCCACTTCTGGAATCAGGACCTATCATCAAAAATGGTACTGCTGTTGTGATGGTACGTAGTCCGACCCTGCCAGATTGTGCCAGTGCCAAAGAGCCAGATAGGATAGTTAGAAAACTAAGAGTTAGTGAAAAAACGATTTTTCTTTTTGTGAAAACCATAAGGGTATTGACCTTTTTTAAATTTACTTGTTTGTGTGTAAACACTAAAATGCCAGATTGCAAAATTAGTGTTATATATGATTGTACTTGCAGAGTTGGTCTTAAAATTAACAGATTACCTTAGAAGTACTAGTTTTTCGAACTTGGAAACATGCTCTCCACGAGAAGGCACCTTAACCGAAACTTCATAAACGTATACGCCTTTACCTAATTTGTCTCCGTAATCATCTAAACCATCCCAATCGAGCGTATTAAAGAGATTACCTTCTGCAAGTGTCTGAGCAGTAAGCGTTTTTACTAATTTGCCAGAAACTGTATAAATTCTGATTACAGCTTGAATGAATTCTCCATTTCTGTTATGTTCAAAGAAGAAACGGGTGTTTGTAGTAAACGGGTTGGGATAATTCAATACGTGTTCCAGAGCCAATTTTGCATCATCGGCGACAATAAAACGCGTTTTTGCTGTATTTGAGTTGTTGGCAATATCCCAAACTTTTAGTTCAAGATCATACTCTCCTGGTGTAAGTGAGGTATAATTGTACCTGATAGTTCCATCCTTATAACTGTCTTTTTTGGCGGAATAGAACTCATTTAAAATGGTAGCATTTCCCTCATTACCATTCAATTTGGCGGTGATTTCATGACCAATACCTGTACCAATGGTGTTTATGCCACTTTCATCTGAGACATTGGCCATCAATACCGGATTTTGATTGACAAGACCTCCATCAGCCCATTTTTCATCATTGAGAAACAACTCGATCTCAGGACCAATTTTATCTGGAGCTACAGTTGTGTCTGTTCCACCAACTATAAATTTTGAGGAACAGCCTGCTCCATCGGTGGAGTTACCAATAAAATACAGGCTTATTTTTCCTCTTCCATCCTCATAAGAAATATCCAAAGGAACTTTGAATTGAAAAGTAAAGTCACCAGCATTCACAGAGGCTTCTCCATTAAAAATCCTGTTTTTTTGAACCTGATAGGTAAAGGGGCAACGAATGGTATTCACATCCAGAGGTTTATCAAAAACAGTGGAGTAGAGAGAACCCGAATATTGATCGAGTTTAATACCCTGTCGATTTTGAATTTCCCCTTCAACAGTTACAAGAGATAATGCTTTTAATGGAACAGAATCATTTAAACTTAAATCAATACCATTTATTTTTTTAACTGTTGCCTGAAGATTGGGATATGCCAGCATAATTCCGGGATCACCCATGAGTGTAAAATTTCTGTTATTGATACCGTTTAGCCAGGAAGCATTTTTAGTTCTGAAAAATACTTCTCCTAAATAAGGCATACGATTATTTATGGTGTCATAGGTAAAAACATGATTATAGAAATTGCTGTTTAAGGTTGCATTTGGGCCAGAGTATACCAGTCTTACCGTGGTAAGCATAGCAATTGCTCCTCCAAATTCTTTAATAGCAAGCAGTTCCGCCCCAGATCTTCTCTCCGGATCATCATATCTGCCAAATTCGCAGGTAGCAGTAATAAAAACGGGTAATTTTTCTCCATTGTTAATTTTCTGTATATCAGATATTTCCAAAATTTTTGAATTTGACCAACCTGTTTCTCCACCATGACCAGTATAGTTTACCAGCAGAGAGCCCTCATCCAATTTTTGAAGCAACGCTGCTTTGCCATCCGGAAAACGACTTCCTTCAGCAGTATTGGTCATTACATAACTATCCATATACACTTTGGATAAATTAGAACAAGGCGAGCGCAGATTTATCTGACTGGAATAATTATCCGCTTGGGTAACGTGCAAACAACCATCCGAATCTTTATGATCTGCTACCAATAATACTTCATTTCTCCATGTTCCAATAGCTGATGTACTTGTTAGATAATTCCGAATTTTATTTGTTACAGCCTGAGCTTCAGAGGCATTTATAACTGGAATTCTTCCAACACCTACATCTAGCATATGAGTTTGAATTGAATTATCGTTGGGATATTGAAAAGTTGATTCTCCCCAAAAACCTTCGTTGTCGTCCAGGAAACCAAAGTAATCATCACTTACATAGGACAAAGTCGGTCTCAATGAATTTCTGCTCTGATAGGTTGGAACCAAGTTGGTCAATATGTTAGGGGTAATTCTGCTTTTGGGATCATAACTACCTTCACCATACATTAGAACAAAATCTGGCATCAGAGAAGGGTCTGTTCCTGCTCTGTCATAAAACATTTTAATAAAGTCCCTGATTCCTGAAATGTCCATTCTTCCACCTGAAAACTCGTTATAAATTTTATCACAGGTAACTGCATGTACTGTACGTCCATATACTGTTCGATGGAGATTGGCGAGGTTTTCTGCTTCATTCAACAGTGAAGGATGAGTAATTATCAGGTAATCAGCCTGAGAGAGCCCATGCAAATTTTGATTTTCTATTTTCCCGATATAAACAGGGTTTTTTAAAAGAGAATTATTAAATACAATAAAACTTTTAAGCGTATCTGAGGTAACGGAAAAAGTATAATCACTTCCATTTAAAGTTCCGTTGACCTGAACCGGTCGTAAGGGGTTGCTGATATCCCAAAAAACGCAGGTAGGGTCTGCATTTGAAAAATTTAAAGAATATGTATTATTATCTCCCGAAATTCGGGGGAAACTAAAAATTTGTTCGGCATTGGCTATAACAAGATTCTTTTCAAATTGAACATCAATGTAATCCAGCCAACCTATATTGACAGGCGAAGCAGAATTTTTATTGTAAATCAACTCAACTGTCAATAGTCCATCGGTTACCATTGAAGCAGGAACATAAAACGTTCCTGTATTCAGGCTGGCATAATCTGCCTCATAATTGTTTATTAATACAGAGGAAAGATTAACTGTTCCTACAGTGCTACCTTCAAGTTTTACTGTGAAATTGGTATTTATACTCGAACGGGCAATAACCCGAACAGTAACTCTTATTAGTGAATCCTGATTTGCATTACTGATAGGAAAATTAAAGGATCTTGAAGAAGTTAAATCAAAAGATTCTCCAAACCACATTCTGCCAGATTTTATAAAGTTGGACAATTCTTGTTCATAAAAAAGCCCTTGTGTTGCATTGGAAAGAGGGGTGCCTCCAGAAAGTCCAGGAGAAACTGTAACTCTTTGTGTTGCATTGGCCTCATTAAAGTTTAAAAAGTAAAAGACACTATCTGTAAAGAAATTCAATTCATGATAATAATTCCCGTTCACCCCATTACCTTTAAATGGATGTGGATTATCTCCATAAAACAATATATAATCCTGGGAATCAAAGGTTCCATCATTCATGCCCACCAATTGTATAGCGTTTTCAACCAAATCATCATTTCGATAGTCGCTATTTGCCTGACTAAGCATTCCCCCTCCATTTCCAAAAAGCCGAATTTGCTGAGGATTCAAACTTCCAGGATCAATCCCTAAGGCCTGAATAAAGGAATAATCTATTCTATGTATTCCTTGTAGGCTTGTCCCGATTTTATACCAGTTTCCAGATGACAAAACAGAATTTGAAGCATATGTCCTGGCATTTTGCTGGATTTTATTTTGGGGGGCCTCTCTATAGGATAACTTATACTTAACGGAAGTTGCCTTTCTGAAGGAAGTGCCATCAGTTCTGACTTGAACTGGGTATACTCTTATATATTGAAATTGTTTTTTTCGATAAGTAACTACAGGTCCGGAAATAACCGGATTTGCTGGGTACCATTCAGATGCCCTGAAATCAGATATAGGACTCGTATTGAAAATCCGGTTGCTTTCTTCAATTGCAGAAACCGATTCTGTTCCTTCTGAAATAATCTCTTTTCCTTCCGGGACAGGTATAAGAAAATCCTTACAAGGTAGATTTACCACCTTATCATCATAGGAGGCTCCGGTAAAATAAAAAGCCTCTAAAGAGCTGCCAGATGCATTATTTTCAGGGATTCGGATGTTTTTTCCCCATTCAGGAACAAAGGTATTCCACACCCCGATTTCCACAGAAGCAGGGGTAATCTGTGATAAAGGAATGTCTTTCCGGGTTTGGCCGGAAAGAATTACAGGAACAATAAATAGTAAAGGCAAGGAAATTAGGCCAGTTCTCAATGATTTTAGCACACTTATATATACGTTAAAATACAGTAGCAAGGAACGAATTTTTTATGGGTACTTCAAGGTAAAAAAATCTACCTCGCTAGAAATAAAAATACAGAAAGTTTCTCTTGGATTTTGTTTTTTGAGTGGATAGCCGTATTTTTAAACTTCAATTACACTATACCCTCAAGGTTGGTTTTAGTTTTGCCCTTAGTAATGAGAATAAGGACTGCCATTTTTACCCTGCGACTTTTCCTATTTTGTGCATTAGTCACAATATTTTGCTCGTCCGGTTACGGCCAGGATCCGCAGTTTTCGCAGTATTATGCAAATCAGGTTTTGCTCAATCCTGCGTTTACCGGAGCCGCTGATGGCCCCAGGGTGGTTATGAATTATCGCCGTCAATGGGTTGCCATTCCTGGTTCATTCAGAACTATGGCATTTGCCTATGATCAGAATGTATTCTTCGGAAAAACAGAGCATGGACTTGGAGTGACAGTATTGACCGACCGTGCTGGGGAAGGTAATTTAACCAAGCTCGACCTGATGGCGAACTATTCCTATAAGTTAATGATAACCAGACCTGGAGCTAAGTTATTCCATGCGGTTAGATTCGGGCTTGCTGGTGGAATCCAACAATCCAGCATTGACTTTTTCAGGTTAAGGTTTCCAGATCAGATTGATCCAAGAGATGGACAAATATATCAAACTCAGGAGAAAGGATTTAATCAGTCCTATATGATACCTGATTTCCAAACAGGATTGTTATATTATAATAATTACGCCTATTTTTCCATTACAGCTAATCACCTAACTGAGCCAACACAGCGCTTTTTTACCGGAGCACTTGGAAATAATGCAGATCCAAAGCTGCCTAGAAAAATAACTGTTACTGGTGGAGTGAATATTCCATTTGGACCAAAGAGCAACCCAGACATGTATAATATTACACCTGTGTTCATTTATAAAACTCAGGGTAATTTTGACCAGATTGATCTTGGCGCATATTTTACGTTTGAGCCAATCGTTCTGGGTATGTACTACAGAGGCTCCTCCCAAACATATGATGTTGGGGGCCAGGCCTCAAAATCAGATTGGGGCAGCGATGCTCTAATTGGATTGGTAGGTTTTAGAAAAGGCATTTTCAGTTTTGCCTATTCCTATGACTATACCATCTCAACCTTACAAAACCGTGTTTCAGGTGGTTCTCACGAGCTTGCCCTGATTATGGAATTTGAAAGGAACCGTAAAACCAAGTTCAAACATCGTAAGATGCCTTGTCCTCGTTTCTAAGTTTTTGTATATTTGTACTTCTTAGCTTTTTAATCTTACCGGCCTGTATGAAGAAAGTAAAAGGACAGACCTTTTGGTCTCTTTTAATTGTTGCTGCTGTTTTACTTGTTGCCTGCGGAGGCAAGAAGAATGACGTTAATTTCAACGGCAAGAACAGCACTAAAACCGGGATGAAATATAACGACAAGAAAACCAGTGGTTTTCAGGTGAAGAAATTTAAAGGCCTTGAAGGCGCACCAGGTCTTGTATTTATCCAGGGTGGTACCTTCCTTATGGGAGGTGGCGAAAAGGACATTGAATTTTCAATGAACAACCGTGAACGTCAGGTAACTATCGCAAGTTTCTACATTGATGAAACTGAAGTTGCCAACGTTGATTACAAAGAGTTCTTGTTTTATATCCTGAAAGATTCAGGAGAAGACAAGCACACTCAATTGTATCCTGATACTACTGTTTGGTATAGAGATCTTGCAATGAATGATCCTTATGTGCTCTACTACTTCAGTCACCCTGCGTTTTATCAATATCCTGTTGTAGGTGTAAACTGGCACCAGGCTAATGAATACTGCAAATGGCGTACTGCTAAGGTAAATGAGAACAAAGGCAACGAGAAGAAAAACAAAAAAGAAGGTAATCCTGTTCTTTGGCCTGATTACAGACTTCCAACAGAAGCTGAATGGGAATATGCTGCTCGCGGTTTACTTGAAATGGAGTTGTATCCATGGGATGGTAAGTCTTTAAGAGATTTGAAAGGTCATTTCCGTACAAACTTCAAAATTGGTCGCGGTAATTATGCCGGATGGGCTGGTGGAGATGGTAAGTTCATGACTGATGGGTACATGACTACAGCACCTGTAAGAACGTTTTTTCCGAATGATTTTGGACTCTATAATGTTTCTGGAAATGTTTCAGAATGGACAATGGATACATATCGCTCCCTTGCATTTGAGGATGTGGATGATTTGAATTCATTCAGAAGGAAAGGTCAGACAGAAATAAGACAAGATCAGATGTTGGATGATATTTCCTACATGGCAGATCCTAACAAATCCCTGTTGTTTAATCCAGATCCAAACGCAGCACCTGGAAATTCAGACTTTGATAATGTGAAGGTATATCGTGGT
>Ga0209298_10001351_pt1 | contig 15996 bp, 14 predicted proteins | sample S_140806_EF_Meta_FD_187325 | JGI IMG/M metagenome (GOLD analysis project Ga0209298, IMG submission 187325) | Freshwater microbial communities from Lake Simoncouche, Canada to study carbon cycling - S_140806_EF_MetaG (SPAdes) (version 2) | ecosystem: Environmental > Aquatic > Freshwater > Lake ...
GCTCATCGGGGTCGAAGGGCTTGGGGATGTAGTCGTCGGCGCCGGCCTGGAAGCCGGCGATGCGATCGGCCGTCATCCCCTTGGCGGTGAGGAAGATCACCGGGGTGCCCCCCAGCCGCTCATCACCCCGCAGCCGCTTGAGCAGGCCATAGCCATCGCAGCGGGGCATCATCACGTCGGTGATCACCACATCGGGCAGCAGGGTCTGGGCCGTGGTCCAGCCCTCCTCGCCGTCATTGGCGGTGGTCACCAGGAAGCCCTCGTCTTCGAGGTAGGCCTTCACGGCGGTGCGCAGGCCCGGTTCGTCGTCCACCAGGAGCAGCCGCACCGGTGGCGCAGGCACGGCCTCGGCGGGGATGCTGACTTCGCCCTCGGAATCGGGCAGACCGGCGGCGCCGGTGGGAAGGGAGTTCACCATCGCCGAAATCTATCGGGGGCGCCGGATTCGGGCAGCCACGTGCCCAGCGCCGTTACGCCGGCCCAAGGCTGCCGGCTCCTGACCACCCAGCACGGCAGCGCTCCGACCCTCAGGGATGGGGCAAGGGAGGAACCGCGAGCACCTCAAAGTGTTCCAGCTGGCGGCCATCGAAGCCGAGGCTGCGGGCCAGGGGGCCCAGCCCAGCCGGTTCGCGCCCCGCCTGCTCGGGGAAGCAGGTGGCCCACCAGATCAGGTGATCCAGCCGGTTGGCGGGGTTGATCGGTCCGCCGGGATTGAGGGTCTGCACCACCACCTTGGAGGCGGTTACCCCGGCACGGGTGGCGCGGCCCGGCCGGCAGTCAATCGAGTCGGTGGTGATCGCCACCCGATCGCTCCATTCCTGCCAGATCTTCACCCGCCAGAGGCCCGGCTGATCCGGGTCTGCCACCCGCCCGTAGACCCCCAGCCAATGGGTGCCCTCCCGCATGGTGGTTTTTTCCACCAGGATCTTCAGGTCGGGGGGGCGGGGAGCGGGTTCCGCCCGTAGGGGGGAGAGGCAGCCAGCGCCCAGGGCGGCCGCGAAAAAGGCACCCAGTCCAGTGGCCAGGCCGGCGCTCAAACGCGCTCCTGCCCCAGAAACCGCCTCAGGCTTCAGGAGCCCTCCAGGAATCCGAGGCCGCCCGCCCACCCCAGCGGCGCCTGCTGTGGCCGGCCGGAGCCGCTTCCACCGCAGCGCCCGGTGGTCCTGCGCGCCTTCCCAGCGCCGCGCTCGGACCGCCGATCCAGGGTCTTCCCGCAGGACATGGCAAAGCTGCAACGGTCGGGCTGCTTGATCCGAGCGAATCAGCCGGCCGGGGAGCTTTGCCCAGAGGCTCAGCGGCCACCCTCCGAATGGGTCTGATCGGCTGGCCCGCCCTACCTGCCCGAACAGGTGCCGTCGTTCGGCCCCCATTCCCCCTTGCTGATCGAGGTGTCGCTGGATCCAAGGCACGATCGCCACTTCGTTCAAGACCTGCACCACAGAGTTCTGACCTTCCTTGTGCAGCTCTTTCTTCCGTGCTCCGTCCTGGAGGCCCTGGTGCGGCACGGCCTTGAACCCACGAAGTCTTGCCAGCATGGCCCCATGCTTCCCTATCTCGATCACCACGCCACCACGCCCTGCGATCCAGCGGTGGTGGCGGCGATGGCGCCCTGGTGGAGCGAGCGGTTCGCCAATCCCTCAAACCGCCTGCACCGGCCCGCCCTTGAGGCCGCCGCCGCCGTGGAGCTGGCCCGCCGAAAGCTGGCCGAAGCCGTGGGGGGCCAGGCCGAGGGGGTGATCTTCACCAGCGGCGCCACCGAGGCCGCCAACCTGGCCCTCAAGGGCGTGGCCGAGGCCGCCGAGGAGCGGGGCGAGCGCCGGCGGGGCCTGGTGAGCCTGGCCACCGAACACCGGGCCGTGCTCGATCCCCTGGCCTGGCTGGCCCGCCGTGGCTTCCCCGTCACCGTGCTGCCGGTGGGGCCTGAGGGCCTGGTGGATCTCAACCAGCTCGCCGACGCCGTGGGTCCGGAGACCCTGCTGGTGTCGGTGATGGCCGCCAACAACGAGATCGGCGTGCTCCAGCCCCTGGCCGCCATCGGTGCCCTCTGCCGCGAGCGGGGAGCTCTGTTCCACTGCGACGGCGCCCAGGCCGTGGGCCATATCCCCCTGGCCATGGAGGAGCTGGGCATCGACCTGCTGGGGCTCAGCGGCCACAAGCTCTACGGCCCCAAGGGGGTGGGGGCCCTGGTGCGCCGCCCCGGGGTGGCGCTGGCCGCCCAGCAGCACGGCGGCGGCCAGGAGGGAGGCCTGCGGGCCGGCACCGTGCCGGTGCCTCTGGTGGTGGGCCTTGGGGCGGCGCTGGAGCTGGCCCTCGCCGACCGGGAGGCCCGGGCCAAACGGCTCGGGGCCCTGCGGGACCAGCTCTGGGAGGCCCTGGACACGCTGGGCGGCATGACCCTCAACGGCCATCCCACTGCGCGGCTGGCCCACAACCTCAATGTGGGCGTGGGGGGGGTGGATGGAACCCGCCTGCACCAGCTGCTGCGGCGCCAGCTGGCGGTGAGCAGCGGGTCGGCCTGCAGCCAGGGGAGCCCCTCCCATGTGTTGGCGGCCCTGGGGCGCAACCGCCAGGAGGCGGCCGCGTCGATCCGCTTCGGCCTGGGACGCGGCACGCAGGCCTCGGAGGTCACGGCCGCCATCACCGCCGTGACCGGGGCGGTGGCCGAGCTTCGCCGCCCTCCCTAGCCTTGAAATCCCAGGCGTTCTGATCATGGCCCCCAGCAGCGGAGGCTTCGGCGGGTCCGCCATGAAGCGCCTCAACATCGGGGATGCCGTCCACGACGGCTGGACCGCCTTCTGCAGGGCTCCCTGGAGTTTCGTGCTCTACGCCCTTCTGCTCACTGGGTTGCAGATCCTGTTGCAGCCCCTCCAGGAGCAGGTGCTGCGCGGAGCCCGGGGCGAAACCCTGGGGGTTCTCGACTGGTTGCTCTTTCTGGTGGGCCTGATCGCCAGCTTTGCGGTGAGCTGCTGGGGGAATGTGGGCATGGTCCGCGGCGCCTGGCAAGCTCTGGCGGGTGAACGTCCCACCCTGGGCAGCCTGCTGCGCTGGGATGGACCAGGGTTCCGCCAGGTGTTCATGGCCTGGATCGCCCTGAGCAGCCTGCTGTCGATCCCGCTGTTGGTGGTGCTGGCGGTGCTCGCCGGGGCCCTCGGTGTGGCCTGGCTGCTGGAACGGGGCGGCCTCCAGATCACGGATGCCAACCTCGGACTACCGCTGCTGCTCGTGGGCCTCCTGGTGATCCTCCTGCTCGGCCTGATGCTGGTGGCCCTGCTGTATTTCGGCGTGAATCAGCAGTTCATCTCCCAGATCGCGTTGCTGGAGAACCGTGGGGCTATGGCCACCGTGCAAAGGGGTCGCAGCCTGGTGGATCCTCAGTGGCTGCTGCTCTTGCTGCTGGCGGTGATCAAGCTCCTGCTCCTCGCCGTGGGCCTGGTGACCTTCGGCATGGGGCTGATGGTGGCCTGGCCCGTGAGCAGCTGCATTTCCACGGCGGCCTATCGCCATCTGGTGAAGGCGGAGGCGGGCTGAAAGGCCGGATGCAAGCCGGCGACGTTCTTAACCGGCGACGTTGTTCAGCAGCCTTCGTTCAGCAGCCTCAGCGGATCAACCGAGCGCCCCGGTGCTCAGCAGCACGAATCCGAGCACACCCACCAGGGAGAGCAGGAACTGGGCGAAGCGGCTCACCAACATGCCGGCCACCACCGCCAGGCCCACCAGCAGGGAGCGCTTCAAACGCAGCAAACCGAAGGGCCCCAGGGAGGTGGGGGCACTCAGCAGTTCCCCCACGCTGGCCCCCAGCAATGGGCCCAATAGGGCCCCCAGCAACGGTCCTCCCACCGGCAGAGCCGGCAGGAGCCCAAGCAGTCCCACCAGCAGGCCGATCCCTGAGCCGATGTAGGCCCAGCGGGTGGCCTGCATCCGGGCGGCGCCCAGCACCAGGCCCAGGGCATCAGCACCCCAACCCAGCAGCAGCAGCACACCGGCGAAGACGAGCGTGGGCCAGCCCGTGGCGAAGCCGGTCGCCAGACACCACTCCAGGGCCCCCAGCGGCAGCAATGCCAGGCCGGGGAGCACCGGCAGTAGGGTCCCGGGAATGGCCAGAGCCTGGATCAGCAGCGCCGCCCACCAGGCCAGATCAGCCCGGTGCACCGGCGGCAGGGCCGGATGCCAGGGCAGCGAAGGAAGGTTGGGCAGAGCCAGGTTGAAGGCCAGGGGCAGACCATGCCAGCCGCTCAGGAGGGCAGGCAGCTGAACAGCGAACGGGGCAAACAACTGGACAGGCAGGGGAAAGGTCATGGCAGGCGGCGGGCCACCCGCAGCTTGGCGGAGCGGCTGCGGGGGTTGCCCTCAGCCTCGCCCGCATCGGCCACCAGGGGCTTGCGGGTGACCCGCTCCAGGCGCTCGTCGGCCAGGAAGGCGGTCTTGACGCGGCGATCCTCGAGCGAATGGAAGCTGATGATCGCCAGTAGGCCGCCGGGCACCAGCCAGTCGGGGGCGTGCCGTAGCAGGCGCTCCAGGGCCCCCAGCTCATCGTTCACGGCGATGCGCAACGCCTGGAAGCTGCGGGTGGCTGGATGGATGCGGCCGTGGCGGGCCTTCGGTGGATAGCAACCGGCCACGGCATAGGCCAGCTCGTTGGTGCTGCGCTCCTGCCAGGGCTTCGCCTCCCGTTCGGCCACCAGCCGCCGGGCGATCCGCCGCGACAGGCGCTCATCGCCGAACTGAAACAGCAGATCCGCCAGCGCCCCTTCCTCCAGCCGATCCAGCAGCTCGGCGGCGCTCTCGCCCGCCTCGGGATTCATGCGCATGTCGATCGGGCCCTCGGCCCGGAAGCTGAAGCCCCGCTCGGCCCGATCCAGCTGGGGGCTACTCACGCCCAGATCCGCCAGCACCGCCACGGCGCGCCGGTCCGCCGGCGGCGTCCAGGCGCCGAAGTTGGCGGCTTCGATCCGCACCCGGTCGCCATAGGGGGCCAGCTGCGCGGTCGCCGCCGCCCGGGCGGTGGGGTCCTGGTCGAGGCCGATCAAGTGCCAGTCGGGATGGGCTTCCAGCAGCAGGGCACTGTGGCCGCCGCCGCCGAGGGTGCAGTCGATCAGCAGGGGGGGAGAGCCGCCGGGTTCGGAGGGTAGGGCCAGTGACCCGGCAGGTTCGGCGAACGCCTCCAGCACCTGCTGCGCCAGCACCGGCAAGTGATCGAACCCAGGGGCCGCCTGGCTGGGACTGGGGCTGACTGCGGCCATGGCGGGGGCTGCCTGCTTGCCGTCCTACTTGACTCCCTTCCAGCAGAGCATCAAGGAGAACAGCCAAGGGAGTCCGGGCAGACGCGGAGGTGGGGTCTTGAACGTGGCCCTCCTGATCGAGGCCTGCAGGGGTTTCCTGGTCCAGCCAACCCACCAAGTTGGTGGCGCAACCCTCACCATCACCCGGCCCCAGCCTCCCTAAGATCCGGCCATTCGCCCATTCCCCTTGGCCCCATGACGCAGCTGGAGACGCGCACGGAGCCGATGGTGGTCAATTTCGGCCCCCATCACCCCTCGATGCATGGGGTGCTGCGGCTGGTGGTGACCCTGGACGGCGAGGACGTGGTGGATTGCGAGCCGGTGATCGGCTACCTGCACCGCGGCATGGAGAAGATCGCCGAGAACCGCACGAACGTGATGTTCGTGCCGTATGTGAGCCGCATGGACTACGCGGCCGGCATGTTTTACGAGGCGATCGTGGTCAACGCCCCCGAGCGTCTGGCCGATATCCCGGTGCCGAAGCGGGCCAGCTACATCCGCGTGATCATGCTGGAGCTCAACCGCATCGCCAACCACCTGCTCTGGCTTGGACCCTTCCTGGCTGATGTGGGCGCCCAAACCCCCTTCTTCTACATCTTTCGCGAACGGGAGATGATCTACGACCTCTGGGAAGCAGCCACCGGCCAGCGGTTGATCAATAACAACTATTTCCGCATCGGTGGTGTGGCGGTGGATCTGCCCTGGGGCTGGCTGGAGAAGTGCCTCGACTTCTGCGACTGGTTCGGCCCCAAGATCGATGAATACGAGAAGCTGATCACCAACAACCCCATCTTCCGCAAACGGATCGAGGGCCTCGGGGTGATCACGCGGGAGCAGGCCATCAATTGGAGCCTCTCAGGTCCGATGTTGCGGGCATCCGGCGTTCCCTGGGATCTGCGCAAGGTGGACCACTACGAGTGCTACGACGACTTCGAGTGGGATGTGGCCTGGGAAAAGGAGGGCGATTGCTTCGCCCGCTACCGGGTGCGGATCCAGGAGATGCGCCAGTCCCTGAAGATCCTGCGGCAGGCCTGCAAGATGATTCCCGGCGGCCCCACCGAAAATCTGGAGGCCCGTCGGATGGCCGAGGGTAAGGGCGGCGAATCGTTTGGCTTCGATTATCAGTACGTGGCCAAGAAGGTGGCGCCCACCTTCAAGATTCCCAGTGGCGAGCTCTACACCCGTCTTGAGTCGGGCAAGGGCGAAATTGGCATTTTCATCCAGGGCAACGACGATGTGACCCCCTGGCGCTTCAAGATCCGCGCCGCCGATCTCAATAATCTCCAGATCCTCCCCCACATCCTGAAGGGAGCCAAGGTGGCCGACATCATGGCCATCCTCGGCTCGATTGATGTAATCATGGGCTCGGTGGACCGCTGAGCAGCGAGCGGCGATCATCGCCAAGAACAACCTGCGATGATAGGCAAAGATCCCATGAATTTTTTTCGAAATATTAGCCTTTCGAGGCGTAAGAAACGAAACCGTTCATAATCGATCTAATCCTCCATTCATCCCATGGGCCGCTGCCTGACTCGCCCTGCCCGCCTGGCCCGGAACACGGCCTTCCTGGTCGGCCTAGTGCCCCTCCAGGCCACCGCGGCCTTGGCAGCCGAACCGGCCGTCACCTATCGCATCGAGGCCACGACGGGCAGTTCCCTGGTGCCCAGGGCGCCCAGCCTGGGCCAGATGCTGATGGGGGGCGGGGCCATCGGCAGCAAGCGCGAGATGAAGCGTGCCCTGGAACTCAGGCTCACCGCTCCGGTGGCACCACCCGCCAAGCCGGAGGCCAGCCATGCCATCCCGGCAGCCATGGCCATGGGATCTCCCCTCTCCCTTGTAGGAACGGACGGCTGCAGGCCAGGCGAATGCGGGTCGCAGGAGATCCGCCAGGCCGTGGAGCAGATGCGGTCGCGGCGGGTGCTCCTCTACTGGGGCTGTGAAGCCAAGGCCGGTGCCGGCCAGCCCCAGACCCTCGAGGCGGGCGGGAATCCTTTGCTCCAGGGAATGGAGGAGGTGCTGCGCCAGGACAAGGTCCAGCCTGCGGCCCCCTCCACAACGTCGACGGCCTGGCCCAATCGGGGGGATGGACGTTTGCTCCCGGCCCAGGCCTCCTTGGTGGGCGACCACCTGGTGCGCTCCAACTACGCCCCGGAGATCCGCTTCCCCCTCACGCCAACGCAGGACTTCCTGGGCCCCCTCAACCTCAGCGCCACCCCCACCGGGGGCGCCACGGACCTGAGCTGGACCCGGGTGGCCGGGGTGGTGGGGTACAAGGCCATGGCCATGGGGCTCCAGGAGAAGGAGTCCGCCCCCATGGTGATCTGGGTCTCCAGCCGTGGGGGCGAAGCGGCCTCCCAAGCCGACAGCACCGCCAAGCTCCAGGCCCTGGTGGGCAGTGGCGGCCTGCTAGGGGCCGAGCGCAGCCAGTGCACCATCAGCGCCGAAGCCACCCGGGCCCTGGGTACGGCGGCGGTGACCCTTGAGGGCTATGCCGGTGCGATCCGCCTCAATCCGGCCCCGGGCCAGGTGGTGCGCCTTGAGCGCTCCAGCGCCAGCACGGCGATGCTGGGGATGCCGCAGCTCGAGGGAAGCGGCGCGGCTGGTGGCAGCCAAACGCCCCCCGACCGTGCTCCGCAGCCCTCCCCCGTACCGGGATTGGGTCTGCTGAAGGGGCTCTTCTGAGCCCTCTGCTGTTGGGCGGTCCCCGATCCAGGGGGCCTGCCACCGTTCCCTCCGATGCCGCTTCCCACCCCCTCCACCTGGCTGCAGCTCCAGCGCAGCGTGCGCTTCGGTGACACCGATGCCGCCGGCGTGATGCATTTCCACCAGCTGCTGCGCTGGTGCCACGAGGCCTACGAAGAGAGCCTGGAGCGCTTCGGCCTGCCACCTGCATCGGTGTTTCCTAGGCCCGAGTGGGCGGGGGATTCACCGGGCGTGGCCCTGCCGATCATGTACTGCCAGGCCGAATTCCGCCGCCCGCTGCTCACGGGCGACCAGCTGCAGATCAGCCTGCGGCCCGAAGCCTTAGGGCCCGAAGGCTTCGAGGTGAGCTATAGCTTCGAGCGCAAGGGGCAGCCGGTGGCCCAGGGCCTGACCCGCCATCTGGCCATCACCGCGGCCGAGCGGCAACGCTGTCCGCTGCCGGAGGGCATCCGCCGCTGGCTGGAGGCCTCGGGGCTGGGCGAGGGGGTGCGTCCCGTCTAAAGGCATCGCCGAAACCGAACGACCTCCCCAATCCAGCACCCCCAAAACTTCGCGGCGGCCGACAGCGTGGGCGGTCCCCAGGCAGCGGCGGCTGGTTCCTCAGCTGCCGGCCTTGACCGCCACCTCCAGCCACTGCCGCCAGCGGGCCCGATCCCACTTACCCGCGGCGGTGGCGGCCAGGGATGGACATAGCTGCCAGTGGCGAGGGCGCTCCGCCGGCCACCAACCGGCCGTGATCGCCTCCAGGGAGCTGATCAGGTCCGCCGGGTCGGCGCCCGGCCCGGGCCGCACCAAGGCCACCAGCCTCTCGCCCCACTCGGCATCGGGGACCCCCAACAGCAGCACCGCCTCCAGCGGCAGAGCGGCGGCGACCGCCGCGGCCAGCAGGCGCCCCTCCAGGAGCTCGGGAAAAATCGTTTCGGCGCCGCTATGCACGGCCCCATCCAGTCGGCCCAGCACGGTGAGGCCTCCCTCCTCCAATCGGGCGGCGTCGCCGCTGCGCCACCAGCCCTCGCCATCGCGGGGCAAGGGGCAGAGCCGGCCGGCCTCCAGCCAGCCGGGGCTGAGCCGGGCGGTGCGCACCTCCAGGGCCGCCGAACCCTCCGGCTCCAGGCTCAGCTCCAGGGGCGCCGGAGCGACTGGAGCGATGCGCAACTCCACATCCGCAAGGGCGTACCCACAGCCCGCCTCCCCCGCCCGAAACCGCTCCGGCTCCAGGGCCGCCACCATGGCCGCGGTTTCGGTAGCGCCATAACAGGGGGCCAGCCGCAGACCCTCCCGCCGCGCCTTCTCGGCCAGGGGAGCCGCCAAGGCCGCGCCTCCCACCCAGATCACCCGGCAGCCCCGCAACCAGTCCAGTCCCTGCGGGCTTGCCATCAAGCGGCCCAGCTGGGTAGGCACGAGCGACAGCAGCACCGGCCGCTCCGCGGGCAGGGGACAGGCCGCCGCCAGCAGGGCCGGATCCCGCAGCCACTCGGGCGGCAGAAAGCGCAGTTCCGCCCCCCAGCGGCGGCAGCGCACCAGGGGCAGCAGGCCGCTCACGTGGTGCAGGGGCAGCGGATTGAGATGCAGGCAGTTGGCTGGATCGAGCCCCTGGGCCTGCAGCCAGCTCGCGGTGGCGGCGGCGGAGGCCTGCAGATGGGCCAGGGGCTGCACACACCAGCGCCTGCCGCCGCTGCTGCCACCACTGCCCAGCACCACAGCGGCGCCCCAGGGGGCCAGGGCGGCGCCGGAGCCGATCGCCGCCGCCAGTGCATCCCCATCGGCCGGGTGGGCCAGGCCCACCGCCCTGCCGGCGCTCCAGGCCTCCTCCAGGGCCAACGCCACCGCCTGGGGCGGGGCACCATCAGCCAGCAGCAGCGGCTCCGGAAAGCTCATGCCGCGGCCTCCCACACCACCAGCGGATCGGCGGCGAACAGGGGTCCCTGGGGCGTCCAGCCTGGGGCCAATCCCGGCGCGGTGGGGGTGGGACCATCTGCCTGCAGGGCCGCCAGATGGTGGACCCAGCGGCGTCCGATGCCGGTTTCGAGGGCGGTGCTCACCATCAGCCGCGGCCGGCCGGCCCGCAACTCCGCCAGCAGGGGCCGAGGATCCCCCTCCAGGGCCGGCCGGCGCACCTGCCAGCCCGGCCAGCGCTGCCGCAGGGTGGGATCGACCCGCAGGGATTCATCGAGGGCCACCGGAATTCGCTGCGCCAGAGCGTCCAGTCCGTCCTGATCGCCGGGGGGTAAGGGTTGCTCCAACCACTCCAGACGCGGCTCCCCGGCCAGGCGGTCAGTCCAGGCGGTGGCGGTGGGCCGATCCCAGCCGCCATTGGCATCCAGGCGCAGGCGGGCCGTGGCGGGCAGCAGCACCAGCAGCTCCTCAAGCAGCCGCCGCTCGAGGGGATCGGGGTGGGCCGCCACCTTCCACTTCACCGTGAGCGGCGGGGCGAGGCAGGGCGCGAGTCCGGTCGGTGCCGCCGGGTTGGTGGGCCATACCTCGTTGCTGGGCCATGCCTCGGGGGAGAGGTCATTGCTCGCCAGCAAACCCCGCAGGCTCTCCAGGACCCCCTCCCCGGCCGGCAGCAACCAGGCCGATGGGGGAGCCGGTCGCCAGGGGGCGGATTCCGCCCCCACCTGGCCATCCAGCTCGGCCAGGGCCGCCCCGAGGGCAAAGGCCAGGGGCGCCGGCAGCTGGGGCAGGCAGGCCTCGAGGTCGGCCTTGGACGCTTGTGGGGCCAGGGCGGCAAGCGCCTCCGCCCAGGGGCCCGAATGCCCCGGGAAGGCGCTCGCCACAGGCTGGGACGAAGCCGCAACCGAAGCCGTAGCTGAAGACGAAGCCGCCGCGGCCGCCATCGCCGCCTCGCTGCTCACTTCGTCCCTGCCGGCGTTAGCCCTGCCGGCTCCGCTCATTTCGCCTTCGCTCTTGCCGGCCCCAGGACTACCGGCCCCGCTTATTTCGCCTTCGGTCTTGCCGACTTCGGTGCTGCCGGCTCCGATCATTACGCCCTCGGTACTGCCAGCCCCAGCCCTGCTCGCTCCGATCATTCCGCCTTCCCTCCTGCCCGCTCCGATCATTCCGCCGTCGCTCCTGCCAGCCCCGGTCCTGCCGGCGCCAGCCATGCCGGCTCCGACCAGCCCGGTCGCGCCCATTCCGTCAGCTGGGGCCTGCGCGGCCTCGCCCCAGCCCAGGCGCCCATCGGGGGCCTCCAGCCGCAGCAGCCAGCCCCGCCGCTCCCGCCACGCCCCATGGGCCGTGACCATCGCCTGGGGCAGGATGAAGGCGTACGGCCTCCATTGCAGCCGCAAGAGCGAGCTCACCGCAGGCCCAGTCCACCCAGCAGCGGCGCCAGGGCCAGCCCGGCGGCGAGGCCCAGGCCGCTGAGGGCCTGGAAGCGCAGGGCCAGGAACTTGCTGCCGCCGATCCGCTCGGGCTGGTCGTGGTGGTCGCGCAGCAGCTGGATGAGGGAGCGGGCCGGCGGCAACCCCACCACCCCGAGCAGGGCCGAGAGCGGCCATTGGCCGAGCAGCACCGGTGCCCACTGCAGAGCGAAGCTGGCGGCGATGAACCAGGGCACCAGGCCAGCGGCTGCGGCGGTGCCGAGCCGCACCACCGGCGAACGCTTGCCGTGGGCGGCATCCTCAGCCACCTGGTGGAAGTGGGAGCAGAACAGCACCAGGGTGGTGGCCAGGGCCGGGCCGCTGCCCAGGGCCAGGGCCTGGCTCCAGGGCACTGGGGTTCTGCTGCCGGCGGCGGCAGCGGGGGCCAGGGCGAGCAGGGCGGCGGCCGTGGCGCAGGGCCCGAAGGCCAGCCAGCAGAGCGGTTCCCCCAGGCCCCGGTAGCCGAGCCGGAAGGGCGGACCCTGGTACACGTAGCCGAGGCCGCAGCAGGCCAGCACCAGGGCCAGCACCACCGGGCTGCTGCGCAGCGCCACCAGGGCCATCAGGCCCAGCCCCACGACCAGGGCCCCATTGGCCAGGGCCGCCACCCGGTCGCGGCGGCCGGTGAGGTTCACCACCGAATGGGGCTTGCCGCCGGCATCCACGCCGGTGTCGGCGTCGAACACATCGTTGGCGAGGTTCTCCCAGGCCAGCAGCAGCACGGCAGCCAGCAGAAACAGAAGCAGCTGGTCGGCGCGTACCGGCAACCCCCGACCCCAGCGCCAGCCGGCCGCCAGCAGCACCGGCATCACCGCCACCGCGTACATCGGCCACTTGATCGCCGCCTTCCAAAGGCGCCGCCGGTCCGGGGTCGGGGAGCTGGGGGTGGGCAACGAGGCGTAACGGCTTGCGACGACCTGGGGCTCGGACATGGGGGCGAGGGCCGGCGTGCCTGCAAAGACCCATACATTTGAGCAGCTTCCCGTGCCGGTCCTGAGGTCCTCCCTGGTGCAGGCCCCCCCGTCCTTCACTGACCTGCTGGCCGACGCCACTGCCGCCACCGAGGCAGCCCGGCAGGATCCCGCCCGTCCGGACGACGACGGGGTGCTGAGCCTGGCCCTGCCGCTCAGCACCTCCGGCGGCCTCGATCCCCTGCAGCTGCTGCCGGAGCTGGCCACCCCCGATGGCTTTCGCTTCCTGTGGGACGGTGCACCGGGGCTGTGCCTAGCCGCCTCGGGCCGCTGCAATGCCCTGGAGCTGAGCGGCGCCCGCCGCTTCGAGCTCGCCCAGCGCTTCAGCAGCGCCAGCCTGCGCCGCCTGGCCACACCACCGTCCCTCGGGCTGCCCCCGTTAGCGCGGCCGCGGGTGCTGCTGGCCTTCGCCTTCTTCGACAGCCCTCTGCAGCAGGGCAGCGGCCCGGCTGGGGTGCAGGCGGTGCTGCCCCGCTGGCAGCTAGCCCGCCAAGGGCGCCAGGCCTGGCTGCGGTTGCAGCGCACCCTGGGGGGCGGCATCACCGCCCGCAGCGTGGCCGAGGAGCTGTGGGAGAAGGCTCGCCAGCTCGAAGGCATCGCCAGCCTTCCCAACCCGGGCAGCGGCACGGCGGCCGTGGGCATCCGCCACGGCAGCAGCTGGCACGGCGGTTACCGCGCCGCGGTCGAGCGGGCCATCGCCCTGGTGGAGCGGGGTGACCTCACCAAGCTGGTGTTGGCGGTGCGCCAGCAACTGGAGCTGGATGGCCCCCTCGATCCCCTGGCCCTGCTGGCCAACCTGCGCCGCAGCCAGCCCGGCAGCTGCCGCTTCCTCTGGCAGCAGCAGGGTGGCGATGCCCTGCTCGGGGCCTCCCCCGAGCGCCTGCTCACCCTGCGGCAGGGCCTGCTCCGCAGCGATGCCCTCGCCGGCACGGCCCCGCTGGGGGAGACGGCGACCGAGCTACTGCGCTCCGGCAAGGACCGCCACGAACACGAACTGGTGGTGGAAACAATCACGGCGGTGCTGCAGCGGGCAGGCTTAGCGCCGCTGCGCCCCCGCCACCCGCGCCTGGCCCGCCACGGATCGCTGGTGCACCTGCACACCCCGATCACGGCGCGGCTAGAGCCTGCGGCGGGACAGGCCCACCAGCCCCTGGCCCTGGCGGAGGCCCTGCATCCCACCCCGGCAGTGGCCGGCCTGCCCCGCCGGGAGGCCATGGCCTGGCTGCGCAGCCTGGAGCCCTTCGAGCGGGGCCATTACGCCGCCCCGATCGGCTGGATCGACAGCGAGGGGGATGCCGACCTGCGGGTGGCGATCCGCAGCGGCACCCTGCGGGGTCGCCGGCTGGAGCTCACCGCCGGAGCCGGCCTGGTGCGCGGCTCCCGAGCCGAGAAGGAACTCCAGGAGGTGGCCCTCAAGCTCGGGGTGCTGCAGCATCAGCTGAACCTGCCGCTGCGGGCGGGCGCCGATCCAGGCGCCCTGCGGGCCTGATCTCCATCCGCTTCCCTGACCGAACAGCGCACAGGGCACTGACGCCCCCGGCATCCCCTAAGTAGCGGGTCAGCCTGGCGCGACAGGGTGATCCAGCCGGGTGAAACCACGACTCAGAGCGCCAACAAGCGCGCGATGGTGAGATCGGCCAGGGGAATGCCCCCGAGCCGTTCCACCTCGCGCACCCCGGTGGGACTGGTCACGTTGATCTCACTGAGGCGCCCATCGATCACATCGATGCCCACGAAGAAGAGGCCCTCGGCCCGCAGCACCGGCGCCAGTTCGGCGCAGATCTCCCGCTCGGCCTCGCTCAACCCGGCAGCCTCCGGTGCTCCGCCCACCGCCAGGTTGCTGCGGAATTCGCCGCCGGTCGGCACCCGATTCACCGCTCCGAGCGGCTCGCCATCCACCAGCAGGATGCGCTTGTCACCGGCCTTCACCCCCGGCAGGAAGGCCTGCACCATCACCGGCAGGGCCTCCATCTGGGTCACCAGTTCGAGCAGGGCCCGCAACCCCGGCGTGCCCGCCGCGGCGAACACCACCCCCTGGCCGGCCCGGCCACCGAGCGGCTTGAGCACCACCTCGCCGTGCTCGGCCGTGAAGGCCTGCAGAACATCCACCCGGCTGCTCACCAGGGTGGGGGCCATGCGGTGGCTGAAGCGGAGCGAGCCCAGCTTCTCGTTCCAGGCGCGCAGGGCCGCCGGCCGGTTGATCACCCGCACGCCGCGGCGTTCAGCCAGATCCAGCAGGTGGGTGGCATAGAGGTAGGCCTCGTCCACCGGCGGATCCTTTCGCATCCACACGGCCTGGAAGTGGTCGAGCGGCAGCAGGGTGGGCTCGCCGAGGCTGTACCAGGGCTGGGGCACCTCCCAGCCGGCCGCGCTGCAGCGAATCGGGGCGAGACTCACAGGCTGGGCGCGGGCCCAGGCGCGATGGCCACCGCCAACAGCCCCTGCTTGGACGCCCGCGTCAGCCCCCTGCGGGGGCGCCGGATCGGCGACCGCCGCGAGATCGGCCGGAGAGCACACCCAAGGTTGCAGACCCGCCCGTTCCGTCGCCTGGAGCAGGGCCACGCTGGAATCCTTGGCCGGGTTGAGGCGGGTGATCGGATCGATCACGAAGAGATGGCCTTGCCGGGCCACGGAGGCGGCGCTCACGCCTCGATGCCGAGGAGCTGGTTGAGCCAGCCGGTGCGATCGAGCTCCATCAGGTCGTCGCAACCGCCCATCGGGCGGTTGTTGATGAAGATCTGGGGGAGGGTTCTACGGCCTTCGGCGCGGCGGATCATGGCCTGGCGGGCCGTTTCATCGCCATCAATCATGTATTCGTTGTAGATCACACCCTTGCGATCCAGCAGCCCCTTGGCGCGGATGCAATAGGGACAGAAACGCCAGGTGTAGATCTCCACCTTCAGGGGGGCGTCCTCGCCCCCAGCCTGTTGATTCCGGCCGGCTTCAGGACCGGAACTGGGTTGTTGTGCCATCCGGCGCTGCCGATCTCCAGGCTTGAAGAGGTTGGTGAATCAGTTTAGATCGCTGCTCCTTCGCCAGCTCCTTGGCCGGGGAGTGTCGCGACGCTCGTGTCCCCCTGCAACGTGCCACCGCCGGGCCAGGGGCGCCAGCCCGCAGCAGCCATCGGTCCCGGCTGGTACCGTCAAGCCACGTTGAACCGGCTCCGGTGCTCGACCTCACCGACTTCAAACGCGATCTCTCGGAACTCACCGACCGCCTGGGCCATGCCCAGGACTGTCTTTGACGTACCGGCCCTGAAAGCCCGCCAGCGGGATCTGGAGCAGCTGGCCTCCCAGCCTGGCTTCTGGGACGACCAGAAACAGGCCCAGACAAAAATGCGCCAGCTCGATGAGGTGAAGGCCCAGCTTGAGCAGCTCAGGCGCTGGCAGGCCTCCATCGACGACGGCCGCGCCACCCTGGAGCTCTATGACCTCGAACCGGACGCCGACCTGCTGGAGGAATCCAACACCGCCCTGCAGACCCTGAAGGGTGACCTCGACCGCTGGGAGCTGGAGCGTCTGCTCAGCGGCACCTACGACAAGGAAGGGGCGGTGATCTCGATCAATGCCGGTGCCGGCGGCACCGACGCCCAGGACTGGGCGCTGATGCTGATGCGGATGTACACGCGCTGGGCCGAGGACCACGGCATGAAGGTGAGCGTGGACGAGCTGAGCGAAGGCG
>Ga0209298_10001352_pt1 | contig 15989 bp, 13 predicted proteins | sample S_140806_EF_Meta_FD_187325 | JGI IMG/M metagenome (GOLD analysis project Ga0209298, IMG submission 187325) | Freshwater microbial communities from Lake Simoncouche, Canada to study carbon cycling - S_140806_EF_MetaG (SPAdes) (version 2) | ecosystem: Environmental > Aquatic > Freshwater > Lake ...
GGCACCGGCCTCTCCAACTGCGGACCCGCCATCGGCCTCTCTGGCGACATCTTGGATCGCGCCTCGATCCGCAAGATGCTCGACCAGGTCGCGCTCGCCTACGGCGGCTTCGACTCCATCTGCGTGACCGCCGGTATCTTCGTGTCCCCTGATACCACCGGCCACATCCCGGACGACAAGTGGGCGCTCACCTTCGCCCTCAACGTCACCGGCAGCTACCTTGTAGCCGACGAAGCCTTCAAGACCTGGAAGGAACAGGGTCTCCGCGGTAACCTCGTCCTGACCACCAGCGCCAACGCTGCCGTGGCCAAAAAGGGATCCGTCGCCTACGACACCTCAAAGGCCGCCGCCAACCACCTCGTCCGCGAGATGGCCATGGAGCTCTCGCCCCTCATCCGGGTCAACGGCGTGGCCCCGGCCACCGTCGTGCAGGGCTCGGCGATGTTCCCTCGGGACCGAGTGATCGCCTCGCTTGCGAAGTATAACATTCCCTACACTGAAGATGAGCCTACCGATTCGCTGACCACGAAGCTCTCCCGCTTCTACGCCGATCGCACCCTGACGAAGAACCCCATCACCCCCGCCGACCAAGCCGAAGCGTACTTCCTACTCGTGACAAACCGCCTCAGCAAGACGACCGGACAGGTCATCACCGTCGACGGCGGCCTCCACGAAGCGTTCCTGCGCTGATTCCGTGCGCGTCTCCCTCTTCGTCCCTTGCTTCGTCGACCAGCTGCCCACAAGTCGTCCCTGACCTCGGTGCCCACGGACCAAAGGAATTCCATCTGGTGCTTATCGGGTAAGTCGTTGCACCTCGCTCCGTCACTCGGCCTTTCCGTCGCTTTATTCGCGACGTGGTTGCCTACCTTGTTTGACTGAAACCGAAGACAACCAAGACGAAGAAATAGGCTCTGCGGGGTTGAGTCTGTCTCGGGTTGATGTGATAAAGCTCCATGCTGCTTCGCCTCCTGCTGCTGACCCCGCTGCTGGCTTTCGCCCAATCTTCCCTCATCGCAGATTGGCAGAAGCAATATGACGCTTGGTATTGGCCAGCGCAGATGTCCCGGCCCGAGAACGTGCGATGGTCAGAGTCGGGACGTTCCCTGGCATACTCTTGGCGCGAGAACTCAGGATTATCATGGAAGGTAGCGGATTGCATGACCGGAAAAATCCGCCCTGCTTTCGACCACGAAAAGGTGGCGGCAATACTTTCAGAACTCACCCAGACCACAGTCACACCCAAGAAATGGCCGTTCAACCGAGTCATAGCATTAGACGATGGTCGCGTCCGTCTTGAGTCAGATAACGCCGCTTGGGTCGTCGAATCCAATCAACGGCTCACCCCTGCTCAGCCAGGCAAAAGAATTGAACCTGCGACAACCACTCGGACCAACAGAGGGCCAGGCGAATCCCGACGTCTCACCTCGTCACGTATGCGAGCTGAATCGCCGACTGAGTCACACAAGGTGCAACTACGCGGCGGCAACGTCGTACTCATCGACCTAAATAAAACCAACGCCGAGACCAAACTCACCTCGGATGGGGTCGAGGGTAAGGATGCCTGGGTCGGCCCAATCAGCTGGTCTCCCGATGGTCGTCATTTTGCTCTGTGGCGCGAGCGGAAGGTACCGGTTCGGCAATATCTCGTGTCAGATACGGTCAAGCAGACCAATAAGCCTATTCCTTATGAAAAGCCAGGCGACGATCGCACGGAGCGCATCCCTTGGGTCTTCTCAATCGACGGCAAGACTTCCGGACGGCCCTCAGCAGAGGTTTTGCCCCTATCGTATACCGTCGAGCGTTTGGATTGGTCTTCCGACTCCAAGCGACTTCTTTCTGAGTTTATTAAGCGTGGATTCACGGGACATGGCATCATCGAATATGACGTTGAGCGTCGAACCTGGCGGCGACTTCTCACTGAGGAAGACCCAAAATTCGTCCACTCTTTCGGTACCCGATACCGTTACGACCTTGACGAACAACACGCACTTTGGCTTTCGGAACGAACCGGCTGGCTTCATCTGTATGGTATCGAGCTGAAGGATGGGAAGACGGTCGGCGCAGTCACCACAGGCAACTGGGTGATGAAGGAAGTCATCACGGTCGACGATAAGGAAGGCTCAATTACCTTCGTCGCCCTTGGCCGCAACCCTGGGGAGAATCCCTACCACCAACACTTCTGTAAAGTCGGCTTAGATGGAAAAGGCTTCGTCGATTTAACCCCATCAGACGGCAACCATGAAGTGATCTTCTCACCCAATCGACGCTCCCTCATCGACATATCATCCCGCGTCGACCAAGCACCGACCTACAGCCTTCGCAGCGGCATTGACGGCCGCTTAATCGTTAAGCTAGGCGAAGGGGACCTTGCGCCCCTAAAGAAGGCGGGCTGGTCTCCGACATTACCCTTCGTTACCAAGGATCGTGACGGCAAGACGGACATCTGGGGTGTGGTGACCCGCCCTTTCCCCTTTGATGCCACCAAGAAGTATCCCGTTATTGAAAATATCTACGCCGGCCCCCACGGCTCCTTTGCGCCGCATTCCTTCAGCTGGTGGAATCGTAATCATCGTGAATTATCGATGCGCGGCTTCTACGTGGTCCAAATGGACGGACGTGGTACCAGCAACCGAGGAAAGGAATTCCATCAGGTCAGCTGGCGTAACCTCAAGGACGGCGGATTCGCGGATCGAATCAGTTGGACCAAGGCTCTTGCCAAAGTCGAACCAAACATGGATATCACTCGGGTTGGAATCTTCGGCGGCTCGGCCGGCGGTCAGAACACCGCGCATGCCATGCTGCTTTATGGCTATTTCTACAAAGCAGGCGCAGCCGACTGTGGATGTTACGACAACCGTATTGATAAACTGTGGTGGAATGAACAGTGGCTGGGATACCCCGTCGGCCCATGGTATGAGGAGAATTCATGTGCCCATTATGCTAGCTACCTGCGTGGCAGGCTGTTCATTTCGGTCGGAGAATCCGACACCAATGTCGACGTGAAGTGCAGCTATGATTTCCGCGACGCATTGATTGCGGCAGGTAAGAAAGATTTGCTCGATTTTCACGTCGTACCCGGCGCCAACCATGGAGCCGGCGAATCAAACGAGATGCGTGAGAAGCGAACCCGCTTCTTCGAATCCGCTCTCGGTAAACCCCTTCCCCGCTGAACATGTCTGACCCTTCTCCCGGCCTGATTGAACTCAGGCTTAGCAACGTCGGCCAGCTGTTTAACACCATGGACCCTTCGCCCTTCCATGAGCGCGACCTGGACCACGATGCTGAAGAGTTCATCCTCAGCTGGGCGCGCGAACATGAAAGGGATTCGGACCTCCGCATTCGCATCGTGCTTCGCCAACCCGAAGACGCAGAATCCGCCCGGTTGGTCAGAGAATCGATTCAGCATTATTTCGATTATCGCGCCCGCATCGCTCGCCGCGACCTCGGCGATCTGTTCCGCGAAGGTCGCACGGCTCTGTTCATCGGCCTGCTCTTCCTCGCGGCCACCCTAGTCCTACGGGACCTGATCAACCCAGGGTATCGACTAGGCGATTTCCTCCGCGAAGGCCTGACAATCTGCGGCTGGGTCGGCCTCTGGAAGCCCATCGACATACACCTGTACCGTTGGTGGCCCCTGCGGGCCCACGGGAGGCTCTTAACGAGGCTATCGGGCTGCCCTGTCGAGGTCGTCTTTGAGGCCTGAGGAGGGGTTATCTTCAGTACATGAGGATGGGTTCGGTTTAGGAAATAACGAATTTTTTACGATGAGGCATTGACTGAGGAGGGGGGCTGCCCCAATCCCAACCTTTCGCATGCAGAATTTCGCGAGCCAGTGCCTGGACCAGACCAAGGCGCTCCTCAAACTCAACTTCCACTCCCTTTCAGCCGATGGCACGGTCGTGCCAGTCGAAGGGGAGGTTTCTCGGGCCGATGAGCCCGGTCACGCCGCCCTCGCCTTTGGGGAATACTTCCGCGCCACTGGTGAACTCCACCTCGACCGTCAGAATATCGCCGAGATTGTTGCCCGGACGATCACAGCCCAGGTCCGCATCAGCAAAGAGTCCGACAATGGCATGGCTTTCGCCTGCCTCGGCCTCCTCGCCTTCGGCCCGACCCGCGAACGCAATCCGGTCTGGGAAATCCTCGACGAAGCCACCCGCGCCCTCATCGACGAGCGTCTCGCCATCGAGAACGACCATCATGACCACGTCCAAGCCTTCGACATCGCCAAGGCAGTCTGTCGCTTCTCCTTTGGCCTGACCAAGAAAGATGAAACTGGTCCGTTGGTCGACCGCTTCATGGATCGCATTGCCGCCGCCTCCACGGGCGGTTTCCAAGACGAAGCCTCCAAGGCCTCGAACGCTGATAACTTTGGCGGCGCCTTCGACCTTTATGGCGTCGTGTCGCTGATCTTCATCCGCCAGTCGCTCCAGCTGCACGCCAACATCCAGCTCCGCGATTCCAAGCTCCCAAAGCTGCGCTCGCTGGCCGAGAAATACATCCGCGTCATCATGGACACCGTCCGGGATGACGGACTGGGCTGGTCTTATGGCCGTGGTATCGGCGCCTACGGCCAAATGCACTGCATCACCTTACTCCTGCAGGCGCTGCGGGACCGCTGGGTGCCGGTCGACAAGGAAGCGCTGGCTCGTGACCTCGTCCGTCGCCTTTACGCTAATTTCTTCACGACCTTCTTCGACACCGAACACGGCCTAATCATTGTCCGTGATGCCGAGCGCGACACAATCCCGGGCCATACGACCCGCATGGCCAACTTTGACGCCGCACGTTATCTCTCCCAGTGGTCGCGCCTCGCCAAGACCATCGGTGGCGACCTCGAAGTCGTCAAGCCCGCCAACCGTCTGGCAGTTTGCCGCTTCTTCTCTTTCGACAAGTCCCCACGCAAGGAACAGGGCCTGCTCTCCTATCAGGATCCTGGTTCTGGTCTGCATATCATCCTGCCGTTGGTGTCTTCCGGTTCGCATCGCTTCTCGGATTCACTGGCCTTCCCTCACATGCCCGGCGTCTTCGATTGGCCGTCCAACCAGCAGACCAGCCCGTTCATTCCAGAATTCACCATCGCCGGTAAGGTCTACACGCCCTCCTTCTACGGCAAAAACGCTCAGGTCGCCATGGGCATCAAGGCTGGCACTTATCACTTTCGTTACGACCAGCCTGACCTAATCGACCGCGATGAGAAGATCTCCACCAACATCGCCTCCTTGAAGGTGGATTGGGAATTCAATGGAGGACGCATCGTCGCCCGCTATACCTTGACCGCCAAGTCCGCTGTCATGCTCGAGGATTTCCGTCTCGTACTCCCCATTGCCTCCACGCATTCACGCATGACTCCAGGCAACTCCCTGGTGCTTGGCGCCGAGTCCCATCGCTGCGAAGTGATTAAGGACGACTTCCACTCAACCTGGGCCGAGACCAAAGTCGTGAGTGACAGCCCCAAGCACCGCACTTGTTGGGGCAAAGTCCACTTCTACCAGACCCTACAGCGTGACAAGTCGATGCCCTTACGTGCCGGCATGACCTACGCCTTTGAAATCGCCTACCAGCCCCACATCGTGCGGGCTGGGGACGCGGCCTGAGGTCGGTTTCCCCTTCCGTCCAGCCTTCGGGGTTGTCCTAGGCCATTACCGTGCCCTATTCGTAGGGTATCTTTTCATGCCCAGTCCGTTCTACATCACCACGGCTATCGACTATGCCAACGGTTCGCCGCACCTCGGCCACGCCTATGAGAAAGTCCTCACCGACGTGATCTCGCGCCATATGCGCATGAGCGGCCGTAAGGTGCACTTTCTCACCGGTCTTGACGAGCACGGCCAGAAGGTACAGCAGACCGCCCTCAAGCGTGGCGTTGAACCCCAGGTCCTCGTCGATGAGATTGCCGCAGTCTTTAAGGGCATGCTCGCTGACCTAAATATCTCGCACGACGATTATATCCGTACAACCGAACCGCGTCACCAGAAGATCGTGCAGCAGTTCCTGCAGAAGCTCTTCGACCAAGGCTTGATTTACAAGGGGCAGAAGACCGACTGGTACTCCACCCGCCAGGAACAGTTCCTGACCGACAAGGATCGCGACCCGGACGGATCCTGGCCCGAGATCTACGGCGAGGTCACACAGACGACCGAGGAAAACTACTACTTTAAGCTTTCGCAGTTTCAGTCCTGGCTCGTCGAGCACATCAAGTCGCACCCCGACTTCATCTCGCCGCACTTCCGCCAGAACCAAGTCCTCGAGTTCCTCAAGGAGCCGATGAATGACCTCTGCATCTCGCGTCCGAAGTCCCGCCTGACCTGGGGTATCGAGCTCCCTTTCGACACCACCTTCGTCACCTACGTATGGTTCGATGCGCTGACCAACTACTACTCTGCCGTCGTCGACAAGGGTCTCTGGCCCGCCGACGTCCACGTCATCGGTAAGGATATCCTGTCGCCACCCCACGCCGTCTACTGGCCCTGCATGCTCCAGGCCCTCGGTATCGAGCCGCCGCGTAAGCTGCTGGTCCACGGCTGGTGGACCGTCAATAACCAGAAAGCCTCCAAGAGTTCCGGCAACGCCACTAACACCCTCGGCTTCGCCGCCTCCCATGGCGCCGATGCTTTCCGCTTCTACCTTTGCCGCGAGATGGTCGTCGGACAGGATGCAGACTTCTCGACGACCACTTTCGGAAACCGCTACAAGGCGGACCTCGGCAATAATCTCGGTAACCTCGTCAACCGTCTCCTCAACATGGTCGGCCGTAATTATGGCGGTTCGATACCCGCGGCGGCGGCCGACGAAGATCTCGAAAAGAACCTCCGGCAGCTCTGGAGCGATTCGATGAAGAAGTACGACGAATCGTTTGCTGAATACCAGGTCAGCCACGCCCTCGAAGCCCTCTGGATCTTCATCAGCGCCATGAACGCGTACATCGAGGCCCGGGCGCCTTGGAAACTGGCCAAGTCCGCTGACGCCGCCGATCGCGCGCGCCTCGATTCTTGCCTCGCGCATGTTGCCGAAGGCCTTCGCTTGGTCGGTACAATCCTCACTCCGGTGATGCCGGCCACCTGCGATAAGCTGCTAGTCAACATCGGTCGTCCCGTCGCCACCCATTTCGAAGGCCAGCTGACGTGGTCCGCTGCCTGCACGGGCTCAAAGGTCGCCGAAATGTGCATCCTTTTCCCGCCGATTGAGGCTCCGATCGAAACTCCTTCGGCCTGATTGGACAATTCCCGCGGAGACCCTACCTTCACCGCTGTGGATTCCGTCAAGACCATCGACGAAGTTACCTTGCTGACCGACGCCGAAAAACGTGCCGGCGGCGAAGGCTTTGTCAGCTACACCTTTCCTGCGCCCGAACTCGATCCGCTTGCAGTGTTAGAGACGCTGAACGAACCGGCTCCGCGTGGTTATTTCGAAAATCCTTCACGCAAGCGTTCCCATGCAGCCGGTGCGCCGCTTCGCCAATGGGCGGGACGTGGTGACCAGCGCTTCGTCGAAGCCGACAGATGGCTTCGCGCTATGGATGCCGGCCTGACCTGCGTCGGCCCGCGCCCACGCGTCATCGCGACGTTCCCCTTTTACCCGGGCAGCGACACCGAAGGTGCGCAGGCAAAACTCTTCCTGCCTGGCTGGCAGGTCGTCAGTGAAGACGGCCTGACGACTGTCACCCTCTGCGAACCGGCTACCCCGGGCTGCGCCGCCCGCCTAGCCATCCGGGCGGAAAGCTTCCGCAAGTTCAGCTACCGCTCCAATCCCCCACCCCCTCGCGCACCGGTACCGACAGTCCTTTCGGAAGTCGGCGGTTCATGGTTCCCGTCCGCGGTAGTCCGCGCGACCGAGTTGATTAAGGAAGGTTCGTTCGAGAAGATTGTCCTGTCACGCGCCTTCGATTGGCGCCGAGCCGAGCCCTTCAGCATCTACGCGACGTTGCATCGCCTTCGTCGCGGCAATCCGCAGTGCCACACCTTCCTCGTCGACGAGGCCGAAGGTGCGCTTGTCGGCGCCACGCCAGAGACGCTCCTTTCACTTTTCGACGGAGCCGTCCGTTCGGAATCCGTGGCCGGCACGACCCGGCGCGGTGAATCAGCCTCTGAAGACGCCAGCTTAGCTGAAGCCCTCCTGACCAGCGAAAAAGATCTCCGCGAACATAGCGCAGTTACCGCCTCGATTCTGCGACGTCTGCGCATGGTCGGCGTGCTGGCCGCGACCTCGCGTAACGCCGAACTCTTGCGTCTGGGCAACGTGATGCACTTACGCACGCCGATCGAAGGTACCATGCCGATCGACCGTCGCTTCCTCGAGGTCGCCGGAGAACTTCACCCGACCCCGGCCGTCGGTGGTAAGCCGCGCGCAATGGCCCTTCCGTTCATCCCTGGATTCGAACCCCACCAGCGTGGGCTCTACACCGGTGCCGTCGGATGGGTTCGTTCGGATGGCGCCTCAGGTAAGCTCTTCGTCGCCCTTCGCTGTGCCCGGCTCAAGGGTTCCGAAGCCCGCGCCTTTGCCGGCGCCGGTATCGTGGCCGGCTCGGATCCCGATGCTGAGTCGACGGAAACCGAGATGAAGCTACGCACGATTCTGGAAGCGTTGTTCTGAGGATGAAGGTCGTCCTCCAACGCGTGCTCTGGGCTTCTGTGTCCGTGGAGGGAAGTACTACTGGCAAAATCGGGCCTGGCTACCTGCTGCTTGTCGGCCTGGCCGCCGGCGATGACGAAGCTACCGTCCGCAGGTTGGCTGCGGATGTCTCTAAGGCGCGACTGATGCCCGACGACCAAGGCAAGATGGGCGTCAATCTTCGTGACGCCGGCGGACAGGCCTTAGCCGTGAGCCAGTTTACTTTGCTGGCCGATTTCTCCAAAGGAAACCGTCCGTCGTTCAATGGTGCCGCCAAGCCAGAAGTCGCCAAACCGCTGTTCGACCTGTTCGTCCAAGAACTTTCAATCCTACTCAATCAGCCCGTGCCGACCGGGGTCTTTGGGGCCGATATGCGGGTCGAGCTCCTGAACGACGGCCCGGTGACGGTAGTTCTTGAATAATTTAGGCTTAACCTCTGTCTCCGCCGTCTCACCCTCTGAAGTTCGCCCATGCTTTCCGTCCGCATCATCCCTTGTCTCGACGTCCACGGCGGGCGCGTGGTCAAAGGCATCAAGTTCGAGGAGCTGCGTGATGCCGGCGACCCCGTCGCCGTTGCGGCGGCCTACGAGAAGCAGGGCGCCGATGAGTTGGTCTTTCTCGATATCACTGCTTCCAGTGACGAACGCCGCACCATGGTCGACGTCGTTGAACGGACAGCTGACCAGGTCTTCATGCCGCTCACCGTCGGCGGTGGACTTCGTTCCATCGAAGATATCCGCACAATGCTCAATGCTGGCGCCGATAAGGTCTCCCTCAACACCTCAGCCATTAAGGACCCCAACCTCATCCTGCAGTCTGCACGTAAGTTCGGCAGCCAGTGTATCGTCGTTGCGATTGACGCCAAAAACGTCGGTCCGGGCAAATGGGAGGTCTTCACCCATGGTGGTCGCAACGCTACCGGTCTCGACGCCATCGAGTGGGCCCGCAAGGCGCACTCCCTCGGCGCCGGTGAGATCCTCCTAACTAGCATGGATCGCGACGGCACTGCCGCCGGTTACGACATCCCGCTCAATCTCGCCGTCTCTTCGGCCGTCGAAGTCCCCGTGATCGCCTCAGGCGGAGCCGGCAACCTCGACCATATGGCTGACGTCCTGAAGCAAGGCGGCGCGAGCGCGGTCCTTGCCGCCAGCATCTTCCACTTCGGCACCTATACAGTCCGTCAGGCCAAGGAGCACCTACGTACCGCCGGCCTGCCCGTCCGGCTTTAAGCGCCAGTTTTCGGGACGGCTTTCGGCATGACCAGGATTTTATCTAGGCGGTGGCCATCCATGTCCACGACCTCGAAAATATGCCCCAAGGCCTCGACGCGGTCGCCTTCCGCGGGAATGCGGCCAAGGGTGCGCATGATGAAGCCGGAGATTGCGGTGAAGCGGCCAGAGCCTTCGCCCGGGAAACGACCTATAATGCCCGTGGCCTCACGGAAATCATCGAGCGAGACTATCGCATCGAGAATCCAGCTGCCATCATCACGACGGCGGATTGGCTTAGGTTGAGCGATGGGTGAACCTTCATTCGGGAGCTCGCCGACAACCGATTCAAGTACGTCGTTCAAGGAGACAACGCCACGGACCCGACCGAACTCGTCCATGACCAGAGCGATATGAATCTTATCCTTGCGGAACATCTCCAGCAACTGCGTCCCCGTGCAGTGGGTTGGCACGGTCGGAGGCTCGGTGAGCAAATCCTTGATCGGGGCGGTACCGACGAGTGAGAGGTTGGCCCAGAGGCGTTTCACCGAAACGACGCCCAGCGGACGGTCTGGCGAACCTCCATAGACGGGAAACCAAGTATGGCCAGAGGCCACAACCTTACGCCAGTTGACCTCATCGGAATCCTCAAGATTCAACCAGACGACACGATTACTCGGCGTCATGAGCTGCTCCGCGCTAATCAAATCTAGCGAAAGGGCGCCATGCACCATACGATGCTCGGCGGCATGCAGCACCCCGGAAGCCATCCCTTGGTCGACCATCATACGGAGTTCGTCTTCCGACATGGTGTCCTCGGGGGCCCGCTTGCGTCCGAACGCGAGCATGACGATATCGGCGCACCAGCTCATCGAGTTAACTAGCGGTGAAGAAAGCATGGCGACGAGAGCCATTGGACGGGACAAGGCAGAGGCCATCTTTTCAGATTCGACGAGGGCTAAGCGCTTCGGGACGATTTCAGCGAAGATAACGGTAAGGGCGCCGATGATGAAAGAAAGCAGTCCTTGTGAGATGACGTTGGAATGTTCGGCAACAAACTCCCAGCGACTATCATCCAGAAACGGCTTCAGCTTCTGAGCAAGTGGCGGACCGCCGTAGATTGCGGCGATGATGCCACCGAAGGTCATGCCTACTTGGACCGTAGAGAGGAACTTGGATGGATCGGCAAGAAGAGCCAAAGCCTTGGCTGCGCCCCTGTCGCCGTTTTCAGCCATCTTGGCCAGACGCCTGCGATTGGAGGACACCAAGGCCATCTCGGCCAAGACGAACAAGGCAGTGACCAACAAGCAGGCAGCAATGAGAAGGATTTCCACTTTTAGGGGGTTTAGGGGGTGCGGCTCTCAACGTCAAATCCGCTTGTTCACATCCTGCCTCCCCCTACGTTGTATCTATTAATGGCAACCCATTTCGAGGCAATCATCGTCGGCAGTGGCATCGGCGGGCTGAGTTTTGCGCTCAACCTCGCTCAGCGTGGCCATTCCGTCGCCATCGTGACAAAGAAGACGAGCTCGGAATCGAACACGAACTGGGCCCAAGGCGGCATCGCCTGTGTCACCGATAAGACCGACGACTTCCAGAGCCACGTGACGGATACCCTGACGGCTGGCGACGGTCTCTGCGATCTGGATGCCGTCAAGCACATCATCGAGTCCGGCCCCGAGAGGGTGGCCGAACTCATCGCCTGGGGTGTCGAATTCGAAAACGGCACCGACGGACGCCCCGATCTAGGACGCGAAGGAGGACATTCTCAGCGCCGCATCCTGCATGCCCGCGATATGACCGGGCGAGCCATCGAATCAGCCCTGCTCCGCGCCATCGCCCGCTCACCGAAGGTGGTGATGCTCGAGCACCACCTCGCCATCGACCTCATCACTCGCGCCAAGCTAGGAGCGTGCCACATCGGCGCTGGCGATGATCGCGTCCTTGGGCTCCACGTACTTAACACCAAGGCTGGCCGGGTCGAGACGCTTTCGGCGGACGCCGTGGTCCTGGCCACCGGCGGTACCGGACAGGTCTACCAGTTTACGACCAATCCCGACATCGCTACCGGCGATGGCATCGCGATGGCCTATCGTGCTGGCGCCGAAGTGCGCGATATGGAGATGGTCCAGTTCCATCCCACCGCGCTCAAGGCTCCAGACGGAAGCCGAGCGCTGATCTCTGAAGCCGTCCGCGGCGAAGGCGCCATTCTACGCGACGTTTCTATGCGGGCGTTCATGAAGGATTTTCATCCGCTGGGTGACTTGGCTCCCCGCGATATCGTAGCCCGCGCCATCGACTCAGTCATGAAACGTGACGGCGCGCCGCACGTTTTGCTGGACGCCACCCAAGTGGCCAAAGGCCACTTTGCCGAACGCTTCCCGCATATCCACGCCACCTGCCTCAAGGCCGGCTTCGATCTCACCAAAGAGCCGGTCCCGGTGGTTCCCGCCGCCCATTATCTCTGTGGCGGTATCGCCACGGATCTCCGAGGGCAGACTTCACTGCCCGGCCTTTTCGCCGTCGGCGAAGTCGCCTGCACCGGCCTGCATGGCGCCAATCGCCTGGCTTCAAACTCACTGCTTGAAGCAGTGGTGCTCGCCCATGATGGCGCCGCTGCTGCCCACGATGAAATCATCAGCAAGCTCACGCCATCGTTGCCACTGCCTGCTTGGATTGACGGATCAGCGGGCGATCCCGACGAACGCGTGGTGCTCACCCATAACTGGGATGAGCTCCGTCGCACGATGTGGGACTATGTCGGCATCGTCCGTTCCACCAAGCGCCTCCAACGCGCGCGTACGCGCATCGGCACTCTGTCAGACGAGGTCCGGGAATATTACTGGAACTTCCGCGTCGAGCCACGTCTACTCGAACTCCGTAATCTCATCCAGGTAGCCGAACTCATCATCGACTGCGCTTTGCAGCGTCGGGAGAGCCGCGGCTTGCACTTCACCCTCGATTACCCAGCTAAGCTGGCCGAAGCGCGCCACACTTCCGTGCGGCGCCCCCAAGGTCGTCCATGAAAGTAGGTATCGTTGGAACGGGAGCTATCGGGGGGTGGTATGCCGCCCTGCTCGCTGAAGCCGGACACGAAGTACACTGCCTTGCCCGGAGTGACTTCGCAGTTATCCAGAAAAACGGACTCACCATCCGCAACAAAGGCCAGGAAAGGATTGTGCGGGTCGCCTCCGCCTCGCCTGACGCCGTTTCAATCGGGCCATGCGACCTCATCGTCGTTACGATAAAATCTACTTCGAACCCTGCCCTCCCGGCGCTCGTGTCCCCGCTGCTCGGCCCAGCCACGGTCGTAGTAACCCTTCAGAACGGCATGGGTAACGTCGAGGCTTTGGCCAAGCTGCTTCCCGTCGAGCGCATCGTCGCCGGCCTCTGCTTCGTGTGCATCAACCGCCTCGCCCCGGCCGTAATCGACACGACTCTCGCTGGTTACGTCCGGATGGCCGCCGCCACCGGCCCCATCAACGCCGCCGTCGAAACCTGCGTGGCTATTTTTTCAGGAGCCAGTGTGGATTGCCAGGCGGAGACTTCCCTTGAATCCGTCCTCTGGAAGAAGCTATGCTGGAATATCCCGTTCAACGGACTCTCTATCGCGGGTGGTAGTATCACGACTGACCTCATCCTCGCTAACCCTGCGCTAAATGAGCGGGCTCACATTCTAATGAAGGAGGTACAAGCGGCGGCTATCGCCCGTGGCCATAGTTTCGAAGATACCCATATTAAACGTCAGTTCGTGGTCACGGTTGGCATGGGTCCGTATCGACCCTCCAGCCTTATCGACTTTGTCGAAGGTCGGGATGTCGAGGTCGAAGGCATCTGGGGCGAACCGCTTCGACGCGGTCTCGCCGCCGGCGTAAAGATGCCGGAGACCGAAAAGCTGGTGGCCGAGATCAAGGCCCGCATCGCCGCACGCAAGTAAAACTTCAACGTCCGAGCATCCCTAGCCGCTCACGAACGAGGTAGGCGATACGCTCCTTGGACAGGAAGCTGGCTTGCGCATCCGAGATCACGTCAAACGAGTCCAGCACCCTGCCGCTCCGGTTCACCAAGGTCAGGCGAAGCGAAACCTTGCCGACGGGACTACCGGCGCTCGTCGGACGCGCGTACCACGCGGCGTGCAGGATAGCATCCGCTCCGGCCGGCTCCGTGGCCGCCACATATCCGCGGGACTGGAGCACCCGGACCGATGTGTCATGGATGACGTCCCCGCAAAGGGCGAGGGCTGGAGAGGGGGCGCCGACGGCTTCCTCGACATAGACGCTTCGTACCAGGACAGGCGGGGCGGCTGGACCGACGCAGCCGGCCAGACCGAGCCCGAGGCAGCCCAGTAAGCAGAGGGTCGCCTGCCTGAATCGGTGCATAACTTGTTTATTACCCGTTCTCGCTCCGGGACAAGCAGGGACATGATAGGACGGGTTGACCTTCACGGTCCACATCGCTCCCCTTCGCCTAATGGCCCGCGTCCAAGCCGTCACCTTCGACCTAGCAGGCACCCTGCTCTTCCCGCACCCGTCGGTCGGTGCCGTGTATGCAGCTTGCGCGAAGCGACATGGTATCGAAATTGAAGCCGCCGTTCTGAACGCGTCCTTCCCGTTGGCGTTCAAGGGCGGCCCGAAGAACGCCAAGCCCGAAGTCTTCTGGAAGGAAGTCGTGCAGCGATGCTTTGGGCCGGCACTCCCGGCTTCCAAGATTGATCAGGTCTTTAAGGAATGCTGGGAAGCATTCGCTCGCCCCGAATCCTGGCGCCTGGCCCCTGGTTCGCTGCAGGCGATCTCCGCCATCCGCTTCCTGGGCGTCAAGGTCGGCATCCTTTCCAACGCGGATGCTCGCATGCGCAAGGTGCTCGAAGGCCATGGGCTGACGCGACACCTGGATGGCATCTTCCTGTCCGATGAAACCGGGCTCTCCAAGCCTGACCCTAAAGCTTTTGGTCAGGCTGCCCGGGCGCTCGGCAGCTCGGTCTCTGGCTTGGTGCACTTCGGCGACAGTCCCACGGGAGACGGCGAAGGGGCCCGGGATGCTGGAGCCACCGGAGTTGTCGTCGGCGGCGCGTATGCGCCGGATCGCTGCCTGCGCAACGAGAAGATTTCCGAATCACCCTACGCGATTCGAGCCTTGCTCACTGAAGGTAAGCTCAAGGGGAAGTTCTCGCGTACCGTGCAGAACCTCCTGGCGAACCTCCGCGGCCTACCAGAAGACCGCGGTCGCTCCACTGACCGCGCGATGAAGACAATCGACGATGCGGTGCTCGATGCCTTCAAGAAGCTCCGACTTGACAAACCCGTACCGGAGACGGCCATCGTGGCCCACTGGCTGGAGCTACTTCCGCTCAAGCTGGCCAAACGTTCCGCTCCGCTCCGCGTGCTCGAAGGCGGCAAGCTCGTCGTCCAATGCGAGAACTCTGTGATTAAATCTGAAATCCGCTTCCACGAGCGGGCGATGCTGGCCAAGATTAGGCTGCTGCGCGGATGTCAGGAGGTCAGGACGATCAGCTTCGTGAACGCCTGATTAGTTCGATATTGGCTCGAAGGGCTTCTGGAATACGTCCTTAAATTCGTAGACTTCCTTGAAGTCCTCAAGATTGTCCTCGGGCGAGCGACCGAACATTCCGGTCTCGATGATATTAAAGACGATGTTGCCGACGTCGGCCGACTTCCGGAGACCCCAGTTATGGAGGAGCGGATAAGACATCGGACCGTAGGTTTCGAGCACGTGCTGACGGAAACCTTCGAGTAACTGCGGGCCGCTGACGTGCCGGTTCGTGGTGCTCTTGCCTTTTTTCGGCTCGCCGTGCGTGAGCTTCTGGGCGAGGTCGAGCCCGAGACGAACCACGTCATAAGCCTGGGGCTGATAACGGGGGTCCTTCTGGCGGATGATGCGGACAGCTTCGTCGAAATCCATGATCAGAGTTTGGCGAGTTCAGAGAGCAGGCGGGCGTTCTGCGCTTCGGTGCCGACGGTTAGGCGGAGCCAGCCCGTCATGCCATAACCACGGAGCGGCCGCACGATCACGCCGGCCTTCTGCAGAAGGGTGAAAGCCTCCTCGGCCTTCGGAATCTGCGCGGCGAGGAAGTTGGCTTTGCCATCAATATAGGCGAAGCCGAGCTGCTTGAGGCCGGCGGACAGCTGCGCGATACCCGCGTCGTTTACTTCG
>Ga0209298_10001353_pt1 | contig 15983 bp, 13 predicted proteins | sample S_140806_EF_Meta_FD_187325 | JGI IMG/M metagenome (GOLD analysis project Ga0209298, IMG submission 187325) | Freshwater microbial communities from Lake Simoncouche, Canada to study carbon cycling - S_140806_EF_MetaG (SPAdes) (version 2) | ecosystem: Environmental > Aquatic > Freshwater > Lake ...
TCCATGCCGCGCCCCCACCTTATGAAGCTGCCAATGCAGGGCTGCCTCCCAAGGCCCCAGCACCTGAATCCGATACATCCCCACGTTTCGCTCGTGCGTTTCAGGATCCTCCGTGATCACTTGGGGCAAGGTCAGAAATGGACCCCCATCCTTCGGCCACGTCTTTAAGACGGGAATCTTGGCCAAACCCTCTCCCCCATCCTCGACACGATGCACCACCTCCTGACACTCTCCGCGCCCCACCGAAACAGGCCTGGCATGCCGTAGCTCCAATCCCTTTTTCAAAAGATCCCACGCCTCCGAAAGACCCGCTGGGGGCTTGGCCTTCACCAGCGCCCCCACCTCATCCCCAATTTCCTCCACCTTTTCGCGGCCTAACGCCATTGCGATCCGCTTGGCCGATCCGTATCCATTGATCAAAACAGGAAACCCATAAGCCGTTCCATCCCTTCGCACGGGGGACTCAAATAAAAGAGCCTTCCCCCCATGCCCCGACTTCGACTCCTGATCCGCCGCCGCCGCGATCTCTAACTCAACGCACGCAGGTTCACGAACTCGTAGCAGCTCTCCCTCCTGCTCAAGCTTCTCCACCCATTTACTGGAATTTGCATAGGCCATGAAAGAGTTAACTTTGCCCCAATTCCGCTCTCAAACAAGACCCCCATTCCCTACTCAAAATCAAAAATTCAAAATCAAAAATCCAACACTCTATCCCGCGACATCCGAAGCGTGCTTCCGCAACTCTTTCAACTCCGTATGCCCCAAAGCCGATTCATGCGTCGACTCTAAAACAACCAGCGGAGCTTTCCCTGCCAAACGAGCCTCCTCCCAACGCGCCGCACAAACACACCACCGATCCCCCACCTTTAATCCGGGAAAATTGTACTCCGGCCGCGGAGTCGAAAGATCATTCCCCACCTCCCGACTATAACTCAAGAACTCCTCCGTCATCTGGGCACATACCGCATGACACCCCCGATCCGCCTCATGCCCCTCACAACTCCCCGACCTCGTAAATCCAGTCATCGGATCCACCGAACAAGTTTTTAGCTCTCCCCCTAACACATTCCTCTGCTCACCTCTCATCCCCCTAATTTGCCCTAACCCAGCGAAACGCAAAGCCTCCGCCCATTTTCCCCATAATCGCAAAGTAAAACCCCGATTTATTTATCTGTCCATGAGGGGCTTAAAACTAATAACAATTTTTTACTCCAAACTCGCTCTACCCCTCTTTTTATGGAATAATAACGACTCATGGCCTCATCCTCGGCTTCTCCCGCTTCAGAAAAAGATCCTGCCCTAGAAATTCTCGATCGGCTGAATCCAAATCGTACCTCCCTATCCCCCTCCCCAGCCCTCGGTCGAATCGGTCACCCTGGTAACACCGCATTTTTAGAGGAGCTTCACGAAGCTTGGAAAACCGACCCCTCCAGCGTCGACCCCACCTGGCGGGCCTTCTTTGAGGGATTTGAGCTCGGTTGCCAACTCCGCCCGCCCACTCGTTCCACACCGAGCACCCAAAACGGTGGCTCCTCCCCTGAATTCGGAAACGTACTTCCCCAAGCCCGCATCTATAACCTCCTCTTCGCCTACCGCGCCCTCGGACACACTCTGGCTCACCTCGACCCCCTTGGCCTGACCCCAGAGGAAAATTCCGATCTCGCTCTTTCCACCTTTCGCTTCACCGAGGCCGACCTCGATTCCGTTTTCGATTCCGGCACGCTGGGCGGTGGCGGCCCCCGAACTCTGCGGGAAATCATCTCCTTTCTAAAACAAACCTACTGCGACCACATCGGAGTCGAGTTCATGCACATTATGAACTTCGCCATCCGCCGCTGGCTCCGAGACCGGATGGAACGGACTCGCAACCAACCCTCTTTCTCCCCTGCCCAGCAACGTCGCATTTTAGAAAAGATTATTGCGGCTGAATCGCTCGAGCGCTTTCTCCACACCCGCTATGTCGGCCAAAAGCGTTTTTCCTTGGAAGGCGGCGAAACCCTCATCGCCGTACTCGATACTTTAATCGAATCCTGCCCCGCCTCCGGTGTGGATGAGGTCGTCATCGGTATGGCCCATCGCGGCCGCCTCAACGTTCTCGTCAACACTCTTGGAAAATCCCGCCGTAAACTCTTTACCGAATTTCATGAAAACTATGTCCCTGAAACTGTTTTGGGTGACGGGGACGTGAAATACCACCTCGGCTATGAAAATGAGGTCACTACCTCCCATGGAGAAAAAATCCGTCTTTCCCTTGCACCCAATCCCAGCCACCTCGAGGCCGTCAACCCGGTGGTGGAAGGAAAAACCCGCGCCCGGCAACGCCTTCGGGACGACACCGTCAAACGGGAAAAAGTTGTTCCCGTCCTCATCCACGGAGATGGTGCTTTTATCGGACAAGGTATCGTTGCTGAAACCATCAATCTTTCCCGCCTCGAAGGATACCGCACGGGCGGAACCATCCACATCATCGTCAATAATCAGATCGCATTTACCACTCTGCCCGATGACTCCCGCTCCACTCGCTACTGCACCGCTCCCGGAAAAGCTTTTGGTCTGCCTATTTTTCACGTCAACGGTGACGATCCCTTGGCTGCCGCCGCCATCATCCAACTTGCTCTTGAATTTCGCCAAAAATTCCATGAGGACATCATTCTCGATATCGTCTGCTATCGCCGCCACGGTCACAACGAGGGAGACGAACCGAACTTCACCCAACCCACCCTTTACTCCGAAATCGATTCACACCCGCCTGTCAGTCGCCTTCTCTCTCGCCGCCTTCTCGATGCGGGCCTCATTACCGAAGAAGAAATTCAAAAGATTCGGAGCCAGATCAATACCGTTTCCGAGGAGGCACTCCAGGAATCCCGCCAAGTCGTCAGCAAAATTCAACCTCGCCTCCACCCGCCTATCTCCTGCCCCGCCCTTCTTCAGGAGGTGCCCACAGCGGTTCCGGCAAAGAAAATTGCCGAGCTCGGTATCTCAATTTCCACCATTCCCTCCGATTTTCAAATCAACAGCAAGATTCGTAAGGTTCTCGATGCCCGCTGCTCGATGGCCGCTGGCAAGACTCCCCTCGATTGGGGTTGCGCCGAACACCTTGCTTTCGCTTCTCTCCTCACCTCTGGAACCCCTATTCGCCTCTCAGGACAAGACAGTCGGCGCGGCACTTTCAGCCACCGCCACTCTGCCGTCTACGACCTTCGTACCCGAGCCCGATATATTCCTCTCAAAAATCTTTCAAAAACTCAGGCCTCCTTCTGCGTCTACAACTCCCCTCTTTCAGAAGCCGCCGTCCTGGGATTTGATTACGGCTACTCTCTGGATTGCCCCGATATGCTTGTGATTTGGGAAGCCCAATTTGGTGACTTTGCCAATGGCGCCCAAACTCAAATCGATCAGTACATCTCCTCCTCCGAATCAAAATGGGGAACCACCTCCCGGCTCACCCTCCTTCTCCCTCACGGATACCATGGCCAAGGGCCCGAACACTCCAGTGCCCGCCTCGAACGCTTCCTGCAACTTTGCGCCGAAGACAATATGGCCGTTACTTACCCCACCACCCCCGCGAACTACTTCCACCTCGTCCGTCGCCAAGCCCTCCGCAAGATCATCAAACCGCTGATCGTCCTTACCCCCAAGGGCCTCTTGCGCGACTCCCGTGCCACCAGCCCCGTATACGATCTTACCCAAGGCTCCTTTCAGGAAATCTTGCCCGATCCATCCATCTCGAAAGGAGCCCGCCGCATCATCCTCTGCTCAGGAAAGGTTTTTTATGACCTACAAGATTTTCAGACGAAAAACAAAATCCAAGACACCGCCATTCTACGTCTGGAACAGCTCTATCCCCTGCACGCCAAAAAATTAACCGATATCCTTTCCCGACACTCCCCCGATGCCGAAATCATCTGGTGCCAAGAGGAATCGGAAAATATGGGGGCTTGGTCCCACCTCGCCCTTCGCCTTTCCACCCTGCTGGGCAAACCGATCCGCTACGTCGGGCGCGACGCCTCCTCCTCCCCCGCTACTGGCTCTCTCGTCATTCATAATATGGAACAAAATCAGCTCGTCCAAGAAGCCTTCGCCTCAGCTCCCTCCTCCTCTTCCCCTCACTCGCCAGCCCGCTCCAAGAAACCCACCCTCACCACCCCAAGGAAAAAGAAAAAATGAGCACCACCACAACTCTCCTCCCTATTCGCGTTCCATCGGTCGGCGAATCCATCACCTCCGGCGTACTTGGCTCTTGGAAACGCAAAAATGGGGACACCGTTTCCTCGGGGGACCCCCTGTTTGAAATCGAAACCGATAAAGTCACCTCCGAGGTTTTTGCGGAAGCGGATGGCACTCTCGAGATTCTCATTGCAGAGGGCACAGAGGTAAAAGTCGGCCAAACCGTTGGCAACCTTCATCCAGGAAAAGCCCCCGCCCGGAAAAGCACAGCCCCAGAAACTCCGACACGGGAAAAAGCGCCCAGCGCACCCGTGGCTAAAACTCCGGCAAGAGAGTCGTTCCCCACCCCCGCTCCCACTCTCGTCCATACCGAGGCCGATACCGCCGTCCTATCTCAAACTTCTTCCCGATCCGATCGCGAATCTCGCAAGAAAATGTCCCCTCTTCGCCGGAAAATTGCCGACCGGCTGGTCAGCGCCCAGCACACCGCTGCGATTCTTACCACCTTCAACGAAGCGGACTTATCCAACCTCATCGCCCTACGCTCCGAAGTCCAATCCACCTTTCAGGCCCAGCACGGGGTCAAACTCGGCTTCATGAGCTTCTTTCTCCAAGCCGCCGTCCACGCCCTCAAAGCTGTCCCCGCACTGAATGCACGAATCGAAGGGGATGAAATTGTCTCACAACACTATTTCGATATCGGTGTTGCCGTCGGCACCGAGAAGGGTCTCGTGGTTCCCGTTCTTCGGGATTGCGATCAGCTCGACCTCGCAGGTCTGGAAAAATCCCTCGCGGCCGTCGCAACTCGTGCACGCGAAGGCAAACTCTCTCTGCCCGACCTTCTCGGAGGCGTCTTCACCATTTCCAATGGTGGGGTCTACGGCTCCGTTCTCTCCACCCCGATCCTCAACCCGCCCCAATCCGCCATTCTCGGCCTCCACGCCATCCAGCAACGCCCCGTCGCCATCGGAGATCAGGTGGAAATCCGGCCGATGATGAACCTCGCCCTTTCCTATGATCACCGCTTGATCGACGGAAAAGAGGCGGTCACTTTCCTCATCGCCATCAAAAAATTCGTCGAAAATCCCGCCCTCGCTCTTTTCCAAATAGCCCCCTCAAACTAAACCATCGGCTCACAACCAAGCCAATGCTTGGGGAATCGACCGCCGAGCGTCCAAAAACTCTGCCGCAACCTTTTCTGCTCCCGCACAGTGCGCACCATAATCTTTTTCAATCAATTTTACTTTCTCCACCGCCTCCTCCAACGATCGGAAAGTCACTAACCCCATCCCCTCGGGCAACCATTTCGACCACCCTGTCTCCTGCAATAGAACAGGACGCCCTAGCGATAGATACAGTACGCTTCGATCACTAAACCAACCCGTCTTCGCCGTGACGTATCCGCCCTTCGCAGGGGAAAACTCCCCACGGCTCGTCGCCAAGAAAGCGCGATACTCCTGCCAATCAGAGCAAACCAGCAGCGGATCCACAAATTGCCATCCCGCTTTCTCAAAAGAGCTTCGCTCCTCCCCCACCCCTAAATCCGTGACCACCCGCGGAGTCACTCCACTTCGCTTCGGCCAATCTCTCAACATCTCGAATTCCGGAGCCTTGTTGCTGTACGACCTGCCCTCCCACTCCACCGTCGCATACCCATACCAGTGTGCCACCGTCGTCCAGTGATCCTGACTTAAATCGGACGCTTTTCCTCGGACCGACCCCATCGCCTCCCTTGTCCAATACCTCCGACAGACTGGCGGGACCACCGCTTTCCAATCGTGACCCGTGTCTGGAATCACCGCCCCACGCCCCATTGCCAATCCCACGCTCCAAAACGCATTGTGCCCAGCAAAGTTCATCGGACTTTGATAGACCTTCGACCAGATCTGAGTGAACGCAGGATCCAAATCCACATAAACTCGACTCGCCACCTTCTCCACCAAATCAGGCCGCTTGAAGTGGCCCGATAAGTTCAAAAAAAGATCTGCCCCTTCGGCAAAATGCCGCAACCCTTTTTCATCCACCGTCTCCCCCTCCACCAGTAAGGTCGCCCGCTCATCCCATCCAATCTCCCGCAAGATTTGCTTCCAGTGGATCAGATTCACACTGTCCGCTAAGTGGGTTCTTTCTCCCTGCCTGTTTTTTAGCTCTTCTCCCCGCAACGACTCCACCAGCCACACCTCCCACCCCAACTCCCGTAATCCCAATCCCCACTGCAAAAATGCCCAAGAGTTACCCGCCGCTTTTTCAGGAAAACCAGCCACTCCAACCCCTACTACCGCCCGCTTTTTCATCGCGGCTCAACCCCCTCGCGCGTCGTTAGGAAAAACGCACGTCTTTTCCCGGATCCATCTCAAATTCGAGTACTTCAATCTTCTGTGCGTTTGGCTTGAGGACCTGAGCCTCAAACTGCTGGTAAAGGGGATGATCAAAAGCCGCCGTTCGCTTGAGACTATTTTCAAACTCTAATGCCAAGAAGAGATCGTGAGGCGTCTCCTCTTTTCCAGGTATCTTTTTCCCACAAGCCAAGCTGAGAACATCCTGAATCTTAAGAATCCGAATCCGACTCTCCACCATCACCTCCTCTACCCTTTGTTCGGGCAAGCCAGGCTTCAAATGGATCAGCTTTAAATGGTGAATCATGAAGCAACAGCTTGCGAGAGAGGGTGATTCAGTGTCAAGAACCCCAAAAGAGCCACAAAAAAAGGACTTTACAGGACAGGCTTTTTCATGCAATTGTGCGTGTTATGTTTAATCGCAATAATGGACGTAAAGGCGAGACATTGGATGCAACTTTCAGCTACCCTGAAACTCAGAAAGAAAATGTATCTCGCATTGATTCATCTTCCCCGCGTACTGCCATGATCACCGATCAAGTTGAGATCAAGGGCACCCTCGCGTTTGACGGCTCCCTCGAGTTCAACGGCACCTTTGAAGGTGAAATCATCTCGCAAGGCACTCTGACGATCGGCTCCGAAGCTATTATCAAGGCCGAAATTCAGGCCGCCAAAGTAATCATCCGAGGCAAGGTTCAGGGAAACATCATGGCCACTGAATCTGTCGAGGTATGCGATAAAGCCGAGCTCTTTGGCGATGTGCAGACTGCAAAATTTATTGTCGCTGAATCCGCAATCTTCCGTGGACGCTCCGACCCGATCGACGGCAAAGCCTCTGCACCCGAATTCGCCCCTGTCTTCCGTCGCCTAGCTACTACCTCTAATTCGAAGTCTCGCTAATCTTCTCCTCAATGGGGGGCTCTTTCCGAGCCTCAACAGACTTTGCCTTGACCTCTCCAAACCCAGTTAATTGCCCCCCGATTTCGACCGTCATCTCTCTAAAAACTACTTTTTCCACCACCACGCGTGCACGTGGACCAATCCATACCGCACCCTCAATCATCAGTTTTTCACACCGTAACTCCCCCTCAATCTTTGCACTCTGAAAAGTAAGCGAGCCCCCCGCTTCCAAGACTGCCCCTTTCGAAATCAACAACTCCCCCCCTTCTGCCCCCAACCTTATCTTCGCTTGCCCCTCCACCCTCAACCATTCTGCCGCTTCCAAAAATCCACTCGCACGACCCTTCAGAAGAATTCTGGCTGCACGCGCTTTCGCTCCTCCAAAGTTTCCCCTCGGGCCGATCTCCAACTCCCCTTCCAAACTTAAATTCCCTAAAAGCTCCCCCTCGATTAGCCGGTGACCCAACTCCAAATGACGACCACACTCCAGACAGGAGGAGGACTGAGCCTCATCCGCCACCATCTGTACCGCCCCACAATCCGCACACGTTAACTCCCTTTTTTGAATCCTTGAACGGTGCATTTTCTTTTTGGAAGAGCCCAAGACCAGTGGCGATTTGAAATAGAAACTGCACTTACGGCATACAGTAGAGATGAAGTTCTCCGACTCCATCTGCACATGCCCACACTCCGGGCACGAAACCTCAACTTTCGCTATCGCCGTCGCCACCTCTACTCCCCCACCTTGAACTCTCCGAAAAAGTTGGCTCCTGCATCGATCTGCAAAGCCTTCGCCACACATCGAGTCCTTAAAACCGAACCTGCCACCAACCAAAGCTGCCCCGTTGCCTCGACCCCGCCCTCCACTCGCCCCTCCAGCCGAATATCTCTCGCCTGGACAACACCAGAGACCACCGACTCCCGTGCAATGACTAACTTACTCGTCGATCGAATGTCCCCCTTCACCACCGCCCGAATGACCCCATCATGATCCAATCCCACACTTCCCGCGATCTGTAAGCCCATGCCACTCACTGGCTCTTCCGTTTCCATAACTACCTTTTTGTCTGCCTCCCACGCAGCTCATCCCGAATCTCCTCCAGAAGTTTTTCCGATCGCGTATAAGGAGCATCTCCAGCCATCAAGGAGGGTAGCAAACGAAACCTCTCCAGCCACCGGACAGCGATAAAGATACAAAAAGCCACGATAACAAAATCTAAAACAGAGCTCAGAAACGCCCCATAACATAAAACCGGAACACCCGCTTTTTTTGCCTCGGCAAGACTCGGATACGAACCTGATCCCAAAATGAGAAAAAGATTCGAAAAGTCCACCTTACCCAGCAGCAGTCCGATCGGAGGCAAAACAATGTCATTCACCAACGAGGTGACAATTTTCCCAAACGCTCCTCCCACCACCACACCCACCGTTAAGTCTAAGGCGTTCCCTCGTACGGCAAATTTTCGGAAATCATCCCAAAAGCTCATAGAAATATATTCTCTCCTCAATCGAGCAGTTCCCTTTCATCCCTTGAGAATGCCTGCACGCACAAACTCCTCAATCGCGAACTCACCTTTTCTGAAGGCGTTGCAGGGTAGCCTCTTTTACGATATTCTTGCTCCTTACGCCTCGGTAGCTCAGTTGGTAGAGCAGGTGACTCTTAATCACTTGGTCCTAGGTTCGAATCCTAGCCGAGGCAAAGAAACTTAGCGCGCGGTCGTCGCGGTTGGCTCATCCCCCACCAAGAGAAGAGCTGCCACCACTAATCCCAAATGAATCGCAATATCCGCAACCGTTGTCTGCCCCCCAATCAACATCTGTCCAAAAGCTAACGAAATATAAAGCAAACCCGCTAAGACCAGCGGGCCGCGATTCTTACCTGCCACTAAAATCCCTGCTCCCAATAAAATTTCTCCGTAGGGCAATGTTCCCAAGAACAACTGTACCGTCCAAGCAGGCAGAATCGTTTTCTCAAGAAAAGGCTGGCTCAACGCGGGCATGACTTGACTGTAAAAATGCTGAAAACTCAAACCATTCGGTCCATTAAATTTCCCCAGCCCCGCTGCCAAAAATCGGAGCCCTAGAAAAATCTGCAGCAACAGGAAAGCCCAATCCCGACTCTTCCAACGGATCCAAAATGGCCGCGGATCGATCCCCCCAACGTTCATCTCCGTCCTCCTAATCGAAACTCTCGATGCGCCGCCTGCACCGCTTTGGCTCCCATCGCCTCATCCACCACCACCGTAATCTTAATCTCACTCGTACTGATCATTTGAATATTCACCCCCGCCTTCGCTAAAGCCCGAAAAAGCTGTGCCGCTACCCCGCTGTGACTTCTCATTCCAATTCCTACAACAGAAAGCTTGGCCACCCCCTCCCGGAATACTATCTGCCGCGCTCCGCCCGCCCGACGGAATGGCTCTAAAAACTTTCGCGTCTTGGCCAACTCCTCCCGCGGAACCGTAAAGGTAATATCCGTCTGCGCCCTACCCTTACTCCCCCCCGTCGGAAGAGAAACGTTCTGCACAATCATATCTAAATTAATTCCCGCCTTCGCAATTCCCGTAAAAAGCTTTGCCGCGACCCCAGGCCGATCCGCTACCCCCACCAAGGTCACCTTCGCTTGACTCTTTTCCAAGCTCACCCCGCGGACGACAACCCGCTCCATCGATTTCGCTTCTTCTTTCACTAAGGTTCCTCTCGACCCATTGAAACTCGATCGCACCTCAAACACCACTCCGAACTTTTTTGCAAACTCCACCGACCGCGCCTGCATCACCTTGGCCCCCGTGCTGGCTAACTCCAACATCTCATCATAGGAAATTTCCGCAATTTTTTTTGCTTTTGGCTCCGTTCGAGGATCCGCCGTATAAACCCCATCCACATCCGTATAAATTTCACACCTCTTTGCCTTTAAAACTGCCGCTAAGGCAATTGCCGTTAAATCTGATCCTCCCCGCCCCAAGGTCGTGATCTGCCCCTCCATCGTCTGCCCTTGAAACCCTGCCACAATCACGACACGGCCCTTCTTGAGATGCGCTTGCACCCCACGGGGTGTCACATTCGCAATCCTGGCTTTGGTGTGCGTTCCATCAGTGACGATCCCAGCTTGTGCTCCAGTCATCGCAATCGCCTCGATCCCTCTACCTTGCAGGGCAATTGCCAAAAGCGCCGTAGTCGTCTGCTCCCCTGTCGCCAACAGCAGATCCATCTCCCGCTCGCTCGGCTCCTTGTGTAGGTCTCGTGCCATTCTTAATAAACCATCCGTCACCCCACTCATGGCAGACACCACCACCACCAGCTGATTGCCTGAACGACGCGACTCCGCCACCCGATCAGCCACCCTCTGGATTCTCTCCAGATTGGCCACCGAAGTACCCCCATACTTTTGCACGAGCAAAGCCATTACCGAACTCTGCCATTTTTTACCCCGTCTCGCACCCCCCGATTTTAGCCACCCAGACTCTTCCGACTTTCGCCACAAACCTTTTTATCGTAGGTTGGGATACTCTCATGTCCGACCTCCGCGCCACCACTCTTCACACCTTCTCCTCCTCTGGACAACTCTACCATTTTCAAAGCCTCCCCAAACTCGCCCAAGAGCTAAAGCTCGACCTCTCCCGCCTCCCCATCTCCCTGCGCATCGTTCTGGAATCCGTTCTCCGACATTGCGACGGCTTTACCTCGCGCCCGCGGGATGTGGAAAATCTCGCCCGCTGGAATGCCAAGAAGCCCGCCTCCGAAGAGATTCCCTTCACCGTTGCCCGTATCGTCCTGCAAGATTTTACAGGCGTGCCTCTTCTCGTTGATCTCGCCGCCATGCGCGATGCCGTCGCGCGACTCAAAAAAGATCCCAAACTCATCGAACCCCTCGTTCCCGTAGATCTCGTGGTCGATCACTCCGTCCAAGTCGATGTCAACGGCACCAAGCAGGCCTTCATGCTGAATATGCAGTATGAATTCAAACGGAACCGCGAACGCTACGAGTTCCTCAAATGGGGTCAACAAGCCTTCGAAACTTTCGGAGTCGTCCCCCCAGGAATCGGCATCGTCCACCAAGTTAACTTGGAGTACCTCGCTCGCGGCGTCTTCACTAAGAAACAGCAAGATGGCTCTCTTCTCGCATACCCCGACTCCCTTGTCGGTACCGACTCTCACACCACCATGATCAATGGCCTCGGAATCGTTGGTTGGGGCGTCGGCGGAATCGAGGCTGAGGCCGGAATGCTCGGCCAACCCCTGACCTTCCTCACCCCCGAAGTCGTCGGCTTCTACCTGACAGGAGAACTTCCACCCGCGGCCACCGCCACCGACCTTGCCCTCACCGTCACCCAAATTTTGCGACAACACAAAGTCGTCGGTAAATTTGTCGAATTTTACGGACCCGGCGCCGCCAAGCTCACCCTGCCTGACCGCGCCACCATTGCCAATATGGCCCCCGAATACGGCGCCACCATGGGCTACTTCCCTGTGGACGAGGAAACTCTCGCTTACCTACGCGGAACTGGTCGGCCCGAAGAGCTTGTGGAACTGGTCGAAGACTACTACCGCGCCCAGAGTCTTTTCGGAATCGCCACCCAAAAAGACGCCCTTTCTTTCTCCTCCGTCGTCGAGCTCGACCTCACCACGATCCGTCCCAGCGTCGCAGGCCCGAAGCGGCCCCAAGATCGTATTGAACTTCCTGCCCTTAAATCCACTTTTGACTCTCTCCTAACCAAATCCGTTGCCGATGGGGGATATGGCAAAAATTCCCAGCAGATGAGTCAAACGGCCCGAGTCAGCATGCCCCTCGATGAACAGGAGATGCTCTCCGATCGTCCCACACCTGACTCTGTTGCAGGAAAAGCAAAACTCGATCACCCTGGAATCTTGCGGAACGGCTCCGTCGTCATTGCCGCCATCACTTCTTGCACCAACACCTCGAACCCATCGGTCATGCTGGCCGCTGGACTCCTTGCCAAAAAAGCGGTCGAGCGCGGACTTTCGGTCGACTCCACCGTCAAAGCCTCCCTTGCCCCCGGATCCCGTGTCGTCTCCGATTACCTGAATGCCACCGGCCTTCAGCCTTACCTCGATGCACTTGGCTTTAATCTCGTCGGTTACGGTTGCACCACCTGCATTGGGAACTCCGGTCCTCTTCCCGCCCCTGTCGAAAAAGCGGTTCTCGATCACGATCTGGTGGCCGCCAGTGTTCTTTCAGGAAACCGAAATTTCGAGGCACGCGTCCACTCCTCTATAAAAGCCAACTTCCTGATGTCCCCCCCACTTGTCGTTGCTTTCGCCCTTGCGGGTCGTGTGGATCTGGATCTTTCGAAAGACTCTCTCGGCTTGGGGAAAGATGGCAAAGCAGTCTATCTAAAGGATCTGTGGCCCACCCGCGAAGAGATCGGCCAAGCCATGAAATCAGCTCTTCAACCTGCGGTCTTTCAAAAACTTTACCGCAATTTTTCCGAACAAAACCCCGCATGGAATGAAATCCCCAGCAAACCAGGCCAAACCTACGCTTGGGATCGTAAAAGCACCTACATCCAAGAGCCTCCCTTCTTTGAAAACTTCTCTCTCCAACCTGCTTCCGTTGCAGGAATTCAATCTGCCCGCTGCCTGGGAATTTTTGGTGATTCCGTCACTACCGATCACATTTCACCCGCAGGAAATATAAAAAAGACATCCCCGGCCGGTGCTTACCTCATTTCCGAGGGCGTCCCCGCTGAGGATTTCAACAGCTACGGTGCCCGCCGTGGAAACGACAGAGTGATGACTCGCGGAACCTTCGCCAACGTGCGAATCAAAAATCTCATGCTCCCGGGAGTAGAGGGCGGCATGACACTTAACCTTCTCGACCCCAAACATTCCCAAGTATCGATTTACGATGCCGCCGTCGCCTACCGAAAAGCCCAAGTCCCCCTCATCATTCTCGCTGGAAAAGAGTATGGCACAGGCAGCTCCCGGGATTGGGCGGCCAAGGGAACTCGCCTCTTGGGGGTACGTGCCGTTATTGCCGAGAGCTTCGAGCGGATCCACCGCTCCAACTTGGTCGGGATGGGGGTCCTTCCCTGTACCTTTCCAGACGGAATCAATGCCCAAACACTCCAACTCAACGGAACAGAAAGCTTTTCGATCGAGGGGCTCAGCCATCCACCCAAACCCCAAGAAAAGCTCACTCTCGTCATCCAGCGCCAAAATGGTTCTACCGAGAAAACCACAATTTTGAGTCGCCTCGATACTCCGGTGGAGGTCGAATACTACCTCAACGGTGGCATCCTCCCCTACGTCCTCCGCCAACTCCTCTCCCGCTGACCAAAACAGTCGCGACCGAGTTTTCCTAAACTAAATCTTAGCGAGGATTTTCTTCTCCAGCTTCACGATATCCGCCGAAAACAACCGAATCCCCTCCGCCAACTTCTCCGTCGCCATCGCGTCCTCGTTCAAAAGAAAGCGAAAGCTCTTCTCATCCAGCGGGAGCTTCGAAATCGGATCTTTCTTGGCTGTTTCTGCATCAAGCTTTTTGGACACAGTTACCGTGGACGCCTTCAACTCACCCAAAAGATTCGGACTAATCGTCAGGAGATCACATCCCGCTAACTCTAAGATCTGGCCCATATTCCTGAAACTTGCACCCATGACCTGAGTTGGATATCCAAACTTTTTATAATAGGCGTAGATCTGCTGGACCGATTTCACCCCAGGATCCTCGGCCCCCACATACTCCTTCCCCGTGCTCTTCTTAAACCAGTCGTAAATTCGCCCCACGAAAGGAGAAATCAATCGCGCCCCCGCCTCCGCACATGCCACCGCTTGCGGAAGCGAAAACATCAAAGTCAAATTACACTGGATTCCCTCCTTCTGGACGATCTTCGCCGCCTGTGCCCCTTCCCACGTCGCCGCAATCTTGATCAAAATTCTCTCACGATCGATTCCTGCTGCCTTGTACATGCCGATCAGGTGACGTGCTTTCGCAACCGTCGCATCCACATCAAAGGAAAGTCTGGCATCTACTTCAGTCGAGACCCGACCCGGCACGATTTTTAGAATCTCGCACCCAAAGAGGATCAGAAGCCGATCGATAATCGCTTTTGCCCGCTCCTCCTTTGAACCCGACCCACCCTTGCCATCCACCACCGCTTTTTCCAGCAAGGATTGATACGCAGGCATCTCCGTGGCTTTCTCAATCAAAGTCGGGTTGGTCGTCGCATCCTGCGGGGCATACTCCTTCATCGAGGCAAAATCACCTGTGTCTGCCACCACCGTGGTCAGCTTTTTCAACTGCTCTAATGCATTTGTGCTCATCGTTACTTTTCCCCCAGATGTTCCTGTAGGATCGGCATCAGCCTCTCCACAACGCGATCAATCGTATCCATTTTGTCCGCTTCGACAAGCAGTCGCACCAAATTCTCCGTGCCCGAATACCGAAGCAAAATCCGGCCCTTTTTCCCAAGCTCCCTCTCCACTTCCAGCACCGCACCCGCCACAGGAGGCACACTCTCCCACGCAGGTTTATGCCTTACCTTGAGATTGGTTAGCTTTTGGGGATATCGCCTCATTCCCCTCTTCAAATCTGCAACTCTTGCCCTCTTTCGCTGCACTCGATCCAGTACTTTCAGTGCGGAGAGCAACCCATCTCCCGCAGGGGACGCATCATGAAACAGCAGATGCCCCGACTGCTCCCCACCCACCCAATATCCTCCCTTTCGCATCGCCGCCGCCACCGCACGATCCCCTATCGCCGTCCGAACCACCTTCCCCCCTTGGGCTATGACCATCTCATCCAACCCTAAATTGCTCATCTGGGTGACCACCACTGTCTTTTCAGGCAACTTCCCGCGCTCAATCGCATCCAACGCCGCCATCGCAATCACCTCATCCCCATCCACTCTCTCCCCCTCCTCATCAATCAAAACCATCCGATCTGCATCCCCATCGTGGGCCAACCCAATCCATCCCTTTCTCCGCTTAACCGCCTCGATCAACTTTTCTGGATGCTCCGATCCACAATTCTCATTGATATTTTTTCCATCAGGTTGAGCCGACATCACCTCCACCTCTGCCCCCATCTCTCTCAAAATTTTTGGAGTGGTATACCAAGCCGCCCCATGCCCCGCATCCACCACGATTCGAATCCCTTTTAAAAAGGGTCCACTCCCAAAGATCTTCCGCAAACGCCCGTGATAAAGATCGAAAGCCTCTCCCGTGCACATAAAACCTAGAGCGTCGACAGCCTTGAGCTCAGGTGCAGACTTCGTTCGGTCTAATCCTCTTTCAATCTCCGTCTCCGACTCCATCGTTAACTTGGCACCGTCCGATCCACAAAACTTCACCCCGTTGTCACTCGCTGGGTTGTGTGATGCACTCAGAATTGCTCCCGCACATGCCCCCTTTTCCTGCACCAACATCGCCAACGCCCCGCTTGGCAACACACCCACCGATTCAACCTCCAATCCCGCGTCTTTCAGTCCCGCACATAAAGCAGCCTCGAGCCGCGGTCCCGACTCCCTTGTATCCCGAGCCACAATAACCCGCCCCTTAGGACTCTTCTTTGCAAAGAAATTCCCTGCCGCCCTCCCCAACGCCCAAACAAAATCC
>Ga0209298_10001355_pt1 | contig 15964 bp, 16 predicted proteins | sample S_140806_EF_Meta_FD_187325 | JGI IMG/M metagenome (GOLD analysis project Ga0209298, IMG submission 187325) | Freshwater microbial communities from Lake Simoncouche, Canada to study carbon cycling - S_140806_EF_MetaG (SPAdes) (version 2) | ecosystem: Environmental > Aquatic > Freshwater > Lake ...
TAATCGAATATATCTTTTTCAGTTTCAAATTTATGAGATACTTTAACTTTTTTTGTATTTTTGTCTTTATTATTATCTTTTTCTTCATTTTGTAAATGATATAGTCCATGTTCGTTCATTGTTAAATGTATTTGTAGTGCGGTATGTCTCATAACTGTATTAAATATTTTACTTCCCGTAAAATAAAGAATAGCAAATGGAAACTCTTCTGAACCTGTGTATAAGAAATCTACTCTTCTATAAGTAGGTGAAGAAGGAATTTTTGCTATAACAAGACATTTTGATGGACCTCTAGAAAGAATTTCTGTGATGATATTGAATTTAACAAGTATATCAATAAATTTAATAAAAACGCTTGGATTATTTGACGTGATGATTACATCAATATCTCCTGAACTTTGCGCTCCTCGCCTATATGAACCTACAATTTCATATTTTATATCTTTTTCTGTCTGTAACTGCGAGTTAATAAAGGTCTTGTTGAAAATCTCTTTATATTCGTCTATCTCTTGGCGAGGAATTCTTTTTAAAATATCTTCATAATATTTCAGGCCTATTTTTTGGACGTCATTAAGCATATGTTGTTTTTCACGAAGTTTTTCTATTGTAGTAATTCCGTTTTCTACTAATTCTTTTGCCTTTTTAGGTCCTATACCATATACTTCTGCCAAAATGTTTATCGGATTGTTTTTTTCTTGTTCCAGTAGTTTTAAAGTTCCGGTTTTAATGAATTCATCTATTTTATCTATAATTGTAGTGCCTATATTTGGATAACCTTTTAGTTGTTCTGATGATATAATATTATCAGTATAAGACATTATCGTTTCTTGTGCCTTCTGGTATGCACGTGCGCGAAAGGGTTCTCCTTGTTTTAACATTATATTCGCTAGGTTTTCCATAAGTTCAATTAATTTTTCGTTTAGACGATTGACCATAGATGAATTCATTTTTATTTATTTGTTTATTTATCTTTAAATTATTTCTTGTATTTTTCTCTTACTTTTTTTTGTTTTCTGCCGTTTTTTGTAATATATTATTTGATAAATTAAATTACTTAAAGACATATTCATAATATAATTTGTATAGTAATATACAGCAAAAAAATTATATTATGAATTTGGCTTCGGTCTTATAGTGTAATGGTTAGCACCAAGGACTTTGAATCCTTTAATCTGGGTTCGAATCCCAGTAAGACCTTTTTATATGTGTTCGATGGTTGCTTTTTCTTGTGGTAAGTATTTAGCGTCTTTTATTTTTTTCAAATTTTTTATTCTTTTGATATGTTTTATAATATATTGCATTGTGTACTTATTATTTTTTTTTATATAGGTTTCAGCTGAAGAAGGACTTACTGATGAACTATGTATACATGTTTTAGATAATGTTGGTAAAGCACAACATAAAAACATTATTGTCATTGAAGAAAATACTATAATAAATATTTGGTAATCTTCCATTTTTTATTTTATTTTATTTTATTATTTATCTAATTTATTATTTATCTATTTTATTCATTTTTATTATTTATCTATTTTTATTCATTTTTATTATTTATTAAACCTTTTAACATTTCAAACGCCGATTAATATTTTTATAAATATTTGTAAAAATAATATAAAGAGTATTTATAATTATTAAATAGACAATAATGATAATAAATGGGGTTGTTCTCCAACCAGAAATGGTTGTTTAGCAGTGATATGTGAGACCAGAAGTCAAACAAAGCATATCACAATTGCTACTCATTTCGTCCTTCACCAGTTGAACTGGGTTAAGTTGGACTATCGTAAGGTGGAACTCCTTGCTACTGACTTTACAGAAGGGGTAACTCTTCAACCTTTAACATAACGACCTTAGTAATAAAATCCCAAAAGCAAATGTTTATGTGGTTTGCTGAAAATTTCGGCGTTTGAAATGTTAAAAGGTGTAAAAAAAAATAACTTAAAGATAAATTCAAGTTATAATTTGGAAAGGCTCCTTACAGCAATTTCTTTTGAAAATAAAATAATATATGGATAAACTTCGGTTATCTTAATAGGAGCCTGTATTAGGAAAGCAAAGTGGCGCAGAGGTAGCGCATCTGGCTCATAACCAGAGGGTCAAACGATCGAAACGTTTCTTTGCTATGGTTGAAAATAATAATATAGTGGAGAATAGAAGGTCATCAAATTAGGGTGTGTTTATTTGCTTCTATAATTTAATGGTAAAATAGCCGGCTGTTAACCGGCCAACCTAGGTTCGATTCCTAGTAGAAGCGATTTATTAATATAATTATTTTAAAATACTTATATTAGACGAAATTTAAAATAACTTAAAGATTTTATAATACTAAACTATAATCATAATAAAAATATGTTGTCCCCTTATTTTGAAGAGTTATATATTAGTTTTGAAAACAGTCGTTTGACGAAACGATCGGGAGTTTCTGTTCCTACTCCTATTGATGATGCTTTTTTTGGCGTGTTAAAATTGGTTGCTCCTTGTTGTGAGATTACTCGGGCTACTCAAGAATTAATTTTTGTAATTGACCGCTCCGGATCTATGACTGACTTATGTTCTGATGGTAGAAGTAAAATGCAACATATCATTCATACATTAAAAAATATGATATTATATTTAAATGAATGTAATCATAATATAAAATTTTATATTACCATTTTTACGTTTGATAACAAATTTTCAAATGTTATTAGGAGGTTAAATGTGAATGATGATAGCGTTGAGGATATACTTCGAAAGATCGAAAATATACGACCATTAGGTAGTACAAATATCGAACTTGCATTAACAGGTGTGAAAGAATATATCGATCATTTGAAATACGAATATCCAGACCATATTATTAACCATATTTTTATGACAGATGGAGAGGCAACCGAAGGACTTACTGATCGTGAAGCTCTTAAAGATTTGGTAGACGAAACTATTCTTAATGCATTCATCGGTTTTGGGATAAACCACGATGCTATATTACTTAATAGTATTAGTTCTAAAAAGAACAGCTCATATTATTTTATAGATATTCTTGAAAAGGCGGGTTTAGTTTATGGTGAAGTTTTACATGGAATTTTGTATAAATATTTGGATGATGTAGAGGTTATGATTAGTAGCGGACTTATTTATGATTTTAAGTCGAATGAGTGGACGAGTAAGTTAAATATTGGAAATATTGTTGGCGAAGCGAATAAGACATTTCATATTATTTCAGATAATCCTGACTTGTGTAACATAATTATTAGTTTTAATAGGTTCGGCAAAAAAATGTTTGTAGACGTGCCTAGATTGTTTGATAATAAAGCTGATCTTACGATTTTTTTATATAGACAAAAAACACTTGAGTTATTATTTGAAGTAAGTCAAAATCAAAATAATATTTTAAGTGTGCAGAATAATATTTTTTCTCAAATTATTGACGACGAAACCACGGGAGAGCTAAATATTTTATCTGAAAGAGAGAAAAAAGAAAAAAGTTTAAAAATCAGGCTTATTGATTTAATTAAGGATATTAAAAAATATATGGGAACTAATGGATTACATGACTATAAATTTCTAAAAAATTTATGTGATGATATATATATCTCATATAAAACGATTGGAACACGATATGGTGCAATGTATTCTCGTGCTAGACAGACGTCACAAGGTAACCAACGATGTTATACTGTTACGCAAACGCCCATAAATATAGATGATGAAGAAGAAGAACATCATGACCAAGACGTTTTGAGTATTCCAAAATTAAACTTAAAAAATAATGTAAATGGCGATAAAAATATTAATGATGATAAAAATATTAATGGCGATAAAAATATTAATTATGATAAAAATATTAATGATGATAAAAATATTAATGATGATAAAAATATTAATGATGATAAAAATATTAATACTCTTAAGTTAGAAAAACCTATTTTCACACATAATGTTTCTAATTTTATTGATACCCCTTATCTTACACCTACAGCTAGTAAGTTGATGCGAGATGTAAATTCTGATGGTAACATATTTTTAAAAAACCCAAATGATACTGAAACTGGCACTAGTCTAAAAGTAAATTATACTTATAGTAGCGATGATGATGATGATAATTTGTTTACATTTTTAACAAAGAGAAAAAAGGATTAGTTAAAAAAACTTATAGTGTTTTAAATTTTTATAAATCCCATAAATACTTCCATACTTTACTCACATGAGTACTATGATCTTTAACTTGTAAAGAAAAAGGACATGAATAATCAGGTGTCTGATTTAGAGCCGCACAAGGATTACATTTTTTTTTATTTATAAATTTAAATCCTGGAATTGTATCTTCCAAATCACAGTTATCAATATCTGTTGAAGTTTTTATTTGTTGTCCAAAAATAGACCCATTACCGTCAAACGTTATTCTCTCTAATCCTGAATTATCACTTTTACATCTTATTATATCTTTATCAGGATTACTTATTAATCCCGAGTTATAGCCGTAAGTTCCTGTGCCACTATTTTCTAATTCGTTAAACTCATTTCCACTTGGGTCATTTATTGATATTCCATTTAATAAAAACTGTCCCTCCTTTTTTTGCATAGCTAATATTCGTAATATAGCTGCCTGGTTATAGATTGTTCTCGCATAATTCGTTCCTTCCTCGGCGTTATTTCTTATATAAGGATTACTCTCGTAAGCTTCCTGATATAATTTTATAGTTTCTTTTGTCCAAGGCCATATTCCATGTTCGTTAAAATATTCGACTTCTTCTTGGCTAGCTTGACTTTCTTGTATTATATTCGTGTCAAACACTATATTAGGGTTTACTGTATTTTGTATTTTCAAAAAATCGTCTGTTGTTTTATTTGTCCATGTAAAACCTTCTTTTGTACTTGTTGTACTTGTTATACTTGTTGTACTTGTTGATAAGTATGAATATCTTTTTAACACCAAAAGTATTATCATTAAAAGTATTCCATATTTATAATTTGTAATCGTAATTAAAATCACACTTAATAATAAAATTATATTTCCTAAAAATGTGTTTAATAAAGAAGCAAGCAAATTAGGGATAAAATAGAGTATCAACCATAAGCCTACGAGTATTGTTAATAGGCTGACTAATTTTGTTTTATTATTTTTTAAATTTTTCAGTAGTTTCATATATTATTAGATTATTAATATTTTATAATCAAATAATATAATATGGATAACAGGAAGAAAACAAAACGGAACCATTATAGACGTAAGATTTTTACTACAAAAAGTAAAAATAATAGGAACCAAAATAACAAAAGCAAAAATAAGAGTATAAATAACGTGAGTAAGAAGTTTTTTTATGAAATAATATGTAAAAAACCCAAAAACAAAAATCAATATATTATCCAAAAAACGCAAAAATTAATTGAAGAAGTTAAAAAAAGTAATTTGTTAGCGGCCAGTTGACCCGAACCCGCCATCACCCCTTTCTGTCTGTTCTCCTAATTCTTCCATTGAACTAACTACCTCTACAACTATCGGTACCAAATTAGGAGCACATACTTGTAGATAACGCTCATATTTCGCTCCGTAAAATGCCGGTACTTGTATATCGTTAAGTGTTTTTTCAGGCCCAACTAAGTCAAACATTCCAATTAAATGACCTCTGTACCCAGCATCAATAACTCCCGTTGAATTTGCTAGTCGAAGCGGCGTTTTGGAAATAGAAGAACGAGGATACATATAATATCCGGTGTTATATGCTTTACCTGTGTCCGTGTATATTTTAGCAGAACAGCTTACTTTGGTGTCTAATTTATTTATATATCCTGCTCCGTAAAAAGGTAATGCATCACTATTATTCGGTTCTTTACCGGGTGCATATAAATCGAACCCTGCATCAATATGCTGAGGATTATTAAATAGTTTGTTATTATGTTTTTCTACGGCTGTACTATATTTGGTATGTAGTTCGTTGTCTGAACTATCTACAAATAATTTTAATACCATTACTCTGTCATAGATGTTTAAAAGATTGTTAACGATAAAAAGATATTTGGATGCCATTGTTTTGATGAGGATTATATTTATGTTCTAATTATTTTTTTAAATTGTTTTGAAAAAATATAAAAACTAATTATGTTTATATTTTAATATTGGAAAATGGAGACACAAGGAGCCTTTGGTTATATAATAGATAACAAAAAAAGAATTATGTTTGTAGAAAGTGACGCTGAGTTACTTTGGCAAATATTAGTTAGGGAGATTTATGTGTTAATGAAACATTATGGTTCAAAAGAAGCATTACGAAGTGCTTTTGAAAATATTAAAACTGCTAAGGGTAAGCCAAAAAACGAAGAGTTAGAAAAATATATTATATTTACGAATTTACATGAAGAAACTTATAGTGGAGTAATGAATAGACGCGACTATAAATGGTCAACTACTCTACATTACTGTCAAAGTAGTTTTATAAATATTTTAGAAGCTGGATTAATTGTTAATCAGGCTGAGGAATTGGGTTTTGTTTTTTTATTGGATTTCGATAAAGGATGTGTTAAATTCTATAAAAAATATTTGGAAAAAAAGAGAGAAGACATTGCTACTGCTACTCTGGAAGAAATAATGGAGTTCGACGATATGCCTATAATAAGTCGCGAAGTAATTATTAATGAAATGAAAAGTAGTTTTAATGATTTTTACGGTAAGTATTTAAATATACGCGAAGAATTACAAAATCTATATAAACTTAAGACTAAAGCAAGGCGCGAAAGTGCGGCGAATATTGAAGATAAAGTTGATAAATTAATATATGATATGGAATGGGAAATGAAAAAGTTACATGCCGGAAGAAGAGTGTTTTATAATAGATTAAAAGTATTAGATTTAATCGAAGAATGATTTAAAATTTTATTTCTTTTGAAAGTGAATAGAGAGAAAAGTTTAATAAGGGAGGGGGGACTAGTTGAAAAAAAATAATATAAAAATAATAAAACGTATTAGAACTATTTTTATTATTTTTTATATATTGAGATATGAATTTTATAAGTTCAGTAGATCCAATAATAAAAAAAAAGCTCATGGAACGTGCTTGTAAACTATCTGATATAAGTGTCGATCACGGGTGTGGGCCTTTTGGTTGTGTTATTACTGACGCAAGCTATAATATTTTGGCAGAAGGACATAACCGCGTTACAGAACTTAATGATCCAACAGCTCACGCAGAAATAGTAACAATCCGTAGAGCTTGCCAAGTTTTGAATAACTATGATTTAACTGGATGTAAACTATTTAGTAGTTGTGAACCATGCCCCATGTGCTTATCAGCTATTTATTGGTCGAGAATTGTTGACGTATATTATAGTAATACGAGGGTAGACGCGAAAAATATAGGTTTTGATGATGAATTTATATATGAAGAATTGACAAGAGATATAAAAGAGAGAAAAGTACAGCTTGAAAAAATAAATGTATCCGGTGCTCTTGATAGTTTTAATATTTGGACTAAAATGGAAAATAAATTGACTTATTGAAAAAAAATATATTTATCAATAGCTATAATATAAAATGATTTTACTTCTTTTCTTATTTTTTTATTTTGTCAACTCAACTTATTCGCCAAATACTTGTAATATTACTGATTATAAGTTTACGTTTATTTTTGATAAAAAAGATGATAGATATAAGGTTCACGGTTTATGGCCCGAACATTGTGAAGAATGTTTAGATTGTGGTTATCCATCTTGTTGTAATGTTAATAACATTTTATATACTTATCCAAATGATCCGTATAATTTTATTATCAATAATTGGTATAATTCAACTACAAATGAAGAATGCACTGGTATAAAAAATGTTATTTTATTTGAACATGAATATTATAAACATATATCATGTACAGATATTACAAATACTAATGATTTTTTATATTTGGTTTCGAATTTATATAATAAATATTATGATAATTATGTAAATCATAAATGTGGCGGTACCTCACAATTATATTTATCATTAGATTATGATTTTAATTATGTAAATACTTATTGTTTGTCGTAGTGAGCACGAATATGCGACTGAGAGGGGGGGGGCAAGTGGGATAATTGATTTTTTTTACACTTTTAACATTTTAAGTACTGATTTATATTAAATAAATTATTTAAAGATACTAATAGTGTATATTTACTATGAAATTTATTAAAAATATAATGCAAAAATTTATAAAAGAAGATAAAAAAGTATTAGGTAGATGGAATATAGAATATTGCGATAAAAAAATTAATAATAAAATAGATTTATCTAATGAAGACCATTGCGGACCTTGTGGTCAATATATATTAGGTAAAACAGACAATAAAACAGACAATAAAACAGACAATAAAACAGACAATAAAACAGACAATAAAACAGACAATAAAACAGACAATAAAACAGACAATAAAACAAACAAAAAAAAGATAAAATTAATAATAAATATAACAAAGTAGCTAAGGTATATTACAAAAACTAGTCATTATTAAGTTTGTGTTTTTAATGTGAATAGGTGTTAAAACTTTTAAGCTATAAAAGGTGTCTTTTGTGATGCATTTTGTTCTATGTTCGCTACTTTGGAAGGCTGAGTTTGTGTATACCATGATGGCGGTTCTAAAAAGTTCTTTGCTGTACCACAACCACTTCCGAAACTTGTAATACTTGTTCCACTCGCGGAATAAGAAGAACCTGATGTAGTAGCATAAGGAAATGGCTTTTGGGCGCCTACTGGGTTATTACAACCGCGTGCAACATACAAATTATATTGAGCGTAAGAAACAGGCTGGTAAAGTGTCTTTGTATATGGACCATTACGAGCCATGTCATTATATTTAAATCCTGCTGTCGACGTGCCGGGAGTACATAATGTGGGACCTGTTGGTTTCAAATTATCAGTATAAGTGCCGACATTATTGACCTTGAGGTTACAAACTGTAGCAGAAGCTTTGTTTTGGATATATAGCCATTGACTAGCGGAATCTGTCTGGTTACCTGTATAATTTGGTTGGACCCAATAGTTTGGATATTGTCCGTTATTTATCCATCTATATTTCTTTTCCAACATTCCCTTTGTAGATAATACAGAAGGTTTAATATAGATATATTGTGTTCCTAATGTGTCGACTACACGAGAATTTAAAACTGGTTCTACGACAGGTGTATTGTTACTATTTGAAACGGCACCTGTAGATTGATGCTGGGTATTTCCTACTAAAACTGCTGATGGATATTTACCGTGTGTTCCGCCCCATCCGACAGGTATAGTTCCTCTATAAGGTGTTCCTGATTTTGACATTTTCATATCTCTTCCTATACCGCCTATATTTCGGCTACCTCCATTTATAGAAAATCCTGCTTGACCGTATGTTTGTATTGCTTGTTTTAATGCTGTTGTTGATGTTCCAAAAGGTCCTTGAAGTAACCATACACCTCCAGGTTGAGTTCCTGACCTTTTAGACCCGTAATTAATGATTGATTTCTTTTTAAAAGCTACTAATGACATTATAACATATTATGAGATTAATTATTTGTTATAATCTAAATAAATATTATACTTCTATTTGTTGGGTCCTTTTCTAACATTCTCTCTAATAAATAATATAGCTTTGTGCCTTTTATATGGATATTTTCGATTGTTGTTATTTCGTTATCATCTTCAGAAAAAAGATTTACTATTTGCTGGCCTAAGCTAAAATAAGATGTTTTATAATGGATATATGATGGTAGTACTCTGATTTCTAATAATTCTGGCGATATAAAGAAATCTTTTGATGTAAATGGAGAAGTTACCATTATCGTTTCTTTATTATTATGTGTATCAATATCTTTTAAATATTCGTTTGTCAGGTATACAAATTTATTATTATCTATGACAATTATATTTTCTATACTATAACCTAAAAAGCATTTATTTTTATATGAGATTAGATATTTTAATTGTGTTGATAAGTCATATAATATTTTACTTATAATAGATGTCGGAAGCCTACGTGTTCCGTTTATATTGGCTTGGTGTTTATGAAATTCGGAGAAGGTTTTAATTGAGGTGACGTTTAATATGAGTGTGTCGTATTTTTCTGTTGTTGTTGCACCTAAGATTATCTTGGTTTTTGTTATTGATTTTATTAGGTCTTCGCTATATAAGTTGAAAAGTATTTTAAATATGTATTGATTTTTAGCGGAATTATTGGTAACTTTAAAATCATCTCTTGAAATAATTATACTCATTTGTTATATTTGTTTACACTCTTTATATATTTTATAGTATTTACTAATTATATTTATAAGAAAAACAATGAACTTTTTTTAAGTTTAATTATGAAAATTTTAATTGGTATAAATTATATTATATAATGTCAACAACAACAACATATACTGGATTTTATCCTAATAATGGTCGTTATAGTACTAATTATAGTGTTAACGGTAATGATTTAGCAGTAACATTCCCTGCTGTATATTATGGAACTATTGCTGCTATAACAGATACATCAATAAATATTTTGTGTAATGCTCCACCAACTAATTTCATGTTTCATTCATATTATATGGCTACTTCTAATGCAACTGGTACTAGTGATGTTGGCTCAACTGGCAATGCTTATATTTTTACGACACAATTTTATTTAAACTGGAAGTTTAATATCTCCAAAACAACATACAAACTGGATGTTCAAAATAGGAGTGGTGGATATTCTACTAATTATAATATTTATCCGTCAACTTTTGCATTTGCAAATGGTATTTTTACTATTACTCTTGGCTCAAGTGGTCCACCTACTACTGGTTCGATAATTGGGTACTCAATTGTTGTTTTTGGATAAAAAAAAGTTTGGGATTACTCTACCCTCTTATGAGGACTAAAGTTTTACTACACTTAACGGCAACCCTTTTTTTATTTTTTTTATTTTTTTATTTATTATTTTTTATTTATTTTATAATTCTCCGTCTTCTTTTTCTTCATTTGCTACTTCTTTTTTGTATATTTTTCTTTTTGGTGGAGGCGTTACTGGACTTGTAGGTTCTAGTTCTTGTTTCTTATTACGTATTTGTATTTGTCTTGGTATAAAAGCGTGTACCGGTTTTGGTATAGGGACATTATCTAGTCTTGGAGCTAGAGCTAGTTTTTTTACAGGTTTTACTGGTTCTTTGTGCTCGTAAGATTTGGGTTGTCTTATCGGTTCTTGTGGTCTTTCTCTTTCTCTTGAGACATCGCGACGTTTTTGGTTTGGTCTTGGTCTAAAGTCTTCGTTTGGTCTTGGTCTAAAGTCTTCGTAATGGTGTCTTGGTCTAAAGTCTTCGTAATGGTGTCTTTGTTCTTGATAATGGTGTATTGGTTCTTCATCAAACTGAAAGGTCGCTCGTTTTATTTCTTTTTTATAAGCGTTATCTGGCTCTGGCTCTGCCTTTTGCGTGATTTGGTGCTCTTTTAAACCTGAAACTTTCCAAAACCAAGGATCATCATAAATTATTTTTACCTCGTTACCTGTTAATAATTTCATGCGAACTTTATCAGCATTTTCATTTCTATACCATCCATCAAAATGAATATAAACCAAATTATATTTATCTCCATTTGGCGCTTGTCTGCCTACAAAATCGATTGACATGATTAAACCTATGTTTAGATCATTAAATATATGGCAAATACGTTTTTCGTCTATGTTCGGAAAAACACGCGGAATACATATACTCGGCATATGATAAGGCGTAATAGATAACGCGTAATCTGTATCAAGATGTTCGTTTACTTTATTATTTATTTTTTTATTAAACATATTATTAGACATTATTGAAAATCGTTTAAAGTTTGAAAACTTGAGAAGTCTGGGGGTAATAATAAGATACTGTTATGTTTTACGTTTAAAAGTATTTCAATTTTTTTTATTTATAGTTTAAAAAATGTGATTACTAATAATTTATATTTTTATATTTTTATATTTTTATATTTTTATATTTTTATATTTTTATATTTTTTTAAATTATAAAAATATAATTTACACCCTTGAAGATTTACACCTTTTTCACACCTTTTTCACAAGTTATGACATTTACTACGAAGTGAAACGCCGATTATTTATAAATAAACTTCATAAATAATTTAAAAAATTTATTTAAATTAATATACATAATAACCAATAACAAACATATACCAAAATGACAACCGCTAGTGAAATATATTTGAATTCTTTACCTGAAGATATATCAGAACTTGATATTAGTTGTAAGGACATTAAATCTTTGCCTGATTTAACAAAATTTAAAAATCTAAAAATATTATATTGTCATAATAATCAATTAACTTCTTTACCGATTTTACCGCAAAATCTACAAGAATTATATTGTTATCATAATCAATTAACTTCGTTGCCCACTTTACCGCAAAATCTACAAAAATTATATTGTTCTTATAATCAACTAACTTTTTTACCTACTTTACCGCAAAATCTACAAGAATTATATTGTTCTTATAATCAACTAACTTTGTTACCTACTTTACCGCAAAATCTACAAGAATTATATTGTATTAATAATGAATTAACTTTGTTGCCTACTTTACCGCAAAATTTACAAGAATTCTATTTTTCTAATAATCCTATTTACGAAACAGTAAATAGCAATAGTTTGATTCAAATAAAAATAAATATAAGAATATTAAATAATTTTCGTGATTTATATTATTGTTTAAAATTCAAAAAACAATTCAGAAAATGGTTATGGGAAAAAGTAAGAGAACCGATTGTAAAGAAACTATATAATCCGATTTATTTAGTTGAAAATTTGGGTGATGAAGATGATTTGGATACATTTTTAGATAATTGGAAATTGGAAATAGTAAATAATCGGCGTAGTAAATGTAATAACTTGTGAAAAAGGTGTAAATAATATTTATCAGACTTCTTTCTTAAAAAATGTTTTTACGGATATTAAGAGGGAAAGCGAAAATTTATTAAATTCTTATGGCGGGTATATTGATAACGTAGAATAAAAAAAATATATATGTTACCTAAAATAAAGCATACTTGGATTTATAAATAGTTTAAAACCATTATTATATAAGGCAACATTTAAAGGAACATGTTCACAGATAACAGGCCCATTATATCCGCTATTTGACTTCCAAAATATATTTGTTAATTCATCTTTATATCCACTGGGAAATTTGTTACATTTATTTTGAATAATATTTTTTATGTTATCAGAAATAGAAATCGGGTTGTTCTGTAAATAATTTCTATAAAATTGTTTCACGTCATTGTTAACGATAAAGTCATATTTATATTTTTTAAAAATATCTTTTTTATATATACCTATACCGTTAAATGCGGAAAATACTGGTATCAATTCATTTTCAAATTTATAACTAGGTAAATTCCAAAAACTTTCACCAATTATTTCTGGACCAAAAGGAAAAAAATTTGTTCTTAAAGCATACAAGTCATAGTAATGATGTGAATTGGCGAACACCGCATCCCAATCGTATGATGTATTAAAACTTGTTAAAATACCAGAAATGTCCCACCCGTTTGAATCTAAATCAATCATGATTACGTGAGTAAATTCATCATATTCAGATTTGTTAATTTCATTTAGTAAGTTATTTCTGGCATTACAAATATGCTCTATTCTACAAGGATGGTTACTTCCGGTAACTTCTGTGTAAGCCCATATTTTATTATTTTCTTTCTCATTGTTTCCGGCTATATTTTCGCATATTATTTTAATATTTGCATTGGTTATATATTTGTTTAAAATTTCTTTTGTATTATCAGTTGAATTATTTTCATATATTACTAATTTATATTTTTCAAAGTTACGACCTGTCTCTAAGGCATGTTGTATATTTTTTTCTATAAGTTGTTCTACATTTTTTACTACGCCGCAAATGATTACTTTTTGTGATTGTAATGACATATATAATATAAATAATAATATGTATATTATATTTTAAACGTTTTTAATTTTATAAATTTTTAGTATTTCATTTTTTCTAATTTAAAACAAAAAAAATGAAATACTTTTTCTAGAGCGGTCTAGATGTAGCGTTATTATTTCGGTTTGACTTTCTTAAAGTTGTAAAAGTTTATTGCTTATTATTGCTATTTTATTAAAAAATGTCTATCAATCTTGCTTCATTTTACAATTCTGATACTAAAAAAAGTATCTATATAAACAAAAGACAATATGAACATAAAGATAAAGAGGTAAGAGATTTATTATCAAGCGGTTATCTTAATAAAATCAATACTCGTCCAGTTTATCAACGTCGCATTCGATGGAAATTTAATGCAATGAATAGTTTTGTTGGTAGCATTTTTAACTGTCGTTATATCCAGCCTATTCTTATGTATAAACTTCATCCGGAAGATTTAACTGCGGGTAACTATAAAAAAATTAATGGACGCTACAACTATGAAGTTATGGACGGACAACATCGTCTCTATACTTTAGCAGCATTTTGTTCAGCAAAAAAACAACGTCTTCCGCATATTTCAAAAGAATTCATAGTTCATTGGGTTCACGAAGTGGTTGACGATAATGGATATAAAAATAAGAATTATATATTTTATGAAGAGACAGAAGACGTTAAAAATTGGTGTAAAGAAACTGGTATCACGCCTCAATTCTTATCTGAAGAAGGTAAAGAGTTTTTCGTCAGTACAAATATAAAAGTTACAACTATTACTTCAAGACTTACAATAAATGAGCGCCGACAAGAATTTATGTCTCTCCAAAATGGTGTGCCTGTTCGTAACTCAGATTTATTAAAAAATATGACGGATTGTAAGTTTGTCGAGTCGTTTGAATATAATGATGCTGAAATATTAATGGAAAAGTTCTTTAGCCATTGTTCCAAAAAGGCTTCTAATTACTGGACACAATGGATTTGTAGATGTTTCTTATTATTCAAAAGATTTAAACAATTAGATACGGTTGCTCCTGTATCAGATATATTCCTATTAACAGATACATACATCCAAAAACTCATAAAAACAAATCATACATTATTAAATCCGTCTGAATCTGAGTTAACAGAATTCTACGATATTTTCAATGAATTTATTGAATTCTTACAAACTCTAAGTGAAGATGTTATATTTAATCCTACTCAAATATTCGCACTCTTCTACCATTTATGTGATGAAAACCGTAATATTGAAATAATTTCTAGCCATATGAATATTTTCTCAAAGACAGGACAACGAAAAGACTTTAAAAACATGTGGGAAGGTAAAGAACGATGTAGCAATGAAATTAGAAGAAAATATTTTAATGAATGCATTGAAGAGCTTAATGGAATGGAACTACCTGCAATTCCTATTGATGACAGACCTATTTCAGCTAAACTTAAAGAAGATGTTTGGAAAAAATGTATTAACGGGATGTGCGCCATTTGTGAAGATAACGTAATTACAGAATGTTGTTTTGAAGCAGGGCATATTAAAGCTAGGTCATTTGGCGGGCAGACAGAAATCGATAACTTACTTCCTATGTGTATGGAGTGTAACAGGTATATGGGAACGAAAAATGCGCTTGAATATAAAAAAGATAAATTTCCTTTAAGTCGTTTATATTTACATTTGTATTACACCGACCGGAAAGAAAAATGAGACAAACTTTCTATAAAAAAATAAAAATTTATAACTAATTCTTTCAAAGTGATGTAAAAGCACCCTATCCATTTTCTGTGGTAGAAAATCTTGGACTTGTATCACATTTCACGGCATTAAGCGGTTGGATACTATTATTTTTGTATTCTCTTTTATACTTCTCAGGTCTTTCTCCTGTTTCCATATAACATTTGAATACTTTTTGGATATTCTTACATCCATTCTTATCACGATTGATACACCCCTTCCTGTTATTTTCCATTTGATATGTTAGGATAGAATGTATTTTTCGTTCTTTCTGTTTTGGGTCTTTCTTGAATTTCAAATACAGATTTTCACATACTTCTTCGGTTTTATATGATAAACAAGATGTTCTAAA
>Ga0209298_10001356_pt1 | contig 15959 bp, 13 predicted proteins | sample S_140806_EF_Meta_FD_187325 | JGI IMG/M metagenome (GOLD analysis project Ga0209298, IMG submission 187325) | Freshwater microbial communities from Lake Simoncouche, Canada to study carbon cycling - S_140806_EF_MetaG (SPAdes) (version 2) | ecosystem: Environmental > Aquatic > Freshwater > Lake ...
ACGCCTATAACGATGCTCTTACTAAGGGAGATCAGCTATCTGCAACCCAAGCCCTAAAGGCCATGCAGTATGACTTCCTCATGCGTAACGGCTATGAGCCGAGGCTGGTTGGCGGCAGTGTTGCATCAACAGAAGTAGCTCCATTTGAATCTCAGCAGCAAGTAGTAAAGGCAATGAACGATCCTCGATACAGCGGGCCAAGCCGGGATCCGGCATACATAAAAGAAATAGAAGCACGAATGGCAGTTTCCAACCTGTTCAGTACGCGCTAATTTTTAGACATGAAGCATCATTCCCTGATGGGCCGGTGAGCCGGAACCCCATGAAGGCGGATCGAGTGCTCACGGAACCACGGTTCCAGTTGGCCTAGCCAACAGTTGACACCCTTCAACCTTCTACGAGAAACACAATGGCACCAACTCTTTCACGGCCCGGCTCTATCAATGGAGCTGTCAGCACCTACGCTGAACAAAACGCACTGTTCCTAAAGGTCTTCAGCGGTGAAGTCCTGTCTGCCTTTGAGCGCACTTGCCTGTTCAAGGACTTGTGCCAAACCCGTTCCATCACTTCAGGCAAATCGGCACAGTTCCCTGTGACAGGTCGCCTCCCCTGGGGCTACCACACACCTGGCGCTGAAATCACCGGCTTGGGTCAACTCGCCCAAAATGAAGTAACCATCAACATTGATGATTACCTCTATGCCGCTGCCAGCCTCTACTCGCTGGACGAAGCCAAAAATCACTACGACATTCGTAGTATCCACTCAACTGAGATCGGCAACGCTCTCAGCCGTGCATACGACAAACGTGTTGCACGTCTTTTGACTTTGGCTGCCCGTACTAGCACTTCAGATTTGACAGCTGATTTGCCCTCTGGCCTTACCCCTGACCAGCAGGCTCGGACTGGAACCCGTATCGACCTGGCAAGCGCATCTCCAACTGCTGATGCCTATGTGGCAGCAGTGTTTGCAGCTGCTGCCCGCTTGGACGAAAAGGATGTATCCAGCGAAGGCCGGATTATTGTTACCACGCCTGAGGTTTACTACACGCTGATTCAATCAAGCCGTGCCGTAAATACGGATTGGAACCACCTCAGCAATAACGGTGGTTATGCCGAAGGGCAGATCTCCAAGCTGGCAGGGTTCAGCATTTACTCCAGCAACCACATTGCACAAGGTAATGTCACTGCTCCCGCCGGGGAACGTGGCTATACCTTTGGTGGCACCACTACAACGCTGTCCTCTGTGGACATGACCCGCACCAAGATGCTTGCTTTTACCAAGGAAGCTGTTGGTGTGGTTAAGCTGCGTGACATCACCATGCAGATGACTGGCAATGATTATGAAGTCATGTACCAGTCCACCATGATGGTTGGTAAATACTCCTGCGGGTTTGGGGTGCTCCGCCCTGAGTGCGCTATCGAGGTTTACAACTCGCTGTAGTTTGATTTGCTGAAGCTTGCAAAAAGCGTCAAAGTGGGGGGGCAGTTGCTCCCCCTTTTTCATGGTCTCTCGTCGCAGTGCAAAGGATGAAGCGCATCAAACTGATGAAACCGAATCCTCGAAAGAGGATGAGCGAAACGCAAAGCTGCTGGCATCCTTTGCCGCTAACCAGTCACTTGACCCGCGAGCTGTTCAACCTGTAGTTACGATGATCAACGATGAGAGCGGAGTTGTAGGCGAGGGAGCATGATGACAGAGCTTGAAGCAGTCAACATAATGCTTGGCTCCATTGGCGAAGCGCCAATATCAAAGCTAAGCGATTCAACTATAAATGAACTAACAGACTCGGCTTATGCAAGGCGAGCTTTGCTAGAGGTGTCCCGTGACGTTCAATCTGAAGGGTGGTCGTGGAACACTGATGAAGCATATACGATAATCAAGAACGGCAGCGATACATATACGCTTCCAGCTAACACGCTCAGCGCAATCTTCTCTCCGAATCGCTACCCAGACAACCGCTTCACGGTTAGGGGGCTAAGGGTATGGGATAGACAGGAGCATACGTTCACCATTAGCAGCTGGACTGCGCCGTTGGTAGTGGATAGGATTATCACTCAGCTTGAATGGGATGAGCTTCCGCACCCAGCCCATCAGTATATAACGATCAGAGCGGCCAGGATCTTTAGTGATCGCTATATCAATAGCAATGCCATCTATGTCTACACATCTAACGATGAGGAATATGCGAGGGCAATGCTGATCAGATCTGAAGAATCTCAGCTGCGAAACAACATGCTTTGGGGCTCAGATCGCGGCACACTACGGGGAGACAGCTATGTGCCGTCTGAAGGTTTGCGTTATCGGATGAACTAATGCCACGTCGCCCTTCCCAGTCTTCGCTAGCCGGTCGCCGCCAACCTGTAGCGGCCTTAGTTCAAGGTGGATTTGACAGCCTTGTGCAAGGAATAAGCCAGCAGCCTCAGCACCTACGCGCACCTGGGCAAGGGTCTAGCCAGATCAATGGCTGGAGCAGTCCGATTGATGGACTAGGCAAGCGTCAAAATACACAGTTTTTTGATCGGGTCTCAAGCTCAACACAAACAGACTTTTTCATGGAAACCATCCCAGTGGCGGATGGGGAACGGTATAGCCTTTATGTGCAGCCCAGCTCAGCGACAACATCAATTGCCAGGGTCACCCTGTCTGGCCTCCCATGCAACATTGACGTACATGGCACAGGGCTAGGCACAACTACTGTAAGTGGCGAGACGTTTATTACTGGAGCCGCAGGTTCATACTTAACTACAACTGTAAACTCTAGCTTCAATCAAAAATTTGTAGCCATCAACAATGGGCCGCTTGCTCTGCTGTTGAATAGAGAAAAAGTTGTGACCATGGATGCTAGCAAATCTGCTGGCATCACTGAAGAAGCTCTCCTATTTGTGCAAGGAGTTGACTATCAGGTGACGTATATAGTTACTGTCAACGGAACAGCGCTAACAGGGTTCACCACTCCAAAGGCGACTGATGCTGCCAATCAGCTAAGCACTGAAACAGTTGCGGCTGATCTGGCTGGCAAGATTCAATCAGTAAGTGGGTTTACTGTTGAAGTAAAGAACAGCGTTATCTATATTAAAAAGGCCAGTGGTGCTAGCTTTGAAATAACTGTTGCTGATGGGCGGGCCAATACACTTGCCAGAGTTGTCAAGAAATCAGTTAATAACTTTAGCCAGCTTCCAACCTTTGCCAAACCTGGGTTCAAGATAAAAATTGACAATGATCCAAGCGGATCCTTGGATGATTATTACGTCAAGTTTGTTGGCATTGGATCAGGCACTGATATACAGGACGGGACTTGGCAGGAAACGGTAGCGCCTGATATTGAATACAGGATAAACCGGGCAACCATGCCGATAGTTGTCTATAGGGCTGCCAAGCAGGTGATCTTTGTGGGCCCAGCTGATGGGGCAGTTAGGACAATGGTAGTAAGCGGGGTTACCTATACATATACCTTCCCAGAGTGGGCTGATAGAACGGCTGGCGATGGAACCACGGTTCCAAACCCATCGTTTGTCGACCATCAGATCAAGGACATGACAGTGTTCAGGGGGCGGCTAGCTGTCATATCTGGTGAATCATGTGCGCTCACAAAAACCAATAACCTTTTTACTTTCTTCAATGAGACTTCCGCTCAAACCTTGGACACTGATCCTATTGACGTAAGGGCTAGCAGCGAATCCCGAAGTGATCTGGCCTGGATGCTGCCCCTGGAGGAAAACCTATTGCTGTTCAGTGCAATGGGGCAATATCAGATGCGAGCTGTTGACGGTGATGTGCTGAGCCCCACCACTGCTTACGTTGTAAGGCTGAGCAATATCATGATGAATACACAACTCAAGCCAAGGTTGGCTGGGCCAAACATTCTGTTTCCCACCTATCAGTTTGGCTACACAGGATTCCGCGAGTATCAATTCTTTGCCTCTACTGGAAGAAGGCTGGGCCTGAACCTTGGCGCTAATAACGACATCATGAACCATGTGCCCAGGCTTATTCAGGGAGCCTGCACACTGATGGATGTGGGGGAATCGCTAGATGTAATGGTGTGTAATGATGCTTCTAACCCTAAGCGGCTGTATGTTTACAAGTACCTTTACCAAAGCGGTGAAGGGGCAATCGCTAAACAGCAGGCAAGCTGGAGCGAATGGACCTTCGATGGTGACGTTCGGTGGCTGCGGTTCTACGACAATGAGCTATGGCTAGTGATGAGCTATCCAGATGGCACGTATTCAGTTGTTGTAAACCTGCAAGAGACAGTAAAAGCAGAGGAGCCCGTGCTGCTGCTGGATCGTGCTATTCAATTCCCAGAGTGCAATTCGGATGCACTGTCAAGCAATAACGTAACTGCCACCTACAGCGCATCAACTGGGCTAACCACGTTTACCTTGCCCTACACTATAAGGAGCAAGACAGCTGTGGTCACTAGGTTTGACAATGCTGGAGTTAAAGGGTATGAACTAGGCTCAGCCTCTAGTGGAAATACAATCGTGTGCGATAAGCGTGGCAACTGGACTTCAAGCAAAGTCGCTATTGGCTCAGCCTATGAGTTCTCCTATGAATTTACTAGAGCGTATAAGTCAACAATGAATCAGGCACGGACTAAGACAATTGGCGAACTGGATGGCCGCTTGCAAATTCATACATGGTCAATACACCACTACAACAGTGGCTATTACACCCTTGATGTTGAGCTACAAAATCGTGGGGTGCAAACCCATAAGTTTAGAGCGACAGTCCTTAACGTTGAAAACAACCAGCTTAGGGATCAAGGATCAGTTCTCAGCACAGGGGTAAGCACCGGCTCGTTTAGGGTCCCAGTTAAGTCAAAAAACACAGAGGCCACAATTACAGTTCGTTCTGACAATTGGTTGCCTGTTCGTTTGACTGGCGCTTCCTGGGAGGGAAGTTACAGTAATAGAGCGCAGAAGAACTAAGATGCCTCTCCTCCCTCTTGTGCTATCAGCTGGTCTTGGCGTAGCTAATTCTTTTATGTCTGGGAATACCCAGAATGCAGCAATAAGAAAGGCCAATAGCATGGCCAATCAACAGGCCATGGATAAGTACGCTTATGACATGACGCAATATGATATTCAAAATAGACAGGCAATGTCTCAATACTATTGGGATGCAGCTAGGACGGCGCAGCTTAGAAAGACTGAAAAGCAGAATGCTGTAGATCAGGCTCAAATGGGAGCAAGGCTTATCAAAACAGCAGCAGATAACTACAGGATTCAAAGCGCAGGCTTATATGACCAGTATGTAACAGAGGAGGCTCTAAGGGCTACCGAAGTGGGGCTTACCTATAACTACAACCAAAATAAGCTGGCTGCCGAGGCCAAACAGCAAGCTGCGCTGTACTTGAATCAGGTAAACCAGGATGCTCTTGACAGCAACCAGGTACTGCTTGAGCGGAACAAGACAGCTCAGGAAGTGATTGGCTCTCTCTACATGGATGAGCAGCGTGACATGGCCGAATGGCAGATGACCCAACTTGCTGGGATTGCCAAGTCTGCTCAGAGTGGGAACGCTGCGCTCCAGCGGCAGGGTGGTGGGGTAACAGCTGAACGAGTTGCGATTGATGCGCTCCAAGCTCTCGGCAGGGAGTACGTCAAATACACAAATAACACCCAAGGCCGAGATATAAAGCTTGGGCTGCTCAATTCGCTCAACGATACAGCTGCCAATCAGATGGCAAAGCTTGCTGTAAAAATGCAGGATTCCGCCCAAGGCATTCAGTATTCGCTCAACCGTTACGGTGCTGATTCCCAGTACGCGAAGGATCAGATGGACAAACTAACCATCCCGACGTTTGCTCTTAGCTCTAAACAGTACGGAAGAGAGCTGGAGTCGCTACAGGTCAAGACTCAATCTGAGTTTGATAACGCTCAACAGCCCTACAGGGAGCAAGAATTTTTCGATCCACAGGCACCCATTCAGGGTCTAGCACCTCGTTACTCAGCCCCAACCAACACACCAACAGTTGGTATGGGTTCAATCCTGGCCAATTCAGCAGTATCCATTGGCCAGTCGTTCCTGACCCATGGAATTGATAAGTCAGGCAACATTAACCTTTCCATGACATCTAAAATCTAAATTGCTGAAACAGTTGAACTATGTCATTATATGTGGGCACTCATGCTTCATGCCTTTATGGCTCGCCTCACAGGACCAGAGTTGTTGGCATACGCCCAGGACAACGAGGGTCAGCCTATTGATGACCTAATCAAAGGCGCAGGTTATTACCGCGAAGTCACCGGAGAGGACGGTGACGTAAAAATTCAAATCAACCGTCAGCCCTTTTGGAAAGCTCTGGCCATTGCCCAAGGCATTGTCAAAGTGTCAGCCGCCAGGACAGTCTCAAGCGGTGGCAAAACACGGGCAAGGAAGTATCGGGTAAAGTCAAATGACAAATCTGGCAACATCGTCATTACCGGCGGATACCTTGAGGAGATTGGCGGCAGGCCAGGTGAATACTTCCGGCTTGAAATCGTTGAAGATACAGGCGAACTGGTAGTTATTCGTGAAAATGGCGATGAAGAAGCAAAGCCAGCCACATCTGCACCTGAGTTGGTTGCAGCTTGATCGGAACCATGGTTCCATAGGGCTCATGGGAACCTGAGGGGGGAAAGGCGAATGGGACTTTCCTCCCTTTTTTATTGCTAACGTTCAACCAATGACATGAAGCGCTATGTCAATTGAACAGGTTTTGATGGAGCCACAAAAGTGGCAAGACCACTGGGAGGCCTACAAGGGAGAACCTCAACAGGTATCAGCGGTATGGATGCTGTATCAGCACATCAAGGAATCAGATCCTGGCTTGCTTGCTGTTCATTCCCAATGGGCTGACAAGTTTAAGGAAAAAGCAAAACCTGTTTTCCCTAACCCTCTAAAGATTAAATGGCAGAACCAGAACGATAACCAAAGTGGCACAGGTTACAGGGAATGCTTCAGCAGCTCATGCGCCATGCTAGCAATATATAAAGGGAAGCTCAGCAATGATGATGAATACAATCAAATCAGAGCAGGCTATGGCGATAGCACTGATGCCCAGGTTCAGCTGGCTGCGTTGAGATCGCTGGGGCTACGGGCTGACTTTAGAACTGATGGAACCTTGCAACTGCTGAAACAAGAGATTGACTCTGGCAATCCGGTTGCAGTGGGCTGGCTTCATCATGGCTCGGCATCTGCTCCCAGTGGTGGTGGGCATTGGACAGTAGTTGCAGGATATGGAGATTCTTATTTGATAATGATGGATCCTAACGGTGAAGCAGATCTGGTAAATGGTGGATACACACCTAACATGAACGGTGCTGGCATTCGTTACTCATATAAAAACTGGATGCCAAGATGGCGGGTTGGCGGCGAAGGTGGTTGGATGCTTACCTGCAGATAAGGAGAATTAGCCTTTCAAGTTGCGGCGGCAATCGGTAACCTATGGCTGATACTTGCCTTGTCCATCGTGGTTGAAATTGCCCTTGGTGGCCTCGGCGTTGCTGCCGTTGGAGGCCTTTGGTCTATTGCTGGCCAATTGGCCCGAATGAATTACTCGTTGTCTGAACATGTAATCCCATGGCTGGAGGACCATGAGGATCGAATAAGGGGCTTTGAAGGTAGAGCACCTATGAAACGACAATCAAAATGACAATTGAACGCTTGGCCCTTTGGACATTTGCCACAGCGCTGTGCTGGCAGCTCCTGGCAAGCGGTCTATATGTATCCTATGCCTGCCTCAGGATGGATGCTGATACCTGCAGGACGGCATGGGATAGGGCAACAGAGAAAATCCCAACAGCCATAATCGGGATGGCGCTGGGCATCCTGATACCTAGAGGCAAAGTTTAGGCCCTAAGCCAGCGCCGCCTCAATCGCTTCCCTGCTATCAAATCCCCAACTTGCAGCAGCACCAGCATTCCATTCGAGGCGGGCAACAGGGGCAATATAGCCAGTGTCGCCATCGACCAGGGCGCGGTCATAGCCATCGGGATAGACGGCATCATCGAATGCGATGAAGTCGTTTAGCAGCGACTGCAGAAATGCCTGTTGCTCGGGGCCAGCAGTGGATGCCAGGTCAGCAGCGGTGTTGATAAGTAATGTCATGGCGGATCAGATTGATAGACCTAGTTTAAGCGCAACCAGGGCATTTTGGCCATCGCCATGGCGGATGTGGCCCATCCATGATGCCTGGGTTTTGCGCCATGCGTCGTGATCACCGTGGGCAAGCGCCATTTGCAATCTCCGCCGTTGGCGGATAAGGCTCTGGCGTTTGATTAACTTGTGGGTTCGACGGATACGGAATCCACAGAACGTCAGGCCACGAGATACTGGCCCAAGGTGCCACTTACCTATATGTTGATTCATGCTAGATGCTACAAACTGGCAGATCTCAGCCTTCAACAAAAGACCAGCTGCTTTATCTGGAACAATAATCACTGCATCATCCATGTAGCGAACGAACGCCCCGATGCGTTTTGCAGCAATGAACCGATCCAACCTGCCGCCCCAATAGTTAGCGAAGGTCTGGCTGGTTAGTGCACCAATAGGCAGGCCGCTGAGTTGGACTGATAATACTTGACTGATCAGGCCAAGGGTTTGTTGGCAGCTGATCTTCTTTCCTAGATAAAGCAGCAGCAGCTCTTGTGAAATCGAGGGAAAAAATTTATGGAAATCAACGTGCAACACCCAGGCGTCTGGGTGTTGGCGCATCAGCTGCTGCATCCTGTTGACGCACCGATGAGTGCCAAGGCCCACCCTGCAGGCATAGACCTGGGGCATCATTGCAGCATCCAGGATTGGCCCCACCACCTGGATCAATGCATGGTGCAACACCCGATCCCGAAATGACTGACAGGCGATGGTGCGCTTTTTGGGATCAATAATATCAAAAAGCTTTTGAGCGTCTGGATGCCACGAATGCTTGATGAGGCGAACCTGTAGCTGACGTAGGTTGCTCAGGTGGTATTCCTTGAAGCCTAGATATGAGCTGCTGTAAGATTTACCACGGCTGGCATTGGAGTAAGCAAGTAAGAGATTATCCCAATCATAGATCTGGTGGTAGAGATTACGAAATTTCGAGCCCATTAAAAGTGCCAGCAGGTTTCGATGGGCTACTCCCTGCTAATGACACCACTCGGCCATGAGTTCGCCGAAGCAGGACGTGATGGCTGGCACCTGTAAAAGCACCTGCCTGCCGCCCCGTAGAAACGGCAGAGCAAAATGGTGATTGGCAGTGGCCACGGCGACAAAACGGGAACCGATGTTGTTGTTACCGTTGGAAGGAACGTTGTTCCAGTTGGCATAACGAGAGCCGGAATTAGCCCCGTTGTTCCAGTTGCCACCCAGGATGACGGCATTTCCATCAAGCCCCTGCCGGTTGTCTAGCAGGGTTTTTTATTTGGCGCAACCGTTTAATCCATGCTCCTAACATTGATCCCACCTCACCAATCATGGCTTGCACTGTTTCCAGCTGGTGTTCGGTTAGCATCTTGCGCTTGTAGCTAACCATAAAGCGCAGCATGAGGCGTAACTGACCCAGGCTACCGTCTAATGTGTAACAGCGAGAAAGCTGATTGGCCTTGATAGCATCATTAAGGTGGTCAGCCACTAGAAACAGTTGCCTGATCATAAGTTCACGGAAGCTTCCATGTTTGCGTGGTATGGATTGGATGATCGGGTATAGATACTCGATCACCCTTTCATATTTTTCAACCATATAGAGGCGATATGCCTCTTGATCTGGATTGTTGGTGGCCCGTTTTTCACTGCCCATGGGTCGGCGCTGACGCGCCTCTAGGCAGGGCCCAGGTGCCCGGCGACAAAACGGGAACCGATGTCGTTGTTACCGAGGGAAGGAACGGCGCTCCAGTAGGCACAACGAGAGCCGGAACCAGCCCCGGCGCTCCAGGTGCCACCCAGGATGACGGCACGGGGGGCATCGGCGTATTCAGTACCGCGACCGCCGGTGTTAGCATTTGAGCCTGATGTATAGATGCCAACGCGCTCAGCACCCCATTGACACATAACACCAGTTGTCTGGGCGCAACCCCTTTTAGATATATACTCCCAGGTAGTAACACCAGGATCACTACCACGGCTGCTAGCCTCAGGCGCACCATAGGCCAGGGCCTGAAATTCCCAGCTCCATGGCAAACGCTTGCCAAACGAATGGGCAACCTCAGCAGCGTTATACCAACTGCCAGGGTTATTGCCACTGACCAATGAATATGCAGTAGAACCATTGCCGCCATAGAACGACGGTATCAACGCCGGGCTTGAGTTATCAGCAATGGTTAGTCCGATCTTGCTGCTAGGTACTGCGCTGAATGTAGTGCCTGCATAGCTGGTGGCGCCAGTCAGGTATAGGTCAGCCCATAGGCGACCGTCGATATTTGCCATACCACGCGGGTCGGGGCATTCTGGGCGCCAGGTCAGATCCCAGATGCTGTACTCGAGAATTTCAGCGGCAGCAGTTGGGCTTCCGTTATTGAATGCAGTCGGCCTGCCGCTGGGGATGTAATGATAGCCACCAACAATGCTGCCACCGACAGCAGCTGCTGGAGCGGTGGTAAAGCTAGCGTCTGCCACCAATGCGCCAGTGCTGGGGTGCTGCCAGATGGCATAGTCAGTGTTATTGGTGTGGCTGGCTGGCGGCGTTACTGCTGTGTTTACGTCATATGGGGCACCGTTTAAGACGGAGTAGGCCACGACACTGATCTCAGTCGCGGAGGTTTTGTAGAACAATGACCCTCGTTGAGACAGAGGGCGCCGGTTGTAATAGATCCACGGCGAAGCAAATGTGACCAGCAGTGGTCCCCCGCCTGCTCCTGAGACAGGCTGAATCCCCCTGCCGATCAGTGGAATCATCGGTGAATACGTCATGGCTTTCGGCGGGTAGCGCTTGGGGGCCCAAATGCGACCATGGCCGCAATGGTTGACAGCATAAGACTAACTCGCTAAGGGATGTTTGCCAACTAATGCCAAGGGCAGGCTTCTATGGAGTCTGAATCATCTGACCAGGCGGGGTAAAGTTGGCAGTGTATTTAGGAGTGCCCTTGTAGATGCGGTAGTCTTGAAGTCTTACTTCATTCCATGACGAGTCTCCTGAGTTGATTATGTTTAGTTGATCGGAGTATGAAAATGACCCGGCTATTGAACCTCCGTATATGACATTGTAAGTCCCGTTAATAAAGATATAAAGCGTCGATCCGGATCTGGTTACTGCTATGTGATTCCACGCGCCTGGAATTAGCAAGTTATCGCTGCTGTGGCTTACATTTGGCACACCAAAACCTGGCCCGAACCATATAGCCCTTGGATATCGGCCTAACGTTCCAAATGTAAGCACCTGCAATCCAGCATCTGTATCATTATGATGCCTGAAAATTGAGCACTGATCGCCGCTAGGCCAAGGAGATGGAGCATAAAAGTATGTTTCTATGCAAAAGTCAGACGATCCAAAGCCACCCAACGAGTCAACCCATAAGCGTCTAGTCGAACTATCGGTTGCGCCGCCCTTGAATGAAGCTCCGTAGAATTTGCTGGTTGATGTATCTATGGCGCCCTCTTCAGTGTGTGTTGCATGTATGATGCCTCCTCCTTTAATTCTTGCGGATATATCAGCGATTGAATTTCTGGCATCAAAGGGAAGGGCTAGGTCAAGATATGCTGAATATGGATCATAATTAGCCACCAACCTCTTTGTAGATAATGAACGAGCGGAAGCTAATGGCATTAGAAATTACCTCCGCAGTCAAAGGCAAACCATGTGGTTCCGCCATCATTGGTGACAAGAGAAACTATGTTCACCTTCCCGTTAGTAAAGGTGAATAGTGGAGCAGTTGCCCAGGCCCACCTGATTGATCCCCAATTGATTGTTCGTGTTGTGCCGTCACCAGTAAAGAACAAGGTGATTGCATTTGACCTTGAAGCCTGCACGTTAGAGAATGAAAATGACGAGACTGAGGAACTCAAGGAAACATTGAATGCGCTGCCTAAGGCTAGGTTAATTCCTAATACGCCAGATGAAATAGTAGCCGTTACAATAGTTTCTGAATAGCTTAATAGATTTAGACGACCAGACAATGTACCACCCGCAAGAGCAAGGCGGAGCGCTAGATCAGTCTGCACAAATGCAGTTGTAGCAAGTTGAGTTGTATTCGTACCAGTGGCGGCTGTGGGAGCTGTTGGTACTCCAGTAAAAGCTGGAGCAGCCAGAGAAGCATATGGCAACAGCCCCGTCTGCACAAATGCAGTTGTAGCAAGTTGAGTTGTATTCGTACCAGTGGTGGCTGTGGGAGCTGTTGGTACTCCAGTAAAAGCTGGAGCAGCCAGAGAAGCATATGGCAACATTCCAGCTAAAGTCTGATAAGTAGAGCTTGCGTTCGTTGACTTCAGGTATCGTGCTTCTGGATCCTTAGTGGAGTAGGAAATCCATTGCCATGTAGTTAGAGCGGAACTATAAACAATCCTTACGGAGATTCCACTATCACCAATAAAGCCAGCCGGTTTACCGCTTAAAGGGGTAAAGTACTGAACCAACGTGGAATCAGAAACTTCTACATATTGATTATTTGATGGGGTGCCAGGAATGGCCGAAACATTGGCAACCAGTGTATAGGCAATTGAACTGCTAATAGCATTAAGCGCTTGGTCGGCCTTGATATTGGCAGAGCTTGCTGTTGAAACTGCAGTGCTTGCATTCGTGGATGCCGTATTGGCTGTTGATAGAGCTGTACTGGCATTGCCAGCAGCTGTATTAGCTGTAGATAGAGCTGTACTGGCATTGCCAGCAGCTGTATTAGCTGTAGATAGAGCTGTACTGGCATTAGATGCTGAGCCACTTGCCGCTGATAAAGCAGAGCTTGCGTTAGTAGACGCAAAACTTGCTGTCCCCAGTGCGGTTGTGGCCACATCGACAGATGCTAGTGAAGCTTCAATTGATTCCTGACTTGTATAAAGCGCCCATCGCTCAGACAGATTCAACTGTTCAGCAGTAAGAAGTGAGCCTTCCGTGAAAAGCTCATACGGTGCATCAGCAGGAGTATTGCGCTTGATAAGAATAACTGAGCCTGCTGGAACAGCGTCAACTATTACGATAGATGTTCCGGCTGCGTTGAAGTCCCATTGTGCTGGACGGGTTAGAGCTATATAGCTAGGAACTAGGTCGCTTGGATTTGGAACAATCTTTACAGTTATGTGTCGTCGTTCAAGGTAGTCAATAGCCAGGCCGCTGGCAGTTGTGAGCGATAGGGATGCTCCCGCGCTTTGCGGTCCAGGGTAGATCACCCAGCTGTAGTAAACGGTGCTGAGGGCCATCTAGTCAGTTGCGAAGATCGGAACCATGGTTCCAGCACTCACAGCCTACCGAGAAAGACCAGACCCGGCAAATTGCAATAACTCTTGAATTTGATCTCGACTTGCTTTGGCACCAGCAAAGTCATTTACATTTTCCTTTGTCTTGGCATCAATAGTCAGGGCGCGTCTGCGTAGCAGCTGCCTATCCGATGAAATCATTTCCTCAAGGGCTGAAGTCTTGTAGTCATTCAACAGCTCGTCAAACTCACGTTCGATCTTTGTTTTTACGTTGGTCAGCAGGCCAGCCTTGTTGGCTACATAGTTTTGTACGTCCGGCCTTGCATAAAAGGCATTGATAGCTTGGGATACATTCATGCCGTTCAGCCTGACCCTGGCCATGCGAGCGTTCATCTGTTGCTGCTCTTCCCTTGTTAGCTGTATAAAGTCCTTGCTTGGCCGCCGTTCAGTGTAACCACCGCTTATCTCATAGACTTTATTCCAAACGTCATCAGCTGCTGGTATCCCACGGGGCATAAAGGGAATTGCCATCTGCAATGGATTCAGACCAGCTGGGCCGCCACCTGGCATGTGGGGCACTGGCTCACCTGTCAGCTGGTCAATCATCAGCGGTGTGTTGCCAGCCCCCGGAATGCGATCCATCATCTTGCCAAAGATCCCTGTACCAAAAGCGTCTTCATGTACCTTCAGCATTTCAGTGAATGTTTTGCCTTGGTAGGTATGACGGTATGGGTCCTGAACTTTGTCGATGTAGTTAAGGAATCCACCAAAGGGGGTAAATGTGGCTACATAGTTTTGAACAGTTGCTCCGATCTTTCGGTTGAGATTGCTGCCATCAGCCTTAAGTACGTCTGTAATATCATTGACACCTTTTAAGAACGATGCGTTATACAGCCCGGTTAGTGCGATGCTTGCTACACCAGAGAAGATTTCATCCTGTTCTACCTGAGTGGCATAGTCGGCATACATTCCCATGTCTGCTGCCATCCTCATGACAATGGCAAGCGGCTCCCCAAAGCGATCAAACGGAATGCTTTGATCGCCAATTCGCACAGAGTACGGAACACGGCCTTGTGCATCCATGGCTCTGCCCCATGCCAGTTGGGCTGGGCCTGTCATCCCTCCCTGGCTCCATCGGCCTGGGCCACCGCCAGTGATGTTCCCAGCCTGGGCTTGCATGTAGATCGTGCCAAGCAACGCACCGGTAAAAGCGATCTGGCCTGAAAGGCGGAAGGATTCGCCTGGATCCTTCATCAGTTCTTCTTGGATGTTAAAGATTGCCTTAGTTGGATCTGCCATGGCAATCTGGCCACCCTTTATTAATGCTCCTATCCCGGTGGATTCAAGGAAGCCCTGGCGCATTATGTTTAGTGGTGTCCGAACAAATGGCAGGAATGGTCTGGCAAATGGCGCTTTATCGAGGAATGAAGATACCATTCGCGCTGTTGAGTTTTCCTCCTGAAAGGTGACAGTATCAGCTTCTGACAGCACCTGCGAGTAATAGTCATAGCTAGCGTTTAACCGTTCTTCTGGTGTGCCGCGATTAAATAAAGCCTTGTTTAATTCAAGGTCCAGATATTCAGACACCTTTGCCTTATCACGCAGATCAACCCCATCCTTCGCCATACTCTTAATCGCATTGGCTGAGATTTCGCCACGAACAGCTAGGTGCTTGGTAAATTGATCGCCAGCCATTGCAAGCCTAGAAGGCAAGCGCACCCATTCCCCAATGGTATTTATGTTTTGCTCATAGGCATCAGGGATCTTTCCTCCAAAGGAGGCATTGATGTTGTCGAATGTAATGGCCTTGCTCTTGTTTTCCAAGCCCGCTCCGCCACTAACACGCCTATAGGTTTCGCGCTCACGTTGCAACGCTTTCCAGCCCACCATCAGGCCATCGCCCAATGAGGAATACATTGCTGTCAACGATGCCGCCGCTTCTGCTGCTGCCCTTCCTGCGGTCTCTGGCATCAGAGGGCTCATCAGCTGAGCCGCTCCATATTGGAACATTGGCCTAGCCAGGGCCCAGGTAAAGGATGTGGCATTGATCGCTATTGTCCCAGGACTTGACAGCAACCCATTTATCCATACCTCATCAAACATCCTGGCATGAAGGTTAATGTCCTTTAGTGGCCGCACAACTTCAGCCGGGTTATCGGACATTTGGATTCGCTTTGCCAGGACAATCAAATCATTGATGCCTTCATCAAAGTTTCCACCACTTAGCTTTGCTGCTATATCCTCAAAGATATTCCTATACTTTTCAGCCTCCTCTACCCCATCCATTGATTCCAGCGCTTGCCTACCCCACTTAATGGCTGATGCCTCATCAGCATTGCGGAGCATTTGCAGGCGTAATGCGCGGCCCATCGTTTGGTCAGCTCCAGCAACGATGCCGACAAATTTTGATAGACCCATCATCTGCCGCGCCAGTTGCAACCCCTCAGGTATCGCCATCTGGCCAGCGCTGGTCTTGGCAATAAAGTTATCAGCCATCTGCTGGATGCCCCCAGCCCTGCTCTCTAGATAGTTCTTTGTAACAGCAGCCATATAGCCAATCTCTTCATCCTTAAATGTTGCAGGCTTGCCAGCAGCATTCATCCAGCCTTGTTTCTTGAAATAAGTGTCCAGCTCTTCAAAGTTTAATGGCAAC
>Ga0209298_10001358_pt1 | contig 15953 bp, 25 predicted proteins | sample S_140806_EF_Meta_FD_187325 | JGI IMG/M metagenome (GOLD analysis project Ga0209298, IMG submission 187325) | Freshwater microbial communities from Lake Simoncouche, Canada to study carbon cycling - S_140806_EF_MetaG (SPAdes) (version 2) | ecosystem: Environmental > Aquatic > Freshwater > Lake ...
AATAAATGGTGAGTCTGGCATTGTTCGCACCGTCTCAGGGAGAGAACGTTGTGAAAAGACAGGGGGGGTCGCCTTGTGGCTAAAAAAACGACCACCCTTAGCGCTATTACACGACTTGCACATAGATTGTAGGTTGTCTGGACTCCACATGTCACCACCCTTTATGCGTGGAATAATGTGATCTACTGTATGCGCAGGACCACCACAAGTAACACACTGCCATCCATCACGGTCGAGTATTGTAATGCGTAGCTTCTTCCACTTACCTGTGCTTATTGCTTTACGACTCAATACCAGCCCTTAATCTTATGATGTGCTAATGCATTACAAGGATTAGAATAACGTGCGGCTATGTACTTTAGTTGCCATTCTATTTGTTTATATCCGTCAACTGTAGATAACCATTTAGATCTACCTTGTGGTATGCCGTAATGACTACCATTCTTAGCTTTAGGATTCCATCTTGATTCTTTGTAGTTTAATTCATCTAAACAGTAGAACTGATCTATATCATTAAGCTGTATAAATGCCCATTGTCTGTAATGATTTGTAGTTTCTTGTGCAACGGAATAATCTTTTACAAAGACAAAGTTAAATGTAATTAACAATAAGGTGGCCCAAACTCTGCACCTTCCGGGTCTAGCCGATGGCGACCCAGCTTTGTGATTTAAGATCACATGCTTGTTTAGGGTATCACACCCTTCCAAATCAGTTAACATAACCGCAGGTCAGACGGCAAGTCACAATACGTAAATCATCTGTGTCAATCCAAGTCTCATCAAATCCTGAGTCACTCATGTCTGCTCGCTATTGCTTCAGCCAGGCCATTAGTACCAGGAAACAAATCATCTATCACATCGCCATCTTTGTAATTGAGTAGATCAAGTATCCAATTATTGAACACCAAAGGTTTAGCACCTACTAAGCCTTTACGCATAGCTATTCTACTACTCATCCAATCTCTTACCATAGGCTTACGTTTATTATCTTTACGACCACCAAACAGTAATACGGCTTCCCATGCATATTGCACAGTCGTAGGCCTAATTTGGTGAAATGTTTTAGCCCAGGCACACACTCTTACACCTTCGTGTTGGATAATCCAAGATAACTCTGCAGGGTTGCAACTTAAAGCCCAGCCATCTGGATATTCAGACATGAGGCGATCAATTAAATCTAAATGCGCTTGCTTGCTATCCCATACTGCAGCCTCATCGTGTAACTTGCCGTAATGCTTTTTACCTTGCTTGAAGTATGGTGGATCTGCATAAGCAAATTTCATAATTCTCTTACCCATCTTTGTTTAGGCATTGTCGGTTGATCTGTCCTGCGTTCTTTACCGTCAGTGTGTTTCCACTGTCCGCCAGCTGTAACAGCTTCCATTTTCCAGCCAGATGCTTTAAGACTTGTACCTGATTCAATTTGTAAAATATAAGTTTGAATCTTGGTATAACCTAATTCTTTTGAGGATCTTGCAGCTGCTTGATATAACATTGAGCATGCATTTTTAGCCCCATTAGTGCATAATCTTGCAACCTCAATAGTAAAGCCATTGTCTGATCCTCTAGCTACAGGCCGGCCCATAATTGCCACGCCAATCAAATCATCATTTTCAGATAATCCAATAGAGAACTTATGACCAACACTAGCTTTATGATGCCTATGATATTGCGTTACAAATGCATTAGCGGCTTTTAATGTTATAGGCACAATCTTCATTTAGCCCCTATCAATGCACAAGTGTGGCAACCAGTACCTATAAATTGCCAGCCACCACACTGTTTGCATCTATCTAAATTACTGTCCGGTATATGTAAAGCCTCAGCTATATTTTTAACACCAACACAGCCACAATCCATACACTGATAAGCCTTGAAACCATCGGGCGTATCTAATTGCTCAAGCCATAAGAACTCGGTCTTACGATCACACCCATTACACTTAAATTTTGTGTACATGTGATAAAATCCCCTTCCTTATTGTCTGCAATGACACTGAGTACATACCAAATATTGTCCATCATGTAATAATCTGTCGTCATTACACGATACACATCTATCGGTACTTAGGTTTAGGCTTTCTTTATCGTTTTCCATGCGTAATGTAAAGCCTGAACCGTTCCTAATTTCGATGAAACCCATTATTCCTCCTTTCCAAAAAACCAAGCGCCTGTGGCATCCTGCTTAGCCCACACCGCATGCTCTTTAATGTTGTCTAAACATACATAACCGTAGTACGGCTTGTTTGTAGTTTTACTTAAACCAGTGCGTAATGTATGCCCTTTATCGCAACATACTAATGGTGGCTTGGGTGCTGTTGTTTGTGCAGCTTTAATCCACTCATCATTACTTATAGGCATAGGCTCTGTGCGATCTACTGAGAATGTTTGTGGCACGGTTTGTAACTTATTTACCGATGCCATCTCTTCTCTGCTTGGACGCTTACCTTTAGCTGAGAGACCCGCATTTGAAATCGCTCTACCAATCGCGCTTGTTTCGCAGTTAGGTAAAGCAAAATTCGCATTAACCCCACGATCACTAACAGTCTCACTCGCAATTCCAGTAGCGTACGGTTTCTGATCGACTTCGGTTCTGAATAGCCTACAAATAACAATGAATCTAGTGTTTGAGGCCTCGACAACTTCTGTTTCCAATCTTCCATCTGGGAACTCCTTCCACCACTTATGTAGTCTTTCGTCTACGGTTTCGTAATTACTTAGATCAAACGCCATTAGTCTTTCCAATCGTCTGAGTCGTCTTGCATGGCATCTGTAATGCTTTTTGCAATTGCAAGATAGGCAATGGCATCTTCGTAATTGTCAAGGTACGCAGCATCTTCAGCTTGTCTGCTGATTTTGACCAACGCCATACAAATTGCAACTTCGTTTGGTTGAATTGGATAACCCAAATATGCACTCCACAATTCGGCAATCCTTTTGTGTTGAGAAATTGGATGCCCATAACTGACACCTCGCGCATGAATAGTTTTGATGACATTATCAAATAGCTTCTCAGTTGTTGTCGACATCAATTTTGCTATCTGTTATACGTCTGTACATATCAAAGCCGTCTTTGCGGCCTTTCCAATAACCTGCTTGGAATGCATTATCTTTAATTGTTGAATAAACGCCCCACGCAATAAAATAACCCAGGACGGTATAAAGCACTATCCATGGTGCTGTTGTTTCTATCATGTAGCCCTACTTTCCATACCACAATTTGTGGCATAGCAATAGTGTGACATGTGTGTACGACTTTGTGGACTATTTCGGGGCGTATTTGTATAACGATTAGGTAACGATGTTACCCGTAATACCGCCCTAGAGCTGTAAATGAGCCATCCTTATTGATCGGCACTAACGTGGGTGTTAGCGTCTTTCCAACGGCTTCTAGTATAGCAATACCCATCTGCCAATTCGCGCTTCCATAGCGGATATAAGAGGCTTTTTTTCTATCCATAAGATTACCTACCTCAACCCCATATAAGGGCCTGTAATGGCTTCCTATGGCTTCTGTATAGGCACTCATGCCTAGTCTATGGCTATGTCCCGCTATGACCGATTTGCCCCATTTTTTAGCAAGGTTAAGAGCTGTTATACCTGCATGCTGACTCATGCTGCCCTCATCACCATGGGCTAATACCCACCCAGGGTAAAATTCATAAGCTGTTTTGTGGTAGTCAATGCCCATAGATGCAAAGTCCATAAACTTAGGGTATTGCAACTCTGGTAAACCTATAAGACCAGGTGCTTTTAATAAAGTATTGTAAAGGCGATCAGTATGATTACTGCGGATAACACTAGCCTTTTTGCTGTACTCGGTAAGATCCCAAAGTATGTCCTGAGTAGCTGCACGATCTTCATTGAGACTTTGACTATAAGCCAAAGGTGTGCCATCGGCCCACTTGCTAATTGTCTGAAAATCGATCTCATCGCCAACACATAAAACCTCATCAAACTTCTCACGTCTTGCCAGTTTAATGACGTTCTTGACTGCATGCTCATGATGGTATGGAATCTGTAAATCTGATATTACTAGCCAACGCTTAATCTTCATCCTCTTCTGGAGTAGGGATAGTTGGGATAATTCCGTCTTCGCCTACTACCCAATCGGGCATAGATGATGGGCTATCCATTAAATAAAGTGCAACGCTTTCTGAAAAACCAGCTTTGCGTGCAGCTCTAAACATTTCATGCTTGGCAATATAAAACACTTCTAATTTAGTTAATGGCTCAGGTGATTTACGCACCACACGCCTATTGATCTTCTTGCGCTTACGTCTTGTATCAGCCATGTGTTTATTGTCTCTTAATTATTAAAGAATACAGATCATCAACACGCTGTTCTAATCTTGTTAACTGATCCTTCATGCTAGATCCACCATTAGGACGTAATTCGTTAAGCCAGCCTTTAACTAAAAAACGCAATCCTATTAGTACGGTACTCAGCACGGCGCAACCGCCAGCGCCAAAGGCCGCCCATTCTGCCGGACTCATGCTTCATCTGCACCGAGGCCATAAGCACTATCGGATTTATCTAAAGCCCTAGCTGCCGGCCCTGCTAATGCTGCAACAATTACAGACACCGCTGGATCTAAACCTAATTCATTACTAGCTAAGAATGTCAAGAATGACACTAATACGCCACGTGCATAGGATTTAAGTATTGCTTTCTGCTTCTTACTGATCTTCATAAGTTACCCCCTAGTAGTGGTATATCAAACGGCTTACTATCTTTGTCGCCCAACTTTGTAAAGCTAATATGTATGTGCTTTGTGTGCTTGTTAAAACCTCTGTAATTACGCCACTTAAAATTAAGTATCTTGCTAGCGATCATGCCATTATGGATTACGTAAGATATGCGCTTATCGGCTTTCGCACATTTTCTGATCTGGTCAGCCAGATATATTGAGATCCCTTCGGATGAATCCAAGCGAGAATCAACATCAATGGCTCGTACACACCCAGTTGCATCTGGATTATGATCCGATTTTGTGGCGGAATGACGAGCATCGCCCACCCACCCATCACTGGTAGAGCGACGATCTGGGTACCAGGTATCAACCTGATCTCTTAACTGTGTACCTGCAGCGCATAGCCAAGGTTTCATTATGAAAGAAGAAGTCGAGCTTCCTCAGCCGTAATACCGAGGCGATCTAATAAAGCAGTTTTAGCATTTTGTTTTGCATCATCCTGTGCTTTTTTAGCAAGTGTTATTTTTTGGTCTGCCTCATAAACTTTAAACTCAGATTCAGTCATTTCACGATCAATAATTTCATCTTTGGCAATATCATGTATTCTTATTATTGGTTTAGCCATATTAGTTTGCTCCATAAATCTTAATTGTTCCACCAGTAAAAGACCCTGCGCTTGCAATAGCAGTAAAACTAGAAACTACAGATGTGCCGCCATAATATCCAGCTCCACTTGAAGTTGCACCACCTGCAGGTAAAGCTGAATACCAAAATGGTTTAACTCCTGTTGAATTAGCAGCATCAATATTGATAAAATGTTCGGTAACAGTGCTAGCAGATCCACCTGTTGTTGACACAAAAGTCATAGCATTTGTATCACCGTCACCAGATGCTGCATAATAATTTGATCCAGTGTCGGCGTTCATTCTAAATCTAATATTTGCTCCAGCATTTACTGTTGCACTATCAATATGAACAAACAAATAGTTGTAACCAGAAAGTGATGAGATTTGAGTAGAACTACCACTTAATGAAGTTCCGCCAGTATTTATTAAAGTGTAACTTTTTGCTGCTGACGCTACTGCTCCCGCACCTTTAATAAATATAGCCGAAGATGTGCTAGTAAAATCTAATGTGCCGCTCTCATATTGCGCTAATGCTAGTGATGCAGATGTATTGACTGTGGCTGTACCTGCTGTAATTGTGCAAACTCCAGCACCTAAATTTGTTATCTGTACTGTGTCACCTGCTGCAAACAAAGCTGTGTTTACAGTTATTGTTGTTGCACCTGCGTTAGACATAGATATTGCTGTACCAGCATCTGCAGCTACTAATGTATAACTAGCAGTCTTAGCAGAAGCAGCACCGCCAAGCATCGCAGTCTGTTGCAGTGAAGTCATCTGTGCAGCTGTTAGTACCTGCCCAGTCGTAAACGTCTGTTTTGCCATGATACCCCTTAGTAACTTAGGACATTATAGTCTAAAGTGCCATAAATCGTATCATTTAGGATAAATGCGTCTATGACTGGCTCTAGTGTCTGTAGCTGGACTTTCCAGCTGTTCGGCGAAATATTCATTTTAACGCCAAAAATCTGTAATGTTTTTTCTAGGGTAGATCCGCCTGGATTCGTAGTAATTACTTTAATAGGGTCAAAAAAATCTAAGGCTAGGGCTGCAATAATTCCTAAATTGTAATTGTTTGTGTATAAGTCTAGGACTATAGAATCTACTCTTATGCTTGTTTCAGCTCTGCTTGCAACGTAAGCCTGGGCATAATCTAGGGCTACTGCATCGGTCTGCATGAGTAGATTATCTAGAAAATAACTGTGTAAGAAGTATTTATCTATGCTGGCTTGGTTAAGGGCTACCTGGGCTGTGCCACCTGTCCTAGTAATTGTGGCTTTATTAAATATAAGCACATCGTTAAGAATCCATTTAGCATCAAAGTAATCTATGCCCGTGCCGTTATCCGCAAAAACTGTAGGTGTACCACCTATTGATCCAGCCGTAACAGATCGGTCTTGGAAAACAAAACTACCAGTTGCGTCTACGTATAAAGCACCATATTCGCTATCGGTTACTGTTTGTAAAGCTTGTAGAGCTGTGCGGTTAGTGCCGGGATCAGCCTGCATAGTAGTAAGCCCTGCGTCTACATCACGCATGGTAGTTGGCCATGAAATTTGATCTAATATATCATTTATACGTGAGCCTGATAATTCACCTGCAGTTGCACCTGTAACTGTGCTTATCTGTGCCACTTGCGCAAGTCTAAACGCATCTACAGCTTGTATAGTTGTTATTGCTACATCTGCACTATCTGAGTTGGTTGGATATGTCGTTACATAAGACGTAATAAAACCTGAAAATACAGGATATGTTACCGATGAGTAAGTTGCAGTAATTTGCACCTTTTTCATAGGTGTCAATAAATTGTAATATGGCCCAGTAACATTTTGCGGATTAAAATCGCCATTCTGATCTACAATGCGTAAAGTTAGTGTTCCTGTTTGAAATGCATCCGATAGTGCAGTTCGCCCTCGATTAGTTTCTATGCTGTTAACTTGATCTGATACATCTACAATTATAGCTGTTGAATCGGCTAATATGTTAGTGTCCAAAACGCCTGTATCTAATATCATGGCTTGAGCAAAACTAGGCCCAGTGCTAAAGTTAATTACAGCATTTATTACAGGTATTGTCATACTAAAAAGCCAGCAGGTACTGTTGAGTAACCTGACCTTGTGGCCACCTGTATGCTCTCTGCTATAGCCTGGCTCATTCTGTCGCCACTTGCATCTACAGTTACTTTAATCTCAACAGGCATTGGATCTCTACCCGTCTCACCGTAATATGTGCCTGCATAAGGATTTGTAATATCTTGCTGTCCAGAGTAGTACTCTGTTTTTAACGGTGGAAATACCAGAGCAGGGGCTTGTGTAGTAGTGCCTGGTGATTTAGGTGTGCCAAATTCTTTGTTAATAGATTCTATTTGAGCATTAATTCTATTGATTAAAGACCTTACCTGTATTAAAGCAAACTCTGTAATACTCTTACCAGCTGCCGCTGCCTGCTCAGCTAACTTCTTTAGTGCCTCAGCTGCTTCCATCTCAGCTAAATACTTTTTAGCCAAAGCCTCATTATTATCTAGAATCGCTAATTGTGCCTGTAAGCGTAATTTAGTTTCTTCATCTGTTGCGCTGTTTAATGCAGTTGTTAAACCTATGCGCTCTAGGTCAAACTTCTTACGTAACTCTTCTACGTTCTTATTTTCTAAAGCGTTCTTCTTTAATAATGTGCTTAATTCTAATGCTTTAGCCTTACTTAATTTATCTTCAATTCTAACTTGTTGCGCGTTAACACGCCCTGCTGTTCTTTCCTGACCGCCGCGATCTTGCTGTGGCATAGCGTTTCTGCCTAATTGTTGCAAGCCGCCAATATAACCACCTAGCACTGGTATATTTTTTACATCAAATATATTGCCAATTCCCGGTATAGTTGTTAATTTTTTTAGTCTCTCAGCTACTATGCCTAAGCCTGTAATAACTTCAGCTGTGGCTGTGCCAAAATCTTCCATGTTTTTACTTAAGCCTTCAATACTATTATCATCGCCTAATGCTGCTAAAGCATCTAATAAACTTTTACCTATAGTTTCAGATGCGTTAGCAGATGCAACTTTTAATAGATCCATCTTGCCTGCATAAGTATCTAATCTAGCTGCTGCTTGACCTGCAAATTTTGTATTTAATTCTTCCATGATTTTATTCATGTCGCCAGTCTTTAATAATGTCTTACTTAGACCAGCACCTAATCTACTAAGACCAGTAGTGTTACCTGAAAATCCTCGTGTTAATGCTGCGCTAACTTCACTGAGTGATCTACCTGTGGCTGCGCTTACGTTAAGTGCGGTTTGTAATGCATCTTGACTTTTAGTAATAGATCCAGTAGCTGTAAGTAATTGCTGAAATGCTGGTCGTAACTCATCATCTAATACTCCATACAAAGACTGTAAGCTAGATATATAGGCTTCTACGCCAGGTGCTGAAAATGCGAAACCTGTGTTTTTTAATTGTACTTCTAAAGATTTAGCGGCTTTTTCATCGGCTGTAAAAGCGGCAATAGCCTTTTTACTAAATGCTAATAATTGATATGCGCCAAATGTGCCAGCAAAAGTTTTACCTAATTTTTTTACTGATTTGTCAAAGGCTGATATATCCTTTTGACCTTTTTTAAGTGCCTTGCCATTAAAGGTAGCAATAGCCGAGACGACTACATTGGCCATTAGGCTGCCTTCTTAATCTCTGTGGATTTGTTAAATTGTATAGCTGTAGAATTTATTGCTTGCAGTATTGCATCGTAAACTTTAGAGCTATCTTGAGACCACGCCTTAAATATAAGTCTGCCTTTAGTTTTTTTACCAGTGCCACCTCGTACGCCTTTAATTTTAGGCTGTGATGTAAGTCCTGGCATAGATGTTACAAACTGGTAACCTGCAAACGGATTGTTAGATGAATATTCTCTAGTAGATTTATTATAGGTATATTCTCTAGCTCTCCTTGTGCCTTCAAATCCTTGCACTGCGCCCATTGGTGAATTAGGTGTGCCGGGATTTATCTGCTGAAATGGCGCACGCCCTTGTGGGTTATTACGACCTGCAGTCTCATATATACGACCAGCTGCGCTTACGTTATACACGTAATTACTAATTTTAAATCCATTTTTAAATGTTTTGTTTTCGCCTGAGTTATATCCGATACCCGCTTTTACAGTGTTAGCATCATATTTAGGAAATGGACGATAGTTAATTTCTGGGTTAGGTGCTTTACTCCAACCCGATAATACACTCCCGTTATCTGGCACAAATCCTCTAGCCTTACTTGCCACACCACGCATTAAAGGATCAATAGCAATCCTAATCTTTTGGCGCATGTTTTCATCAATAAATTCTAAACCTTTAAGGACATCTTTAACGCCTACGACCTCGACTGGCATTTTTGATCTCCTTTGCTCTATCGCTAAGCACTTGAACAATAGCCTTTAGCATTTCTTCGTCCATGTTAATAAACTCGCTAGGCGCGATCCCTAGCTCTACAGATAAATTTGCTATCAAGTAGAGCGTAGAGTCACGCGATACTATTTTTTTTCTTCGTCTAATACCTCGACAGTTTCTAGGCTGTCAATAAACTCCATACCAAAAACAGGTACAATTACGTTAGCCCTACGTAAACATTCATGCGCTAAGAAGTAAATCTCAGTTTGCCGTTCGTGGTCACGTAGGACTTTACTAATTCCTGCGCCGTACTTTAACTCGAAAGCGTACTCGACACCTGGCGTGATCTTATGTTCTGTTACCTCGCCATTAGCCCTTGTTATCTTTAGCTTTGCCATTATTTCTCCTTATGCTACCGCTACAGTTATTACGCTGTTGCAGGTAAATGTAATTGATTGGCTTGATATATCGCTTACAGATCCATTTACATTGTTTAAGTTATTAACCAAAACAGTAGTTGAATATGAAGGATTGCTTGCAGATACGGCTCCAGTTGTTTGCTTGATTATCACAGGTACAGTTGTACCATAAGCAGCACGCAAAGTAGGGATTACAGTAGTTGTAGCATTATCATTTAAGAAATCTAGAGTAATAGTGCTTGCCTCTAGTCCTTTAGCAAATTTGTGAGCTGTATCTCCCATAGCAGTTACTTCTAGTTCATCAAATGATTGATTAACAGTTACAGATGTAACGTATGCTGACAGGTCTACAGAATTGAACGTGACGGAAACGCCATTATTCAGAAATACGGCCATGATTACTCCTTGTCTTTCTCTTTAGTAGTTGCAGGTTTTGGTGCTTCTTCGATCTGACCTATCTTTTTCAAGAAGGCTAAATCTTCTGGTGTTAGACTCATTTTAGCTCCAGCTCGTTAGGATTGATACTGTTATTTCTGACGTTAATAAATCTCCACTAGCTGCATTAGTTATAGCTGGAGCGGAGACACTTGATATGTTTAGCACCAAAGATGATGCGTTCAGTTTAGTCACAACGGCGACAATAAAGTCTTCTATGCCTGCTAGGTTGCCTTGATTGTCAAATGCAGGTGCGGTTATCAAAACTTTAAAATTAGCTAAAGGTGCGATACTTGTATAATCATTATTAGATGGCACGATGTAAGGATCGCTAGGTGTAATTACTACACTGTTAGCCAGTAGAGTCGCAGGTGGATAAGCAAAGGTAGACCACACGCCTGCATTGGCTAGGTCTGTTGCTAGTGTGCCACGTAATGTGGTTATTGCTGCTGGCATTAGCCGACCAGTGAATTAGGACTAGAATACGGTTGGATGAGGCCTCTGATCCTATTTATCAGTTGGTACCCCATCCTGTAAGGACTTGCAGATACCCCATCCATACCTACCCCACCAGTCTGGCTAACTTGACGTGCTTGCCAGATGTCTACAGCTACGATCATCGCAGCCTCTCTAATGGCAGGGGTCGCAGTGTAAGCCTGTGATTTATGCTCTGGGCCAAGGGCTCGGCCGTATGGTTTTACAAAATGAAATGGATCGTTTGCAGCTGTCTTTGCATATTGAATAATGCTGTAACCGTTAGGATTTGAACTAAATGCGTATGTGCTCCAAAATGCTGTGCCAATAGATGCTGGCACTGTAGTACCTGGGAATGATCCGGTTAATGTGTAGGTGCCATTATATGTTGCACCAGAATCGCTAATTGTAATTTCTTGACCTGTAACGAATATGCCAGGGTTTGCTAAAACTATGCTTGCTACGTTATTACTAATAGATGTGCCCACTACTGGAGCATCATTGTGCCAAAGATATTTAGAAATTAAATCCTCTGCCGATTGACAGCACTCTTCCACGGTTGCATCACTGTATAAGCTACCTATGCCTAAATTACTACGTAATTCGGCTTTAGTTACCATTGTGGCTGCCATACTGTCCTCTCTTAAAAAGCTCCCCTGGGGCTAGGGCTACTAAACCCCAGAGGATTATTAAAGTATTGCTATTACTACGCTGTCATGTTGTAGCGTTGTAGGCCACCAGACACAAGTGTCTTTGTTGCCAAGTATCCGTACAGCATCAATTCAATTTCGCCTGATGTTGGTACGTTTGTTGAAAGTCGTAATACTGGACTCTCGTAAATTGCAATTGCTGATGGCACAATAATAAATGCTGAATCATCAATAGTTGTAGATACCATGTTGGCATCAACATATAAATCTAAGCCAAGTACGTTTCCACGTAGTGATGTTGGTGATGATGTACCACCAGCATTCATTGGATTTTGTGAAGTGAAAATTGGTCGGTCTGTTGAATCTTTTGCACCGATCAATAGTGACCACTGTGAAGTACCAGCAATGTATGCAGTTGCTAGGTCACCTGTTGCTGCGTATGCAGCTGGACCAGCTTGTGCAATAAATGCTTGGATACCTAAGTAGGTAGTAGCTTGTGATGTTGCAAGAGTTCCACCAGATGTAATTTCAGCAATTACTGCTGCATCTGTTGCCTTGTTATAGGCACGTGTCATGTTGTCAAGCATTGCTTGAAAGAATGCAGGATTATCAGATGAACGCTCTAGTAATTCTACTGAGTAGCGTTGTAATCCAGCGTACTTCTTAACAGTTGCATTTACGTATGCAGATACGATACCTGTCTCAGATGGTGCGCCACCTTCTGCAGTCTCTGCAACGGTACCTGAAGTTGTAATTTTAGGATGTGAGATAGTCATGCCAGAGTTAGGAATAACTTTTGCTCCACCACATGCCTCAATAGTTGGACGTGATCCGATAAGAGTATCTACAACAGTTGTTGCATAACTTACTGGTGAGAATGCTGGGTTGGTTGAGAATGAATCATCAGCAGCTGTAATTTTCTGTGATTTTGCATCTTCGCCTCTTACCCATAGACCAGCTTCGTGATCTCCTAATTGTGCCTTAACTGCATATTGCAGATATTTGGCTTGTGAATTGATTGGCGTACGTGGCTCAGCATAGATAGCAGCACTAATTGTTGGACGTGCGGCTTCTACTGGAGCAACCTCTGCCGGTGTAACAGTTGGCTCTGGAGTTGTATCCAAGATAGCCTCACTTTCCGTAGTAGTTGGTGTTGCATCTGCTTCGCTTTCGCTTGCAGCAACTTTAGTTACATTTGCCTCAGCAAATGCTGGTGTTTCTACCAGGCTAACCTCTTTTAAGCTTGCCTTGGTTACATATAGATAATCTTTCATTTGCTTAGATCCAGTTACTTCAACACCTACAGATAGGCCGTCAATTAACTGCTCGCTTGCAAGTGTTAAAGCATCCTGACCTTGCATAGATGCGCTGATTTTAAAAGATGCGTAAATGCCATCTTCGGCTTTATTAAACTTTTGCATACGGCCGATTGGCTTATCGTTTTTGTGTTGCATAAGCATCTTAATTTTTCCAGGATCACCAATATCGATAGAATCTTTGGCGAATACAACTGGGCCTGCTGAAGTAAATCCTACTTTTTCGTATGGCACAATTTTGCCAGCGATAATTCTGCGTTCGCTGTCAGAACTTTCAATTGCGCTACTAAACTCAAGAAACATTATAGCTCTCACTTCCGTTAGGTGACATGTCTTCCATTTCTTTGGCTTGCTGTATATCTATTAGACCTAGAGATAACATTTTCTCTATTGCTTCCAAACGCTTCATTGTGTCTGCACGCAGGAATGATTCCTCAATATTGAATCTGACTACGTTGCCTCTAGTAGTAATATCATCCATTGACAAACGATCTTCAATAGCACAAATAAATGGTTGCAAGGAATAAGCCACAAACTCTTTACGACCATCAATTATATTTTGATAAGTCATGCTGTTATTCATGTCAGCGCTTATGTAATATGCTGGTACGTTCATAGCACGTGCAACCTGTGTTGCTAGATATTGTGATGCTTCGTTATACATCATATCTTTAGGGCTAAATCCAACAGTCTCATAAGATAACGTGCTGGTTAGGTATGCAGTAGATCTAGATTGACGTGCTGCTTTCCAAGCTGCTAATAATCCTTGTACTTGTGACTCTGGCATATCTGCGCCAGTGTTTTTTAAGAATCCTGTTGCCATTGGTGTCTGCGCTGCTACAGCTGCGGCTTTTTCTAAATCTAATGCTGCTTGAATTGTACGGCCTGCGGTTTGTAATACACCTTGCGTTAATCCTTGGAATGTTACTAATGATCCAGGGCCAACCATTGGTATTTTTTCACCATCAACGGTGTAATACAAAACCTCAGTACCTTTAGCATTTAATTGCGCATTAACTCTTAAATTGCTTACCCATTCAAAACGTGATGGACGTAAATCATCTGCATAAACTTCAGTTACACGCCAATAAGCGACACCGTAGAATATTAACGAATCCACGGTGGCACTTATCGTGACGGATCTAGGCTGACGGATGTCCGGTTGCTCTAACCATACAGGAGAACCTAATTCTTCTCCAGTAGATTTTTTGTAAAGTTCTAAAGGTAAATAACTAATTACACCAGCAACTAAATTACGGCATCTTGCAACAGCTGGTACTTGCATAGCCAAGGCTCGATCTAGTGGGCCATATCCGAATGCATTTCCAACACCACCATAGCTGTAGCCATCATTCATAACGGCAGGGGCGTATTGCGCTTGTACGGTTTTGTTATTATTTGTAATACCCAAAGCAGACAATAGACCCATATGTATACTTTATAGCATAAAACGTACTAATAGTGCAAATTAGACAAAGATTTGCGCAGTTTGTTGCGGGCGTGTCAACTGGCTTACGACCATAGCCAAGGATATTGCAGCTGTAACGTCACCGGCAGATTTACGCCTAATAATGCGCCATCCAGCATCACTAGTCTTAGCAGCACAGTTATTTAGGTGCTGTACTAAGTCTGCCTGACCACTATGCACCATTCTGCCGTTAGCCATAGCATCTGATAGATCCGAGCATGCCTGGTAAAACGCTTGACCAGACACATCCTGCATACGCCATCCGCTTTGCTCTAATCGTGTTGCTATTGACTGTGTTGCATACTTGTCAAAACAAATAATATGTGGGTGGTACTTTTTAGCCCACTCATTTATATCGCTAGACATTTTAATTTCATCTATTGCAATATCACTATGCCACAGCTGTGCAAGTCCTACGGCTATTTTGCCATCTTTCATTTGACCCATAATTAAAGCACCTGATCTTCTTGTAGGTGCAATATCAAAAGCCATTATAGTCATAGGCCCGACAGGGATTTCTAGTGTGCTGTCACTGCATGCTTCTATACTGCCATACACCCAAGGACTTACTGCGCTATCTACCCACTGGCATAACATCTCAGTACGTGTAGCTTCTATGCTGTTTGTATTAACAGCTTCTTCTAATGTTTCTTCTGTTACAAAATATCCTAATGCTGGATTTGCCATAGCCCAGGCTTTGCGATCATGTATTTTGCAGTGCTGTGGGGCTGACCATTCGTAATAACCTAATGTAATAGGCGGATAAGATAAAGAGCGTTCTCTTAAATCATTTAATACTGTGCTAAAACCATCACCAGCATTACTTGTCATTAAAGTCATTGAATTAGGTCTTGCACGTGTTACTGGTAATGCAGCTGTAAAGGCTTCTTCTGACCATTCACGTAATTCATCTAGATATAAGAAGTCGGCAGTTTTTCCACGTGGCGCATCTCTAGTTGCCGCTGCTATTTCATACCTTGCGCCATTAAGTAGGGTTATAGATTCTTGACCATTAGCCAGGCGGATCTGCCTTACCTGGTCTTTTAAAAATTGATTGTCTTCTATTGTGTATGCAACATTTCTAAATGTATCTAATGCCATATTACGATTAGAAGACATGCCTAGCACGTTCTTGCTGCCCCATAAGAATAAATGTGAAAGTATAAGCATGCGAGCAAGGTGAGTCTTTCCTGATTGTCGACTGACAAGGATTAACCCAGACTTTTTGACCCACATATCTTTATCATCAATAGTTAATAGATCATCTAATACCCATCGTTGCCAGGGAATCAGTGGCATGCCTATTTTCTCAGCTAGATCGGCTACTTCTTGTGCTTTAGAAATTCCTTTAAGTAAAGGCGTATAAATCCTAGGCTCAGTGCTGCCAATTAGCCCGACCCCTCGTGGCGTCTGTTTTAGTTCGGTATCACTTTGCATCAAAGTCAAGCGTATCAGGTTTAATAAATGGTGAGTCTGGCATTGTTCGCACCGTCTCAGGGAGAGAACGTTGTGA
>Ga0209298_10001359_pt1 | contig 15930 bp, 11 predicted proteins | sample S_140806_EF_Meta_FD_187325 | JGI IMG/M metagenome (GOLD analysis project Ga0209298, IMG submission 187325) | Freshwater microbial communities from Lake Simoncouche, Canada to study carbon cycling - S_140806_EF_MetaG (SPAdes) (version 2) | ecosystem: Environmental > Aquatic > Freshwater > Lake ...
ACAAGGAATTTCGCTACCTTAGGACCGTTATAGTTACGGCCGCCGTTTACTGGGGCTTCGATTCAATGCTTCTCTTGCGATGACATCCCCTCTTAACCTTCCAGCACCGGGCAGGTGTCAGTCCTTATACCTCATCTTTCGATTTAGCAAAGACATGTGTTTTTGATAAACAGTCGCCTGGGCCATTTCTCTGCGACCCACTTGCGTGGGTTCCCCTTCTCCCGAAGTTACAGGGTTATTTTGCCGAGTTCCTTAGCCATGATTCACTCGAGCACCTTAGGATTCTCTCCTCGACTACCTGTGTCGGTTTACGGTACAGGTTGTGTCCACATATGCTTAGAAGATTTTCTTGGCAGGCTTTTGGTGCTTATCTCCTCATCCGAAGACTCAGAGTACTTTCGGGTTTCAGCATCCGGAACGCATTTAACTATCCCAGATCTACCTACACCCTTCAACCATGTATTCCGTCACATGGCAGCACGTTCACCCCTGCGTCTCTCCATCGCTCTGAACACAAGTACGGGAATATTAACCCGTTGTCCATCAGCTTCCCCACTCGGGTACACCTTAGGCCCTGACTAACCCTGATCTGATTAACATTGATCAGGAAACCTAAGTCTTACGGTGACAGGGTTTTTCACCCTGTTTATCGTTACTTATGCCTACATTTTCTTTTCCAAGCGCTCCAGCAAACCTCACAGTTCACCTTCCCAGCAATTGGAATGCTCCCCTACCGATCTTTCGATCCCACAGCTTCGGTGACAAGTTTGATGCCCGTTTATTATCCACGCCCGATCGCTCGACTAGTGAGCTGTTACGCACTCTTTAAATGAATTGCTGCTTCCAAGCAAACATCCTAGCTGTCTATGCAATCAGACCTCGTTTGTTCAACTTAACTTGTACTTCGGGACCTTAGCCGATGGTCTGGGTTGTTCCCCTCTCGCCCTCGGACCTTAGCACCCAAGGGCTCACTCCTGCGTTTATGTAGCAGCATTCGGAGTTTGTCAGGGTTTGGTAGGATTTGACTCCCCCTAGTCCTATCAGTAGCTCTACCTCTGCCACACAACACGCAAGGCTGTTCCTAAAAACATTTCGGGGAGTACGAGCTATTTCCCAGTTTGATTAGCCTTTCACCCCTACCCACACCTCATCCGAAAACTTTTCAACGTTTACCAGTTCGGTCCTCCACCCCGTGTTATCGGGGCTTCAACCTGGACATGGGTAGATCACAAGGTTTCGCGTCTGCCTCCACTGACTATACGCCCTTTTCAGACTCGCTTTCGCTTCGGCTCCGTTCCTCAAGAACTTAACCTTGCCAGTGAAGCGCAACTCGTAGGCTCATTATGCAAAAGGCACGCCGTCATCCCGAAGGACTCCGACCGGTTGTACGTATACGGTTTCAGGTTCTTTTTCACTCCCCTGTTCGGGGTACTTTTCACCTTTCCTTCACAGTACTGGTTCACTATCGGTCACCCATTCGTATTTAGCCTTGCCGGATGGTGCCGGCCGATTCCCACAGGGCGTCTCCGACCCCGCGGTACTCAGGATACAATCCACTAGATTAACCTTACAACTACAGGACTCTCACCTCCTCTGGTGCGGCTTTCCATCCGCTTCGTCTTCAGTTAATCCACTCTTTGATTGTCCTACAACCCCGATGTTGCCTTAACAACACCGGTTTGGGCTCCTCCGCTTTCGCTCGCCACTACTCACGGAATCACGTTTGTTTTCTCTTCCTCTGCTTACTTAGATGTTTCAGTTCAGCAGGTATGCTTCCTTGCGGATATCCAGTCTTCAACTGGATGGGTTGCCCCATTCGGACATCTCCGGATCAAAGGCTGTTTGCGCCTACCCGAAGCTTTTCGCAGCTTACCACGTCCTTCATCGCCTATGGGTGCCAAGGCATCCCCCGTATACGCTTATTTCTTTTCTCTCCTCGCTCAACGTACCCAAGGGTACGCCAGCAGTGCTCTCGTTACTCTTTACTTAACGCGTTTTCTCTTTCCAGCCTTGTCAAATAACGTCCACCCCCGAGGGGGTTTGTGTCTGTATCCGGAATCGAACCGGCCGCTTATGCGCAACCCTGTACAGCTTCTTCTTATACTATCTCTTGCTCCACTGCCCCACTCCGCTTCCCCTCTTCCGTGGAGGTGAACGGAGTCGAACCGATGACCTCTTGAATGCAAATCAAGCGCTCTAGCCAGCTGAGCTACACCCCCTGATATCCTTTGCGCTACCGAACCCTTCACCTTCCCGATTACTATCGGGACGATCCAGCCAGTGAGCTACACTCCCCTGATATTTCCTGTCCTGTCTTTGAGCCGGACTACAGCTCGACTATCCTTAGGCCTGCGTGGACTTCCCCGTCATCACGGGATAAACTTCGCCTCCACTTCGTTCCACCTTTCGGTGGGCCTGCGTGGACTCGAACCACGGACCTCAACATTATCAGTGTTGCGCTCTAACCACCTGAGCTACAAGCCCCGATCGCTTCCCCTGAAGCTCGAAAAGACAAACAACATTGCGTCAACAGACCGCTCCAGAAAGGAGGTGATCCAGCCGCACCTTCCGGTACGGCTACCTTGTTACGACTTAGCCCCAGTCACTAGTTTTGCCCTCGGCGGCTCCTCGCGGATACCGACTTCAGGCACCCCCAGCTCCCATGGCTTGACGGGCGGTGTGTACAAGGCCCGGGAACGTATTCACCGCAGCATTGCTGATCTGCGATTACTAGCGATTCCAGCTTCATGGGGTCGAGTTGCAGACCCCAATCCGAACTGAGACCGGCTTTTTGAGATTGGCTTACCTTCGCAGGTTCGCTGCCCTCTGTACCGGCCATTGTAGCACGTGTGTAGCCCTGGGCGTAAGGGCCATGATGACTTGACGTCATCCCCACCTTCCTCCATGCTTACGCAGGCAGTCCGTCTAGAGTCCCCGGCCGAACCGCTGGCAACTAAACGTAGGGGTTGCGCTCGTTGCGGGACTTAACCCAACACCTCACGGCACGAGCTGACGACAGCCATGCAGCACCTTGCTTTGTGTCCCGAAGGAAATTCCGCTCTCACAGAACGTCACGCGCATTCTAGCCCAGGTAAGGTTCCGCGCGTATCATCGAATTAAACCACATGCTCCACCGCTTGTGCGGGCCCCCGTCAATTCCTTTGAGTTTCACCCTTGCGAGCGTACTTCCCAGGTGGGTTACTTATCGCTTTCGCTTGGACACGTACTGTCTATCGCACGCATCGAGTAACCAACGTTTAGGGCGTGGACTACCAGGGTATCTAATCCTGTTTGATCCCCACGCTTTCGTGCCTCAGCGTCAATTTAGGCTTAGGAATCTGCCTTCGCAATCGGTGTTCTGAGTAATATCTAAGCATTTCACCGCTACACTACTCATTCCAACTCCCTCAACCTAATTCAAGCTCGACAGTATCAACGGCAGTTCGATCGTTGAGCGACCGCCTTTCACCGCTGACTTATTAAGCCGCCTACGCACCCTTTAAACCCAGTAAATCCGGACAACGCTTGCACCCTCCGTATTACCGCGGCTGCTGGCACGGAGTTAGCCGGTGCTTATTCTTCTGGTACCTTCAACTGCCCCTAAGGCAGGTTTATTCCCAGACAAAAGCAGTTTACAACCCAGAGGGCCTTCGTCCTGCACGCGGCGTGGCTGGTTCAGGGTTGCCCCCATTGACCAATATTCCCTACTGCTGCCTCCCGTAGGAGTCTGGCCCGTGTCTCAGTGCCAGTGTGGCTGATCATCCTCTCAGACCAGCTACTGATCGTCGCCTTGGTGAGCCGTTACCTCCCCAACTAGCTAATCAGACGCATGCCCATCCTTTAATGATAAATCTTTCCTTACCCGAAGATGCCTCCAGATAAGCTTATGCGGGATTAATCTGAATTTCTCCAGGCTATCCCCCGTTAAAGGGTAGGTTGCATACGCGTTACGCACCCGTGCGCCACTCTCAGAAAGTATTGCTACTCTCCTCCCGTACGACTTGCATGTATTAGGCCCGCCGCTAGCGTTCATCCTGAGCCAGGATCAAACTCTCCATTGTATAATTTCTAATGTTAAGTCTGTCCCGGCCTGTTGCTCAAAGTCATTACTGATTCTGACTATTTCATGCCTCGCAGCAATCCACAGCCTTCCTTATTTTGACCCGCAATGCTGTTTGTCTTTCCTTACCTCAAAGAACTCTTTACTTCCCCATCTGCTCAACCACCCTCTCCAACTACTCCTGCGCAAACGGGAGGACAAAGGTAGCAGAATCAATTCTGGAAAGTCAAGTGTTTTTTAATAAAAAAAAATATTATTGCTCAACAAAGTTATATGTAGTTGATCCTAAACAATTTGCCCATCGAACATTTTCGTAAATAAGGTCAGCTTTAAGCTCCCATATACCAGGCTTGGGTGGTGGCAGTACCCAAAAATACTGTTGCATTGCTCCTTTTATATCCATCATGATGGGAGTTCTTAGTCCCTCATGAACTACTAAATTACCATTTTGATACCAATGGTAGGACACAAAAGGCCCTGAGCCTTTAACATCACATTCACTTAAAACAGGCTCCAGATTGGAATTTACAATTGTAACAGGCAAAAGTAACTTGTCACTAGAATAATGCATTAGGTAAGGTCCCCCAGAAAGGATTTCCACCTTTTTAAAAAACGAATCTGGATAAGTTTGCTGATTGCCGGTGGTATTCATTAATTTCAACCCAAGTCCAGAACCTTTGATGTATTCAGGATTTGCATCATTGGCGCCTTTCAGCCACCATGGTCTATAAATATACCATTTTTCATTAAGTGAGTCTCTTATAGGTGTATTTATCATATCAAGGCAAATCACCTGTTTTACCTCAGCGTTTTTAAAACGAAGTGAAGAAATCAGACCTGTACGATTAGGCAGAGCCCAGGCACCATCAATCCGACTTTCTATGATACCAAAGTGGCTATAAGTAACTCCAAACATATGCTCAGGATAACCACTAATATTATAAACCATTTTATTGATAAGATCGTGAATATACCTGTGATGATAGAACAGGGTACTTAAAAAATAAAATTCAGCAGCCATTAGAATTACGAATCCATATCTTAGAATATTTAAAAGCCTAGATGGGATTGATGACAAGCAATAATCAAAAAACAAGGGTATTGCTGGCAGGAAAACAACAAAAAAGTATCTTTCAAATGTTGGTAAATCCTTATTTACCAACATTATTCCGAAACTGTTAAATACTATAAAAATAAAAGGAAGGGTAAAAAGTAAAAAAAACACCAGAAGAATATATTTCTTTTTCCAGAACAAATAAATTATTGTAAAGCTCAAAAACAGAATCGGAATAAACAGTAGTTTTAGCAACCCATGATGATCAAATGCTGGCAATACCTGATGAAAAATATAACCTGGGTCGAAGGAGAAAATACTTTTCTGGCCACTTTCCTCAAAAGAAATCCTGCCTTTGTCATAGGAATCCTGGGTAAAGTATCTAAAAACACTTAGAACACCTGTTATTGCTATCATCAGGGCATATCTTATAACATTCTTTTTCAGGAATATGACCTCTCCAAAGGAAAATGTCAAAATTGCTGGTACTAAAAAGAAGTATAAAGGATGAGAAAATACGAGTATTAAAATAGGAATAGTTGCATAAAATATCTTATTTCCTTTGTTGATATTATGCCTTAATAAAAAATACAAAAAGGCAAAAAGAGAGCCTGAATTTATCAATTCAGAAACGGGATTAAAATAGTTCCATTTTGACACCATAATTAGGAAACATACAGATAGTGCTCCTACTGGATTTTTTAATCCTTTAGATATTAAAATAAAACATAAAAAATGAATCAGCCACTCATTCAATGCACAGCCATATAAAACCATGAGCGGGTCAGTTTTAAACTGAACCAGCAACACAGGTATCCATTGAGTAAAATAGGAAAAATATCTTTCATGCTCTATAACAAACCACTTTTCAGTAAGAATATTAAAATAATAAATACTGGAATCATCAGCTAACCTGTATTCCATCAGGATACAATTCAATACCAGTAAGAGGGCAAAAAAAACATACCCGAAATTCAGACAGAATTTCTCAAATGATAATTGTTTCATAAAAGGAAAAGAAGATTAGAATTTATTCTTCCACATCATGGACTCTACCGGTCTGATATTGCGATCGGTATATTTCGCATTGGATTTACTATTGTACGGGTTGATAACATCCCCTTTTACTTCAAAATATATTAACTGACCGATGGGCATTCCTGCATACACGCGGACCTTTTTACTTACAGATATTTCCAGAGTCCAATTGTTACAAAACCCAACATCTCCTTTACCTGCGGTTGCGTGAATATCAATTCCAAGACGACCAACGGAACTTTTGCCTTCCAGAAAAGGGACATGTGCATGAGTCTCAGTATATTCTACAGTTGAACCCAAATACAATTTACCCGGTTCCAAAACAAATCCATCTTCAGGGATAAGCAACTCTGATATGGCATTATGTTTTCGTGCATCAAGCACATCATCTATGTAGAGTGCAAGATACTGGCTGAGATGAACATCGTAGGAATTGCTTCCCATGCATGCAATATCAAAGGGTTCAATCAGAATATTTCCCTTTTCAATCTCGGCGAATATTTCTTTATCAGAAAGGATCATTTACAATTCATTTGCTATATCCTCAGCAAGTGAGGAATCTGAGCCAGAGCCAGAAAAGGCCTGCTCAAAAAAGTTACGTTTTACAGGAGCAAGAACTGCTTCTCTGTCATATCTGGCATCCAATTGAAACAATTCATTGTTTTCATAATTTTTGAGCCTTTCAGTTTGAGTAAGCAGAAACATTTTCAATTGTTGAAGTACATCATTTCTTTTGGCGGCAAGGTCATGGATTTCAGTTTCTACTTTTTTCCGATCCTCGAGCGCTTTCTGAATTACTTCAATGGCTTTATTTTCTGCTTCCTGAGTTTTGAGTTCGGCATCCCTTTTCGCATTTTCCATCATGGCCTTTGATGATTGCTCTGCCTGCAAAAGGGTTTTATGCAAAATCGCCTCCATCTCTTTGTAACTGTCGAGATTTGTTTTAGTTCTCTCCAGTTCACTTTTAATTTTTCTATTTTCTTCCAACAGTCTTTCCCACTCTGCTGCCAGAGAGGTTAAAAACCCTCGTACTTCTTCGGTGTCAAAACCTCGTAATGTTCTGTTAAAAGAGTGTTGGCGAATTTCTATGGGTGTTATCATCATGTAAATACACAACCGTATCAGGCAACAGGTTCTAATACCCATTCAAGAATTTTGCGGTCGTCCCCACACGAAATTAGGGATAAACCATTGGCTGACCATAGTATTTTATTCACACTGGCAGTATGAGCTGGAACTTTAGGCACTGCTATAACTTTTAAAAGGTCTGAAGATTGGGCTGACCATATCCTAATGGACTTATCTCTACTGGCGGAAGCAATCAATGAATTGCCATTTGCGAGTGCCAAATCGTTAAGGGTGAAAAGATGAGCAGGAATTTCATTCACAGGGAAAAAAGCTGATGTACAATCCCAAATTCTCAAATATGCATCTCTTCCACCACTCCAAAGAGTATTCGTATATGGATTAAAACAAAGGCTAAAAACTGTGGACAGATGGCCCTTCAATTCTGCTACTTTTTTCAAACCAGAAATTTCAAATACACTTAAAAACCCTTCGGCACCGCCACAAGCAACCCAACGGTTGTCAGCAGAAATCGCTACACTTCGTAATGGATAAGAGCCAATTTCGGCTTTTAATTCACATACTATTTCAGGTAAAGACCAAAAACTGACGGAGCCATCGCCCGAAACCATCAAAACTATTTCATTATCAATTTCCTTTATATCAAAAACAGGACCAGTATGAACTGCTACTTTTTTAATTATTTTATTTTCTTCTGAATCTATAAACACTACACCACCATCTTTAAGGCCGGCGATTAGTATATTGTATTTTATAACATACTGCAGGCAATAAACTGGAGAGGGAGCTCTACAAACTGCAAAAGGATTGACTAAAAAATTTCGATGCCACTGTACAATTAAGCCAGAAGCATCTCCGGAAAAAAAGATATCGTTGTTTTTGGATGCAAGTGCATATACCGGATGCTCATGACCCGGGTAAGAAGCTAAAAGTTCAATAGAAATTTTTCCCGGCAACCAGGGCTCAGGGGGCATAGGATAATTTAACCCAGACAATTTCCTTATTTTCTTTACAAACTTTCACCAAATAAAAACCCGGATTTAAGGATTCAGGCATATAATATTCTTCATTGACAGGATTCAATTTTGATATCATTTGACCAGTAAGTGTGTATAATGAAACTTCCAAATTGTTCCCTGAATTCTGATTGTTCATTTTGAACCCACTTTTAACTGGATTTGGGTAAATGATGGTAGCGGAATAATTATTACTATATTCCTGAAATCCTACAGGATACCCTCCAGAGTTAGAGGTATAAAGCAATAATCCACCTTGACCAGCGGTATATGCAATAGAATCATCTACAGCAATTATTTTCCAGAGGTAATTTGTAAATCCGGAGTTTAAGGTCACCCATGTCAGGCCAGCATCAGAAGTTCTAAGAATAGTGCCATTATCACCTGCGACATAACCTGTTCCTAAACTGGTAAAAGAAAGTGATCTTAGAGAAAAAGGAGTATTGGTTATTACTGAATCAAAAGATATTCCATTATCCTGAGAGCGATACAAATGCCCATTTTCGCCAGAGACAATTATCATACCGGGCTGAGGCAAGGCAACATCAAACAGGTAAATACTATCCTGAAGCGGGATTATTTGCCAGGTTAAACCGGTGTCATCAGAAACGATTAATTCCCCAAATTCTCCGGCTATCCAAAGCTTACCAGTATTGGATGTATTGATTCCAAATAGCCAATTATTTCCAGTAAATGAGGTTACCTGATTCCAGGAAGTGCCACCATCAACAGTTTTCAATATTAAGCCAGAATTGCCGGTAATAAATCCTATTTGGTTGTCTAAAAAGTGAACCTTTCGAAGCGAATAAAATGATGGTAAAGTTACCATTATCGGATTCCAGGTGTGCCCTGTATCTTGAGAAATTAAAATTTGAGAACTATCTCCAACTGCTACCAGGTCGGCATTTGGCTTGAATGCTACACCTCTTAGTTTTTTTTTATTTGGTAATAAAGACTGAGCCCAGGAAGTTCCTGAATCGGATGAATATAATATAGTACCAGAATCCCCTACCAGAACCATATTATTGGCAAGGCGGGCCATATCTTCAAAATGGTTTTGGGTGGGTACAGGAATATCCACCCACTGAGCCATCAAACAAAATGGATAAGTTAGTATATAAACAATCAGAAATATTTTTTTCATTACATTTTAATAAGTTTTCTTGTTTCTAAAGCAGAACCTTTAATTCTCACGAGATAATATCCGGCCGGAAGGTCAGAAATATCAATTATAAAGTCGTTCGCAGAAAATGTCTGTTTTTCCATCATTAATTTTCCACTTAGGTCTGTTATTACAATAGAAAGCGATTTTTCAGGTAAACCAGAGAGTACCACTTTATTGTTTGCCGGATTTGGGGCAAGAATTATGTTCTTTAAAACATTTGCTTCATCCACATTTACCGTAACCGGGATATTAATATTGTCGAGATATAAATTATTGCCGTATTCTGTTTTATTTTCAAAATAGAAACGAACGTTTGAGAAGCCAACAAACTGGTTTAAAGGAAGCATAACAGTATACCACTGAGCAGATGTTGGCACAAATGGATTTCCATCTTCGGGTGCAGTGGCCAGATCATTTCCACCTGCCTCAAAGAGCATGGATTTAGTCATACCACAATCGGTAGAACCATACACCCTAAGGGTGTCATAATATCCAGGATAGGCTGCATATGCAAGGTCAAAACTCAACTGATAACCTGAAAGATTGCTTGACAAATCATAATCTGGAGAAACAAGATAATCCAAAGCATGATAATTTCCATAATTATAATTATCCATAAAAACAGATTGAGCTGAAAGGCTATACCCTCCTACAGTTGGATTTAAATTCCAGGTAATTCCACCTGTAGGATTTTCGACCTTCCAATCGGCAGGGATATTGGAGACATTTTCAAAATCCTGACTTGCAGGAACAGACACAGGAGTAGGATATCCCACCGTAATATAATTCACTATTTCAAGAGAATCTGTTCCAAAATTATTTGAAACTATAAGTTTTACGGGATAAATTCCTGTTGTGTTATATGTTACAACAGGTTGTTGTGCTGTAGAAAAGGAAGGTGTTCCACCCGGGAAATACCATGTCCATCCTGGAACTGCATAAAGGGACAAATCCGTGAAGGTTATGGATTCACCAGGACAAATCTGAGTATTAGAAGCAGTAAAGTTTACGATTGGCAATACATTAGAGGTAGTATACAAATCAGACTCCCAAATTCCTCTTCCAAAAGTGGCAGCTCTGATTTTAGAAGTAGGATAATGTATCTCCAGTTCATCAACAATCACATTGGGAAGGTCATCGTAAAAAGGAACCCAGTTAGTCAGTGTTGAATCAATATAAAAAATACCCACATCGCATCCTACATATACGCCATCAGGAGTACCTGCCTGATAAATGATGGTATTGCAAGGAAGGTTGGGTAAATTGTAGGAAACATTGGTCCAAGTTAAGCCACCATCATTTGTTTTATATACTTTTTCGCCTTGAGAAAAGCCTGAAAAAGTAACCCATGCTTTTAATGGATCTGTTGGAGAAATAGCAATATAAGTTAGGCCTGCATAGGAAAATGGCAAGCCAACAGAAATATCATTCCAGGTGGCGCCACCATCGGTGCTTTGCCATAAATCATTCCATCTGGAAGCATAAATATAGTTGGGATCTGATTGAGCGAGTGCCAAAGCATTCACATTATATCCTGTGGTAGGAAAAGGAGCTAAAGATGACCAATTGCCTCCTTGATTTAAGGTTCCCCAAATATTTTCATACCCTGCATAAAGTATTTGAGGGTCGGTAGGATGAATAACAAAAGGGGTTACCCAACCTCCTGATTCTGTGATATCTCCTGCGATATAGGAGAAGGATTGCCCACCGTCTGTAGAACGATTAAGGCCACCAGATTGGGTGGTACAATAAACGGTATTCGAATTGCTATAATCTACCAGAGTTTCCATTCCATCTGCTCCTAAAACATGGGTCCACTGGGTATTGTCCAGTCTATTGGAACCATTATCCTGAGCACCGGCATAAATTAAATCGGCATCTGTATAGCTGCCTCCCATTCGATAAAACTGTGTATTGGTAATACCGAAGGAAAGATTATCCCATGTTGAACCAAAATCAGGAGTTCTGAAAATTCCCCCATCAGAACCGCAATACAGGGAATCACCATAAAATGCAAGGAAATGGATATCAGCATGAGTATAACCTATTGAACTATTGGTATCCCAAACCCAATGAGAGGAAATGGTAAAATTCTGGCCACCATCCGTTGATTTCCAAACGTTTATACCACCGGTATAAATTTCTTCTGCATTATTTGGTGAAGCAGCAATAGCAATATCATACCAAGCCTGACCGCCTCCATCAGAACCATCCATTGCATATCCCATAAGGTTAGGGGAATTTGTCTGTAGGGTGAAGTTGAGACCGGCATCTGTAGACTTATATATTCCATATAGCCCCTGAGTGGCAGCGCTACCCACCATCATATACACATAATTCGAATCAGCTGGTGTTACAGCAATAGCTATTCTGCTTACATCCGATTGTTGAGGAACTCCAGAGGTAATCTGTGTGAAAGTTATACCACCATCCGTTGATTTCCAGAAGGTATTTCCAGAAGCATAAACAACCTGAGGGTTATTGGGCATAAATTCCAGATCTTTAATCCAACCTGACAGGGTATTTGTCCAGGTATCACCTGCATCATCAGAACGATACACTCCATTATCTGCAGCAACAAGCAAAACATTGGGATTGGTTGGATCCATGATAATGGTTCTCAGGGAATGATACTGATAGATGGTCCAGCTAAGGCCGGTATTGTTCCAGGTTAATCCCCCATCATAAGATTTAAGAACGCCCAAACTATAATTATCAGAAGCATCACCATCTCCCGTTGCGATATATAGGGTATCGGTATTTGTTGGGTGAATAGCTATACAGGAAGTTCCAATAATTGGAAGGTCATCTGTAAGGCAAGTCCAGGTGTTTCCACAATCTGTAGACTTCCATAATCCTCCTGAAGGCGTCCCAGTGTAAATGATATTGTGATCCAGAGGGTCAACGGTAATCCCGTTAACTCTACCATTTCCGGGGTTATAACTTGTTGTTTGCCAGGAAGAAGGGCCAAGGGAAGTCCAGTTTGCAGCTGCTGTTCGATTGGCTTTGCCCGAACCGGAGTACAGAGATCTGAATTTCAGGGTTTCATTCCAGGCAAGGGTAGGGTCATTTTTTTTCCCGGAGGGATAAGAGCGTTGAAACAGCATGTATTCCATACGCTTAAAAGCTTTAAATCCTTTTCCTTTCTGAATTTCCTTATTTTTCCAATACTCATTAAACAACTTGGAAGTTTCAATGATATTGCAATTTGGGTCATTCAATTTTTTAACCCATTCCTGAGCCGAAGCTGAGAAAGACACTGAGAGCAGTACAAAAAGCAGGAGAATACGAACCATATCGAGAATGGGTTTAAATATCGTAACAAATCCTATATAAAAAGAGGCTGTCTCAAACTTTTGAGACAGCCTCAGCTTTTTTAAAGTCGAGCCTTTAACTAGTCTGGGCGCGAATGCAGGTGTTTATTTTCGTTAGAGACTGTAAATCCCCCTTTTCCATCTTCATCGATGCTGGAGTTTGACAATCTGTTTCCAGTACTGAGATCAAGGCTTAATCCTCTTCTGGTATAGGCAGGCAATTCTCTTGATTCTGTGAGGCTGGGATCGTGTCTGGAGAAATTTTTAGGCGGAAAATCTTTTTGGTCAGAGTCCCCATTTTTTGGTTGGTAGGGTTGATGCAATCTATCAACCGGTGAAAATAAAGGTTCATCCAAGGCATCTTCGGTGACCGATATCATTCTGTTTTCAGATGAGTTGCCTTCATTAGTTGTCGGTTTAATAATAAAAAGATCACTTTCTTCCGACTTTGATTCCTCGGAAGAAGACATAAATGGTTCTATAGAAGCTTCCGATTTGTAGGGAGAGAACATTTCTTTTTTCGGATCTCTGGTATTAATTGTTGGTTGATTAATACTATTCATCGAAAAAGAATCTCTTTTTTTTTCAGAATCATCATTCAGGCGATCATCAAAGCCGGTCACAATCACCGTAACGCTGATATTGTCCTTCATTTCAGAATCATATGCGGTTCCAATGATAGTGAGACAATCTTCACTTACGAGTTCATTAATGTATTCCATAATGGAGCTGAACTCGCGGGCAGTCATGCTGCCTTTTGCTGAAGTGATATTTACAAGTACACCTTTGGCTCCAGTAATGTCAATGTTATCCAATAAAGGAGAGCTTAGAGCCTCTTCAACTGCACGAATAGCTCTATCTTCTCCATTCATTATAGCGTTACCCATGAGAGCGCTACCGCCGTTACTCATAATGGCTTTAACATCAGAAAAGTCCACATTTATTTGTCCCGGCTTGGTGATAATTTCAGCAATACCTTTAGCAGCATCGCAGAGTACTTTATCTGCCTGAGCAAATCCTTCATCCAGTGGAGCATTAGGTCCAAGCACGGTAAGGATATTTGAATTGTTTATCACAATGAGGGTATCAACATTTTTCTTTAGTTCTTTGATTCCTTCAAGAGCGATTTTCATTCTTCTTTTGCCTTCGAAGTTGAAGGGAGTGGTTACAATACCAACAGTTAAAATACCCATTGATCTTGCTTTTTCGGCGATAACCGGCGCAGCACCTGTACCAGTTCCACCACCCATACCAGCGGTAATAAATACCATTTTGGTATGAGGGGAGAGCACATTAGCAATTGCGTCAATGTTTTCCAGAGCTGATTTTTTTCCAGCTTCCGGATCACTGCCGGCACCCAGACCTTCGGTCTGAAGTTTTCCGATGGCAATTTTATTTGGTACGGGGCTCTGTTCGAGAGCCTGTACATCGGTGTTACACACCATGAAGTCTACACCCTCAATTCCTTGCTGATGCATATTATTGACAGCATTGCTTCCGCCGCCGCCTACGCCGATAACTTTAATTATTGAAGACATGTTTTTTGGCAAGTTAAAGTCCATATGAAAAATTGTAAATTCTGTTTAGTCTAAGTTGCTTTGATTCTTTAAGGTATTTTCGAAGATATTTTTAATTTTTTCAACGAAACTGAACCCGATTTTCGGTTTTACTGGTGGTTCTGGAAGTGGATCCTGTAATTCGGTTTCAACATCCTGATTGTTTTCCAATTCGATTTTTCTGTTTTCGAACCCATAAACAACGAGTCCGATTGAGGTTGCATATACTGGTGAGTTACCTTCCTCTACAAGACCGGAAGCCAGATGTTCACCCGGATATCCAATTCTTGTATCTATTCCGGTTACATACTCAAAAAGTTGTTTAATGTGAGTAAGCTGAGAACCACCACCTGTTACAACAATACCGCCTACCAGCTTGTTTTTGTAGCCACTATGGTGGATTTCGGCGGCAACAAATTCAATTATTTCCTCCATTCTTGACTGAATAATTTCAGCCAAAGTTTTTCTTTTTATTTTTTTTGGAGGTCTTTCTTTAAGACCTGGAATAGTAATTACTTCTTCATCTTTAATTTCAGCGGCAACGGCAGAGCCATACTTGATTTTAAGCATTTCAGCCTGCTTCTTCATTACCGAGCATCCAAACTTAATATCTTCAGTAACGATATTTCCACCAAAAGGAATTACAGCAGTATGTCGGATGATGCCATCTTCAAATATTGCAATATCCGTTGTACCTCCTCCAATATCTACGAGGCAAACTCCAGCTTCCAGTTCATCATCACTAAGAACAGCAGCACTTGAGGCAAGAGGTTCAAGCACGAGTTCTTTGGCATCAAGGTCTGCTTTGCGAACGCATTTGTAAATGTTATTCGCAGCCGTAGTTTGTCCCATTACAATATGAAAATTTCCTTCCAGTCGAATTCCGGACATTCCGATAGGTTCTTTAATACCACTCTGATTGTCTACGGTGTATTCTTGTGGAAGTACATGGATGATATCAGTACCAGGAGGGGAGGCTATTTTAAACATTTCCATGTGTAGACGATCCACATCGTCGATACTGATTTCCTCGTCATTTCGGGACAGTGTAATCATCCCTTTGTGCTGCATGCTTTTTATATGCTCACCAGCGATACCCACATGTACAACTTTGATACTAATATTTGACATACGTTCTGCTTCGCTTACAGCGGTTTTTATGGCCTCTACTGTTTTGTCAATATTGGTAACAACACCTTTGCTAACCCCATCAGATTCAGCCTTTCCGATTCCCAGAATAATTATTTTACCATGCTCATTCTGTTTACCAACAATGGCACAAACCTTTGTGGTGCCTATGTCAAGTCCGACAACAATTTTTTCACTACTCATATTATTATTCCTCACTTTTTTCTGTTTCCGTTTTATTTTCCAATGGCACTTCCACATCCAGGTTATTTTTCCTTTCGGCAATAATCTGACCAGCATAAGTAACATTTATGGAGCTATACGCATCCCATCCTACATTTTGCAAAACCTTTTTATAGAAGAGCAAAATCTTAGAGAATTTATTTTCAATAGAGTCCGGTTTTCCGAAAATTATTTTCACTTCACCTATTTCCGGGTATAGACTTACTTCACCTTTATCATTAAGCACTAATTCAGAAACCTGAGCATTGAAAAAGCTATTTTTATAAATAA
>Ga0209298_10001362_pt1 | contig 15920 bp, 19 predicted proteins | sample S_140806_EF_Meta_FD_187325 | JGI IMG/M metagenome (GOLD analysis project Ga0209298, IMG submission 187325) | Freshwater microbial communities from Lake Simoncouche, Canada to study carbon cycling - S_140806_EF_MetaG (SPAdes) (version 2) | ecosystem: Environmental > Aquatic > Freshwater > Lake ...
ATCGTTAGCTGTATATAACCCTGAAAAATTACCTAAAATAACGGAATTGTTTGAAATATCTTCGTTCTGATATAAAAAATAAGTTAAAACTCTTCCTGTATTTATTGCCGATTCCAAATGCGGTAAATTACCTGTATCTGCCGTCGGAAGTTGCACACCTGATATTCGATTTGTGTGATATAGGAAATTATTTGCCGTATTGGCCAATTCATATGCGTTTGTATTTACTGTGGGCAAATCTGAAGAAACATTTGCAATTTTTGTTGTACCATAAATTCGATATGCAATGGATATAATAGTATTGCAAACATTTGCAACAGGATTTACATAATATACTCCTACATCATTGTTTGCCATATCCTGATATTGCCAATCGGAAATTAATTTTGGAATAGAATCTAAATGTTTTTTTGTTCTCGCATCAAAGTCAACGACAGTATTGCTCATTGACGCTGGAAAATTTAACGATGAATATATTGGTGTACTCATAATCTAATCCTTAAATCATTGGAAATATTGGAAGACTCGTCTGCCCTCTGGGCGCATAATGCCAATGTACGTCATAAATCAAAGTGTTAACAATATCCGTCATCATTATTGCTTTCATTAAACCAAAGGTGCCCAAAGGTGCAATCATTGCTATTCCGGCATCAATTGTTCCGATACAAAGAATATTTCCTGGTGTAGCAGCAGGAATACCAATTGATAATCCTCCGAGAACAGAAACAAATCCTAATGGTCCCGCACGGACACCTGTCAATGCGTTAACATCACCAAGTGAAAGCATTTTTTGTGCGGTTACACCACCTTCTATGTTTACATCAGCCGTTATAGTTACGTTATCTGCCGCTTGAATATCTATGGCGCCAGTTAAACCATTACCTCCACGAATCATCATATCAGATTGTGAAGTCATTTGGATTGACCTTTCGGATAAAATATTAAATGATTTCTTAACGTGTAATTCGTAGTTGCCTTCAATATATTCTGTCTTGTTGCCCATGTAATGTAATTGTGCATCACCTTCAATAGTGATATTACATTTGCCTTTAACGAGAACATTTTTATCTTTGATTGTTATTTCGTAACCGTCACCATAAACTTTATGCACCTCGTCGCCGTTTGGATGCATCTCTATAAATGTGCCCATTCTGTGTTGTAAACGAATCCGTTGTCTATCTGGTGTGTCATCCATCTCAAATGAATGACCAGAAGGTGTTGCCTGTATATGATTAAATGGATATTCTGGTGGTGTATCTTCGTTTGCTGGTGATCTAGGTTCTACCCATCCACTAAAAAAATCTGGTTTAGTTGTTGCCATTATATTTTAATCCTCATGGCGGCATCGAATCTGCCGTACTGTTAGAATTTTGAAAATCACTTGCCGAGTTTGCAAACTCTTTTTGCAAGAATATTCTCAATGCGTCTGTATCTGGTGTTGATGTATATAGAAATTCTGAAATAACACTAGAATTTATAAGATTTGCCCCTGGCGTATTTGCGGAAACAGCTATATCATTTATTGCAGTATTTGTAGAATCACCTAAAGTTGTTAACGAACTCAATATTGTATTTAAATCGTTAGCGCCTGTGACAGTAGAAAAATCAATATTTTGTGTTGATGAAAATTGAGATGTTGCAGAAGCAATACTAGAATTCAATGCTGCAACCACACCAGTAACTTGATTGACAAGCCCTTGTATATTTTTATTGAAGGTGTTCAAACAATCCTGCAATAATTTTTTAATGTAATTTGGTAACTGTTTAATCCACTCCACAATTTGTTTTAATTCGAGTACAAGATACACATACATTGCTGCCGTGGCAACATATTCTGCTATCTTTTTTGTTATTTTGTTAATTCTTCTGATAATATCTCTTGCCGCATCAAATGCGGCGGAATATAGACCAGAAGGATCTAAACTAAGTGTTGCGTTTAATGCTGTTAATACTGTTCTTACGCCATCCATGAATTGCCCAAGAAGGGCTTTGATAATTTGCGCAGCTTTGTTTTTTCCTTCTTTAATTGCGTTTTGTATAACAGTAACAGGATTATCAATTACACCAATATTAAGATCGCCAAAATTAATTAAAAATTTAAAATCACAGGCGTGTTGTGAATTATTATTTGTTAGTTTTATTATTGAATTTGCTAGATCACCTCTTGCCAATCTAGGCGTAGCAGGTTCTCCATTCTTATAAACAATTACACCCTCTGGAGGTGCTGCTATATTTTTTAATGTGGTCTTGTTAGAAAATCCAGAACCCATTTTTGTTACTACAGATTCACTTGCAGTAACTAAAAGGTCCTTAATACCTAATGTTGTATTTTCAGCCATTTATCCTCCTAAAGTTTTAATTTGAGAGGCAGTCAATCCGCCAAATTTTCCTATAATTACAGGAAATTGACCAGATAGACCATCAGTAAAAAACCCTAAAACCAATTCAGATTCTCCTGCATTTGACCACCCTTCTGAACCGTTTATCGATAATAAAGTTTGTGCCCATGGCAAATCTTCCGTTGGTATCTCGCTTGTGCTATCGCTATGCCAACCGTATATACGCACTTGATGCCTTCCTAGTTTTAACGGATCATCTGTATTCACAATCATTCCAATCCACCAAGTAAATCCATTTTTACCTATAAAATTCATTAAAACCTCTCAAATAATAAAGTATTTATTACGTCGCATAACTATCCTTAGATAGTTCTAATAAAGTTTGATAATATTCAGGTGTAACAATTGAATGCCTGACAGCAGTAATTAAATATTTACCAGAATACAATGGATTTGGCGACTTATCATTTTCTTGCACCTTTGGTATAACAATATTGACAACAAGACCAACTTTTAAATTTGAATCACCTGGTACAACAACCTTGATTCTTGTGTGTTCAAGAGAAGATATATCAATTGTTCTACTTGGAACAAATGTTGATGCGTATATGTCTTTTTTATCCGCAGTTGGTACTTGACTTAAATAAGGATTAGATAGATGTCCCGCATTTGCCATGACAACTTTTAAACAACCATCAAAAGATTGATCCTGTGTATATCCTAATCTGTTCGATAAAGGTTTATTAACATCAACATCGTTAAGAAGTTTTCTTCCACTTTTTACAAAATTCATTTCTGTAGTATTTGCTTTGTTCAAAAGTGTATCTATTGTAATTGTCTTTGACGCATAGACACCAGTATTAATATTTGTAATCACATCAAAAGGTTTTACAATTTCATATCGAATAATTTTATTTAATTTTTGTTCTAATGATTCGTCAGGCAAATTAACTAGTTCATATTTGTAGGTTCTATATGGCGTCTGCCTAAACAATGATTGTATTGACCTAAAATAAAATCCAGATTTGTTTTGAAAAAATAACATATCTGCACTTTTTTGAAATGTCTTTGATAAAGCAAAAGAAGATAACCAACTTATTGCCTCAAAAGGTTTTAACAAGGGCACAATTAAATCATATATGCCATGAGTATCTTCTACAAAAACTTTATTGTTTTGTATCTGTAGTTTACCTGTTGGAGTTTTGTCAGTCAATATGTAAGTAATCATTTCAGATATTGTTTTACCTCTGAAAGATTTGCAAACTTTATTTTGTTCAGATAAAATTAATTCTTCAGAACAGAAATAAATTTTATATACTTGACTTGTGAAATTTGATGCAGGTTCTATACTTTCTATTTTATAGATTCTATATTTGCCAGAAATATTATTTAATTCTTCTGTGGACTTGCCAAAATTTGCTTCGAAATATTCATTGCCAAGCATATTCTTTACTTCAATAACACCCGCAGCATCTCTTAATACAACATAACCTGTCACAGAAAAAGAAAATAAGTCTTCGAAATAAGACAGTTCGACTATTAGATTTGTTATGTCTAATGGTGATTTATTTTGTGCTACAAGATTAAAATAATTTATCTTATAGTCTGAAGGATAAAATAATGAGGATGGATCAACTGTCATTTAAATAAATTTTTATATTCAAGTTCTAGAGTGTAAAGATATCTTGAATCTAAAACTTTTATCAATCTTTTAGATTCATTTAATTCATCTTCATAAACGTAATATGATACCTCTCTTTTGTCTGTGACAATATTTAAATAGTCATCTCCAATTTCTACGTTAATATCAGAAGGAACTAATTCATTATAAGCATCTTCGTTTATTTTAATTCGTTCTTCGGTTATTTCTTCCGTGTATAAATTGGTTTTTGTTATAATTTTTTCGTAAAAATATATATCGTTTTTTTGTTGACCATATTTGTTTTCAATAAAGTCATTAAAAACATTTATAGGCATAGGCCAAGACCAAATAGGGTGTTGCATCTCGTTTACTATTAATATTGCCCAATAGTAATAAGAATTTCCGTAATACTTATCTGCTATTATTTCTGGTGTATCGTCATCTTTAATTGAGTATTTGTAATATAATAAAGGGTTATCTAAAACTTTTGGTATGATTTTTGATCTTACTGAAATATTCGTAAGCGCTAAAGAATATCCTTTTGGATTTGTATAGACAACTTTTGGTAGAACTTTAAAGTATCTCATTTAATAACCTTCATCTATTTTTTTTCTATCTAGTATTGTTGTTTCTTGAAATGATAACCCTATTGTTATTTGTGCAGGGTGACCATCTTTATAAGCAGACCACCCATTAGGTGCATAATTAACTTCTATACCCGTACATACACAACGCAATAGTTGAGGTATTTTATAGTTTACTGCTCCATTATGATGAAAACTAATCTCAAAAAAAGCAGGAGGGGTGAAAAGAAACCCAGCAGTATTTTGTACAATTTCAGGTGATGAATATCTTCTAAATGTTTTTACTATATCTCTTATAGTTTGAGCTTCTTTCTCATCAGTAGGCGTCAAAACAAATGCCATTCCGAATGATCTAAACTCCACACCTTGAAACATTAATTGTTGTTGTGAATTTATTGCATACCCTGCTTTGTTTAATCCTAATTTTACTAAATTACCAAAAGTTCCTTCTCCATTTAAAGAAGCCAATGCACCTTGCATAAAACTACCAACTTTCGGTACACTTCCTAAAATTCCTGAACCAACACTTGCAATTAAATCATTAATATTTAAAGATGAGTAAGAAAATTGAGATGAAAAATCCAATGTATCTGGCGTATATAATTCAATAACAGCATTTGTTTTTTCTGGTGGTTTATTTAAGACACCAGAATTTGCAATGCCACTTTTATATGCTGGATTACTTTCATTGAATTCTCCAACTAAGTTTTCCAAAACTTTTTTTGTTCCTAAGGATGCAGTACCACCAAATTCAGTAGCTTTGTCTTTAAGTTTTTGAATTGCATCAGGTGATTGTCCTTCGGCATTGGCGACGCTCTGATTTGCATTCTCAGCTTTCACAGTATCTTTTGCGGATTGTAATATGGAAGTTATTGATGTTCCCAATTTATCTATATCTGTACTCGTCACTTCAAGTATATCAAATCTTATTTTATGGTTCTGATATTTGGTGTCTAAATGGTTCGGATAACGATAAAAAACTGGTTTATATGGACTTCCAGAGACCGTATCGTTCAATTTCTGCGCACCAGTTGCCATTTACATTTCCTTTTGTTTTATACAATATTTATGTGTAATAAATACGTTCGGAGGTTTTACATGAAATACTTGCAAGGCAAATACAAAGTGAGAAATGTGGCGAAATATAATGGTGATGCATCAAACGTCATATATAGATCCTCTTGGGAATTAAAATTTCTTGTTTGGTGTGATAATAACCCAAATGTCGTTTCTTTTTCTTCAGAAGAAATAATAATACCGTACAAATCTCCTGTTGACGGTAAATTCCACAGGTACTTTGTCGATTTTATGGTCAAAATAAAAACCAAAGACAATACGACCAAAACTTATTTAGTTGAAGTTAAACCAAAAAGACAAACGCAACCTCCTGAAATTAAGAAACGCATAACAAAGCAGTATATAAATGAAGTTACCACATGGGGTGTCAATCAATCCAAATGGAAAGCCGCGATTGATTATTGTTTGGATAGAGGTTGGGAGTTTAAAATACTTACCGAACAAGATTTAAATGTCTAACTAAATACCCCCATGGAATCAAAACTAACACAATTAGCATTAGAAAAAACTGGTGATCAACTAAAAACAATGACTGCGTTGTCATTTAAATGGTTGATGGCCAAGATCGCAGAAATAAAAAGACCATCTTTGATACCAATTACTATCAGTAGAGAAAAGTCAAGACAAGTACCGCAATTTAAATTAGGAAGAATGTATTTTTTTTATTATGATGCAAAGACAAAAGATGATTTGCCGTATTGGGATAGATTTCCTTTAGTTTTAGTATTGGAAAAATACAATGATGGTTTTTTAGGATTGAATTTGCATTATTTGCCTATAAAACAAAGAGTTCTTTTTATGACCAAATTGATGAGGTTTGCAATACTGAATGAAGAAGATGAAATTATTCGTATGCGAGTAACTTATGATATATTAAATTCGACAAGAAGGTTTAGAGAGTTTCGCCCGTGTTTAAAGAGATATTTATTTACGCATATCAGGTCAAAGATATTATTAGTACAACCGAATGAGTGGGATGTTGCAATGTTTTTACCGATCCAACAATTTAGAAAAGATACGGCCAAAAATGTTTGGCAAGATTCGTTGACGAAAATAAGGAATTCATAAATGCCTGTACCTATAAGCGAGTTTTTAGCCAGTTTTAGTTCAGAATTAGCAAGACCTTCTAGATTTGAGGTTGTTATTTCATTGCCTCTGAGAGTTGCTTCTCAAACTGATCCTAGTAAAATTTTAATGTTAACTTGCGAAAACGCTAATTTACCTGGCAGAACATTTGCAACAATGGAACAAAAGAATTATGGTCCAGTTCAAAAGTATCCATATTTAAGTACATATACTGATATGGATTTAACCTTTATTGTCACAGGAAATATGGTTGCGAAATATGTATTTGAAAGATGGATGCAATATATCAACAATAGTGATAAATTTGATTTTGAATATAAAAAAGAATACGCTACAGGAATTTCAATAAAACAATTTGATAATTCTAATATATTAATATATGCGATAAAGTTAATCAATGCGTTTCCAGTTTCAATTAATCAAATGGATTTAGATTCGTCATCTGACACATATCATAAACTATCTGTAACATTTGCGTATGATTATTGGGAACAAGAAACCTTATTAGAAGGTAATGGTTACGATTGGAACCAAGAACCACAATCGTTACTACAAATATCGGATTCAAGAGAGCCACCGCCTGCCCGGCCTGCCCCGCCGGAGTTGGTTACGGTGCCTTATCTGCAGGACGCGCGGCCGATCAATGCGTCAACAGCACCACTTGTAACACCAAACATTCAAACAACATCATCCACTACTACGCGCCAAAATTAAATAAGGAGTTTTTCATTATGCCTTTACCAAAAATTGATGTGCCGACTTATGAATTAGTCTTGCCATTAACAAAAAAGAAAATTAAGTTTAGACCATTTTTAGTTAAAGAACAAAAAAATCTTTTGATGGCCATGGAATCTGATGATTCTGAAACCGTACATAATAGTATAAAAGATATATTAAATAATTGTACTTTGACTGAAGATGTTGTTATTGATAGATTGCCTATATTAGACGTTGAATATTATTTCATTAACCTTCGTGCAAAATCAGTTAGTGAAGTGGTCGAAGCAAAATATAGATGTAACAATGATGTTGGTGAAAAGATATGTGGCAATGTCATGGAAGTTAATTTAAACCTGACTGATATAAATTTATCTGGTGAAGTAAGTGAAGAAGATATACAGTTGACAGATAAGATATTTGTTAAAATGAAATATCCAGAATTTTATGTTGTGAAGGATTCTATTAATTTAAATAATGTTGATATGGTTACATTTAATATGATTGCAGAAAGTATTCAATACATCTATGACGGAGAACAATATTACTATGCACATGAGGCGCAACCAGGTGAGTTTCTACATTTTATTGAAAATTTAAATCAAGCACAGTTTGAAAAACTGGAGGAATTTTTTAATGCATTACCAAAATTAAAAAAAGATATTGAGATTAAATGTAGTAAATGTGGATTTAATCATGGTATTGAAGTGGAGGGACTAGAAAGTTTTTTCGTCTAATATTTCGTTATGATAATTTGAAAAACTACTATAAAACAAATTTTGCAATGATGCAACACCATAAGTATAGTTTGACTGAATTGGAAAATATGTTGCCTTGGGAAAGAGAAATCTATATCAGTATGTTGGTACAATATGTCGAGGAAGAAAATCAAAAAACAAAAGAAAGAATGAGAAAATAAATGCAAATTTCTAACGGCACTAAAAACAAAGTCGCCTCAATTTTATCGTCTGGTCAAAATATTGCAGGTAATTTGCAGCCTAGACCACATGAATTGGAATTTGTTGCCGTTTCTACAAGGTTATTAGGATCAATATATTTACTTTTAGTCAATTCTAGAACTAGTCAATTGCAAGAGAGACAATCGAAGTATAATAATTTAGAATCAGAGAGATTAGAGAAAGATCGAAGAAATGCGCAACTGATTAAAGTATTAACTTTAGGTGCTGGTGCTGGACCCACAAGAAAAGTATTTAAATCTTCTGGTGGTGGCGGATCATTATTTGGTGCATTAGGTCTAGGTGCATTAGGTGCATTAGGTTTAGGTGCTGCTGGCGCAGCGGCTGCAGCAACTGAAAAACCGGCACCTGCTCCAGCACCTGCTCCAGCACCTGCTCCAGCACCTGCTCCAGCACCTGCTCCAGCACCTGCTCCGGCACCTGCTCCGGCACCTGCTCCAGCACCTGCTCCAGCACCTGCTCCAGCACCTGCTCCCGCACCTGCTCCAGCACCTGCTCCAGCACCTGCTCCAGCACCTGCTCCAGCACCTGCTCCAGCACCTGCTCCAGCACCTGCTCCAGCACCTGCTCCAACGGCTCCAACGGCAGTAAGACCTTCAGCAGAACCTATACAGCAGACTGCGCCGCCTGACGCATCGGCACCATCAGCAATCCCAGTAACAACAACATCGGATCGGATGGTTAGTAGTCGGCTTGAAACCGGATCGTCTAATCCAATAACAAAAGTTGGTCAAATTGTAGAAGATCCTAAAGGTTCTGGAAGATATTCATATGGAATTTATGGCATAAATGCTTCGCAACCAGGCAAAGTAAGTGGGTCTATTAAAAATTTTATACACGATAATCCACAATTTGGTATGACTGAAAGTATGTCTTTAACTGAAGTTAATAAAAAATGGAAAGAAGTTTCGACGCAAAATCCTGAAGCAATGTTGGACGCACAAAATGCGTGGTATGACAAATATATTGTGCCTGCCGCGCAGAAAAATTTAAAAAAAGTTCCTAAAAAATTTCATTCGCGGAATTTAATAACTTTTTTAGCAGATAGAACTTTGCAGCTGGGTCCTTATGGCGAAGGTGCTTTTTCTTATGCTGCTGCAAATTCCAAAACATCTAGTGAATTTATTACAAATATGGTTAAATGGGATAACGATCATGTGGAAAGACTTTTTCAAACTGATCTTTCAAAAGTAAAAGACGAGAATAAACCAAGATATATTGCTGCATTACGACAAAGATCGGCTATAAGAGGTGCGGCAGGTTTAGGCATAAAATATGTACCAGAAGACTGGTTATCAAAAAAAGATGTTGAATTATTGAAACCAATGAAAACATCTGATGCTGGTAACGATGTACCAGCAGTTGCAGTTGCAGATGCTGGTACAGGTACAGATGCTCCTATAAAAATTGTTAGATATGTGAATGAATTAGGTCAAGCATGGCATTTTCATATGATCGCCGGTGAAGACTATGAACCAGAAAAAACGATCAAGGGCATACCATACAGAAGAACAGACGTATTTGACAATGGTGCCGCCGGTTATACCGCAAATGTCGAAACTGTTCCTGATACAAACGACATGGCAATATATTTTCAGAAACAATTAGAATACCAAAGAGGGTTTGCATAAATGGCAGAATTTGGATCCCAACAAGAAAAAATAGAACGCGATTATGATGTGAGGGTTCGAAAATATTTAAAAGATGTTAATGAAGGCAAATTGTCACTTGATAATGTGCCAACAACCTATAGACAAGATGTTGAATCTCGTTTTAGAGCTATGACTCCTGGATATATGTCACCGAGTGAAGTTAGAAGGTTAGATATTCAACAAAGAATTGCTGCAGAACGGCAACAATTATCAGGGCGAGGAGCAACTTCTTCCAATACAAACCAAGTTGATCCTGAAACAAGAAAACTCGCAGAAATATATTCTAAACGAATAGTTGATGGTCAGATGGATTTTGAAAAGGTGCCGCCGCAACTTAGATCATCAGTTGAAAGTCAAGTTAAAGACTTTTATAAAAATAATCCAAATTACGTTCCACCAGCTCAACCAAAAACACCTCAAGAAGTAAATCAAATGTTATCGGGTGTATTGGCGCCGGACCGTCTTCGCCGAGCATCTAGATGGCAAAATCAAAGAGAAACTAATGCCGGTGTTGCTGCCGGTGCTGCTGGTGAAGCTGCTGGTATAGCTGCCCGTGACGCTGCAAGAAAGCGACCAGCACCAGCAGCAGCACCAGAAGCACCAACAAGAGATCCAGGAACAGGTGAACTATTAAGCACCGCAGTAGATTTAAATAGTCCAGCAATGTCGGCCTTAAATCAACCCGGCGACGCCCCTGCTCAAGGTAATAGTCTAAGTCAAAGTCCTAATCAGGAAGCTGGAATAAATGCACCAACAGCAGTACCAGCAACAACACCAGCAGCAGTACCAGCAACAACACCAGCAGCAGTACCAGCAACAACACCAGCAGCAGTACCAGCAGCAGTACCGGCACCAGCACCAGCAGCAGGAACACCTAGTGGTACAACAATTGCTGCAGCGGCCGGTGTTGGTTTGGCCGGTTTGGCAACATCATTTTTATTTGGCGGTAAAAGTGCATCATCAGAAACTACCGGAAACGCATCTGGTATGGTTTCAAAATTTACTGGCGGTTTCGGCAGCTTTTTTTCTAATCGTGGTGGCGGTGGTGCAAGAAACAATCAAAGTGTTGGTGGTAAAATACAACCTATAACCGGTAAAGGGTCTGGTGTCGGGGCATTACAACACTATGAACCTATGTTAAATGCACTCAATAAAATTTATACCTTTTTGAGAAGAAATGTTGAATCTGACCGAAAAAATAGAGAACTCGAAAATAATTATAGAGAAGAATTAGCACTTGAAGAAGAGAAAAGACACAAAGAATTGTTGAAAGCATTAAAAATTTTAATGAGTAATATCTTTTCTAGGTCAGGTACACAAACAGTTTTATCAAATGAAGAAAATAAAAAATCAAAAGGGTTATTAGCTGGTTTATTGAGTGCTGGTGGTAATAAAGCTATCGATAAAGGTATTAAAAATGTGACTAGAGAAGCAATTAAAGGTTCTGTTAGAGCATTTTTTAAAAACAAATCATTAACAATGGCAAAAAAGCAAATTCCTTTTGCTATACTGGCCGGTGCCGGTATCGCCGCATATAAATGGGCGAATGGTGATTTTAAATCCGCAGCTGAAGATTTTGCTACATGGTTACCAGTGATTGGACCCATTGTAGAAACTGCAAAAATACCGGAACAATTAAATTTAATTGCCGAAGAAATTTATAAAGAACAATATGGTAATGAAGTTGTTCCTGATGATGTGAAAGCAGAAAGAATGAAAGTAATAAAAGATGAAATTGCAGATGAAATAGAAACAATGAGTCCATTACCCAAAGAACAGACAGAAGGAATATTTAGAACTATAAACGGTGTTGCACAAGTGGTTAAAAATGTTGGTACGGCAGTTACAGGCCAAGGTACAACTGGAATGGTAAATGATATTGGTCTTGGCGCAGCAAGAGTACTTCGTGCTGCACAAAAAGCTGTTGGACTAGGTTTTAATGAATTGATGAAATTAGATCCATCAACACCACGCCTAAGTGTTCCTACAAGAGCACGCCTAAGTGCTCCTATACAATCAGAACCATCAGATGCCGATGCTGCTCAAAGAGTGTTGGATATGTACAGAGGACATTCACAACAACCAGCACCCAAACCACAAAAAACTTCAGCTTCAGGTATTGGACCAATGTTAGCTGCAAGAAATACAGAAAAATCCTATGTCAGGTCAATCTATACATCAACTTATGTTGTATAATAAAAAACCCCGCCGAAGCGGGGTTTCATAAACAGATTTTTTATGCTTCTTCAGCTAACTTTGAAAAGTATGCCAAATCATCATCGTCTTCATCAACTGATTCAACTTTACGTTGAACTGCCTTTGGTGATTCTTTAATCTGGTCAACTGTCGTTTTTGCAACAGGTGTACCAGTTAGACCAAGAACTTTGTCTAGGCGAGACTTTAAATCCTCATAAGATTTAAATTCTTTTTCATCAACCAAAAGTTTAAGAGAATGCTGAGATTTCCAAACTTCTTCAATCTTTGCATCGTCTTTAAACAACGGACTTGGTGATTCAAACTCAGACTTATCGTAATTCTGATAACCATCAACTTTACGAATCTTCAGTTTGAAGTTTGCGCCAGTCCAATAATCGAAAGGATTAATTGCTTTTTCATCCTCAAATGCAGGATTCATTGCTTCAGTAATCTTATCGAAAATCTTCTTGCCGAATTTGAACAGTTTGACCTGCCCTTCGTTTTCTGGATTTTTAGGGTCAGAAACGATATAGACATTGACCACATAATTAAGTTTACGTTTCTGTTTACGAACGATTTCTTTGTTTGCTTCGATACCAGAATTCCAAAGACTGGAATTATGTTCGCAAACCGGGCATTTATCATTATTTGTCGTAAGGCAGTTATCAATTAACCACCCGCCAGGCCCTTGAAAACCATGTGAAAAGATTTTAACCCATGGGAGGGAATCTTCACCATCCTCGGGAGATACATCGAGGAATCGAATTGTGGCCATTCCATTGCCGGCCTTATCGACTTCTGGTTTCCAGAAATTATCGACAGCTTTTGCACCTTCAGATGATGCATTAAGTGCTTCGATTGCTTTTGTCAACTTATCGAGATTACCACTTTGACGTTGACTTTTGAGTGCTGCGAAATCTACCATGATTTTTTCCTTATAACGGTGTGTGAACGGAGTATAAACGACTTATTCAATATATACATTATATACAAAATTACACATTGTGTCAAGTGTTGTGTGCCAACAACGATTGTAATTGTTTAATCGTATCTTCGACATTTTTGTGTAGAATAGCAATACCACCTGCCTTTCTCCAATCCAATACATTTGATTCTGTATCGTCAATCAGAATGGCATCTGGTTTCGCATACTGGTATTTATATTCTTTTCCAGGCACAAAAGTGGATTTAAACGGTACTTTGTGTTTATTCAACCACGTTCGTTTTTGCAAAGAAACTTTACGAAAATGTTCCTTTACTCCTGTAGAAGATAAAATCTCTGTTGGAATTTTTAACAAAGAAAGATATTTAATTAGATGTTCGGCCTGTGGCATAAGATCCAATGTTTCAAATTGTTTTGTTGCAATGAAATGCATAAAGTTCGGATGAAACTTATCTTGTCGCATTGTTGATGGATTAATTTTATAAAGTTCTGCATACCTTTTTTCAAAGTCAGCAATAACTCCATCCATGTCCAACCATATTTTCTTAATCTTCATAATTTTGAATCTTGTCCTTTAGTATTTTTTTAAATTTAGTTTTGTCGTAAGAGATAAAAGGTAAATACTTTTCACATTTCATTTTAAAATTTGGCCAAATATATGTGTCATCAATTTTCTTCTCCCACATTGGAAAAAAATTTAATATATCATTCATAATAATCAATGTCTCTATGTGAGTAAATTTACTCATAACATTCAATAGAAGTTTAGGGTACTCATTACTTTTAACCTTTAACAAATCAGATGGATTATCTACTAAATCCAGTAGTTTGTCAAGATCATTTGAAAACATATATGTGAGTGATTGATTTACCTTTTGCCATTTTACATAGTTCTCTTCTGCATCCTGACTCAGTAAATCATTTACCCAACCATCAGTTTTTTCTAGAAAGTTTGCAACATAAAACATTTTTAAATCATTCAAAGAATACTTTCTTGCCAATTTATAAAACGTAAACTTGTCTTTCTTTTTGGTAAATGTATCTTTAGTTACATTGGTTTTACCATTGTACTTAAAGTAATCGTAAGTATTTGAAGTAAAATGTAATCTTATTGAATTGTATAATGCGTATGCAACAAATCCAGAATTTTCTGGTGCAATAATCATATAGGCAGTTTAGAAGATTTCTTAATTAGATTTAGATTTTGTGCTTCATCTTTTAGTTTTGCTTTAAGTGCGGCAGAGATTAAAGTGGCAGCGACCTCAATCTCCATACCAGATTTTTCACAATGAAAACAAATCGAATCAATATAATTTAATTTAAATTCTTCAGAAATCTTTTCTATCTTCTGACTGAATTCACTTATCTCATCTTTTGTTGGCATACAATACTCCTCAAATGATACCAGTATAACATATCATGAACGTCCTGTCAACTGTAAAATATGTGGTTGCCTATTCTTGCCACTACTTTCCTGTTCCATCCTGGTTCGACATAGGATGCATGGAAGTACAAAGCTTTGTGTAGTTTTTTGATTCTGTATCCTTCGACCAGGACACGATAGGCCGCCTCTTTTGCAGCAGCATATTGCTTGGATGCTTTATGTGCAATTTCTTTCTTACCTTGGCAAACCCAAGAGAATTGGCAAGTGCTCTTTATTTTTTGATAAACTGTTCCACAAATACTACTACCAAATCGACCAGATTCTACTCTGTTCAATGTGACTTGTGCAACTGCTAGTTTACCTTCAAAAGATTCACTGCCTGCTTCGTGATATACGTTATTTGTTAAACAAATTAATTGTTTATGATCTATGTTAGGTATTAATTTGTAGGTATCGTCATCAATTGTTGATGGTTGTGTTACTGTCACTAAACCAAAAATTAAAATAGTTCCTAACAAGACCGAAAAGGTCTTGTGTACCATTATTTTTTACCTTTTAATTAAAAACCGCCACTGGTCAAATATCCGTCACATTAGGCCTAAGTATTCCATTTCCATCGTAAAAGTCTTACTTATTGACGGCGATCCTGAAGTGTGTCTAATATAAATTGTTCCTGTTGCAGTATAAATTTTATCTTGTACAGGCGAAGTTCCTATCCATTTAATAACTGGACCGGAACCAAGATTAAAATAGGAAGATTGATTACCTACTGTTACTGTTGAAAAAGATGGCGAAATTCCTATTGATAACCTGTGATAATTGTCCATATTTGGTTGATTTGTACCATTTTCTTTAGCTGTACTATAAAGTATGCTAATTTCATAATTTGATGCTTGAGCTAAACTAGTTGCATTACTCCACGAACTAGGAAACGAATCAACGTAAACTGATGGACCATTAACATAAGTATCACCAATAGATGAGTAACCAAAGCTGTAATACCAACCTACACCGCTATTGTTACCTTCAATCGAACCTCTTGTTTCAAACACTATATTTGGACTAAAAGCTAAAGTTATGTTTGATTTACCGTAAAAATTTGTAGGCATTACTATAGTAGTGCCTGATCCAGTAACTCCAGCTAATGTTCTGACATTTGTATCATTTAAAGATATAGTGCCCGACGAGGATTGACCAAGTTCTATTGCAATAGATTGTCCGGTTGTAGAACCTGCTAAACTTATTGGACCGGAAGAATTTAATGCCATATGTTAAAAACCCTGTTGTGTTGATTTATTTATGAATAATATCTCTGATATAGAG